>OBJF01000015.1_pt1 | contig 220170 bp, 222 predicted proteins | sample 1519091 | NCBI WGS metagenome assembly OBJF01 (sample SAMEA2452124, study PRJEB22498) | human gut metagenome | biome: human feces; feature: human gut; material: feces | place: Australia | collected 2012
ATAGCCTTTAAGGCGTTAAAAGAAAAGCCACCGGCTAAGCCGGTGGATCTTTACTTATACATAATGTTTTTAGTTAAAAAACTCTGGGTTTTTCTTTTTTATTAACCGGTAGAAGTTCATTAAACACACCAAAATAATTTGGTCTGACTTCTTCGTCAATATGTGCATATCCAAAGAACCATTTGTCAAAGGTAACTTGTTCTGCAATTTGTTCAAGGTAAATATTAACTGCATTAGGTTTCAAGTCAGGATTAATAATACCTTTAATTTGAGTAGGTGGTTCGTGAGTAATAATGTAATCCAACTTACCACCAAATTTATTAAGTTGTTTTGCACCTTCAATAAATTCTTCCTTGCTAGGCATTTCCCTTTCAAACCACATATTAATGTCAAGCATTTTTTGCAAATCTCTGCTAACTCCACCACCAAAGGTGAAGATGCCTTTCTTTTCTATAATATATACTTGACCTCTCAATAAATGATAAATGTTGTGTGCAATTTTTCTAGCTTTGGCACCACCAAATTTTACGATAGGGTACTTTTCTATCATATTAAAATTTTCGTGAGTACCGTCAACAAAAAGTATTTTATATGGTTGTCTCATTAAAAATTTCAGATTTTCAATTTCTTGCCTACTGTTGTTCCAGAAGAAACCAAAGTCACCTGTAATTATTAAGTAATCATTCTTTTTTAGCTTTTTTATTTCTTTTCTCTTAAAGAAAGAAATGTCTCCATGCTTATCACCTGTTATGTAAATCAAAAAGTATCACCTAAAATTTAAAATTTTGATTGAAAGTAAATCAGTTTTGTAGTATAGTATATATGATATATTAACATATAAGAGGTATTTTTTCTATGAAAAAAAGAATTTTTTCAATAATTTCAGTAATTTTAGTTACATTCGTTTTGTGTTCATCACTTGCTTTACCGGTAAGTGCAACAACTTCTTCTAATATTAATAAGGACTCGGCAACTATTTCTAACTTTGATTTTGGTTGTAATGTAAAGACAAAGTCAGAAACAGTTTTGCTTGTAAACCTAGATACAGGTGTTACAGTATATAGTAAGAATGCTGATGTAAAGAGATACCCTGCGTCTCTAACAAAGATTATGACTTATATAGTAGTTGCCGAAAATGTAAGTGACTTTACTCAGAAGGTTAAGATTAAGGCAAGTGTCCTAAAGCCACTGGAAGGTACAGGTAGTTCACAGTCTGCCGTTTCCGATAATATAGGTAAGTCCTTTACTATTGAACAGTTACTAAAGTGTCTGATGATTTCTTCCGGTAATGATGCAGCCCTTGTACTTGCTGACTATGTTGGTGGTGAAGGTGGTGTTACTCACTTTGTTCAGATGATGAATGATAAGGCTAAGAAACTTAAGTGTAAGAACACTCATTTTGTAAACCCTCATGGTCTACATGACCCTAACCACTATACAACTGCCGAAGATATATATAAGATTGCAAGTTATGCACTTATGCTACCTGAATTCTCAGATATTACAAATACAATTTCCTATACAATCGGTGATACATATTATTCATCAACTAACCACCTAATTGACTCAACTACTGAATATTATTATCAGTATGCCAAGGGTATCAAGACAGGTACAACCGATCAGGCAGGTCGTTGCTTAGTTACTCAGGCAGTAGCTGATGGTTATAGTTATATGGCAGTTCTTATGAAAGCACCATATAACGAAGAACAAGGTATTGATGAATATTATAATATGGAAGATGCAGCAGCTTTGTTCCGTTGGGCATTCCAAAATATTGAACTTAAAGAAATTGTTTCAAGAGAAACTCCTGTATGTGAAGAAAAGGTAGATTTGTCTTGGGATAAAAATTCTATTCAGCTAAGTGCAGAAGATGACTTCAATATTCTTCTACCAAGCAGTGTTAAGGATAAAGAAATTACTATCAAAACAGAGGTGCCTGACTCAATAGATGCACCTATTAAAGAAGGTGACTATGTAGGTAAAGCATCAGTTTATTATAAAGGTGAAAAGGTTTCTACCTTTAACCTTGTAGCTGATGAAACAGTAGAGAGAAGTACTCTTCTTTATGTGCTTGATATTTTGAAAAATGTATTTACTTCAATCTACTTTATTATTGCAGCAATCATTGTTGTAATCCTATTTGCAATTTATCTATTTGTTGTTGTTAAACATAACAGACAGAAAAAGTCAAAGAAGAGAAGAGTAAAGCATTATCGTGATATGTAATAACTTATAAAGGATATTTTTATGAAGTATAAGAAGATGTGGTTTACACTAATACCTACAATTTTGTTAATGTTAATAACTAAAGTGTATCAAATTTATACAGAACAAACCGGTAACAGTATTTTTGGCAATGACAATATAATTGCATCATATGTTACAATAGGTCTTGTTTTTGTTCAGTTTATTATTTTGTTTATTATGTCTGTTACTGATAAAAAGACTGCTTCTGTATATAATTATAAGAAGAATACATTTGCAGGTTCAATGTGTTTATTTTCAGCAGTAGCACTTATAGTTGATGTTTGTTGTTACTTGCCGTCAATCTTAATTTACAAGAATTATACTTCAACTACACTTTTAAATATTATCCTTTCTTGTGTTGCAGCTTTTGGCTTATTCTTACTTAGCTGGACTCATATTAGTGGCAAAAAACCACCATCAACTGTTTCACTGTTAATGTTAACAGTACCTTTATGGTGCGTTGTAAAATTGTTTACTGCTTTAACAGAGAACAGTGCAAGCTCAGTTGTAATGACAGATGTACTTGATTTGTTTATCTATCTTTTCTTGTCGCTGTATTTACTTTCAGCTACTTCAATAATTTCAATGTTAAACCAAAAAAATTATGTGAAAGAGATTATTCTTTTTGGTATTCCTTTAGTTTCAGTACTTGTAACATATGATGTTCAAATTGTGACAAAACTGATTCTTAACGGTTATACAAGTGGTTATTATATGGAAATCATCAAAGCTTGTGAGTTAACTTTATTTGCTTTGTATGCAGTAGCTTTTATGTTAGAAATCTCAAAGTATAGTAAAAATAAAGATGAAGTTAGAATTATTGAGTCACAGGAAGAAATCCTTGAACTTAATGAAGAAATCCGTAATCAAAAGCTAAAAAACTTTGAGAAACTCCAAGCTAAAGAGCGTAAGAACGGTAATCTATACATCACTCACGACAGTAGTTTTCAGTCTATTGATACCAGAGATAGTGGGTATTTTCCAACAGGTGCAACCTATGGCAAGTATGTTGAGGACTATCCTGTAGTATCAGGTAGTGATGAAAACGACAAGGAATTTACAACAGAAGAAAAAATTTCTAATGTTGATAGACTTATTCTGGAAATCACTTCCGGTAAAAATGATAAAGATTTATCTCCGGAAGATGAAGAAAATTAAAAATAGTAATTGACAATAGAAAATTAAAGTGATAATATAAATTTAAAGCGTTGAGAAGGACACGATTATCAGCCACCGAATCAAGAGAGTTTTGCTTATTAGCTGTAAGGCAAAATATTTAGGAGCTTTTAGTTACTACCTTTGAGTGTATGTAGGAAATGACATACCGGTTAACTCCGTTAAAGGTAAATGAGGGTTTTTATACCGAACTTGGGTGGAACCACGATTTAGTTTATATCGTCCCAATATTCTTTTATAGAATATTGGGACTTTTATTTTTATACAAAGGAGAAATCAATATGGTTAGTGTAAAACTAAGAAATGACGTTAAGGAATTTGAAAATGGCACAACACCATACGAAATTGTAAAAGGTTTCGGAGGAGGCTTTTTTAAGCAAGTTTGTGCTTGTAAGATAGATGGTGAGGTTTATGACCTTCGTACCCCAATTAATAATGATTGTACTTTAGACTTTTTAACTTTTGATGATCCGGATGGCAAGAAAGCATTTTGGCATACTGCTTCTCATGTACTTGCTCAAGCAGTTAAAAGACTTTACCCAAATGCAAAGTGTGCAATCGGTCCTGCAATTGATACAGGTTTCTACTATGACTTTGATGTTGAAAAGCCATTCTCACAGGAAGACCTAGACAAGATTACTGCAGAAATGAAGAAGATTGTTAAGAGTAAAATCAAACTTGAAAAGTTTGAACTTTCTCCACAAGATGCAATCAAAAAGTTAGAGGAAATGAATGAACCTTATAAGGTAGAACTTTGTAAGGAACATGCCGATAAGAACGAACCTATTTCTTTCTATCAGCAGGATGAATTTGTTGACCTATGTGCAGGTCCTCACCTAATGGATGTATCAGTTCTAAAGGCTGTTGCTTTAACAAACTGTACTGGTGCTTATTGGAGAGGTGACTCCAACAACCATCAGCTATGCAGAGTTTATGGTATTGCTTTCCCTAAGGCATCAATGCTTGACGAATACCTAGAAATGATGGAAGAAGCAAAGTCAAGAGACCACAATAAGCTAGGTCGTGAACTTGAACTGTTTACAACAGTTGATTGTATCGGTCAGGGTTTACCTGTACTTCTACCTAAGGGTGCAAAGATTATTCAGATTCTACAGAGATGGATTGAAGACGAAGAAGCAAAGCGTGGTTGGCAGTTAACAAAGACACCTTTAATGGCTAAGTCTGATCTATATAAAATCTCAGGTCACTGGGATCATTACAAAGACGGTATGTTTGTACTTGGTGATGAAGAAAAAGATGATGAAGTATTTGCACTTCGACCAATGACTTGTCCTTTCCAGTATCAAGTTTTCCTAAATAGACAGCGTTCATATCGTGACCTACCAATGAGATTGTCAGAAACTTCAACTCTATTTAGAAATGAAGCATCAGGCGAAATGCATGGTCTTATTCGTGTAAGACAGTTTACAATTTCAGAAGGTCACTTAATGTGTACACCTGACCAGCTTGAAGATGAATTTGCTCAGTGCCTGGATTTAGTTAAATATACACTGAAGACACTAGGTCTATATGAAGATGTTTCTTATCGTTTCTCACAGTGGGATCCTGAAAATACAGAAAAGTATATTGGTACTGCTGAAGATTGGGATGAAGCACAGGGCGTTATGAAGAAGATTCTTGATGACCTGGAAATTTCTTATTCAGTAGGTAAGGGCGAGGCTGCTTTCTATGGTCCAAAGCTAGATGTACAGATTAAGAATGTATTTGGTAAGGAAGATACTCTAATCACAATCCAGATTGACCAGTTCCTAGCTGAAAAGTTTGGTATGGAATATGTTGATAAGGATGGTCAGAAGAAGAACCCTTATATCATTCACCGTACATCAGTAGGTTGCTACGAAAGAACATTAGCACTATTAATCGAAAAATATGCCGGTGCATTCCCACTATGGTTAGCACCTGTTCAGGTAAAACTTTTACCAATTGCCGACAGACATCTTGATTACATTTATGAAGTTAAGAAACAGCTAGAATCTAAGGGTATCAGATGCGAAGTTGATGACCGTTCAGAAAAGATTGGTTACAAGATTCGTTCAGCACAGTTAGAGAAGATTCCTTATATGATTCTTGTTGGTGACAAGGATATTGAAAACAACTGTATTTCTGTTCGTCATCGTAAACAAGGTGACCTTGGTTCAATGAGTGTTGAAAAGTTCTTAACAGATGCACTTGAAGAAATCAATTCTAAAGAAATTAAGTAATAATTTTACGAGGTGAAAATCTTGCAAGATAAATCCAAAGGAAGACATGGTGGCAGTACAAAGCCGGAAGGCTTTTATACCGGAAAAGATAAACACTATGTTTATGGAGATAATACCCCTAGGAAAAAGGGAAATGCAATTAATATTTTGTTCTATGTTTTACCTATCGTTATGGTTGTGATTTTAGCCTTAGGTTCATTCCTAAGTTACTATGCCTATGTTTCCTCATCAAAAGGTGAGGAAACTGTGGTAAAGTCCAACGATGACTATATCTCAAAGGAACAACAAAAGACTTTATACAAAATTGTTAGTGTTGCTGACCCATTGGAAAGAAACTATGTACCAACAACAAAAGATTTTGGTGGTGTAAAGGTTAGCACAATGATTTACGATTCACTAAACAAAATGGTAAATGATGCTAAAAAAGATGGTATTGACCTAAAGATTAGAAGAGGTTATGTTTCATATGATGACCAACATACTCTCTATAGTGGATATGTAAACACTTTGCTTAACACAGGTAAATATACCCAAACAAAAGCCGAGTCAATTGCCAATAGAAGAATTGCAGATAGTGGCAATAGTGAAAGACAACTTGGTCTTTCTGTTGAGTTTGATAGCGAAAAGAGAAGTACTTTCAACAAAACTAAGGCTTATCAATGGTTAATTAAGTACGGTGCAGAGTATGGCTTTATCCAAAGATATACTAAAGAAAATGAGCAGGTAACTGCAATGGACTCTGACTATACTTTGTGGAGATATGTTGGCAAAAACAATTCTCTTTTAGCCAGAAAACTTGGTCTAAATTTCAATACTTTAATTGATTATTTAGAAAGTTAAAATTTTTTTGAAAAAACACTTGCATTTTCAGGATTTATGTTGTATAATCTAAACTGTTATTTACGGTTTCAGCGAAAGAGGTGAAATGAAATGAAGGAAAGTATCCATCCAGATTATAAGCAGACAACAATTACTTGTGCTTGTGGTAATGTAATCGAAACAGGTTCAACAAAGGAAAATATCAGAGTTGAAATTTGTTCAAAGTGCCATCCTTTCTTTACAGGTAAGCAGAAGCTCGTTGATACCGGCGGACGTGTTGATAGATTTAAGAAGCGTTTTGGTATGAAATAATTTTGTAATTGTTGAGGCGGTACATTTAGTGTACCGCCTGTTTTTTTAATTGTTATGGAAGATTTTTATTATACTACAAAAGAAGAAAATCAAGCTGAGTTTGTTGAGAAGCACAGCCGTTTTATAGGCTATTGTAAACCGATTTCAACAGAACAGGAAGCTATTGATTTTATTAACGAAAAGCGTAAGAAACATTATGATGCTACTCATAATGTTTATGCATATAGCTTAAAGAATGATTTTATTAAGCGTTATTCTGATGACGGAGAACCTCAGGGTACTGCCGGTGTACCTGTCCTTGATGTGCTTAACAAAAATAATGTGGTAAATACCGTAATAGTTGTTACCCGTTATTTTGGTGGTATTATGCTTGGTGCAGGTGGACTGGTCAGAGCATATAGCCATGGTGCAAAGATTGCCCTTGATGCTTCCAAGATTCTTCGCATGGAAAAATGCTATAATTGTTCTGTTACTTTGAGTTACGATTTTTACGGAAAACTTTCCGGACTTATTCCGGAGTGTGGTGGTATTATTGATGACTCAAATTTTCTGGAAAATGTTATTATCAGTTTTCATATTCCAATAAATGAACTTGGATTTTTTAACAAAAAACTTGCTGATGCAACAAATGGAAAGATAGAAGTAGAAGTTGTTAATGAAGATTATTTTCCTATGTAACAACATATTTTTCTAATAAAATCTGTTTTTTCAAAAATATTTTTAAAAATTTTGAAAAAATAAAGGAATAATATAAATTTTGTTGTATATAATAGTGTAGGTTTTACAACTATTGAAAGGAGTGTTATTTTGCCATTACCGGAAAGCTTTTTGCAAGAACTAAAAATGCGTAGCGACCTTACGGAACTTGCATCAAATTATATTTCTCTAAAGCGTAAGGGTAGGAATATGGTAGGACTTTGTCCTTTTCATGGCGAAAAAACACCATCTTTTAATATTTATACCGAAAATAATTCTTTTTATTGCTTTGGTTGTGGTGCCGGTGGTGATGTAATTACCTTTATAATGAAGATTGAAAATCTTGATTATATTGAGGCTGTTAAATTTCTTGCTGAAAGAGCAGGACTTAATATGCCTGAGGAAAGTAATTATGATGACTCTATGGCAAACCTTAAGAAAAGAATTTATGAGGCTAATAGAGAAACTGCAAGATTTTTCCATAGATGTCTGTACAGTCCTTTAGGTAAGGAAGGCTTAGATTACCTTTATAGCAGAGGACTAACTGACAAAACTATCAGACATTTTGGTTTAGGTTTTGCTCCTAATGACCACTTTGCACTTTCAAATTATCTAAGGAAAAAAGGTTTTAAGGATAACGAACTTATAAGTGCTAACCTTGTTTACAAGAACAAAAGTGGTAACGGTACAAACGATAGATTTTATAACCGAGTTATGTTTCCTATTATAGATGTAAGGGGAAATGTGATTGCCTTTGGTGGTAGAATTATGACTGACCAAAAGCCTAAGTACCTTAACACAAGCGATACACCTGTATTTAGTAAAAGTAATAATTTATTTTCACTTAATAATGCTAAGAAAAATCAGGACAGAACCCTTATTTTGTGTGAGGGTTATATGGATGTTATTGCAGTAAATCAAGCCGGTTTTCAGAACGCAGTTGCTACCTTAGGTACTGCATTAACCAGTCAACAAGCATCTGTTATGAAGCGTTATGCCGATGATGTTATCATTTGTTATGATGCCGATGAAGCAGGTCAAAAAGCAACCCAAAGAGCCATTGGAATTCTCAGAAGAACAGGACTTAACATAAGAGTCCTTACAGTTCCTGATGGTAAAGACCCTGATGAATTTATCAGAAAACATGGTGATAATGGTGGTGCTGCTTTCTATAATTTGGTGAATGGTAGCTTTAATGATGTTGAGTATCAGCTATCAAAAGTAAGAAAAAAATATGACCTAAAACTGGCAGACCAAAGAGTTAAATATGTCAATGAAGCAATTAATATAATTGCTAAAATAGATGATGATGTAGAACGAGATGTTTACAGCTCTAAGTTAGCTGATGAAACAGGTGTTCATACAGAGTCAATTTCTAATTCTCTAAAGAGAGTTAGAGGTAAAATTAAATATAGCAATAGAAAAGAAGAATTTAGAAAAATTAGAACTAATCTTTCAGGCAGAGAAGACAAAATAAACTTGCAACATAAGGATAAGCCAAGGGCAACTATTGCCGAAGAAATGTTATTATCATATATGGTTAATCATCCTGAGGTTGAACAGTATATTTATTCAAGAGTGCCTAATGATTCATTTGTCACAGATTTTAACAAAAAACTATATGGTTATTTTGTTAACAGAATTGAGGGTGGTTATGAGCCATTAACTTCTCTAAACGAGGATTTTACTTTTGATGAAATAAATAAAATCTATTCTATTGTCAATAAAACAATAGACAAAAATCCTACTCAACAAGCTCTGGATGAGTACATAAGTGTTATCTTTGAGGAAAAGGGTAAGTTGTCAAAGGAACAAATCGCAAACACATCACTTGATGAGTTTAGTCAGCAGATTAATAATCTGAAGAAGAAACGAGAATAAGGAGAGATATATATGAGTGGACAGGTTGATAAGAAAACAGTAATCAAAGATTTACTTGAACAAGGTAAACAAAAGGGAAGCCTTTCAAACCAAGAAATCCTTGATGCTATCGGTGAAATTGAATTTTCACCTGAACAACTGGAAAAGCTATATGATGGTTTAGAAGCACAGGGTATCGAAATCATTGAAGACAACAGTGTTGATTTATCAGATATTGAAATCGTAGCATCAAAATCATCCAGCAAAGGTGACGAAATTGCAGCAGAAAGAGTTGCAATTGATGATCCGGTAAAGGTATATCTAAAGGAAATTGGTAGAGTTCCACTGCTTTCTCCTGAAGAAGAAATTGACCTTGCTATTAAAATTGCTGATGGCAACACAGAAGCTAAGAAAAGACTATGTCAAGCAAACCTCAGACTTGTTGTTTCTATTGCAAAGCGTTACCTAGGCAGAGGTATGCTATTCCTAGATCTTATTCAGGAAGGTAACTTAGGCTTGTTAAAGGCTGTTGATAAGTTTGACTATACAAAGGGCTTTAAGTTCTCAACATATGCTACATGGTGGATTAGACAGGCTATCACAAGAGCTATTGCCGATCAGGGAAGAACAATTCGTATTCCTGTTCATATGGTTGAAACTATTAACAAGGTAAAGAAAGTTTCTTCTCAGTTACTTCACCAGAATGGTCACGAACCAACTGCTGATGAAATCGCATCAGAAATTGATATGCCTGTAGATAAGGTTAGAGATATTATGCGTGTTGCTCAAGAACCTGTATCTTTGGAAACACCAATCGGTGAAGAAGAGGATTCTCACCTAGGTGACTTCATTCCTGATGATGATGCACCGGCACCTGCAGATGCTGCATCTCATACATTACTTCGTGAACAACTAAACGAAGTTCTTGATACTTTGACTCCAAGAGAAGAAAAGGTTCTAAGACTTCGTTTTGGTCTTGAAGACGGCAGAAGTCGTACACTTGAAGAAGTAGGTAAGGAATTCAATGTTACTCGTGAGAGAATCCGTCAGATTGAAGCAAAGGCTCTTAGAAAGCTAAGACACCCTTCAAGAAGTAAAATTCTAAAAGATTACCTAGACTAATCAGTATAATTTAACCTCCTTTGTCAATAATGATAAAGGAGGTTTTTTATATGTGTATGTTAATTGAAGAAATAAAGGGAAGACAAGTCCTAGACTCTAGAGGTAATCCAACAGTTGAAGCAACAGTAACATTATCTGATGGTACAGTACAGTCTGCAATTGTTCCGAGTGGTGCGTCAACCGGTGCATTTGAGGCAGTAGAACTTCGTGATAATGATGACGTGTATTTTGGTAAGTCAGTGTACAAAGCAGTAAAAAATATTAACGAAATTTTGGCTCATCATTTAGTAGGTACAAGCCCATATCAGCAACGATTAATTGATAGAATGATGTGTGACCTTGATGGTACAGAGAATAAGAAAAACTTAGGTGCAAATGCTATTTTGGCAGTTTCAATTGCAGTAGCAAAAGCCTCAGCATCATCACTTAATTTACCATTATATAGGTATTTAGGTGGCTTTAATGCTCATAGATTACCTTGTCCTATGATGAATATTCTAAATGGTGGTGCTCATTCAGACAACAATGTGGATATTCAGGAATTTATGATTATGCCGGTAGGTGCTGACAGTTTCCGTGACGGATTAAGACAATGTACGGAAATTTACCACACACTAAAAACATTGTTGAAGAAGGATAAACTTTCTACTGCAGTAGGTGATGAAGGTGGTTTTGCACCAAACCTTTCAGGTGATGAAGAAGCACTTGAATATATTTTAAAAGCAATTGAAGAAGCAGGATATAACACGGAAAATACAAAATTAGCTTTAGATATTGCCTCATCAGAATGGTATGCTGAGGGTATGTACAATCTACCTAAGAGAAAAATATCTATGACTACAGAAAATATGATTGAATACCTTGATAATCTTACAGAGAAATATCCTATTATCTCAATAGAAGATGGACTTTCAGAATTTGATTGGTCAGGGTGGGAAGAGCTTACCGGAAAGTTATCCCACATACAATTAGTAGGTGACGATTTATTCGTAACAAATGTAAATAAACTTTATAATGGTATCAAGGTTGGAGCAGGTAATTCAATTTTAGTGAAAATGAACCAAATCGGTACTTTAACAGAAACATTTGATGCAATCGAACTTGCCCATAAAGCCGGTTATACAACTGTAATTTCTCATAGAAGTGGTGAAAGTGAAGACACAACAATAGCAGATATTGCAGTTGCTTGTAACTCAGGACAGATAAAAACAGGTGCGCCATGCAGAAGTGAAAGAACTGCAAAGTATAATAGATTGTCTAGAATAGAAGAAGAATTAACAGGTGTGGCAACATACGGCATAGATTAATGACTTTATTAATAAATCTTTCATAAGTTAAATGAAAATATAGTCAAAATGACTATATTTTGACCTGTTTTTTCTACACATAAACCGTCTATAAAGACGGTTTAATTCTTTTGTAGAAAATTATTTATAATAATATTTGTTAGAATGAGTGTGTATGAATACAGAACTAAGGGGGATTTTATGCCTATTAAAAAAATTCTTTCTATGGTTTTGATACTAGTTATGGTGGTGGGATTAAATATAGTGAATTTTAATGCTGAAACAACCAAAGATTATGCTGCTTATGCATCAAAACTAGACGAAACATCTTATAACGGAAATGACCTAGGTGCTACTTATTCTAAGAAAGCTACTACTTTCAAGGTTTGGTCACCAACTGCTTCCGAAGTTAAGGTTAGACTTTATAAGTATGGCTCAGAGAAAGAAAACAAGGATGGCTTCTTTAAGGAACAAGATATGACCTTTGATAAATCAAACGGTGTATGGTCTTGTACTTTAACAGGTGACCTAAAGAACATATACTATACATATGTTGTTACTAATGATGGCAAAGCTGAAGAAGTAGTAGATATTTATGCTAAAGCTGTTGGTGCTAACGGTAAGCGTGGTATGATTGTTGATTTATCTTCAACTAATCCAACAGATTGGAATAAAGATACTCACAAAACTGTTAAGAATCAGACAGATGCTGTTATTTGGGAAGTACAGGTTAAGGACTTTTCTTATGCTGAAAATTCCGGTGTAAGTAAAGAAAATAGAGGTAAATTCTTAGCTTTTACAGAAGATGGTACAGTTGTCGATGGTGTAAGTGGCAACAATGCTACTTGTATTTCTTATCTAAAGAAACTTGGTGTTAACTATGTACAGATTAACCCTATGTATGACTTTGGTTCAGTGGATGAAACCGGTAAGGATGACCAGTTTAACTGGGGTTATGACCCTGTAAACTATAATGTTCCGGAAGGTTCATTTTCTTCTAACCCTTATGACGGTAATGTTAGAATCAATGAATGTAAACAGATGATTAAAGCTCTTCATGATGCCGGTATCGGTGTTATTATGGATGTGGTTTATAACCATACTTATACAGGTGAAGATAGCTATTTTAACAGAACAGTTCCAAATTATTATTATAGAATGAATAGTGATGGTACATTTTCTGATGGTTCAGCTTGTGGTAATGATACTGCTTCCGAACATAAAATGTTCAGAAAATTTATGATTGATTCTATTACTTATTGGGCTAGTGAATATCACATTGATGGCTTTAGATTTGATTTAATGGGACTTCATGATTGTGATACAATGAATCAAATTCGTTATGCTCTTGATGAAATCAATCCACAAATTCTAATGTATGGTGAAGCATGGGATTTAAAGACTGCTTGTGATGATGGTACAGCCTTAGCAACTCAAGCTAATATGGATAAGTTGGACAGTAGAATCGGTGCTTTTGATGATACAGTTCGTGATGCTATTAAGGGCAAAACTTTTGATGCAACAGATAAAGGTTTCTTAGCAAGTGGTAAGAAAACCGGTAATATCAAAATCGGTCTTTCCGGTGAATGTGTCAACGGTTGGGCTTCAGCACCAACACAGTCTGTTGTTTATTCAAGTTGTCACGATAACTATACTTTATATGATAAGTTAGTCAGTTCTCTATATCCTGATGAAAAGGACTTTAGAAAGCGTCATGCAAATCTAGTTGAAATGACTAAGTTAAACGCTGCAACAATTTTTTCTGCTCAAGGTATGACATTCTTCCTAGCAGGTGAAGAGTTCTGCCGTAGTAAAGATGGTGATGAAAACAGCTTTAAGTCACCGGCAACTCTAAATATGATTGATTGGGAAAGTGTTAATAACTACAGTGATGTTGTAGAGTACTATAAAGGTATGATACAGATTCACAAGAAGTTTAATGCATTTAGAGACCCAACAACTACTACTGCAAAGAACCTGGATTTCTTTGAAAATGATACAAAGGGTTTAGTTGCTTTTGCAGTTGATGGATTAGAAAATGACAACTTTAAGAAAGTTGCAGTACTTCTAAACGGTAACCCTGATAAATCTGTTAAAGTTGATTTAAGTAAGATTAAGAATTATTCAGATGATTTTGTAATTATTGCAAATGATGAAACTGCCGGTTTAAGAAACCTAGGTACAGTTTCAGGTACTGTAGAAGTTCCACAAAGTTCAGCAATGATTCTTGTTGATAAAGACAGCTTTGATAAAAATTGCCACTCAACAGAGGGTGCAGTTGTTGTTGATTATGTTGATAACAAAACAGGTGAAAAGGTTTCTACAGAAATTGTTAAAGGTCAAGTGGGTGATAGCTATAGTGTTACACCTAGTGACTCAGTAAGAAGAAAATACAAAATCATTGATAAAGAAAGCACAACAGGTAAATTTACTTCTGAAAACAAACATTGTAAATTTACTGTTGAAGCTTATACAGGTGAATATAGCACAGTAACAATTAAGTTTATTGACTCATCAACCGATAAAGCTATTGCTCCAAGTAAAGTACTAAAGAACCAGGTCGGTCAGCAGTACTTTACTGATGAAATTCCTTCAATTAAGGGCTATGTACTTGATACAGATGCATTACCTGAAAACGGTGCAGGTCTTTTTGCAGTAGGTGATAAGGTAGTCACTTATAAGTTTACTAAAGAAAAGACAAAGAAATGTCAAGTTAATGTTATCTATATGGATTCTGATGGCAATATTATGGACATCAAGAAGCTGGAAGGTAAACAAGATAAGAAGTATAAAACAAAGGCTAAAGAGTATGAGAATCTTACTTTAACATCAACTCCAAAGAATGCCTCAGGTGTTTATACAAAAGCAGAACAAACTGTTATTTACAATTATCAATTAAATGACAATAGCAAAAAAGCTCTTGTTACAACTATTGCACTGGTAGGACTTGGTCTATTAGCCGGTGCCGGTATTACCCTAAAAGTTCGTTCTTCAAGAAAGAAGAAGAGAATTAGGGGTATTGAAATTCAGAAATAATATTCTTTGAAAAATTATTTTTTAAATAAAAAAAGGGAGGAAAAATAAAATGAAAAGAATTATTTCCGTAGTTCTTTCTATCATGATGTTAGCAACTGTTATTCCATTTGCAACAGTTTCTTCATCAGCAGCTACTGCTTCTACACCAACAAAGTATGAAACAGCAGCTCACAAAATTGATAGTATGTATCGCTACAACGGAACAGACCTTGGTGCTACTTATACTAAAGAAGCAACAACATTCAAGGTTTGGGCACCTACAGCTAAATCAGTAAAGGTTAATTTTTATGCAACCGGTTCTGATAAAGAAGAAGGTGCTAAGGACTTAGGTTCAAAAGAGTTAACATTAGATGAAAAGACAGGTGTTTACTCAGTAAAGGCTGATGGTGATCTAGCAAACACATACTATACTTACACAGTAACAGCTGCAAGTATTGCTGATAGTACAAAGGTTACTACAAAGGAAATTCCTGATGTATATTCAGTAGCTACAGGTGTTAACGGTAAGCGTTCAATGGTTTGTGACCTTTCCAGTACAAATCCGGAAGGTTGGGATCAGGATAAGCATGTTTTAACAGATGACATTGCTGATGCTTCAATTTGGGAAATTCATGTAAAGGACTTCTCATATTCTGAAAGCTCAGGTGTTTCTGCTAAGAATCGTGGTAAATATCTTGCATTTACAGAACTAGGTACAACTCTAAACAACCTAGGTTCAATTCCAACTTGTGTTGATTACTTAAAAGAACTAGGTATCTCATATGTTCAGATTAACCCAATGTATGACTTTGGTTCAGTTAATGAAACAGGTTCTGATGATCAGTTTAACTGGGGTTATGACCCAGTGAACTACAATGTTCCTGAAGGATCATATTCATCAAACCCATATGATGGTAATGTTAGAATTAATGAAATGAAGCAGATGATTCAGGCTCTACATAAGGCTGGTATCGGTGTTATTATGGACGTAGTATACAACCATATGTACAACACAGATACATCTTTTCAGGGTACAGTTCCTGATTATTACTACAGAATGAATGCTAATGGTACATGGTCAAATGCATCAGGTTGTGGTAATGATACAGCTTCTGAAAGAGCTATGTATCATAACTTTATGGTACAGTCAGTTAACTATTGGGCAACTGAATATCACATTGATGGCTTCCGTTTTGACTTAATGGGTCTACATGATGTTAAGACAATGAATGATATTCGTTCAACACTAGACAAGATTAGCCCTAAGATGCCTGTATATGGTGAAGGTTGGTCAATGTCTACTAAGAATGACCTGACAGACTATGATGGTGATAAAGTACAGATGGCTTCACAGGGTTCTACAAAGGCTCTGGATAGCAGGGTTGGTATGTTCAACGACCAGTATCGTGATGCTGTTAAGGGTAGTTACTCATCAATCAATGCTAAGGGTTATATCCAAGGTAACCTAGTTGGTACATCTAAGGGTGTTAGATATGGTGTAAGAGCTAACACAGTCGGTTCTTCTGCAAACTGGAAGGCTTATTCTCCTGCACAGTGTGTTAACTATGTATCTTGCCACGATAACAATACTCTATATGATAAACTATGGGGTTCTGTATATGGTAAGACATCTGATTACAGAGCAAGAAATAATAACCTAATTCGTATCAATAAGTTTGCCGAAACAATCGGTGCAACTTCTCAGGGCCTTCACTTCTTCCTAGCAGGTGAAGAAATGGGTAGATCTAAAGATGGTGACGAAAACTCATTTGATTCTGCTGCTACAGAAAATATGATTGATTGGAATGATGTTTCCAAGAATGCAGACCTAGTTTCTTACTACAAGGGTATGCTTGATATTCGTAAGTCATTCTCACCATTTACAACAGATAACATTAACCTAAAGGATAACTACAGATTCGGTGAAACATTAACAGATTCATCTAATATTGTTTCTTACACAGTTTCTAATGCTACTGAAGGCGAATGGAACAAACTTGCTGTTGTTATGAATAATGATGTTGAGAAGAGTGCAACAGTTTCTCTGGCATTTGATAAAACTCTTGCTAATGATACTGAATGGGTTGTTATTGCCGACAGTGATGAAGCAGGTCTAACTCCAATTAAGTACATTAAGGGTAATGAAATTGAAGTTCCTTCACAGACTGCTATGGTTCTTGTTGAAAAGTCAACATATGAAAAGGCTAACATCAAGACTAATAGATCAAAGGTTACAGTTGTTAACAAAGATGTTGATACAGGAAAGATTCTTTCAAAGCAGGTTCTATACGGTACAGCTGGTACAAAGTATGAAGCTAAGACAGATGAAAATCTAAAGTTACAGTATGAGCTTCTTGGTATTGATGGTGATCAGTATGGTACATTCGGTACTACTGATAAGACAGTTACATTTCTCTATGGTGAATATGTACCTGAAAATCTAAAAAAGACCCTAACAGGTAAGTCAAAGTTAACTGTTAAGGACGCTACTCTAATTCAGAAGTATCTAAGCAAAACTGCAACTTTAACAGAAGAACAGATTAAAACAGCTGACTACAACCAGGATGGTGTTGTTAATGTTGCTGATGCTACTTTAGTTCAGAAGAAGATTACTCACAAAGATTATGGTCTAGTAAATACAATCCGTATTAGATATATTAGTAAGTCAACTAATAAGCCAATCGCTTCTGATAAGGTAATAGATATAGTTGCCGGTAAGAGCGATACTTATACACCTGATAAACTAATTGGCTATAAGTATGCTAATGAATATACACTAGATGGTAATAAGGTAGAAAGTGAAGTTTCTTCAGTAGATGTTCAGCATAAGTTTGCAGGTCAGCTACTACTATTCTATTATGATGATGATAACTATGATGTAACACTTCATGTTAAGCACAGTGGTTCTGCTACATGGACACCAAAACTGTGGGCTTGGTATGATACAGAACTAGGTTCTGTTGACATTTATGATAAATGGCCAGGTCAGTCATTAACAAAGGGTGATGATGGTTGGTTTACAACAACATTTAAGGTAGCTAATGGTGTTGATTATAGCTTAATCATCAACAATGGTACAGTTCAGACTCAGGACTACAACGGTGTTTCCGGTACAGAAAAATGGATTATCATCAATGATGATAAGATTATTGATAATGGAGACTTCTTATCATTCTATGATACAAAACCTGGCTTAATCGGTTAATAAAAAAATAGTCAAACATTTAGCCCCACTTTATGTGGGGCTATTTTTATAGGTTTCATAATAAATGTTGGAGTAAGAAAAGTAGAATATAAATTTAAAAATTCGTTAGAATGAAATTATTTAATTAAAAAAACAATGTCAAAAAATTAATCGACATATAATTACTAAATAATACCAATTTGTAATTATTAAAACAAAATTATTTCAATTTCATAACAATATTGTACCAAATAGTGACAAATAATACTATATAGTGCTATAATCTACTTGTAAGGAAAAAGATATTCTAAATATATTTCTAGTCTTTAATTTATCCTATGATAAATGTATATATGCAGAATTGTTTTGTTCCACTTGTTAATTTGTTAGAAAAAACGGGTGCCTATGCACCTGTTTTTTCTTTTGTGTAAAAGTAGTTCTATTGTTGACAATTAGAAATCAAAGTGTTATTATAATTATCGGAAAGAAGGAAAGGCAATGAGCTATCATAAGTTGATGATGGAGAATAACACAATGTACACAAAAAAGGTATTTGACAATGTAGCAGATAGAAAGTTGTCTAAAGGACAACCTAAAATCTTAGAATACCTTTACGAAAATGATGGTGCAGTACAGAAAGATATTGCAAAGTCTTGTTTTATTGAACAAGCAACTGTCACAAGCATTTTAGCGAGAATGGAAAAGAATGAACTTATCATTCGTAAGGTTGATCCTGATAATCGCAGATTTCAGTTTGTGTATTTAACTGAAAAGGGAAAAGTAGAGGCAAAGTTTGTTATAGAGTCTTTTGCTAAGCTAGAGAATAATGCTCTGAAAGATTTTACTGATGAAGAGAAAATGCAATTTGTAAATTTTCTAAATAGAGTCAATAAAAACTTGAAGGAGTGTTAATATGAAGAAGAAAAATTTAGTTAGACGATATATTATATTTTTGTTTGGGCTTTTTATAAGTTCTTTAGGTGTTGCATTTGTAACAAAAGCAAGTCTAGGTACATCACCGATTTCAAGTATCCCATATGTACTTAGCCTAAAATTTACACCAACTTTAGGTGTATTCACAATTTATTTCAGTCTATTTTTAATTCTTTTGCAGATTGTTATTCTAGGAAAGAAATTTAACAAAATAGATTTATTGCAAATTCCTGTATCAATTTTGTGTTAATAAATAATTGCAAAAAATAAACTCCTCACAATTGTGAGGAGTTTCGTTATGTAATATAAACTTAATTAGTTCTTAAGTGCCTGTAGTGGAGCAGGAATCTGACCACCTCTGTTAATAAACTTAGCAGGTGAACCTTTTCTAAGTTCCATAACAGGACCGTAACCAAGTAGACCACCAAAGTTAAGAGTGTCACCGGCTTTTTTACCAATAGCAGGGATAAGTCTTACTGCAGTTGTCTTAGTATTAACCATACCGATAGCTGCTTCATCAGCAATAACTGCACTGATAACATCAGCAGATGTGTCACCCGGAACAACAATCATATCAAGACCAACAGAGCAAACAGCTGTCATACTTTCTAGTTTAGTAATGTCAAGGTAACCGTTTTCAGCAGCAGCAATCATACCGGCATCTTCAGAAACAGGAATAAATGCACCTGACAGACCACCAACTCTTGAAGAAGCCATAACGCCACCTTTTTTAACTGCATCATTTAGCATAGCAAGAGCAGCAGTAGTACCGTGAGCACCACAACCTTCAAGACCCATTTCTTCCAGAATATAAGCAACTGAGTCACCAACTGCCGGAGTAGGTGCAAGAGAAAGGTCAACAATACCAAAAGGTACATCAAGTCTTTTACTAGCCTGTTGAGCAACTAGCTGACCCATTCTTGTAATCTTAAATGCAGTCTTTTTGATAACATCGGCAATTTGAGCAATATTGTGATTTTCACATTTTGTAAGAGCAGCTCTTACAACACCGGGACCTGATACACCAACATTGATAACCTTATCAGCTTCACCAACACCATGGAAAGCACCTGCCATAAATGGGTTATCTTCCGGAGCATTACAAAATACAACTAACTTTGCAGCACCAATACAATCTTTATCCTTAGTCAGTTCAGCAGTATCTTTAACAATCTGACCCATAATTTTAACAGCATCCATATTAATACCGGCCTTAGTTGAGCCAATGTTTACAGATGAACATACTTTTTCAGTAGTAGCAAGTGCTTCAGGAATAGACTTAATCAGTTCCATATCACCAGATGCAAAACCTTTTTGTACAAGTGCTGAGTAACCACCGATAAAGTTAATACCAAGTGTATCAGCAGCCTTATCAAGTGTTTTAGCAAACTTAGTAATATCCTGGTTCTTACATGGAGCAGCAACCATACCGATAGGAGTTACAGAAACTCTCTTGTTAATGATAGGAATACCATATTCGCTTTCAATATCCATACCTGTTTTTACTAAGTCTTTTGCACTGTAACAAACCTTGTCATAAACCTTCTGACAAGCCTTGTCTATATCATTATCCATACAATCAAGTAGAGAAATACCCATTGTTATAGTTCTAACATCAAGGTCCTCATTGTCAATCATATTTATTGTTTCAAGAATATCTTTTGTTTCTAGCATTACTTATACCCCTTAAATTTTGTGCATTGAATTGAAAATATCTTCATGCATTGAGTGAATCTTAAGGTTGTTTTCATCACCAAGTTTTTCAAGAGTAGATGAAAGTTCACCAAAATTCTTCTTTCCTAGTTCTACAAGCATAATCATAGCAAACATATCCTGAAGAACGCTCTGTGATACTTCAACGATATTTGCGTCATATTCAGAACATACTGTAGATACTTTAGCAAGAATTCCTACAGTGTCTTTACCTACAACAGTGATAACAGCTTTCATAATGTACCTCCAAAAATTAATTTCTTTAATTATACTACTTAATCGTATAATTGTAAAGTCACTTTATTGCATTAAAGTGCAAAATGTGATAAACTTCTTATAGGTGATATTTATGATTATATGTGATAGCCACACTCATTCATCATTTTCTTTTGATGCAGAAGTACCAATGGAGGATATGGTGAAAGGTGCAGTTAAGAAAAATATTAATGTAATTACTTTTACTGACCATTGTGATGCAATAGGTATTTATGATGAAAAGAAATTTGAGTCAGTTCTTGAAGAAGAAATCCCAAAGTCAGTAGCTGAGTCAAAAAGATTAAAAGAAGTTTATAGTGACAAAATCAAAGTTCTTACAGGTGTTGAACTAGGTGAACCTACTCATTCACCGGAAAAGACCAAAGTTGCTTTAGGTTTAGGTGACTATGATTTTATCTTAGCATCAACTCATGAAGTAAGGGGCAGAGAGGACTTTTATTTTCTAGAATACGATGAGAATAATATTGACACTTTACTTACAGAATACTTTAATGAACAACTTGAAGTAGTAAAGTGGAATGGCTTTGATAGTTTAGCACATTTTGATTATCCGGCAAGATATATTGCAGAAAGAACTGATATTAAGCTAGATTATTCAAAGTATAATAATGTAATTGATGAAATTCTCTCAACCTTAATCAAGAACAATAAAGCACTTGAAATTAATACTTCTACTATCACTAAACCACTTTCAAGAACAATGCCTGACAAAAATATTCTTAAAAGATATAAAGAATTGGGTGGCTATTTAATTACTTTAGGTAGTGATGCTCATACAGTAGAAGCACTTTCTCAAGATTTTAATAAAGCCTTTGAAATCTTAAAAGAACTGGGATTTACCTCATATTATTATTATGAAAAGCATAATCCGATAAAGGTGGATTTGCTATGACACATTATATGAATTTATGTAGTGAACCATTTAATTCTATCAAAGATAAAGAGAAAATTTATGAACTTAGACTTCTTGACCCTAAAAGACAAAAGGTAAAAGTAGGGGATATTATAATTTTTACTAATCTCGATAATAAGGAAACTTTATCAGTTAAAGTAGTTGGATTACATAAGTTTAGTTCTTTTGAAGAATTATATAATAACCTACCACTTGATAAATGTGGCTATAATGAAAGTAATATTCATATGGCTACACCTAAGGATATGGAAAAATATTATCCTACAGAAAAGCAAAGTCAGTACGGTGTAGTAGGTATTGAAATTTCTTTAATAGAAAATTAATGTTCTGTTTAAATAAAGCTAGGTAACAAAAAAGTGTGCAGAATTTTCTGCACACTATTTTTTTATATAATATGTAATCTTAAAGAGTTTTTACAAATTCCTTAAGATATTTCTTAAAGTCCTCACCAACTTCAGGGTGATTAATACCAACTTCAATTGATGCTTGAAGAATACCTAGCTTGTTACCCATATCGTATCTTGTGCCTGTATATTCAACAGCAGTCATACCAACAGTAGTAGCAATTTCTTTCATTGCATCAGTTAGCTGAATTTCGCCACCCTTACCAGGCTTAGTGTTTTCAAGAATTTCAAAAATTTCAGGTGGAAGAACACATCTACCAAGAATAGAGTAGCAAGAAAGCACTTCTTCAGGAGTTTGTGGTTTTTCAACCATATCAGTACACTTATAAATGTTATCGTGAATGTTTTCAACTGCAAGTGAACCGTATTTGTGAATTTCTGTTTCAGGTACTAGCTTAACACCAACAACACCCTTACCATATTCACCGTAAGACTCAATTAGTTCACCGATTGCAGGATTTTCACCAATGATAACATCATCACCATACATAACTGCAAATGGTTCATTGCCAACAAAGTTCTTAGCTCTTAGAATAGCATGACCAAGACCCTTAGTTTCAACCTGTCTGATAAATGTAATGTTAGCAAGTTTAGAAATATTCTTTACTGTTTCAAGAATTTCTTGCTTTTCAGGTTTGTCAAGAGCAGCTTCTAGTTCAGGTGCACGGTCAAAATGATCTTCAATAACACCTTTACCTCTGTTAGTGATAATCAAAATGTCAGTAATACCGGCCTTAACAGCTTCTTCAACAATGTACTGAATAGCAGGTTTGTCAACAATAGGGAACATTTCTTTTGGCATAGCCTTTGTAGCAGGTAGTACTCTTGTACCTAAACCGGCAGCAGGAATAACAGCCTTTGTAATTTTCATATTTACCTCAATCCTTAATTTTACTTGTTTTTATCTTAATAAAAAGACCGGAGCATAGTTAAGTATTAGCATTACAACAATTAAGCTAAATGCTAGAGCAGTATTAACTCCACCTTTTGTTTGCAATTCATTGTCAGCAGCAGTTTCTGAAGAACTCTGTGACTTAATTTTCTTTACTTGTTTGCAACAATGTTTGTAGTAACATCTGTTTGCTATAAATCCACACACCAAATGCAATGCATAATATATAAGCAGACATATAAACGAGAAGATTACTATTAAGTAATCACCGGTATCCAGCTTTTCAACTGCACTCATAAACATTGGATATATGTCAGATGGATTCATATTTGTATGTGTGTTTACAATATCATTTAATACTTGACTGATAACTGTGTAATTACCGTAAGTGAAAAATGTGTAACAAGCAATCATTATTGCTGTAATAAATCCACCTAGTTTGTATTGCTTTCTATATAGTAGATAACCACCACCAAAAAGCAAACCGGCAAAATTAAACTTAGACTTGTTGAAAGTCTTAATTTTGTTAAATACTTGCATATAGTATGGTGTGTTTTGCTTAACTAGCTTAGCAACTTCACCGGCTTTTGCACCATCTTCAAATTCAGTTTCAGGAGCAACACCACCCATAGGGTCAAACTGTACTGCATTAAAACCACCAAAAGGCATACCGTTAGGGTTATTACCAAAAGGATTACCTTGGTTGTTAAAAGGACTTCCTTGATTAGTATTTTGGTTTTGATTTTGACCAAAATTATTGTTCGGAATGTCAATCAAAGGTGTGCCACATTTTGAACAGTAAAAAGTACCCTCAGAATTAATTTCACCACAATTCTTGCACTTTACAGATCCTTCTGGAACATCACTTTCATTTTCTTCTTTCTCAAAGTCATAGCCCTCACTATGCTTATCTTCATTGTAACAATGACCAAGTTCTTCGTAACATTTTCTGTGATGGGGAGTACCACACACAGGACAAACAACTACATCATCATCAGCATGAAAGTTTTTGTCACAAACAGGACATCTAAAACCTATATAGTCCATTTTTATTTCCTTTATTCTCTTTTATTAGTGTATAGTTAGCACATGATACACTTATTATGCTACTAATTTTAATATATTATATCAAATATATTATCATATATCAATACATTTTTTCTAATATTTGTATTATGTTTAATATGATTATTTACATTTTCGGAATTATGGGATATAATGAATTGTGATAATGTAAATGAGGTATGTATTATGGTACAGTTTGAAGAATTAAAATTAAAACTAGAGGGTTTAAAGCCTGAGATTGATGACTTGTCGGATGCACTTGGTCTTTCGGCTATTAAAAGTGAAATTCAACAGTTAGAGAATCGTGCTGCTGAACCTGGTTTTTATGATGATATTGAAAAGAGCCAGAAGATTCTTAAGAGAACTTCTGACCTTAACGCAAAGGTGGATAACTTTAATTCACTTGTAGATAAGTATGAAGACACCTTAACTCTAATTGAACTTGGAGATGAGGAAGAGGACTTGTCACTACTTGAAGAAGCAGAAAGTGAAGTTGCTAAGGTAGAAGAAATTCTGGAAAAGCAAAGACTACAAACTTTGCTAACAGGTGAATATGACAAGAACAATGCTATCCTTACTTTCCATGCAGGTAGTGGTGGTACAGAAGCTCAGGATTGGGCTGAAATGCTTTACAGAATGTACACTCGTTGGGCAGCTGACCATGGCTTTAATGTTAAGGAAGTTGACTACCTAGAAGGTGATGAAGCAGGACTAAAGTCTGCTGTACTTTTAGTTGAAGGTGAAAATGCTTACGGCTACCTGAAGAGTGAAGCCGGTGTTCATAGATTAGTTAGAGTATCACCATTTGACTCAGCAGGTAGAAGACATACAAGTTTCAGTTCACTTGAAGTTATGCCTGAAATTAATGATGATATTAAAATCGACATTCGTGACGAAGATATTAAAATGGATGTTTACCGTGCATCAGGTGCAGGTGGACAGAAAGTTAACAAGACTTCATCAGCAGTTAGACTAACACATATTCCAACAGGTATTGTTGTTGCATCTCAGGTTGAGCGTAGCCAATACCAGAACAGAGATGTGGCTATGAAAATGCTTATGTCTAAGTTGATGGAAATTAAAGAAAGAGAACATTTAGATAAAATCGAAGATATTAAGGGCGTTCAAAAGGAAATTACTTGGGGTAGCCAGATTCGTTCATATGTATTTATGCCATATACACTTGTTAAAGACCATAGAACAAATTATGAAACAGGCAATGTAAATGCAGTTATGGACGGCGACCTTGACGGTTTCATTAACGCTTATTTAAAGATGATTGGACACAAGGAGAACCAATAATGAAATATTTAGTAATGTTATGTGACGGTATGGCTGATGAGCCATTTGAAAAGTTAGGCAACAAAACTCCTATGGAAGTTGCCAATAAACCTATGATGGATTTTCTTGCATCAAAGGGTGAAGTAGGTATGGTTAAGACAGTAGCAGAGGGGTTAAAACCCGGTTCTGATGTTGCTAACCTTTCTGTACTGGGTTATGAACCGGCAGTTTATTATACAGGCAGAAGTCCTCTGGAAGCTGCTTCAATCGGTATTGATTTAAAGGAAACTGATGTTACACTAAGATGTAACCTTGTAACTTTGTCTGATGAAGAAAATTATGAAGACAAAACAATGGTTGACTATTGTGGTGGCGATATTAGTACAGAAGAAGCAAAGGTTCTTATTGATTATATTGATGAAAAGTTAGGCAATGACATTTTCAAGTTCTATGCCGGCGTTCAGTATAGACATTGCTTAGTATGGGCTAACGGTGACAAAGACAATGTTTCTTTCACACCACCTCATGATATTTCTGAAAGAGTTATCAAGGATTATATTCCAACAGGTAGCAAGGTAGAACCACTATATGATTTAATGAAAAAGTCATATGACCTACTAAAAGACCACCCACTAAATCAAAAGAGAGTTGCTGAGGGTAAGCGTCCTGCTAACTCAATTTGGCTATGGGGTGAAGGTACAAAGCCTGTTCTTGACAGTTTCTATAATAAGTTCAAGAAGAAAGGTTCAATGATTTCAGCAGTTGACCTACTAAAGGGTATTGCTATTTGTGCCGATATGGATAGTATTGATGTTGATGGTACAACAGGCTACATTGATACTAACTTTGAAGGTAAAGCAAAGGCTGCTATTGAAGAATTTAAGAAAGGTCAAGACTTTGTTTATATTCATGTTGAAGCACCTGATGAATGTGGTCATAGAGGTGAATACAACAACAAGGTAAAGGCCATTGAACTAATTGATGAAAAGATTTTAACACCTGTAGTTGAATTTTTAAAGGGTTATGATGATTTTGCAGTTTTGGTATGCCCTGACCATCCAACTCCACTTAACATTAAAACTCATTCATCAAATCCTGTTCCATTCCTAATCTATAATAGCAAGGATGAAAAGAACAGTGGTGTAGATGTATTTACAGAAGCTAATGCTAAGAAAACCGGTGAATACATTGAAAAAGGTTTCACAATGATGAATTACTTCCTAAGTAAGTAATTTTCAATAAAAATCTAAAGAAATAGCGTGTAGATTTTTCTACACGCTATTGTTGATTTATATTATCTTTTATGATAAAATAACCAAGGCAAATTAAATATAGGGTATAAATTGGAAACGCACATTACTTTTCTAAGTGATGATAACGAACAACACAAAATTTTTAATGTGTTGTTTTTTTATTATTATTTTTTAGAAAAGTGAGGAAAAATTTATGCCAAAAACAAAATTTCAAGATGTTATTTTTACCATTATGATGGTTATTATAATGGTGTATGCAATGATTTGTTATAACATTGCAATCAGTATGGGTGGACTAAGCAACAAAGTATTCTTAATGGCTTTTTCGGAAATGCCAATTATGTGTGCCGTAGCTTTTGTACTAGAATTTTTAGTAGTAGGCAGAGTTGTAAAGCATTTAACATTTAAAACTATTGACCCTACAAAGACTCAACCAATCTTTATTACTCTAATGATTTCAGCACTTACAGTTTGTTTTATGTGTCCTGTAATGAGTTTCGTTGCATCAGTTCTGTTTAATTACAGTGGTGCAGAAAATATAGTTTCAACTTGGTTACAGATTACAGTTATGAATTTTCCTATGGCTATGTTCTGGCAGTTATGTTATGCCGGTCCAATAGTAAGAAAGATTTTCAGAACAATTTTCAAGAAACAACTAGCAGAAGATAAGTAAAATTTAATGTAAATATAAAAATGCCGACTAATTACTAGTCGGCATAATTTTTTGTTTTTTTTAATTATTGAACTCTATTTTGTAAAAGTTATATTGAAAATATTAAAGAATTAAAATTCTTCAACTGCTTCTTCAATAGCAGTGGCAAGCTGATCAGGACAACTTGTGCCTCTGCCTCTACAGTCAATACCCTTTAGTCTTTTGATAGCTTCTTCGGCATCCATACCTTCAATCAAAGCTGCCACACCCTGAGTATTACCGGCACAACCACCAACAAACTTTACATTTCTTATCTTACAATCATCATCAAGTTCAAAGTTAATTTGTCTTGAACAAACGCCATGTGGTGTATATGTATATGTCATAACCATTTTCCTCCTAAATTGTGTAAATAAAAAAATAGTGGTCAAAAACCACTATTTACTGGAGCGGATGACGGGGCTCGAACCCGCTACCTCCACCTTGGCAAGGTGGCGCTCTACCAGATGAGCTACATCCGCATATCTTCACAACAATTGTATTATATCATAAAATTTCAAATAGTCAAGATAAAACTTTGAAAAAAACTTTATTTTTCGTCAAAATTATGGTACAATCTGTGTTACAATATAAAGAGAATTAGAAGAAAGGGTGTTTTGCATTGTTAATTGAACTTAATCTAGGCAAGTGGGGTTCTATTTTCCCAGTACCTAATAGTGTAGTTGATGAAGACATAAAACTAGCAACAGAAAATCAACTAAAGGTACTTCTATATGTTTTGCGACATAATGGAGATACACTTACAGAAGAAATTTTAAGTGACAAGCTAGGTATAAATAGTGATGATGTTACAGATGCCCTAAACTTTTGGGTTAGTAGGGAAGTACTTTCAAATACTTACGATTTACCACTTAGAGATAATGCATCGGTTCAAAAGCCTAAAGTACAACCTGCTAGGGAAACTGTTTCAAGAAACGCAACACCTAGAACAAATGTACCTAACCCTACTGTAAATCAAGTACAACAAAATCCTATTCCAATAAATCAAGGTTCTGTAAATCAAATGCCGGTTAATAACACTGTGCAAAATGTAGAACCTGTAAAAGAAGTTAAAAAGCCAAGACCACTTTCTCGTCAACAAAAGCCTGATTCAGTTTTTGTTGCCCAAAGATTAAAGGAAGACAAGCAACTTGCAGAACTTCTTGAAGAAGTGCAGAATGTTTTTGGTAAGCCGATTTCAAGTGGTGATATTGCAACACTTGTTATGTTACATGAAACAGACGGTTTGCCTTGTGAAGTACTTATGATGCTTGTTTACTATTGCCATTCTATCGGTAAAGACAATATGAGATATATTGAGAAAATGGGTGTTGAATGGGCAGCAAATGACATTACTACTCTTGAAAGAGCAGATGAAAGAATTGCCAATATGCAAACTTATGGAGAAAGTTGGAAACGAGTTTCTCAAATTATCGGTATGTATAATTCCGGTTATCCAACAAAAGCACAACAGGAAAATTCCAACCGTTGGGTGAATGAATGGAAGTTCTCTGATGAAATGATTAAGGAAGCATATGAAAGATGTGTTAATCATAAGAATAAGTTTAACATTTCATATACAAATGGTATCCTTAAAAATTGGCACAAAAACGGTATTACAACATTACAAGAATTAAGAGATTTTGAAGAAAAGAAATCTGTTTCAAATTCAACTAACAAAAATCAAGAAAAACAAGCTGTATCATACGATATAGACAGTTATGAAGATTTCAGTATGTTTGACTAAGAGGTTACTATGGGGTTCAACAGTAAAATTAATCAAAAAGCTGACGAAATATTAAATAATAAAAGGCTAGAGGCTCTACATAATCAGGATAGAATGAGGAGCATAGTTTATAGCCAATTTCCTAGATTACAAGAAATTGAACAACAATTGATTATCATAGGTTCAGAAACTGCAAAGGCAGTTTTAAATGGTGGTTCAGCAGTAGAAATGACAAAGAAATTAGCTAAAGAAAGTTTAGCACTTCAAAGTGAAGCAAGAGATATTTTAGTTTCTCATGGTTACAAAGAAGATGCTTTAGAACCACATTTTTCTTGTACTAAATGTAATGATACAGGAAGATATGATGATGAAAAAGGAAGAACAGTTCTTTGTGATTGTTTAAAGAAAATCAGAATTGATGTTGCTTGTGATGAACTTAACAAGTCCTCACCACTGGAATTATCATCATTTGATAATTTTAGTCTTGATTATTATGATATGGATATTCAGGAGGATAAGCAAGTTTCACCATATGAAAGAATGAGCAAAGTCCTTGCTTATTGCAAAAAGTATGCAAGAACTTTTTCTTTGGACTCACCAAGTATTATGATGAGAGGTGCAACAGGACTAGGCAAAACTCATTTAAGTTTAGCAATTGCAAACGAAGTTATCCAAAATGGTTTTGGTGTAATTTATGTTTCAGCACCAATGTTGCTTTCAACTTTGGAGAAAAGTCACTTTAAGTATGATTACGATACAGAGGAAGAAACAATCAATTCTCTTGTAACTTGTGATTTACTTATTATTGATGACTTAGGAACAGAATTTCAGTCCAGCTATTCCACATCAACAATCTACAATATCTTTAATTCACGATTGCTAAACAGAAAACCTACAATAATGAATACTAACCTAACTCTAAAAGATTTAGAGAAAAGCTATTCGCCAAGGTTTGTATCTCGTGTAATGGGTAATTGTGCTAAGATTGACTTCTTAGGCAGAGATATTAGAAGACCTAGACCAAGAAGCAATTAAATACAATTTACATAACAAAAGACTCAAACTTTTTAGGTTTGAGTCTTTTTCTATATCCGATTATTTAAAATTAACCGTAATAGGACAAATCTCAGCATGAGTGCCAACTCTAATGTATGGACCGTAAATACCGACACCGGAAGTAACAATGTTGTGCATATTACCTTTCTTTAAGTAACCACAAGCATTTTCCCAAAATAGCTTAATAAAAATATTACCGGGGAAAATTTGTCCATCATGAGTGTGACCACATAATAATACATCAGTACCGGCTTTGCTTAATTCATCCAGTTCATTAGGTTCGTGATAAATAGTGAAGATAGGCTTTGATTTATCAAGACCTTTTAATAGTTCATCAGCACTTTTCTTAACTTCACCGGTAGCTGGTTTTTCATCATCTAATCTACCGGCTATATAAAATTTGTTGTCAATCAATTTTACTTCATCAGTTAGTAGGTTGATTTTAGCTTTTTTAAAGAATGAGTCCATTCTCTTATCATGTTCAAGTGTTTTACCTGTGCTAAATGTAAAACCGGCAAGTATCTTTTGGTTTACATCGTGATTACCCCAACAAGCATATGTACCATATGTACTTTTCATCTGAGAAAGTAAATTTGCCAACTTGTCCGGATCTTCAAGTGAATTATAGTCATTGTCGTAAATATCACCGGCAATACACACCAAATCAGGCTTTTGTTCATTTACTAGCTTGACCATCTTTTCAATTTGGTCAACACCGATACTGTAACCCATATGTAAGTCGGCAAGTAACACGACTTTCATACTTTTAACATTTTCAACTTGTTTATTAACTGTTATGTTGTAATCGGTAACTTTAATGTCTCTGGCATTATAAAGACCATAAGCAGAAACACCACCAATAATAGCAAGTGTAAGAATACCACTTATAATACTGTTTTTCCTTATTTGAAAGAAATTATGTGGTGTAACCTTGAAAACTCTTCTTAACAGAATAGAAAGAAAATGACCGATAGCAACAATAATAATTGTGTATATCAGTAGTGCAAACCAGTAGTTACCGACTCTTGTTGCCACTCGTTTAGTTTCTGTACCATAAGGCATCAAGAATCCCACAATAGGTGACACAGCAAATATACCGTAAATAGTGTATATTATTACTTGTAGCCATTTTCTGCTGAATGTTTCTTTACACTTAATTAAAAAGTTTTTCAGTCTATGTAGTATATAAATGTTTATAACGATATATACAGGAATTAAAAATAAAGCAATCATATCATATCTCCTTAACAAGGAAAATTATAGCACACATAATGAGCATTTACAATTAATTGTTGATACAAAATAGATTTATTACTATTTTGTTATTTAATTGATTTAAGTTACTTATTATGATACAATAAAACATATGTTTGTGTATGAGAGGTGATATAGTGAATAGAAAAATGCTGAAAAAAATGGGTAAAAAGCATTTTAAAACACATTATTGGATATGTGTTGTTGCTTGTTTACTTGCTTCATTATTTGGTATTGAGTTTGTTGGTTCAACAGATATTGTAAAGGCTTTTACAAGTGATAGTAGCCAAACAGACATTACAAGTGTTTCACCATTTGTTGCCAATACATATAGCTTAATTGATAACTTTATGGGTGAAGATAAAGAGAAGATAAAAGAATCTGCTACCAAACTTATGGATGATGAGAAGAATAAAGATGTTACTTACGGTGGACTTGAACTTGGTCGAAAAGACGGTGTCCTTGCTCATGTTGTAAATATGGTTTCATCAGGTTCAATGATTTTAACAATCCTTGTTGCCATTAAGAATGTAGCAGAATCAAGTTACCTTTTAGCTGCAATTCTTGTTGTACTTTCTTTGCTATTAATAATCTTAATTTGGGCAATTATTTTCAATACATTTTCTGTTGCATATAGAAGAATTTTTATGGAAAGCAGAGTATATGAGAAGATGCCTTTCCATAGATTCTTGTTTATTTATAAGGATAGAAAGTTGTTTAAAGTTGCACTTACTGTTGGTTTGAAAGAAGTATTTCATTTTCTATGGAATTTAACAATTGTAGGTGGTATTATAAAAAGATATTCCTACGCATTAGTACCTTATATAGTAGCTGAGAATAAGGATATTTCACCTTTAAAGGCTATTACTTTATCTAGAAAGATGATGAAAGGTCATAAGTGGGAGTTATTTGTTCTGGATATTTCTTTTATAGGTTGGTATGTATTAGACTTCTTTACACTGGGACTTTTAGGCATTTTCTTCCTAAACCCATATAAAGAATCTGTTGTTTGTGAATATTATGTTAATCGTAGAGAAAAGTGTAAATCAGAAAATCTAGAGAATGTTGATTTACTAAATGATACATATCTATATGAAAAAGCTTCTAATGAAACAATCAGACAGTCATATAATGATATTATTGAACTTATGGATACACCTGAACCTGTAATTCATAAGAGAAACAAATTTCTTACTTTTATTGCCAATGTATTTGGTGTAATTCCTACTTACAATCAGACAGAAAAGGAATACAGAGAATATACTGAAAGAAAAATTAAAATTGCCAACTTTAAGGATATTATTAACGGATATACATACCCAACAAGACTTTATCCTTTAGGAGAAAAGGTCAGAAAACCAAGATTTGAACACCTACACTATATGAGAAGATACTCAGTAACTTCATTAATAATGATGTTCTTTATCTTCTGTTTTATGGGATGGTTCTGGGAAGTAATTTTCCACTTTATCGAAAAAGGTGAATTTGTAAACCGTGGTGTAATGCATGGTCCTTGGTTGCCTATTTACGGTAGTGGATGTGTAATGATTCTTGTTTTACTTAATAAACTTAGGAAGAACCCTATTATTGAATTTATCTCAGCAGTTGTACTTTGTGGTATAGTTGAATATTTCACCTCGGTATTTTTGGAATATCAGTACGGCAAACTATGGTGGGATTATAGTGGGTATTTCCTAAATATCAACGGTAGAGTTTGTGCAGAAGGTCTGCTTGTGTTTGGTATTGGTGGTATTATTGTTGTTTATATAGTAGCACCACTGCTTGATAATCTACTTCGCAAAATTCCACTAAAAATATCAATTACAATTTGTGTGGTACTTGTCCTTGCCTTTACAGCAGACAGAATTTATTCTTCAAAAGTACCTAACTCAGGTAAAGGTGTTACAGATTATAGTAGGGAAATAAAGCTGAAACCTAAGTCAACAAAAACTTCTTATAACCCTACTTGTACTGTAACAGATTTAGATAATTATATTATCAGTAAATCAGCAAAATTGTAATTTGTAAATTTAATAGTGTTAACCAAACTAATGGTCATACAGAAATGTATGACCATTTTTATGCCTATATTTTGTTTAATAGTTAATACAGTAAGATAAATCTGGGTTTTTCAATTTTGTCTGTGGGTTAAGGTAAATTTGTTTTTTTAGCTTTTATTGTGGTTAAAGAAAAGTTTATTTTTTATTTAATATAAAGGAAAATCAGAAAAAATATATTACCTAACATCATTACAAAAGTGTGGCTAACAGTTGTAGGGTCCAACATTGTTGGACCGAGCATATTGACCTCTTTATTGGCATATTGCCCTATGTAGTAAGTTATAATTTCTAGTTTCTGCATAGGACAGAACTCCATAAATACTATACTTTTATTCGGGCGAACACTGTTCGCCTCTACGACCGTAAGCCAAAATTTTTCTATAATTTACATCTACAAACCTTAATTTACCTTTACCCACAATTTAAGTTGAAAAACCAAAATGTATAGAGCTATTTTTTCAACACATAAAAAATCAAAAATAAAAAAATCAAAATTAGGTATTGACAACTAAGAAATAACAATGTATATTATAAACATACTAAACAGATAGGTTATATATGAAAGGAAGATAATTATGAGTAAAGACATTAATAATAACTTAGGTTTTCAGACAAGAGCAGTACATAAAGGCAACGGTATTGACAAAGAAACCGGTGCTATCAAAAGACCAATTACAATGGCAAATAGTTATGAATTACCTTATGACCCTAGTGATTTAAACTGGAGTAGTGCAGGTAAAAATCTTTATACAAGAAACGGTGGCTCTAACCAACAGTATTTACAAGAAAAACTTGCATCCCTTGAAGGTGGAGAAGATGCAGTAGTACTTGCCAGTGGTGTAGCTGCTTTATCAGGTTTATTCTTTGCATTGCTAAAAAGTGGTGACCATGTGATTTTCTCAAGTGTTACTTACATTGCAGTTTATAGATTACTAAATGAACTTTTAAATAATAAATTTGGTGTAGAAACAACTATTGTAGATACTTCAAATGTAGAAAATGTTAAGAAAGCTATTAAACCTAATACAAAGCTAATTCATATTGAAACACCCGGTAACCCAACACTTACAATTTCAGATATTAAGGCTATTGCTAAGGTAGCACATGACAACGGTGCATTGCTTTCTGTTGACAATACTTTTGCTTCACCATACAATCAGCGACCTGTTGAACTGGGTGCTGACTTTACAGTAGAAAGCTTAACAAAGTATATTAACGGTCATGGTGATGCAATGGGTGGTGCTATTATCGGTAAGAAGAAGTATCTTGATATTATTAGAGCACAGTCACAGATTAACCTAGGTGCAACAATCAGTCCATTTAACGCATGGCTAATTATGAGAGGTTCTGTAACATTACCACTTAGAATGAAACAGCATAACGACAATGCACTAAAGGTAGCTAAGTACCTACAAACAGTTAAAGGTGTTAGCTTTGTTGCTTATCCTGGACTTGAAAATCACCCTAACCATCAAATTGCAAAAGAACAAATGACTAACGGTTATGGTGGTGTATTGTCATTTGGTCTAAAAGCAGACCATGATACATATAATAGAGTTGTAAGCCATTTAAATGTTATTACATCAGCAGTTTCTTTAGGTCACGATGAAAGCCTAATAGTATTCCTAGGTGAAAATGATGAAAGACAGTATCTATATCCGGAAGATTTCCACAACGGTTTCTTTAGATTTAGTGTAGGCATTGAAGATGCAGACGATATTATTGCAGACTTGCAACAAGCATTTGAAAAAGAAAATCTAGTATAAATTAAAATTTCTCATCATAAAATTGAATTTCCTGTAAAAGAAAAGTAGATGCTTATTAAGAATAAACATCTACTTTTTCTATAAATAATAATGTATAGGCTATGCAGAAAAAAGCCTTACCATAGTGGAAAGGCTATAAGAAATTAAATAATATAATTGTCGGAGGCTCTATCTTTTTGCATATCAAGAATATCTTGCAAAGTAATGTTATCAAGATAATTAGTGATAACATCATATAGTCCTTGCCATACAGGTAAAGTCATACATTCACCGGCTCTTTCACATTCGTTAGGGTCTTGATCAAGACAAGCAACCGGTGCAATACTACCCTCGGTAATTCTAAGGATTTCACCAACAGTGTATTTGTCAGCAGGTTTGGATAACTTGTAACCACCCTGATAGCCTCTGTTAGTCCTTAATGTATCGGCTTTGTTAAGAATAGGAACAATCTGTTCTAAGTATTTTTTAGAAATATTTTGTCTTTCAGCAATATCTTTAAGTGCTACAAACCCATCATTGCCATTTTCAGCAAGGTCAAGCATCATTCTTAGTGCATATCTACCTTTTGTTGATATTTTCATTTTATTACCTCTTTATTTTGTACATAATAACACAATGTAATAATACCATATGTTTAATAGGTTTTCAAGAGTAAATTTTCCCAAAAAGAAAAAAGACACCGAATTATTAATTCAGTGTCTGTCCTGTCACTTTTGAATACGGCGTTGTGACCTCAGTTGTCCCGAACCAAAAGGGTCTCGCACATAAACTTCAATTATGACAGAACCAATATTAGGTACGGCGCCGTGTTCTCAATGGTTTTTCGGGAACCAAAGGAACTCGCACATAAACCCTAATACTGTTTTCTTAAATTTAACATATAAAAATAAGAATATCAATATTTAATGTAGAATTAATTTGTATAGTAAAGGATAAGTCCCATAAATGGTACATTTAATAGATGAAATATAGAAAATAAAAAAATATTCAAAAATTTTATAAAAAAGGGTTGACTTTTCTTGAAAATAGTATATAATAAATATCGTTGTTGAGAGACACGACAACGCAAATCGAATATAGAGGTATAGTGTAACGGTAACACTCCGGACTCTGACTCCGTCATTTAAGGTTCGAATCCTTATACCTCTGCCATAACAGTCAGCATACGAACTATATCATATCCGATATGGCTTGTGTGTTCGCAATGATAGCTAGACGATAAGTCTAGCTATTTTTTTATAATTTTTTTAAAAAAATTAAAGAAATTTTGAAAAAAGGCTTGACTTTATACACTATCTAGAGTATAATAATAACTGCAAGATAAAGGTAAGCAAAAACAAACCTTTATCAAAAATAAAAAAGTGAGGTTTTCAAAATGAAAGAACTAGTAAAGGTAATCGGAGATAGCAAATTATATTACAATGATGACTTAGGAGAATTTGAGGTTGAAAGATTTGATGAAGTTATCAGCTTAGGCGACATCACAGAGGCTGAAGCTATCGCAGAAGTTGAAGCAATTGAAGAATAATACAACATTAAAGCCACCTCACAAGAGGTGGCAGAAAGGGAAAAGAGTATGCACGACATTTCACTTAAAAAAATGTTGACAAAAACAACTGTCGAGATTGACGCAAAACTAATTGATTCTTTTTATGACAAGTATTTTTATGAAGCTAAAAACAAATATGTTCCGCCCTTATTCGACGAATTCGTAATTAAGATTATTGATAAAAATCAAGCAAGGAATTATGTTTATCAATTTTTATGCGAATCGGATAGTAAGTTTTTGTTTTTATCTCAGCAAGAAAAAAATGTAATTATTGATGAGTATATGAAAAAACATAAACTTATCAATGATAAGATAGATTATATCTATTGCAAATATGACACTGCAACAGATTGGAACTTGATTTTTGTTGACGGTTCAATAAACAAAAAAATAATGAACGCTGAAATTCATTACACAAATGAAAATGAAGGTTCTTATAAAAGTAGTGTTGTTTTTTATTCCGACCCGGACGCGGAAGAACTAAGTCAAGAACAGCAAGACTTGCTTAATTCAACACTTCTATTATTTTTGTCTATTAGCGATTATGTGCAAAATCATTCAAGCAATATCGAATATAGCCAAATTGAAGTTGAATCCGTCAAACGCGACGATAAGAAGAAAAAGATTTACAATAACGGGTATAGTCAAAAAATCCGTTTGAAATCAAAACAGCGAAAATATATTTTTACAACAGAAACGGAAAAAATTCCACGGCAGTACAAAAAAGTTAAGGCGTGTTGGTATGTGAGAGGCTACTATCAACACTATGGCAAAGAAAAAGTGCTTAAGTATATACCCCCTCGAATTAATCGACGAGACAAGGACAAACTGAACAAGCCTAAAAATCCAACTTATGAGGTGAAAGAATGACAATCAAAGAAAGACGAATTCAAAAAGGACTAACTCAAGCTGAACTTGCAGAACAAATTGGTCTTAGCGTTAGACTCATACAAAAGTATGAGCAAAACGCTCAAGATTTGAACAAAGTTTACGCAATAACAATCTATAAACTTGCGAAAGCTCTAGATTGTTCTTATGAAGATTTGCTAACAATTTAATCTTGATAGCTAGACGATAAGTCTAGCTATTTTTTATAAATTTTTAAAAAAATTAAAGAAATTTTGAAAAAAGCACTTGACTTTCTACACTAATTAGAGTATAATATAATCAAAGATAAGGAAAGGAAATAAAAAAACAATCCTTATCAAAAATAAAAAAGTGAGGTAATCAAAAATGAAAGAACTTATTAAAACAATCGGTGACAGCAAACTTTATTACAACTGTGACATGGGCGAATTTGAGGTTGACAGATTCGATGAAATCATTGGTCTGGGTGACATAACAGAAGCAGAAGCAATTGCAGAAGTAACAGAGTGGGAAGAATAATATAATCAAATTTAAAGCCACCCGAAAGGGTGGCAGAAAGGTGAAAGCAATGAAAGAAACAATGATTATTAAAATGAATGAATTAATTAACAATTATAGAGAATTCAAAGAAGCAATGAAAGAAAGATTTTTCTTTGATGATATAACAGAAGTCGATTTTGAAGTCGAAACCGGTCTTAACCGAGAAAAAGAAAGTGGCGGTGAACATTTCAAAAGTTTGTACAGTGCTTACAAGTATGTACAAGAAATTTTCGACGATGCTACTAATGTAACTTCAGAAAAGTACGCAACTTATTGTGAATACTTCAACGATTATTACAGCTACAAAGATAAGGATTTTGACGGTTATGAAGATGAAAGAGATGAAATTTATTGTCAAATTAATATGTTCTATACCGAAAATGGCGTAGAAAGTATTGAAAATCTTTGCAATTTTGAAAAAACAAGTGAAAATGCTGTTTCTTTTAGAAATTGGCTATAAAAAAACGGGAAGTCTTAAAGGCTTCCCGTTTTTTGCGTTCCAATATGGATAGATTTTAAATACAGTTTCATCAGATAAATTACAAAAATCATATAAATAACTAAATATAGAAGATTGAAACTGTAGCGCACTTATATAGTATATCTTTTATTTACATTTGTCAATATAAAATCAAAATAAAAAAAGAAATGTTAAAAAACTCCCCTTTTTCGTTGCAATAATTTTTTGAAAAAATAAAGAAATTTTGAAAAAACACTTGACTTTCTACACTAATTAGAGTATAATATAATTAAAGATAAAGGAAACAACAAAAACCTTTATCAAAAATAAAAAAGTGAGGAAAGTAACTATGAAAATCAAGCCTGAAAATTTAGCAAAAGCTCTATTAAAATGAGCATATCAAAATGATTTTGACACAGAACAAGAAAAAAGCATTAATAATGTACTTGATAGAATCAAGGAAAGTGCAGAAGCTAAAGGCAGTACCTTTGCCGATGATTATGAAGAATTTTATCAATTGCTAATTAATCTTGCTGATTAATTAGCAAAAGTAAAAAAAGGCTACTCAATCGAGTAGCCTTTTTCTTATGCTTATATTATTAAAAAATGTAATAACTTCTGCCTGCGTTGTCGGAGTCAAGTAACTTAGCGTACTTGCAACCTTTATACTTTCCTTTTTCGATAGCACAGATAACTCTGCATTTGTGACTTGACTTAACTCTTGTATCAGTTTCAAACTTTTTCTCAGACTTATCTAGTCTTCGTACTCTAACACCAGCTTTGACAGTAATAGTTTTGTAGCTTGAGTGACTATAACTACTGCCTAGATGGCTACCAGCCATCCAACCTACTGTGTTGCCAACCTTGACTTTAACCCATCCGGCTCCATTATCAGATAGTACTGTTACTGCTGTACCTTTCTTTAAAGTTTTAAATGCCTTACTTGCGCCGCCGACCGGGTCTTTATAAGCAACCTTGTAAAGACCTGCATTTGACTGCAACTTTGCTTTTTTACTTGTTAATTTGTTCTTAAACTCTGTCTGCCAAAGTTTGTTATTTTTATCCGAGCCGGACCAATAAGCTGGACAAAGCTTATGAGTCACATCATAATGACGGACTACATGAGAGGCAGGCACATTATACTTTTTCATCAGCTCTTTTGTTAGTGCTACGGCATTTGCGATAGTTTTCGGTGATGGATAAATACCACCACTTGAGTTGTCATCACAAAGTTCGATACCAATGCTGTTCCAGTTTCGACAGGAAGGATGGTAGTATCGTCCACCCGGATCATAGCCGCAATGCCACGCTTCGTAGTTGACCGGCACACTGTTGACTACTTTGTTTGAGTCAACAAAAAAATGTGCTGAGGCACCAATAAAGTTATTTTTAAAGTAGTTACCGTTGTTGGCAGCAGTATCGCCATTATTGGCGGTGTAATGGATTACAATATAGTCGATACAACTAGTTGAACGATTAGAACCATAGTTGTTTCTATTTGACCGAATTTTTTTTGCTGAACTTAAAACGCTCATCCTTTCTCATCCTCGCTTTCTTCTGTGTCTGTTTTCTTTTCCACTGTTACTTTCAACCGTTTAATGATTTTAGTTAAAAACTTAGGTATTGGAGTGCCGATTTCGGCTAAGTTCTCAAGAATTGAGATTAACTCATTAATGATAAACCAAATCGTTACAACTAGGCCGATATAGTAGCTTAGTTTAATATCAGTGCCTAGTAGCATTAAAGCCTCGGAGATTATGTAATCCGCAATAATTGCTACTGCTACTGTAGCTAAATAGCCAACTTTTTTTAAGATACCAACAACACCAATGCGGCTATTTAATGTGTGAGATACATATGCTTGAGCCATACCGGATAGGTAATCAATAATCATTACTACTATTAGTACGATAAGTGGCACTAACAAGATATTAAGATAAGCAGCTATTGCTGCTGATACAGCAGCAAAAATCCCTTGTAAAAAATTCATTTTCATTTTTATTCTCCTTCTTTCTTATCTGTTGTGACATCGTCACTATTTGAGTTTTCTGTGTCTTCTTCTGTTTCTTTGTCTTCTTTAGCTGAGTACCAACTGTCGATTGTGTTCATATCTTCATCAGTTAAGACTGACTTACTATACCAGCTTAGTGCGTATGCTCTGACTTGGTATTCATCTAATCTACTTTTCATAGTAGACAGAGTTCTAAGCACAAAATTGTGCAGATTAAACATTTAATTCACCTCACTTTCGTGTGCTACTAGTGCAGTAGCTAACTCATTAAACTTATTGTCAATATAGTTTTTTGTATCGGCAACATAAATTAATACAAAATCACTATCGGCAATAACAGTTGTGCTTGGGTAATAAGTGTAAAGTGATAATATTTTATCAACTTGGTCTTTTGATAGCTCTGTTACAATTGGCTTTTTCAAAGGCACTAAAACATATACCTCATTACTATCTAACCAACTTTCCCACGCAGTCACATCACCATCAAACTGCAACATCCTAATTGCGATACCTGTACCTGTACCTGCTGTAAATCCTATTGTGTTATCAAGCGTTACATCTCTTTCATTGTCTTTAACTTCAAAGTGACTGCAAAGCAAATTAGGCATACTATAATTTGCCTTGTATCTATTGTCATCACGATAAAATCTCTTAGAAGTCGTTGAATATCTCCAAGAACTACCTGACTGTGATTTACCTGATGTAAGTCTCTCGTATAATAAATTCTGTGTAATACAACCTGTGCCGTCTGCATTTACTGCTAAAGTATCAACAACATTGTTAACTTTACATAATGTACAATTTATTTCTACTTTGTTAACATCACAAACTTCATAATCTGTAGCAGTATTATTAACTTCAATCTGTATGTTGCTGATTGTAATATTAGCTTTTGTTTTATTAGTGTAAAAACAAAGAGCTTTATTTAGCTTATTAATATCAACTGTGTCTGTAACAACAATTTTTTGTTTTTCTGATGTTATGTCAAAGTATTTGTAAGATGCTTTAATAAATTGAATCACGATTTTGCAATTGATGTTAGATTGAACATCAAATGACAATGCAACCGGTTTACCACTTAACTTTGTATAATCTACACCATAACCTTTATTAAATACACTTAAATCTATATGTCGTAAATATACTCCTGAACTTGCGCCTGTTTCACTTGTTGTAAAACTTATTGTACAATTATCTCTATCAACACTATTTATAGTCGCTGAATCATTTACATTTATATTACAAACACTAAAATCAAACAAATTCTTCTTGTATAATGTAATAGCAGGATTATTAACATTTTCGATATTTAATGGTGCAGTCGGAGTTGGTACAGAAGATTGCACAGAATTACCATACACAGTTAATGCTCTTGTTTTCTTGCTTGTGCTGTCATTAATAACACAACTACTATCTTTATCTGTTGTGGCTTTAATTAAATTTTGATTGATTAAAGCTGAGTTAATTGCAATATCTGTAGCACACTTATCAATAGCAGTAGCATTTGCTTTGATAGAGTTTGTATTCTCTCCAACTGCCTTATCTGTTGATGTCTTGTAAGCATTAAAATCAGTTTTATCTAGCTTACCAACTTTCAAACTTTCAATTTCTGTAATGGCTGAGTTCTTTACATCTTGTACTAATTCACTTAGTTCTTTAATTGATACCTTGTTCGCTTTGATATTAGTTTCGGACGTGCTAAGTCTATTGATAATATCATCAGCACTTTTAAGCTTGTCAATGTTATCTACAAGTGTCTGTACTCTATCAGCTTTATCTTCAATGTCTTTGATTTCAATTAGCGCGTCAAGCAACTTTCCAAACTCTTGACTTGCAACAATTTCTGATTCATCAGAGATTACAGACTCAGCAACTTTTACAGTAAAGGTTGCTGAGGTTACAAACTGTTGACCTTCTTGCAAAATCACTTCGCAATTAAGCAATCCCGGTGTGTCTAGCATTGTCTTTGTTAGTTCAACAGTGATAACATTCTTTGTTGAGTTAACTACAGCAGTATTGACCGCTTTAGTTTTGTTGTTGATGCTTGCTTTGACTGTTGCTACATAGTTACTAGATAAAGTGATAGTGTTTCCACTCTCGCAGAGAGTAATGTCAATAAATCTTGTTTTACTGTCGCCTTGATGGGCATTGAGTACCGTAAACGCTCTAGTATCATTAACATCTAGAGTGATTTTTTGATGTTGTAACTGCATTTTTATTCCTCCTTTTTGAATAAATTTGCAAGAGATTTCTTTGGTGTGCCTAATTCGATAGTAATATATCGCTCTAGTAGAGAGTCAAATACTACTTTGGTTACTTTTGCCTTCGCAGTTGATTGCAAAGTTGGAAAATATACTGATATAGTATCGCACAACGCTATATTTTTCATTTCTTCAAGTTCGTTTTCTGCTGTAATAGTTAAAGATATTTCCGGCACTGTTAATTGGTTAGCTTTAACATATGATTCTGTTGCATTGTATATATTAAGATATACCGTCGCGCCTGGTGTGTTCATATCCATTTTCTTTGATTTCAGCATTTCTGTTAAATCAAGCTCTAAAATTTTCCTATGAAAAGTCGTGTCAGAAATCAAAGTATATACAAGTGGCCCACCGTTTCGGTGCAAATTCAAAATGCCATAAACGGTTTCTTTCGTTGAAGCGTCTTTGCCAAGTTCAACCTTCACGTAAGGATATATGTGAGTGTACATTTTTTCAATGTTCTTTTCTTGTTGAAAAGATTTAAGATTAACGCCATATTTAATGACTAAATTCTTATTACTTCCACGATTTTTAAGAAATTCAACATTGAAATTATTCCATTTATACTCACCTTTAAAAATTTGTAGTAGAGACTTTGAGTCACCACCGAGGAAGTCACCGACGGTGCGGATAGAATGAACGTCAACTTTTTCGCTTTCTGTTTTTATATCACTTGAAAAATTGAAAGCTTTGTCATCGTCAACAAAAACTACACCGTTACTATTTGTACTTGAGAATATAAAGTCCCAAATTTCTGAAGGGGTACCGGAACAAACTCCGTAGCTATAATGGCCACTTGAGGAAAGATACAAACCTCCTTGAATAAGGTTGTAGTTGAGAAAATAATGGATGTGCCTGCCGGTGAAGGTCCTCTTTCTGTCTGTGATTGTTGAACTTTCGGAATATAGTTCAAAAATCTGTGGGACCTGCTGAGGATTAGCCTTTAGTTTGACAAATTTTCCTACTTCTATTTTTTTTGATAGTGGGTCGGCATCAGAAATAACAACGGTAATTGAACATTCAAAAATTCCATTCCTTTCTTCCGTTACTGTACATTCTGTACAAGTTGTTAAAACGCCTAGACCGTTTGTGTTAAGCAATTCTTCTTTTGTAGAATTATTGTCATATAAAACTGGTAGCACTATAATCGCCTCCAGTTTGGAATGATTTTAACTTTTGTCCCTGAACTAGCTTGAACGCTAATAGAATTCAAGCCAGGCAAGAGGGTTGGAAAATACACGCCATTTACACACTCGTTATGAATTTCATTGTTCATAATGCAGTTACGGTTTTCTGTGTCGATAATGACAGAGCCGGTGATATTTTTAATAGTAAAAGTGCGTCTGTTTGTGTAGAATGTAACTGTCTTATTTTCTCCCTCAACGGAAATTAAAATTTTGGGGTATGATGTTTCTTTTTCGGGGTTGTATATTGTTATCGGTGTTGATAGAGTAGCACTACTAACATCAATAGCCTTTTGCCCCTCATAAGAATACAAAAACGGTTCGCAAGTGAATTTTACGGTAGTCCTCATAACACCAGCATTGCCAACCTGTAAATCAGATATATCAGTAACTATTGCATTATAAAAATAGCCATCCATATAATCTAAATAAAGTTGACTATATTCAGTACCGATAAGCCATTCAGACAGTCTTTTTCCCAACTCTGCAATATTTAACTTGCAGAGTGTAGGAAGAAAGGCAATTTGTTCTTCAAGTTCAATCGAATTATAGGACAAGTTATCTTTAACAACTTTCTTACTTCGCCCCGGGATGTCAACTAGTTCAATGTTTGGCATCGCAAACTTGCGCTTTTTCTGTTCTTCAACCACTCCGCCAAGTTCGCTCAGCCAATTGTCTTTGAATTTTAAATCAAACACCTATATCACCATGCTTTCTGCTGCTGAGCAATATCAGCAGCTAGAAGTTCTGACATTTTTCTAGTGATAGATTGTAAATCACTATCACTGTAATTGTTAAAATTATCAACACTTAATGTAAATGTCATACCGCTTGAGCTTTGCGTATTTGCAGTTGATTGCAAAACATTACTATCAGCTACAAGCTGACCACTTGAGTTTGTTGCAATGCCGGCTATCGCGGGTGTTAATGTCGGCATATCAAAACTGCTGTAAGCATCAACTACTTGTCTCATTTGGTTTTTTGCGTTTGCGACAACACCTTTTGTGCTGTCCGCGATGCCAACGCCAATACCTTCACCAACAAATCGACCGACTTCGTCTCTCATAACTGTTGAAGGTGAGTGGATGCCAAAAAAGTCTTTGATTCCGTCAACTACTCCGTCAACAAAACCTGAGATTTTGTCTTTAATCCATTTAACACAATTTTTAATACCGTTCCATAGTCCCTGCACAACATTTTTACCAATGTTCCACATTTCTTTACCTAACGATGCTAAGCCTTTAACAATTGCAACAATGATTTGAGGTAGATTTTTAACAAGTTCCACAAGCATTTTTGGAATTGCCTTAACAATACCCATAAACAATTGCACTGCGCCTTTAATCAGTGTTGGCAAGTTTTTAATCAAGGTTTTAACAATAGTAATAACGATTGTAGGTATTTTAGGTATCAACTTTGTAATAAAAATTGGGATTGCTTTAATTAAGCCCATCATCAATTGGATACCGCCTTTTATAATTGCGTCAATGCTACTAATTAAACCGTTTACAATGCAAGTAATAATTCTTGGTAGATTTTTTACAATTGCCGAAATTATCTTAGGTATTGCTTTGATAATGCCCATTAACATTTTAATTGCACCGTTAATTATTTGTGGCACTGCATTAGTTAATGCAGTGACTATTGAGTCTATCATTGTCGGTAAAGCGGTTAAAATAGCGTCAATCACTTGTGGCAGGGCATCAACAATACCCAACAACATATTAATCACACCACTAATAATATGAGGTAAACTTTCCATAGTTGTGTTATAAATTTGATTAATAAATGTTGGGAAATAGTTAATAAAAAATGCAAGTAACTGTTGCACAAGTTGATTAGCACTGGTAATGATCGATTGTATAAATCTCGGAATTTGTTGAGTTAACGAAGTTATCAGTTGAGGAACAATTTTAACCACTGTAGCAGTTAGCTTTGGGATTGCTTGTAATATGCCATTTGCTAGAGTAGTAATTAGTGACATACCTACATTGATAATTTGAGGCAATGCTTGTATTAAGTTGCTTAAAATAGTATTGACTAATTTTCCTATTGCGTTGCCAAATTCTTTGTCCGAACCTTTAACACCTGTTACCATACCCTTTAAAGCCGGAATAACATCACCTGATACGGTTTGAACCATATCCCTCAATGGGCTTTCGGCATTCTCAAAAATCGAAATTTGAAAGTCTTGAAAAGTAGATGATAATATTTTCATATCACCGTCAAGGTTGTCAATCATTCCGCTGGCCATTTCTTCTGCTGTACCGTTGCAATTCTTTAACGCGGAGGAAAGATTATTAACATCTGTTTCACTACTGTTCATTAATGCCATCCATCCTGAGATAGCGTTAGTACCTGCGATTTTCTTCGCATAGTTGGTTTGTTCCTCTGCGGTCAATCCTCGCCATGCTTGCCTTGATTCATTGATAACATCAGACAGTGCTCTAGCTTTGCCATTAGAATCGTAAAACTGTACACCAAGTTTTTCTGTTAATGTGCCTAAAGCACCAAGGCTTGTAGATGAAGCACCGGCATCGGTTGATAGTCTTGTCATGATAGCTCTTAGAGACGTACCTGCCTGAGTTGATTTGATGCCATTGTTAGCCATTAATCCGATTTGTTCGCCAACGTCTTCAACACTATATCCAAGTGAGCCGGACAAACTAGCTACATACTTAAATGTTTCGCCCATTTTACCAACATCAGTATTCGCTGATGTTGCAGTTTTTGCTAGCACGTCAGCAAAATGGTTTGCATCGTTAGCTTTGAGCCCAAAAGCTGTCATTGCGTCTGTAACAATGTCAGAAGTAGTTCCTAAGTCTTCGCCGCTTGCAGCCGCCAAGTTCAAAACACCACTTAATGCTGATGTAGATTGTTCTACATTCCAACCGGCCATTGCCATGTACTCAAGTGCTTGTCCTGATTCTTCAGCCGTAAAAACTGTACTTGCACCCATTTTTTTCGCTGAGTCTGTTAGTTTATCAAGTCCCGCTTTGTCCGTATTCGCAATACTAGCAACCTTTGACATTTGAGCTTCAAAACTCTTGCCAGTGTTGATTGTTTCAGTAGCAAGACTTTTTAACCCTGATACTGCTGAAGATATACCACTTGAAACCAAATTTGCAACTGCACCTTTAAAAATTGTAAAACCACTTTTAGCGTCTTTGGCTTTCTTTCCTGCGTTTTCTACTGCATCGCCGACATCCTTAACAGAAGTTTTACTCGTCTTAGATTTTTCGCCGACTTTTTTAATTTCATCACCAGTTTTGTTTGCTTTTTTTCCTGCACTATCAAATTCGTTTCCTACATTTTGAAGATTTGATTTTGCATTTTTTGCTTCTGTACCGGTTTTTTGCAAGTCTGTGCTTGTGTCTTTAATTTCTTCATCAGCATTACTAGACTTAGTGCCAGCTTCTTCTACCGCTGAACTAAATTTCTTTAATTCACCTTGAGTCTTTGCGACTTCACGCTCAAATGCTCGATACTGTCCCTCATCAATTTCGCCTTGAGCAAATTTATCTTTTATCTGTTCTTGTACATCTGATAGTAGCTTAAGTTTATCTTTAGCACTGTTGACTTGCTTTGCAAGTAATTCTTGTTTTTGCCCCAGCAGAATAGTGTTTGTTGGGTCGAGTTTTAGTAATCTTTCAACAGTTTTTAATTCTGTTTGTAAACTCCTTGATTCTTTATCAACATCTTTAAGTGCAGTAGATAGAGCCGTTGTATCAGCTCCAAGTTTGACTGTAATTCCTTTTATAGATGATGCCAATACACTCAGCCCCTTTCATATTCTTCAATTTCGGCTACATAACTGCGGTATTCTTCTTCCGAAATAACGCCTTCCTTGTATCTTCGCTCCACAATCGGCAGTGCTTTCTTTGCGATTTTATAAGCAGTTTCAGGGTCTTCCCATTTTCCGCCTTTACGGACCGTATCAAATCGGTCATAAGACCGGATAAAGTTCAAGCACATTCCAATGGTGAGGTTGTCCATGTCAACGGTGTTAAGACCTCTAACGGTTAAACACGCTAACAGTTCTTCTGTCGTCATTGTGTCACCGTCAGAACTTGACCTAACACCGTTTACGCGTTTTTTCTATCAATTTTTAAATCGTTAGATAAGATTTCTTCAATCTGAGAGAAAATATCAAAAACCGGAAATTCTTCAAATGAGTCAAGCCATTCAAGTGGTTCAGGAATTGAGTTATCGGCGTTCTTTGCTAATGTCCACAGAATGTTGTACATTACTTCAAGATTGAATTTTTCAATGTCATAACTGACTACCGTATCTTTGCCTTTAATCTTCTTGGTCTGTACCGCTTCTTCCATCTGTGCAAGTTCGGCAAGGAATTCCTTGCCGAACTGCATTTTATAACGGAGCATCACAGCTCCACTATTTCTAAATCTTACTTTCTTGCCGTCAATGGTGATTGTTTTTTCCATTATGCAACGTCCTCCTCAGTAGGTAGCGGTACCTGGTCTAGTAGTTCCATACCATCAAATTCAGCCTTGACAAGATTGTCAGACATTCTTTTTCTAGCAGTGATTTCAAACTCTGTTTGCTTAAAATCGAACTTGCCGTTTTCACTTGTTGAACCACTTAACTTAGGTCGTGATGCCTGGCAATTATAGTAAACTGTAGTCTTGCCTTTGCCGTCTGTGGTTTCTTCAATTATTAAATATGCAAAATAAGGCTTTGTGGAACCGGCATATTCTGCTGTGCCTTTAGTGTGCTTCTTATCGCCAAGCCAAACTTCTTTCACCTTGTCGATAGCGTCAATAATGGTAGTCTTAATTGAGTAGCCACCATTTTCTTCCTGAGAGTAAACACACTGGCCGTCTGCATATACTTCTGATGTGTCGCCCTGAGGGTCTGCCTCAAATGAGCTACAACCTGCTTCTGCTGAGTCTAACCATGTGATTTTTTCGTAAACATCTTTCGCTTTTCCTTCTGCCCAAGTTGTTGTTAGTAGAGCATAGCCGTTTTTTACAATCGTCTTTTTCAATTTGTTTTCCTCCTTTTAAAATAAAAAATCAGGCACTTGCAAAGTAGTAAATTACTTCGCAAATGCCTTCGTCTTCTATATATATTTCACCACTTGTTTTGTAAGTATCACAAGTGGCGTTTAATATTTCTTCAACTTTATCTGTAGTTTTTGTATCGTTTTTGTCGAAATATACTTCTAAGGCAATAGTTTCTTCTTTATATGCGATTGAGCCATCCGCGCAAGTACATTCAACCTCGTCTGTGGCCCATATCACATAAGGTAAATTTTGTTCTTTGCTGAATGACAAATGAGCACACGCTATTTTATTTTTATTTAATTCTTTGATAACTTCTTTAAGTTTCGTTTTGCTCATTTTCATCAGCCTTTCAAAATTTCTTCAACATCATTTAAAAATTTAGGTACGATTTTTTCTTCTGCACTACCGATGTGGGGATAGGCTTTAACTCTACCCACTCCGCCTTTTTTTGCGTGACCTTTTTCAAGCAGATGAGTTAGTTGGTATTTTGTTGCGTTGTGCACGATTACGGTATAATGACCATTTTGTTTTATTTTTTTGATTCGCCAGCCCTTTTTATAATCACCGGTTTTGACCGGTGAAGTGCTTTTAAGTTCGTCGCGCAAAATTTTCGCATCATCCTGAATAACTTGTTCAAGCTCTTCAGTAACTTCTTCAGTGTAGGTGTTCATCTGCTTTGCAATTTCATCTGCGAAACTGCTAACATCAATATTCATTTTGTGTACCGTCAACAAGCTTCGTTGATAGGTAAAGTTCTAACTTATCTTTAGTCTTTTGATAGGTTCGATAAATATAGTAAACCTTATCATCAACTTTAACTTTGCTTTCATTGTTGTAGTCAACTGCAAAAATTAAAATCATTAACTGAGGCTTTAAACCTGCTTCACTTGCCTTATAAAATTCGTTTTGCGTAACAGATTTTTTGTTGCAAAAAATTTGTTTTTCTGCTGTAATGATTTTTTCGTTGCCTAGTTCGTCAAAGTCAATATTTTCACTTATTAAAGTTGCTACAGAATCAAACATTGCTATCAATCCCTTTACGATTCGCGATTGCGTCCCTTAATTTTTCGTACTGTTGAATAAATCTATCGTCACCATCGCCAAAATTTCCTTTACAATAAAAAACAATAGCTTGGGTTATTAACGCAGAATTTGTCGAAGATATTGAAACTCCTGCACCCTGAAGGTCCAAGGTGCAAGAGTCAATTAACATTGATATTTCGCTGTCAAATACATCTGCTGTAAGCCTTAGAGATAATTTGACCGCCTTAATCATATCTTGTGAGGCCATTGTTTAACCTCCTTGTTCAAATTACGCAGATTTCTTTACTAGCTTAACCAGGCTATCAGTTCTAACTGCCTTGCCATCTGCAAGCATAACCATATCTAGTACCTTGTTATGAGTATCATTATCAATGTAGATATTAGTTGTAAGACTTAGCGCCTCATTAAATACATAGTCTTTAAAATCAAAGATAGCAGCGAATGTAATATCGCTAGTTGGACTATCTGTATAACTCTTGATAGCGTCCTCACTAATTGTGTTGACATTTCTGCCTAGTAACTGGAACTGAGGTTTACCGTCTAGGCCTAGATTAACTCTTGCAATTGGCTGACCGTTTGAGTCTGTCATACCAAGAAACTGGAAGAATGTAGCACGAGTCATTACATATTCTGCTGACTCACTATATACATCTTCGACAAGTGTTTCTGCGCTAATTAGAGTTTTATAGTCTAGCTTACCCGCTTTAGTCACATTAACAACTTTGCTAGTTGTTTCTGTCAGAATACCCTTAGGACATCCAGTACCGGTGCCGTTGATAATAGCCTTATCGATCATCTTAACCATAGCTTGAGCCATTAAGTCCGTAAACTGACTTTCAAAAATTTCCAGGCTTGTAACCTGCATAAATAGCGAGAATGAAACTTTACAGTTAAGCTTGTGAGCCATAAATGTAATCTTGCTTGTTTCAACTTTCTGCTTGTCTGCACCTTTGTCTTCATCAACCCAACTTGCTACCGGCTTAACTGCTAGAGTGGGAAAAGCGATAGCTGATTCATAATTAGTTCTAAATACCTTAGCGTAGAAAGTACCGTAATTTTCCAGCTTGGTAATAATCTGTTCGTATAAAGTTGTTGGAACGATAGAGCCGGCAGTGCTAGAAGTTGTTACGTCATTTCTGAACTTAGCCGGAATTTCTGTGCCATGCTGAACAAAGTTCATAAATGCCTTTCTGTATTCTACAGAAGCAAAAATGTTAGCAGGTCCTTCGTCGCTTTCGCCTGCATTGCCGTCAAGTGGTAGTGGCACAGGTGTCTGCTGGTTGTCTAGCGCCTTCAGGTTTGCCTGTACCTGTGCAAACTTTTCAAATTCCTTGTCAAGATTTTCAATTTTTGCAACAAGCTCACTAGCCTTGTCTAGTTCGCCGTTTCCATTCGCCTTGTTAGCTTCGTTGATTAGATTTGCTCTCTGTTCGAGATAGTCTTTTTTATTCTTAAATTTCATTTTTAATCCTTTCTCTGCTTTAAATTAAGCAGTTCAATTTTGATTTGATTTTCTTTCTTTTTCTTCTGCATTTTTGCAATCTTATCCGGTGCAATCATTCCACCGACTGAGGCAACAAAAGATAAGCTAGCGTTGTTGCTATTTTGCTTGTTTTCAATAATTTTGTCGCAAAATCCCTTTTCGACCGCCTCTTCTGCTGTAAGCCAAGTTTCTTTATTCATTAACGCAAGTAACTCACTTTCTGCCATACCGGTTTTAAGTCGATAAGCGTTAGAAATTGATTTATTGCATTTTTTCAAAACTTCTGCTTCGTGCTGATGATCCCGGTCGTCACCGTAAAGACCACTTGAAACATTGTGAATCATCATTAACGCGGTCGGTGCGATTTCGCTATAACTAGCACAAGCAACAACACTTGCAGCACTTGCTGCAATACCTACAATTTTGATAGTTACATTACCTTCGTAGTTATTGAGCAGTTGGAAAATTTCACTTGCGGTAAACATATCACCACCACCAGAATTGATATTAACTGTAACATCATCACCGTTAGCGTTCTTTAGCTCATTAGCTATACGACTTGCACTTGTACAAACCTCGCCGAAGAAGTTATAAATCCATTCTTCTGAGTTATTAACGATTGGACCTTTAACATTAATCTCTGTCATTATTCATCACCTCCTTCACCGTCACCGTTTGGAGCCGGCTCAGGGTCGACTACTGTTGCCGTATCAAGACGACGGATTGGGTTATCGCCACCCGGTACCGGACCAAGTCCAAGAGTTTCTCGCCATTCATTAACTGTCAATGCACCTCTATCAACTAAATTCATAAACTGTAGTTTACTTGATAATGATGCACCTTGTAAATTAAATGAGCCGACGGAAATCTTATTGCCTGAACCTCTCTGACGCCGAGTAAATAACTTTCTTGTCATTTCTTCTTGCAGTGCTTTGATGAAAGGTTCTATCTCTGCCTCGTAGTAAGCATTTTCCTCATCCTCATTTGCAGTTGACTGCAAAATCTTTTCAGACATACCGAAAAGAGACAAAATTCTTATTCTTGTCTTTTCCATCTGCGTTGCGTTCGGTACATAGTCTTGTGCGTTAATCTGAGTAGCGTCTGCTTTGGCATCCACCGCAGCTACGCCTACAGAATCACTTGAAATATTCAAGTAGTTATCAGCAAACTGCTGTGCGTTAGTTTTCAAGTCCTCATCACGCATTGAAGTTGTATATTTAAGTAGCCAACGAATGACCGAACTATTTTTGATAGCGTTGATAATGCCTCTGTCAGTAGTTTCTACAACTTCCATAAGCGGGGAAAGTGACTTGGCTCTACTAGTTCCGAAAATATCGTCAAAGGCAAAATCTCCACGAATATGAATAATATCACTATCAGATACCGATAATCTTTTCCCACGAGGAAAGTTGAAAGTATAGTACAGATTTCCTTGCTTGTCCGTATTTGCTGTAGCGGATAAGCAAGAAATTGGGAAGAGTTCACAAGGCATATCGTTCTCATCACGCAAGATAAGGATATGTAAGTTTTGTGTCAGGTCCATAATTGCCGAACATTTTTTCAAAAAATCGGTAATGCACATATACCTATTTGGTTCTTCAAGTAGAAATCTCATATACGGTTCAGGGTTAATCTGTAATACCTTGTTGCCGTTTTCATCTGTTGAACTTCTTATATGGTTGATAGTAAGTTTTGCTATTCTTTTTGCTTTTGCGTTAATACAAGAGCGGACAATATCATTTTCGTAAGGGCTGAAGCCCCAGGTTGAAAATACATTGTTATCCTTGATTACATCAACTCTACTAATTTTTCTAACCTTGCCGGTAAAAAAATTCTTAAATCTATCAGTTATCTTCAATATCTCACCACCTTTCAGCCTTTGATAATGTTATAATTTGATTTTTCCTGACATCAACTCAGGTAATAAAGCGTCTCTTAATTCTGCTAAATATTGATTTTGCATAGTATTCAGCAAAGCAATTTGATTTTTCCAAATTGCTAAGAAATGCATAAATATATCTGACAAAAATTCTTTGTCATTGCATTTGAATACAAACTCATTTTTATTTTTTGTGAATTGTATATAATCTTCAATTATTAAATCAACATCTACGCTTTTCAACTGTTCCTTCATTTCTTTTGACTGTTGCTTAGCGTCTTTGTACAATTCAACATCAAAACCTAATGACTTTGCTAGTGTTTCATTAATCGTCAATTTACAAGCATTTTTCATTTTTTGAATATAATTGAGATTATCAGCGATTTCCTTAAAATCTCTGTGAGCGTCTGTAAAATCATCAATGCTAACATCAAAATAAATTGAAGGTGATAGCCGATATTTTTTATTTGCGATTTCTTCGTTTGTTTTCACAACTGAAAATTCTTTAATTTCTTGTTGATTTTCAATCGCATTTAATATTTTTTGGATATTTTCATCACTGTAAACATTGTATTTCTTCTTGTACGTTCTGTTTGTGTGCGATTTGCTACCAAACTGTCCGTTTTGTTTCCTTTCTTCGACAACACAATTTTTACAACTATAAATTAAATTTACTTTACCTTTACTTTTCTTACTCTTATTCAGCACTAAAATGCAAGTTGAAATAGCTGTAACTTCAAACATCTTGCCAGGATTTGCAATTACAGTCTCAACATAGTCGTTGTCGATAAGCCATTTTCTGCATTCCAACTCAATTTTGCTTTCTAAAACTGAGTTAGGAAGGATGAAGATTGACCTATCCGTTTTACTGAACACGTCAAAAATAAATGCATAGTTTGCGTTTGACGCTGGAGGAATTACCGGAAATCTAGTATCATTTTCAAGTGATGTTGGTGGCTCCCATTTAATGTTATATGGTGGGTTACTAATTCCAATTTCTGTTGAAATTTTAGGAACTGTATCTGTATCTGTAATTGAAACAATACTGTATTTATCGTCACTTGTTAATTTATAAATGGTTTTTATTTTGCCATTCAAAACATTACCATTTATAACTTTCCCTTTTGCATTTTTTATACACAGATTAAATAGCAAAAATGGTATTACTTTTGAATCTAACTCTTCTATGTACACATTCCGTAGACTTTCATTATCTTTCAGAACTTGCAGAGATAAAGCGCCACTTCCTCCGCAGCAATCATAAAGATTTTGACAATTTCCTGCTAATGCTGAAACCAATTTGCAAAGTGATTGTGGCGTGTAATCTTGTTTCTTTTCAGTCCTATCTGCTTGATAGAACTGCCATAACGCTTGTAGCCAGTCTTTACTATCGTCAACAATATCATTAAATTTATCAAAAAATGTAGTATCGTGTGTCATTACTACATTCATCAGTACATCACTAATATTTTCAATTTTATCTGTATTGCAAAGTTTCAAAATTTTATTTTTAAATTTTAAAAGTTCCATATCACTTTTCTGTTCAAAATTAAAAACAAACATCTGTTTCACCTCACTAAATTAAAGTCATATATTCATCACGATTATTACAAAAAACGGTATAGGCATCTAACAGTGCTGCTGTACCGTCAATTCTTCTTGTAGCCTTTGAAGTTTTCGCTGGCTGAATGTTACCGTTAATATCTTCATCAATAGCGGTGTTGGATAAGCACCACTTGTCAATTGGATTATTGTTGTAAACTATAAGTTTCTTTTGTAAATCGGCTTTTAAATTCTTCATTGGGTTTGACAATGTTTTCTTGCCTTGAATGACCGGCACCATAACATCACCGAATGTGTTTTTCATTTCGTCCACCCAATAAACGGCGGACCAAGAGTCGTAGCCGACTTTGTAGATATATATATCAAGTTCGTTCTGAACTTCTGCAAACCACTCTGTTACACATTTAGCGTTGATTTTGTTTCCTGGCGATAATCTCATATATCCCTTATCGACCCAAATATCGTAAGGAATTCTATCTTCTTTAACTTTTTTGTCGAGCAAATCGGCAGGAATCCAATACATAGACAAGCAATAAATATGTTCATCATCTGGAATACAGAAAAGTACTTTTGCTGCTGTAAGGTCGGTAGTGCTTGATAAGTCAGCACCACCGATACCGTACCTTGGCTTTAGTTCTTTAACGTCGAATGTTCTCTCGTTGTTCAGTTCTTCAAAGGTCAGCCAGCTCTGTACAGAAGTTTCAGGAATATTAAACTCTTTACATAAGAGATTTTTAACAAGTTCGGTTTTGTTCTTTGCTTTATCAACTTTGTCTCTTAATGTGGATAATTTTTTGATTGTTCCAAGTCCTGGATTTGCTTTCTTCCAACAATTTGGGTTGGTCCATTCTTCTCTTTTGTCAAGTTCATAAATAACATACAAACTATGCTCGTCTTTAAAGCCGTTATCGTCAAACAAGCCGTTAATAGCATTCTTGGCATCGTCATATATATCGTCATAAATATCATTTCGGACAGTTCCAGCGGTAGTGGTTATAAGCACAAGTGGTTGTTCTCGTCCGGCAGTGCCATCGGACATAATGTCAAATAAAGCTCTGCCGTTCTTCCACTGATGGAGCTCATCCATTAGGCAACAATGTACATTTAATCCATCAAGAGTATCGCTATCAGATGCCAAAGGCTTGAAAATTCCACAATTATATTCTTCTGAAGATAGCTCATTATGAAGAGTCTTAATTTTCTCAAGTAGAAATTCAGACTTGCGGACCATCCGCTTTGCTTCTTGCCATATAATCTTTGCCTGGTCTTTTTTTGTCGCCACTGCATACACTTCCGGACCCTGTTCACCGTCTGCGATTAACATATACAAACCGACGACTGAGGCTAGTAGAGATTTACCATTTTTCTTAGCGACGATTAAAACAGATAGATTATATTTTCTAAGGCCATCAATACTTACAAAGCCAAATGTAGCAGCTAACCACGCTTTTTCCCAAAGCTCTAATTTGACTAATTGACCACCAAATTTACCTTTTGAATTTCTGCAAAAATTTTCAGCAAATTCTAAAATATGATTGGCTCTTTTGTTAGAATAAAAATACTCGTCAGGGTGTTCAACATCCCAAGCGAGTTTTTTATAAACAGTTCTGACTTTCTCTGATACGACTTCTTCTCCGCTTTCGATTTTATCCCAATATTCTAAAATTGGGTTATAATTTAAAGGGTATTTTTTAAATTTTTGACTCATATTTCATCACGAGAATTTACGAAATCGTCTAAAAAGTCAATTTTTTCTGTTGGTTTTTCAACGGCTTTCGGCAACATATCATCCAATTGCTTAATGAATTTTAAGTAGTTACCAGTCATTGTATTGTACAAATCTGCTTCCGGCCTTCGGCGAGAATAAGGAGTCTGATTTTCAGATTGGCTGAACATTTCCGTTGTACCATTTTCTTTCAAATCTTCTGCAAGATATTTCAGTGTTATTCGAGTGAAAGCGGCATTTTCAATAAGTCCCGGAAGTAGGTCTTTTCGCTTGACATCAATATCTTTATAAACTTCTTCAAGTCGCTTTATCTCTTTTTTGATCTCCCTTTGTTTTTTCTTAGTTAGATCAACTTCTGCCATATCTGCTCAACTCCTTTCTTTTAAATGGGGAGGGGGGTCATACGCACGACCTGCGTCTTTTTTCGAGCCCCTCCCTCGGTTCCACAATGGTAAATTTTGGTAAAAAATTAAGGGGGGACTATGAAATTTCCCTCCTTATCGAAATAATATTTTCTTTCTTCACGCTGAAACACATTATGTAACTTGTCATGACATTCTTTGCAAACCCATTCGAGGTTATTTTCACTCAATGTCACATTTGGATCGTTAATGTTCTCAGGTGTTAGGTGTTCTTTGTGGTGGACGATATATCCGAGTCTTTCCTTGCACTCTTCACACACGCCACCATCAGTTAACATTCTATTTTGAATGAATGTATCTCTGCACTTCTTCCACCTTGACGATGAATAAAACGCCTTTGCAAATTCTTTAGCCATTTGCAATACCTCTTGCCGTGACGGTTTAGGTGTGACCTCAAACCAGCCTAAAGGCCACACCCTATTGAGTCAACCATTAAGAAAACTATGAGTCGAAATCAATCAGTAGGCTTACTACCTTTTGAGCTCATTATGATAATATCATAATGAAATAGAACTTGTAGAACAAATAGAACACTTTTAAAAATATTTTATTGTTCTTTGTACTTTCATTCTCAAAGCTGACTCGCTACGATTGCTACTATAGTTCCCTAACTGCTGATGAATTTCTTTCCAACTCTCACCTTTCTTGATGTAATGTCGAACTGCGTATCTCACTGTACTATCTTCAATATTATCAATCAATTTATCAATCAGTGTTAGTGTGTCAATTATCGCTGTTATCTTGCTATCAATTAATGCTAGTTTGTGCCTATCTGTTGAGGTTAGTTTATGACCCTCAATTCCAACCGGTACAGACAAATACGGATATTCTGTTGATGAGCCTCTGACAGTGTCAGTGATAGTCTTGTTTTCAATCTCTTCTTTCTCATCTTCCAAGTCTAACTTTTCTGCTTTTAGTCCCGGATATTTGTTCTTGAGCGTTCTAAGTTCTGCAAGCGTCATAATTTTCTCCTTTACTGCTGTACCGCTTTTATTTAATTTTTCCTAGGTACTTCTGACCTTTCCACTGCCCATAGGTCAGTCTAGTACCGTTCTGATGGTTATACATTTTCAGTCGATGTACTTCCACACAAAGATGGTCTTTAAAGTTACTTTTCTTGTTTCTCTGTTTAGCCAAATGTGGATATGTTAATTCTCTGCACTTGTCACACATTCTGTTCTTACTGTTTCTAGCGGTGAAGATGTCACCACAAAGCATACATTCTTTCTTGACTCTTTCACTCATTTTGACTGCTCCTTTTTTGCGTTCAACCGCAAAACGCTATTTCTGTACTTGTGTTCTTGCAAGTACGATATATTTTTCTATCTCTTCTCTTGCTTCAGCAAAACCACGGCAGACTACGCAATAGTAGCCTTGATTTGCAAGTTCAGTTAGCCACTTGTTCTGCAAGTCGGTAGTCTTGTTTTTACCCCATTTCATTTCGATGTACAAGCCGAAAAAACCACCTCTAGCCACCGGCAGAAATAGATCAGGCACACCCGGTTTCACACCTTCACATTTTAAGTTCATAGCCTCTAGTTTGTTTCTGCTTCCGCCATTAGGGCAGTGATAGATTAGCGCTAAATCTTCATAGCCTTTGTACAATGACATAGTGTTACACCATGCTATTAGTTGCTTCTGCTGTTCTGCCTCTGTAGAGGCTATACCTTTGTACCTTGTCATTCTCAAATTCCTTTCTTCTTACCAATTTTCTATTATGCTGCAAATTCCACAACATTCCCATGTTTTACAGTACCACTCACAACTTTTCTTGATACATTCTTTCTTTAAGATTGGACAAATTTTCCCCGGCTTTTTTACTGCTGTGTGTTTTACTTCTGCTTCTCCGTTTTCAAGAGCACAAATATTTAACTTGCATTCTGTGCCGGACCTCGACACACATTTCAGTTCTGGAAATTTACATTTCATTGTTTCGACCTTCCTTTTTCGTAAAATATTGATGAATTAAAAAAAGTAAATGAATAACTACAAGCCCAACTATCGTCTAACGGACAGTAATCAGATACCAAAGTATATCCTTTTTCAGGTATATCAACAATTTCGCCTTTTTCAAGCTTTGCAAAACGCCTTTTTCCACATTTTACAACTTTGACTTCCGGCTTAGTGAGATTTCTACTTGTCATAAGTCGCTTAGAACCTTGTACATCTTTTCGTATGTACTCAGCAAGTTTGAAAAATTGACCATCCTCGTAAAGTGGCTGAAGATTAATACCGTTTTTCCATTTCCATTGCTCACGAGCAATTTTCACTATTTCGGCAGATAAAATAATATGTAAATGCCAGTTCTTCCCGCGCACGCCACACTCAATAAAGCCTATGTACTTGACTTCTAGACCATTTTTTTTAGTGTGATACTTAGTACGATTGATAAACTTATTAACTTCTTTCCTAAATTCACTTTCGGTGAAAGTTGCAGACGGAGCAGACAAACGCACAAAGTAATCACCAGCAGAGAAATTACAACAAATAAGTCTCTGAGTATTTTTAATAGCTCTTATCTTATTTGCTTTCTGCTGTTGCTCTTTAGTTTTACAAATGTTCTTTCCTCTTGCAACATTCTTTTTGTTGCGAGGTTTTAAGCTCTTAATGTATTCAATTTCTGTGAGATAACCGCTTTTGATAGTTTTCTTGTAGTAATACATCTTTAATTCCTTTTATTTTTACTTTTTTATTTTTGAGTTTTTATATATTTTCCTCGCTTAATTAATTACTTAAGCAGGATTTACAAGGGCATCTCAGCCCTTGCGTTTTTTCTTAAAATCCTATGAAAAATTAAGTTCAAACTTGTCACAATATCGAGAAATATCTTCTAGCTCTCTAAGAGTTCCTTGATATGTCTGAGCTTTGGTTACATAGTTTGCATATATCATTAGATGGTGATACGAAATAAAACCTGGATGTTCCCTCATAAATTGAATTGTTAAATCAATTTCTTCTCTTGTAATATCTCCGTTTGCCAATTTGACAAATTTGCGTTGGCCCATTTTCATTAATTTTTTCATTACTCAGCCTCCGCATTTTTTTGAATTAAATTACTTTTTCTAGAAAGTAAGTTTGCGATAGCAATTGCTATAGTGAGTAGGTTTGTCTCTATAATGACCAAATAGGTCGTAACGGCTCATTCTTGGTTCCTTGATTTTGTCAGTTTGAAAAAAATGGTGTTTTGGATTGTTAATGCTATCAAAACTACAGTACCGGCTGTCGGGATATTCACCCCAATAAGGCTCATAACAGTAAGCACGCCCTAATATGAGGCTTTCACCATTTCTCAAGAAGACTCTCTTATCTTCTGAATAAGTAATTCTTGGTTCATTTGATGTAGGGATGTCGTAATCAACACAAACATAAAAACTACGAATGAAAGCACCACCGGCTTTATTTTGCAGAACTACTATATATTCTTTTCGCTCAAGCGTTTTTCTGCCTCGCCAGGCATCATATTTTTTGACTTGCTTGTAGCAAAAAGGGCACATTCTCACATCTCTGTGTTTCCGTTCTGCGACAAGTTCAATTTTGTGATTATATTCGTTGTCAACAAGTCTTCCTGTCTGCTTTTTGTGATATTTTTTGCAAGCGGTGCAGTAAAAACCGTTCTTGTCAGCAAAAGCGTAGTTGTTACACAACTCTTTCTTTATATCTTCCTCAAAAGTTCGAGATAATGCAGGTGGGTTGTGCATTACCATCTCAATAGTTCTCTTGTTCATTTTTTTGACCTCCGGAAAAATTAAAGGAAGTCAAGAAGGTTAACCGGTCCTTGTTGGCCCGGCTCTTCTTTTGGTTCTTTAGCCGGCGCAGTGGCTTGAGCTTCTACTACTTCAACAAATTCGTAAAACTCTTTGACCCAGTTCCAAACCATTTTGTCCTCGATCATTGCACAGCCATTCTTTGCTTGCTTTCGTGCTTTGTTTTTAACACTACTGATACAATCAGATAGAGCCTTATTCATTACCTTTTCAGCGTTTTCTGCGCTAAGAAGGTAGTTATCTATGATATAGCTAGTAATTCTTACTGCTGTATCGTCTTTCATTCTGTCAGCTTCTGTGTCTATCTTGTCGATAGCCTTCTGTATGATTTCATTTTCCATACTCATAGTTCCTTTCCTATTCTTTTATGATTTTCTTTGTTAATAGATAATTAACTGTTAATTCTTCAAACTTTTCTCGCTCTTCATCGCTGATGGGGTAGCGAGTGGCAAGTCTGTTCTTAAACTTGTACCGCTCATATATTTTTCTGATATATAAGTTGTTCAAGTTGAGCTTATAGCCGTATGGGTTTGACGATAAAAAAATAGGACAACCTCTGTAAGCAACATTGATATTCTTCTGTATGATTTTATCTATATTACTTGACATTCGGCTATCCTTTCCTTATAATTTAAGTGACGGTTGACAAACCGTTCACTTTTTTATTTTTGAGTGAGGACTACCAATTTTTTGGTAGTCCTTATTTTTTTGCAATCAACTGCAAAAACACACTATTCTTAATGTTAGTATCTTCTTGTAGTCTAATTCCAAAAATCTTCTCAAATGCTTCTTTGTTGCTTTTGACTTGTAATCTTGCTACGCAGTATCTGATAGCGTTCCTTACTGCCTGCCAAGTCTTAACTTTGTATTTGTGCTGAATATCCTTGTACAAGCCTTCTATAGACTTGCGTGGATGCTCATGCAAGATGTCAACGGCTTCAAGTATGTATCCGTACCCCTTGAAATTCGGAGTTATTCCGATACTGCACAATATCTTTTCTGTTTCATTCATTTTTCTGTTCTCCAAAGTATCCTTTTAAGGCATTTTCATATGCTACCTCGATAATTTTTAACATTCCCTTTGCACTTTTCGTTTGACAAAGTGTTAGACAAAGTTGAGCGATTAAGTTTATTAGTTCTAAATCGTTGCCATACATTGATGTGTAAGCAACATTTGTACCGGACTTGACATCTGTGATGCCAGTAACAAGCAGATATGCGTTATTTTCTTTTTTAGCTACCTTATCGACTTTCTTATGTAGTGCTTTAATTCTCAATTTATTCATTTTTCTTTCACCTCACAAGGCATATTCCAACATTCTCGGCAATAGTTAGAGTTATTACATAGTCCTTCAGTGCCGGTCATTTTGCAGTATTCACTGCCTCTTAACCCTAAACTCCTTACACAAATGTACGGTACACCGTCATTTTCATTGATAACAATATTCGGAAACTGCTTTAGCGCAATTTCTAAATTGGTTTCAACTTCGTGTTGCTTAGACCAATTTTGCACCATCCTTAATGCCATTGTTGGGTTAAATAATTCAAGTGCTTTACAGTTAATATCATACCTGCTTGCCACTCGCCCTAAAACGCACTTGTCACAGTTAATACTACAACCGTTTGTCATTCGTTGCTTCTCAAGCTGATAATTAATAAAGCTATTACAGTCCATCAATCACACTTCTTTCTCTTTGATTTTCTTCCAACTTTTTGCATAGAGCTAAAGCACCTTTATGCTCTCTGCCAAGCCTTTGGCACTTATCCACATACGGACAAGTGGTGTTAAGTTCGCAAAGATAACATTCACATTTTCTATCTTTATTCTCATACATTTTTAACTTCCTCCGCTTCAACTTTATGTTCCAGTTCTTCAACTTCTTTGCCGGTGGCTTCATAGACACATTTATCACAAAACTGGTTCTTTGTTATGGCGTAATCGTACTTGTTATAAGAGCTTTTAAACTCTCTAACATAATCTTGCACCATCTTCGGTACTGTATAAGTTACTAAGATATACAGTGCCGGAAGCAAGAAGATGCCACCGTACTTAGTGTTAATGCTTATATGACAGCTAAGACTTATAATTACTATCACCGTCATTAATAATAGAAAGACTATTAACTTAATCTTTTGTTTCTTGGTCTTCATCTTCTTGTACCTCTGTTGGCTCTAGAATGTCCTTAAATTCAAGGGTTCCATCTTCAAGTTGCTTTTTATAATTAAGATTGACAATTTCTTGCTCAAGCTCATCAATCTTAGTTTTGTATGTATCTTCGACAATCTTAACATCGTTTTTGGCTCTGCTAAGTTGCTTTTTAAGTTCAACATTTTCTTGCTGATAAGTTTTAGCCTTGACATTAATCTCTCTTCTCGAACTAGTAATATCGAGAAAATACTTGTCATATATCTTCCGAATTTGGACTTCCTTGTCCCACTGCGTTGTCACTACTGCAACGATTACTACTAGTATCGCTACTACGATTATTCCTATAGTGTTCAATGTAATCTTCCTTTCGTCTCGAATAGTAATTACAAGCAATGCCTCTGTCTCGGCTCTGACAGTAGATGTGCCTGCATTTACTACAATTTTGAGTTCCTTTAATTTTCATCATTGTATTTCGATTCTTTCCACACTTGATAAAGACAAGATAATCGTTCCTCTAGTGCGAGATATTACATAAGTTTTATCGTTTATGTATATCTTTTGAACGTTATCGATGTACTCTGTCGGTTTTTCGAAATATACAACTGCTATTTGTGTTGGCTGATCGTTTTCAACGCAATCTACTCTATTCACTTTTTTACTTCCTCCTTTCTTAGCATTGCCTCTAGCAAGATTTTTACTAGGTTTTCAGTTTGCTTTTCATCAATCTGTACTGCTGAAGGCTCTTGTACCGTTACGAACTGACCGTCAGCAGTTCTTTTTGCGATTAAGGGTTGCATTATCTCACCTCCTGATTAAGATGCCTTTGGTGGCTCTTGTTCTTCGTCCTCGGTCTTGGCTGATTCCAATCCGGCGATAAATCCGAGAATGTACTGCTTTTCAGTTTCCTTGAGTTTTTGCAAATCAAGTGTGATTTGTTCCATTTCAACTTTTTTTGTTGCCATAATTTTACCTCCTAATTATGCGTTGTAATATGCAACTTTGTATATTGCCCTTTGTTGTTTACAACAACATTTTACCACTTATAAAAGTTGTTGTCAAGACATTTTTACAATTTTTGTAATAAAATTTTTCTTACAAAAGTGTTGACAACAACTTTTATATACTGTATAATTATAGTTGAAAGGAGGGAGTTAATGACATCCGCGGAGAGAGTTAAAATGATTAGAAATTTTTATTCATTATCTCAAACTGCATTCGGCGAGCAACTTGGAGTTTCAAAAAGCGTTATCGTTAATCTGGAACTTGCAAGAACAGAACTAAAACCTTTGCTTTTCCGTCATATATGCAAAATTTTTAGCGTAAATCCTTTATGGTTGGAAACCGGTGAAGGCGAAATGATTATTGAAACTGACAAGACTATTCTTGAAGATTTGCAACTACAATATAGTTTGTCAGATAGTGACATCAAAATTTTGACTAAGATTTTAGATTTATCTGACGAAGATAGAAAGAAAATCGCTGAAGCTATAAGACTGTTGGCCAACACTCTTAATGTTGATGATTGAGTAAAAAAGAAAAATGGGAAGGACATATTTGTCCTTCCCATTTTGTTATTTCTATAATGATTATTGACGGTAAATGTAAATTATGTACTTATATATTCGTTGTAACTGTTCGAGATTAACGGTTTTCGCAACTAACTTTACTAGTTCCACAATTTCTTTTACCATTTCTTTTTTACTTTTCATTATAAAAACCTCCAACATAGTATTTTGTACGGCACAAATGATACTATATCTTGTCTAGATTATACTTATAAAAATATTGCAAATTCAACAAGTAAATTTTTCCAATTTATTTTTAATTCTTTTTGTTTCTTTTTGTTTCTTTTTATAGTATAATTAAATTAGATATTATATATTAGTGCTTACATATATATAATGATAAAAACTTTTGCGAAATAAAAAGGAGCTTAAAAAATGAAGAAAAAGAAATCAGCATTGACTATTGCAGGGATCATCTGTATATCAATCGGAATTATCGGGCTATTGGGACTATTTACTGAGAACGACAAGTTGAACTTGTTTCTTGGTTCAGCTTTTTTAATTGTGATTGGCTTTATTTTTATTGCAATTAACAAATTTATGCATACAGGCAGTAAAAATAACACATCTAGTAACATCAATTTACAAAATCAACAACAAATTAATAATAGCGTTACTGCTGTACCGGTTCAGAAAGAAAAGACAGAAATCAAGAGCTTTACGCTTGATGAAGCTATTAATGTATATTGTTGCACTGAACATAGTAGTTGTCCTGCTATCTATGACTATAAGCAGTACTTTACTGATGCTTTTAACTGCATTGCTGATAATGTAGCAGAACATAAGATTATATTAAGCAATGACAAAGTATTGAGAAAGAAAGAACTGCACAATCCAATTACGAATTACAAGAATATAACTAAAACTACTAACTGTAATAAGATTAAGAATTTTGTTGCAGTTGACTGCGAAACAACCGGACTCAAAGTTGGAGGTAATGACATAATCGAACTTGCAGCAATTAAGTTTGTTGACTTCAAGCCAGTAGAAAAATATCATACTTATTTAAGACCTAGAAATCCGATCCCAGCTGATGCAACTGCCATTAACCACATTACTAACGAAATGGTAGCTAATAGTCCGATTTTTGCACAAATTTGTGCAGATTTTCAGAATTTTGTACAAGATTTTGCGATTGTTGCTCATAATGCAAGTTTCGACATGAAATTTCTCCACGTCAGTGGGCTAGATTTATCAAAACATACCGACAAGGCTTATGATACTTACACTTTAGCAAAAAACAAAATTAAAGGCTTAGATAGTTATAAGCTATCTAGCTTGTGTGAAGAACAGAATATACAATGTAGCAACTATCACACTGCACTTGCTGATGCACTAGCGTGTGGAATACTCTTTGTCGATATCGTTAAGATTGTCAAAGAAGTTAAAAGCGTAGAAGACTTATAGACATTTAAAAAATACTCAAAAATAAAAAGGTGAAGAAAAATGAATGAAAAAATTAATGCGGTGATTTATGCTCGATTTTCGAGTCACAATCAGCAAGAGCAGTCCGTTGACGGTCAAGTGAGGTACTGCACACAGTACGCTGAATCTCACAATATGCGAATAATCGGCACATATGTTGATAGAGCCATGTCCGGAACTAATGATAACAGACCTGATTTTCAAAAAATGATTAAGGATAGTGGAAACAAGCAATTTCAGGTGGTCCTCGTTTGGAAGTTTGATCGTTTCGCTCGTAATAGGTATGACTCTGCGTTTTATCGCAGAGTGCTAAAAAATAACGGTGTTACTGTCACATCAGTGACGGAAAGCGTGGGTGAAGGCTCAGAGGCTATTATACTAGAAGCAATATTGGACGCTATGGCGGACGCTTACTCTAAGCAGTTAGCGGAAAATGTTAAGCGTGGAATGAGAGAATCAGCGCTAAAATGTCAGACTATCGGCGGATGTACTCCGCTGGGTTATGATGTAGTTAACAAGATGTATGTAGTTAACAAAGAAGAAGCCGAAATCGTTAAGTACATATATAGAGAGTACGCAGACGGCAAAGGCAAGAAAGAGATTATAACTGAGCTAAATAACAGAGGCTACAAGACTAAGAGAGGTAAGAAATTTACAATCACAAGCTTGTCGCAACTGTTAAAAAATAAAAGGTATATCGGTATCTATGTATATAAGGATATGGAAATAAAAGACGGCATTCCGGCCATCATTAATGAAGAATTATTTTATAAAGTTCAAAAAGTGGCATTAAAAAATAAGCGTGATGCATCACGCAAGAAAGCAAAAGTTGAGTACCTGCTGAGTGGTAAACTGTTTTGCGGTCATTGTGGTGAGGCTATGCTTGGCGAGTCTGCTGTAAACCATAGTGGATATAGATACTATTACTATGTTTGCGGTAGCAGGAAGAAGAGATTAAGAACTTGCGACAAAAAGAGAGAAAGGAAAGAGGGCATTGAAGAATACTGTGTTCGTCAGGCTCTTGGCTTTTTCTCTGATAAGAAAAATTTGCAGTTGATTGCAAAAAAGGTTGTAGATTTATATAATTTTGAACTTGATAATGGACAAGTTGAAATTTTAGAACAGAATAAAATCAATTTAGAAAAACAACTTGATGAACTTACTAACGCTCTTGTTAAAACTACTAACGCTAGAGTTCTTGACAAGCTGAACACTCAGATTAATACTATTGACGAACAACTATCAACTATAGATATAGAAATAGCAAGAGAAAAATCCCTTGCTACTGCAAAAATGTCTGTTAATGATGTTGTTGAATTTGTAGAAAGTCTGATCCAAGGAGGTGACATTAAAGACAACAAATTTAAAAAACAAATTATTAATGTATTAATTAATAGGATATATCTTTACGATGACAAGATTGTTATTTATTTTAATGGCTCTAACAGTGCGAATACTGTAGATTATGCGACTGTTTGTGAAGATTTAAAAAAATTTGAAGCAGAAGAAAAAGTTCGCATACGGAACGCTATGGCCTGCCACAGAGCACTGATTTTCATCAGTGCTCATTTTTTGTTTTAATTTTAATAATAATTTTGTGATAATTGTGATATAATATAATTAAAAATCCTAAAATTTGTTATTTATTTTAATTGACCTTTTTCGTCAATAATAGTATAATTTGATACAGTAAAATATGAATATATGGAGGCAAACATAATGAAAAAAGTTTTAGCTATTACTTTATCACTTGTATTTGTATTATTTGCATTTGCAGGTTGTGGTTCAAGTAGCAGTAATAAGGATGTTGAACTTGCTAAGGTTCTTTCTGATGTAAATGATAATGGTAATCTTTCTTCAATGAAGACTATTTCAAATACAAAAGATTTACAGAAACAGTTTGATATTGACCCTAACACTGTTGCGGATTTTATTGCAGAAGTTTCAGAAGACGGTGACTTTCCAACAACAGTTATTGTAACTAAGGCTAATGACGAAGAAGGTAAGGATAAGATTAATGAAAAACTTAATTCTTACCTAAACGAAAAACTAAGCAATGCTCAGTCTTACAACACTGATCAGGTTTCTACTATTGAGGCTTGTAAAGTACAGGATAACGGTCTATATTCAATGTTAGTTATTGCTAAGAATCACGAAGATATTGAAAAGATTATCAATGGTTATTTTAGCTAATTAAATAAAGATTTTTCGCCACAACTTTTTGTTGTGGCTTTTCTTTTTTTATGATATAATGTATATGTTTGTATGATAATTCTAATAAAGAAATATAAAGAAAGCTTGAGATAGATTATGAGTTTAACTGAATTACAAAAAGAGTATTCTTTTATGAATGATATGCAGCAGAAAGCTGTCTTTCAAACAGAAGGTCCTGTTCTTATTCTTGCAGGTGCCGGTAGTGGTAAAACAACAGTTCTTGTAAACAGAATCAGCTATATTCTTCGTATGGGACTTTGCAGACCTTGGCAGATACTTGCTATTACTTTTACCAATAAAGCAGCTACAGAGCTAAAGGAAAGAATCTGTAAGGCAGTACCGGAACAAGGTGACGACATTTGGGCAGCAACATTCCATAGCACTTGTTCAAGAATTTTGCGTAGATATGGTGACAGAATCGGTTACTCAAACCATTTTACTGTTTATGATTCTGATGACCAAAAAAGACTTATCAAAGAAATTTTAAAGCAACTTAATATAGATGAAAAGTTTTTACCTGTAAAAACTGTATTAAATGAAATTTCTCACGCTAAGGATAAAATGGAAACACCTGAAATGATGGAAGAAAAAGCCGGTTATGATAACCGTCTTGTTTCTATTGCTAAGGTGTATAAGCAGTATACAGGCAGACTTAAGTCCTCAGATGCAATGGATTTTGACGATATGCTACTGAATACTGTTCATCTACTAAAGACTTGTCCTGATGTACTGGAGTATTATCAAAACCTATTTAAATATATAATGGTTGACGAATATCAAGATACCAACAAAGTACAGTATGAATTTGTACGACTACTTGCTGAAAAGTCAGGCAACATTTGTGTTGTTGGTGATGATGACCAGAGTATTTACAAATTCCGTGGTGCTACTATTGAAAATATTTTGTCATTTGAAAATAACTTTCCGGGTGCTGAAGTAATTAGACTTGAACAGAACTATAGAAGTACACAGACAATTCTTGATGCAGCCAATGAGGTTATTAAGCATAACTCAGCCCGTAAAGGTAAAACACTATGGACAGAAAATAAAAAGGGTGACAAGGTTACTTTCTATACTGCTTTTTCCGAAAGAGATGAAGCAATGTTTATTGCAGATAAAATCCTTGATGGTGTAAAAGAGGGAAGAAAGTTCTCTGACTTTGCAGTTCTATACAGAATGAATGCACAGTCAAATGCAGTGGAACATTCACTTTCAAGAGCAGGTATTCCACATAGAATTATCGGTGGTCACCGATTCTATGATAGAGAAGAAGTTCGTGATATGGTAGCATATCTTCATGTTATCAATAACCCTAATGATGATATAAGGCTAAGAAGAATTATCAATAAGCCTAAGAGAGCAATAGGTGCAACAACAGTTGAAAAAGCTGCTAATATTGCCACAAACCTAGGTGACAGTATTTATAATGTTATCAAAGAGGCAGATGCTTATCCTGACCTTTCAAGAGCAGCTAAAAAGCTAAAAGAGTTTGTTGCATTGATTGATGGTTTCATTGATGCAGTAAATAGCAATATGTATAGCCTAGCTGAAATCTATAACCTTATCCTTGAGCATACTGATTATGAAAGATATATCAGAACAGAAAAGGATAAGCCTGATGAAAGAATTGAAAATATAGAGGAACTTCGTTCTAATATTGTTAATTTTGAAAAGGAATATGAGGACAATGCTGACCTTACAACATTCCTAGAAGAAATTTCCCTACAAACAGATATTGATAACTATGATGCTGACTCTGACACAGTAGTAATGATGACACTTCATAGTGCAAAGGGTCTTGAATTCCCTGTAGTATTTATTCCGGGTATGGAAGAGGGCATTTTCCCATCAAATATGACAATTATGAATCCGGAAGAAATGGATGAAGAACGCAGACTTGCATATGTAGGTATCACAAGAGCAAAAGAAAAACTGTACCTACTGAGAGCACAGGACAGAATGTTATTCGGTTCAACTCAGCATAACCGACCATCCAGATTTACTAAGGAAATTCCTGAAGAATTAGTTGATTTACAAGGTAAGGAAAGAAAAGAAAAAGTCAGTGAAGATTTCTTAAAATATGGCAAACCTAAAAAGAACTTCTCAGGCTTTAAGAAAACACCTACAACCACTCCTAAGTCAACTACATATGCAGTAGGGGATGCAGTAATGCATAAAGTTTTTGGCAAGGGTACAATCGTTAGAGCAGACAAAATGGGTAATGACCAAATGTTGCAAATTGCCTTTGATACTGCCGGTACAAAAACCCTAATGGCAAACTTCTGTAAAATGGAAAAACTATAAATTAAATGAATTAATCGGTTACTATCTAATTAACCTATGTTACATAAACAACTCTACAAACCCTAATTTATAGAACTGATTAATCTTAACCCACAATCAAAAAAATTAACAAAATAAAATTCACCTATTCAATCACAAAATCAGAAAACCTCCATATGATATAGTGTTACACCGTCAATGACGGAAACAAAAGTTTCACTATGTATGGAGGTTTTACTTATGGCAGAAAGTCCTTTTGGTGAACATACCACTTGCAACCCTAAGGAATCTATTTGTATTGATGCCCAACGAATATATGACAGTTGTGGAGATAAGGATTGCCTTAGTGATTTAAGGGTATATTTTACCGAACAAAGCCAATCAGTAGTTGACGGTGCAGTATCCGTCAGAATTAAGTCAGCAGATGTTATTACAGTGTATTCAACACTAGAGCAAGTACCATTCCATAGAGGCTTTTATTCTGTGGATATGACTTTCTTCTTTGATGTTGCTATTGAGGCATTTATGTCACCGGGTAGTTGCCCTGTAACAGTAAATGGTCTTGCAATTCATAGTAAAAAGGTTATTCTTTATGGTAGTGAGGGAAGTGTAAAGACTTTTACAAGTGAGTATAACTATGATGAGTGTGATTGTAAACAACTTCAACCATCACAAAATCTACCGAAAGCTACTGTTCAGGTAGCAACACCAATAGCTCTATCAGCAAAGGTTTGTGAGTGCAAATGTCCTTGCAATCCACCTTGTAGAATTCCTGAGTCAATTTGTCGCAGGTTTGGTGGAGATTTCTTGCAGAATGGTTCAATGTCTGTGTATGCAACAATCGGTATATTTACAATAGTACAGATAGAGCGAAATGTACAAATGCTTATACCGGCTTACGACTTCTGTATTCCTGAGAAAGAGTGTGTCACAACTTCCGATAATCCTTGTGAAATGTTCAACAGACTTGAATTCCCTACAAATGAATTTTTCCCACCAACAGTATGTGATATTGGTGATGAAAATAAAAAGCCTGATTGTGGTTGTAAATAAAAATAACTGCCATCCTTATGGGTGGCAGTTTTCTTATAGTATTAAATTAAACTATCGAAAGAAAAAGCCACTCGTAAGAATGGCTTATATAAATTATAGATTACTTAACATTCATTAGCACCCATTAGTGCTGCAACTCCTCGTTCACCTGTTCTGATTCTTAGAACATCAACAACTTCAGTAACAAAGCACTTACCGTCACCAACAGTACCTGTCTTTAAACATTTTTCAACTGTTTTTAGTACTTCTTCATATGGAATTTCAGAAACAACAACAGTAACCTTGATTTTCTTAATTAGATTAACATCTCTTTTAACACCTCTGTAATATGTATGACCTTTCTGCATACCACAACCGTTTACATCAGAAACTGTCATACCGTTAACACCAAGGTAGTTAAGTGCTTCTTTTAAATCATCAAAAAGTTCAGGACGAGTTATAATTTCAACCTTATAAATTTTATTCATTGTCAAAACCTCTTATTAAATAGTTTTTGTTTACCAATCTTTTAGTTCATTACCTTTTACAAGAAAGGCTTTCTTTGAAATTTCAGCAAGGGGAGAGTCACTGTAACTATCACTGTAAAAGTCCTCAATCTTTCCGTTAGGAAACATTTCATAAAATCTTCTGACTTTTTCTTTACCATGACAGTTTATTCCTTCGTATTTACCGGTTTTCATATCAACCTTAGATGCCATTAGGTACTTAATTCCCAGTTCCTTACAGATAGGTTCTAAGAGAAATTCGGGGGAAGCTGAAATAATAACATCATCTTCTCTTTGTGTTTTGTAGTACCAATCTTTAATATTATTCTTATGACTTGCCCAAAATTCAGGTAAGTCCTTTTCTATATTAACATAAGGTAAGAAACGATACATTTTTTCTTTAAAATCAGTTTTGTTACCTTTTTTAAGTACATAAAACTTTGTGAAAGCCTTAATTAAACCGGGAAAAGTTTTAATAATACCTTTATGTCTTTTTAAGCAAAATAAGTAGAAATCTTTTGTAGAGTCCCCATTATATATAGTTTTATCAAAATCGTAACAGTTCATAAATACCTCTCAAATTGGATTTTATATTATTATATATTTTTTTTTAGTAAAATTCAATAAGGAGGTATTTTATGAAATAATATATTAATTAAATGTCAGCCGGATAAGCAACTTCACCATGTTGTGATTCGTCAAGACCAAGTCTTTCAACTGTGTCAGAAACTCTAAGTTTCTTAACAAATAGCTTAACAATACCGGCACAAATTAGTGTACCAACAATTGCAATTACAATAGTAACTATAATACTTTCTGCTTGTGCAAGGAATAGGTGATAGTCACCAAATACAAGTCCATCCCACTTAGCACCTGACTCAACACCGGGAGCAAGTTCCTTAACACCGAAGATACCTGTTGCAAGACCACCCCAGATACCACCAATACCGTGACAACCAAAAGCATCAAGTGCATCATCAATCTTTAGAACCTTTTTGATTAGGTGTACACCACCAACACAAATAGGGCTAACAAGTAAACCAATAATAATAGATGCCCAAATTGGTACAAATCCTGCCCCAGGAGTAATTGCAACCAAACCAACAACTAAACCTGTAGAACAACCAACAAGTGTTGGCTTTTTAGCAGTAATAATATCCATAATCAACCATGAGATTAAACCACAAGCTGATGAAATACCTGTTGTCATAAATGCATGAACTGCAGTACCGTTAGCAGCTAAAGCACTACCTGCGTTAAATCCAAACCAACCAAACCATAGGAATGCTGCACCTAAAAGAACAAATGGAATGTTGTGTGGCTGATAACTGTTTTTGTGGTAATCTCTTCTTTTACCAAGAATAATAGCAAGTACAAGACCGGTAACACCTGAGCTGATATGTACAACATTACCACCGGCAAAGTCAACAGAATCAAGGTAAAGTCCTGTTCCAAATAAACCTGAACCACCTTCAACTTCTGCTCCCATAAATCCACCACCCCAAACCATATGGGCTAGAGGATAATAAACAAGTAGAGACCATAAACAGATGAATGGTACAAGAGCTTTAAACTTCATTCTACCTGCTACTGCACCGGTAATAAGTGCCGGTGTAATAATAGCGAACATCATCTGGAATGCACAGAATAGTAGGTCAGGAATTTCAAGACCTCTTGTACTTTCGCTAATACTAACACCACTAAGACCTAAGAAGTCAAAGTTACCGATGAAACCACCGTTGTCACCGCCAAATGATAGTGAATAACCAAATAGTACCCACATCAGTACAGCAGTACCGGCAATGAACATTGTAGCCATCATTGTGTTAATTACATTTTTCTTTCTTACTAGTCCTCCATAAAAGAATGCAAGTGCCGGTGTCATAATAAACACCAGTGCAGTGCAAACCATCATAAAAGCTATACTACCCCTATCCATTTTTTGTTCTCCTTTCAATATGGAAATAGAATAAAAAAAGACAAAGACGCAAACTACCTCTAGGTAGTTGACCTCTTTGTCTGAGTTTAGTTTAGCATAATAAAATTTGCTTGTCAATACTTTATTTCTTGCAAAATTATAAAAAATAATTGAAAATACATTGAAAATACTTGTAAAATTGCAATTAAAATAAAATATCTTGCATTTATTTGTTATTAATAAACAAATAATCAATGTGGAATTATAAAAATCTCTATGAACATAAATTAACAATAAGTATATATTAAATGAAATAAAAGTTACTTTTTAGTAACAAACTACCATATTATCGTAACCTTTTGTAATATAGCTATTGTAAGATGTCAAAAGATGTGATATAATAAACTAGATAAATTATATGTTGAGGTGGACAGTATGTTTGGTTATGTTACTATATATAAAGACGAACTGCTTGTCCGAGAGTTTAATGAGTACAAGTCTGTTTACTGTGGATTATGTAGAACACTTGGCACGGAATATAGCAAATTGTCAAGGTTTATACTATCCTACGATTGTACTTTTTATGCTTTGCTTTTGCTTTCACTTAACGGTGAATGTCCAGGTTACGAAAAGAAAATGTGTAGATGTAACCCACTGAAGAAATGTACTTATATAAAGAAAGGTGAAGATGCACTTTCAAAAGCATCGGCGCTTTCTGTTGTAAGTGTCTACTTTAAGATAGTGGATAACATTTCCGACTCAAAGGGCATTAAGAAATTAGCATACAAATTTTTGAAACCTATTGCAAAGAAATGGGCAAATAAAGCAAAAGAAAAATATCCTTACATATATAGTGCAGTTGAAACAATGTCTAAAGAACAATTTATAGTTGAATCAATGGATAATGTTCAGCTGGATATGTCAGCAGACCCTACTGCTAAAATGTTAAAGACTGTTTTGTCTTATGAGGAACAAGACAAATCAAGAAAATTAATTTTAGAAACAATGGGATATAACTTAGGTAGATGGATTTACCTTATGGATGCTGCTGATGATTTAGAAGAAGATAGAGAGAAAAATAACTATAATCCATTTTTATTAATGAATTATAACGGTGAACAAAATTTCAAAAACTACATTTCTCAGATTTTGAACCAGTCATTAGCACAAGCATATAATGCCTTTGAATTACTTGATATTACATTATATAAAGGTATTATTGATAATATTTTGCTAAAGGGTCTAGCTCAAAAGCAGAGAGCAGTTTTATTTCCGGAGGAAAAGAATGGTAACAAATCCGTATAAAATTTTGGATATTCCAGAAACAGCAACTGATGAAGAAGTAAAGTCAGCATACAGAAAACTTGCAAAAAAGTATCATCCTGATAAGTATGTCGATTCTCCTTTAAAAGATGTTGCAGATGAAAAAATGAAAGAAATAAACGAAGCATATGACATGATTATGGATATGAGAAAGAACAAAAATTCTCAGAATCAATCATCATATGGTTCAAGTGCCGGTTATGGTGGTGCATCTGACCCAATTTTCCAGAGAGTTCGTCAGCTAATTATGACAAACAGTCTTGATGAAGCTGACAGAATGTTGGATTCAATGGCAGATTCTCAGAAGATTGCTGAGTGGTACTTCCTAAAGGGTATGATTGCTTCAAAGAAAGGTTGGGGAGAACAAGCCTTTCAGTATATCCAAAGGGCAGTACAAATGAATCCCGGTAATCCTGAATATACAGCAGCTTATCAGAACATAATGCGTGCAAGACAGTATGGTGCAGGTGGTGCATATAATCAGCCTAATCAACAGTATGGCTGTAGTTGTTGCGATATGTGTGCCGGTATGATGTGTGCAGATATGTGTTGTAACTGCTGTGGTGGTGGATGCTAATGAAACAAACTCAGGCCTTTAAAATTGCCATTGGTGGTGTAATTTCTGCAGTATCTTTAGCACTTATGATGTTTACAGGTATTTTTCCTTTTGGCACATATGCCTTTCCGGTTCTATCAGGAATTTTTCTAATTTCAATTTTCCTGGAATTTGGTTTTGGTTGGTCAATGCTTGTTTATGCAGTAATCTCCATAATGTCAATTTTGTTTGTTTCCGATAAAGAGGCAGCACTGTTCTTTACTTTGTTTTTTGGTTATTATCCTGTAGTAAAAAGCTATATAGAAAGACTAAAAAGTAAAGTGGTTCAGTATATCATAAAATTTGCAATTTTCAATGCTGCTTGTGTATCTGTTTATTTCTTAATGCTTTTTGTTTTTTCATTACCAAATGATGCATTTGAAGTTTTTGGAGTTAACATTCCTTTAATTTTCCTATTAGCAGGTAATTTGATTTTTATACTTTATGACTTTGCAATTAAGGTAGCAGTTGCTCAGTACATAGATAAGTATAGAAAAATATTTTTTAAACAATGAGTGGGTGATTTCAATGGATAATTCGTTTTCAGCTAGAAAAGCTATTAGTGTTTTTCTGGCTATGATAATCGTAATTTCAACCTTTTTTGTTATGCCTATAACTTCTTCAGCTTATAGCAACAAGTATAAAGTTACTGCAAACGGTAATTTTAATATGAGAAAGTCAGCCAGTTCAAAAGGTGAAGTTGTTAAGAAAATAAAAAAGGGACAAGCACTTTACATTCAAAAGAATAGTAGTGGTAGCTGGGTTTATTGTAAAGACAGCTCAGGAAAAGCAGGTTATGTTCCGGTAAAGCATATTAACAAAACTAAGGACTCATCTGTTTATATGACTTGTAAAACTACCGATAATGTAAATTTAAGAAAAGGTGCCGGTACTTCCTACGGAGTAATTACTGTTGTTCCAAGTGGCACAACAATGAATATGTCCAATAACGGTAATTCTTCATGGTCAAAGGTAAGTTACAACGGCTCAACAGGTTATCTTTCTAAATCTTACATAAGCATTTATTTCAAAACTACAAAAACATCACCAACACCTCCATCTACAGGTGGTGTAACAAAAGGTCCTCTTACTTTAAAGAGTACATCAGCCTCTGTATATAAAGGCAGTTACTATGGTATTCAGTATAGCAATACTTCAAGTTCAAAGATAAAGTGGACTTCAAGTAACTCTAAAGTTGCAACAGTTGATGATGGAGGTATTTTGTATGGTAAAGCAAATGGCTCAACAACAGTTAAAGCCAGTGTTGGTTCAAATACTTTGTCCTGTAGTGTAAATGTTCGTACAAAGAATAATAGTGTAAATATTTCAAATAAAAAATATAATATCAATAAAGGTAAATCAGTTTATTTAACTTCTTCTTCATCCGGTGCAAGTTGGTCCAGTTCAGATAATTCAGTAGCTACTGTTACAAATTATGGTTTGGTAACAACTAAGAAAGCCGGTAAAGCAGTTGTTTATTGCAAAACATCTTATGGTTGGGCAAGTTGTTTGCTTGATGTTAAGGGTGCAGAAGCTGTAAAGTTTACATATGCAAATCCTAACTCAGCACCAAAGAATAGCACAGTAACATTTGTTGCTATTACAGATAAAAGCAGAAGTGCAGTTAAATTTGATGTTACAATCGGTAGAAAAAAATATACTGTAAAAGCAACAGAAAAATCCGTAAGTGGTAACAACTACGTTTGGAAAGGTAAGAAAAAGTTAACTGAGTCCGGTAAGTACAAGGTAGTTGCTTATTCACAACACAACGGTACTTGGTCAAAAAGTGTCGGTAGTTATGGTAAAGCTTTTGTAACTAAGGTTACCAGCAATACAGAAACTTCTTGTGAAGAAAGACACGCAAGTAACAGTGTTATTAACTTTATCTCTAACTATGAAGGACTACTTTCAAATGCTATGTTTGACCCACTAACCAGTTTTCCTTGCTTAACTGTTGGTTATGGTAGAGTTATTTATTCAGGTGACTCATTCTATAACGGAATGACCAAGAGTGAAGCTATGGCTTATCTAGTTGATTCTGTAGAAACTGATGGTTATGTTACTAAGGTAAATAATTTCCTACTTGGCAACAAAATAAAGTTTAATCAAAGACAATTTGATGCTTTAGTTACACTTGTATATAACTGTGGTACAGGTATTTTATCCAACGATAGTGATATTATTAATATGTTTGTTAATCATTCATATCCAAGTTCAAGTTCCAACCCAACTAAGGTTAAGACAACTGCAAAAGTTTCTATGAAAAAGTCTGCATCTGATAGTTCAGCAAATGTAAAAACTATTTCCAAAGGTGCTACACTTAAACTTGCCGGTGCTTCAATATACAGTAAAAAATATTATAAGGTAATTGACCGTAAGGGTGCAGTTGGTTATATTAACTACAAGTATCTAAATGTAACTTCTTATAACAAAAAAGGTACTCGTGACCTAAAGAATGTGTTTATCAAGGACTTTATCAGCAATATTTTCTGTTACCATCATGCCGGTGGCAGTTGCTATGCAGGACTATTGTATAGAAGAATTGATGAAGGTGAAATGTACTATTACGGCGACTATACCCGTGATGGTGAAAAGAATAAAAACAACTTCTATTATCGTTGTGTATATCATAACCCAAGCTTTGGTTGTGGCTAAAAGGAGAGAGAATAATGGATAAAAAAATAGGTTTTATTGGTGCAGGTAATATGGCAACTGCCATTATTAACGGACTGCTAAAGAATAAGGTGGTTGCACCTGAAAACATTAATGTTTTTGATGTTAACGAAAATCAGCTCAAGCTAATGGCTGAAAAGGGTGTTACTACTTGTGATACTTCTACTACGGTAGTTACCGATAGCAATATTATTGTTTTAGCAGTTAAACCTCAGAACTATGAAGAAGTGCTTAGTGGTGTTAAAGACTCAGTAAGCGAAGAAAAGATTTTTGTTTCTATTGCAGCAGGTATCTCAATTTCGTATGTACAAAAGGCTCTAGGATGCAATTGTCCTATGGTTAGAGTTATGCCAAATACACCATTACTACTAGGTAAAGGTGCAACTGCTCTTTGTCCATCAGATAATATCAGTGATGAGGACTTTTCTGTAGTAAAGGATATGTTTGGTCTTAATGGTGCAGTAGAAGTGTTTACTGAGGACCATATGAATGAAATTATTGCAGTAAACGGCAGTAGTCCGGCATATATTTACCTATTTGCAAAGGCAATGGCTGACTATGCTAATGAGTGTAACATTCCTTATGAAAGTGCGTTAAACCTTATTGTTGCTACCCTAGAAGGCAGTGCAGCTATGATTAGGGATAGTGGTGACTCTCTTGATACTCTTATTAAGAAAGTATCTTCACCGGGTGGTACTACTCTTGCAGCACTAAAAACTTTAGAAGACTACAAATTCTATGATGGTATCAAAGAAGCTATGAAGTCTTGTACAAATCGAGCAGAAGAGCTTGGTAAATAATCATAAATAAATAAATCCTTTCATATATATTCTTACATAAGGACAACTTATGGAGGTATATATGAAAGGAATAGTTTTAAAAATTAAATCACCAAAAAATTTTCACAACAGAAAAAATAACATAACCTACTTTATAAAAAGATACGGTATCTTTGCTATGTTTCTTATTTCAATTTTAGTAGGTTTTATTCTGGGTATATATTTTGGGGTAAATACCGATTTAGAATTTAAAAAGTCCTTTGACTTTTTATTTCCAACTGATTTTACAAGTAGAGCAAGTCTTGATTATTTGGGTGTGTTTAGTTGTAACTTTGCCCCTATATTTATATTTTTTGTGGCAATATTTTTACTTGGATTTTGTCCATGGGGCAACGGACTTACACCACTTGTTACTATGTTTAAAGGTTTTGGTATGGGTCTATCCTTAACAACCTTATGTTCAATCAGTGGTCTAAAGGGTTTTGGATTTTTCCTACTTGCTATGATACCCGGTTTTTTTGTTTCTTCTGCTTCACTTGCTTTACAAGGTGAAAAGACCTTTCATCTTTCAGCAAATGTTTTTAAGGTGATTATCAAGAAAGAGAATATTTCTCTTGAATTAAGAGAATTTGTTGAAGATTCAGCCACTTGCCTTTTTATAGCAATGGTTGGTTCTGTGGTGGATTCGGTACTGTTTTTGTTACTGTATTTTCACTTCTTTAACATATAAAATTCAGGATAAGGAATTATAATGGCGACAGAACGAAAAAAATTTACTTTTGAAAATCTAGTTTCTATTTATTTTAGAAAAATACATAAAATCATTTTTACAAATTTACTTTTTGCTTTACCATTTGGTATTGTAGGTTTTTTGCTACACCTTATAGGTAACAACTTTGGTTCAGTACTTAACATTGTCATTACTACACTTGTTATACCTATCTGTTATCCACTATATGCAGGTGTAACTAAGGTAACAAGAAACCTTGGTCGTGGTGAAGATGTAGATGTTTTTACAACTTTTATTAGTGGTGTAACCGAAAACTATAGGCAATTTTTAATTCATAGTATTATACTTTACTTTGTGTTTACTATAGGAGTTTTCTCATTTTCTTTTTATGCAGGAATGGCAAAAGTCCTTGGTGGTATGATGTATGTTATGCTTGTTGCAGTAATTTTAATTGCTTTGTGGGTACTTTTTATGTATCTATATATTCCACTAATGACAGTAACTTTTGAATTATCCGAAAAGGATATTCTCAAGAACAGTGCATTAATGGCCATCGGTGAACTAAAGGTTAACTTTGCTGCACTTTTCTCTTTAGCAATTTTAACTGCAATTTGTGCAACACCACTTATATTCTGTATGGGTAACGGTGTGGCAGTTTTAGTGGTTTCTGCTATTATGTTACTACTGATTTATCCTGCATCATTTTCTTTTGTATCTAACTTTTTTATTCAAGAAAATATGATGATGATGATTACAGGTAAAGCTGATTTAGTTCACGATAGAAAAAGTACAGAAGAAAAGTTAGCTCAACTACGCAATGAGTCCAAAGAAGACTTTAGTGATGTTGATGTAGAAAAAGTTAAGAAAAGTAAAGAGGACTTTATTTTCCACAACGGTAAAATGATTAAAAGGGATGTTCTATTACAAATGATAGAAGAGAAAGAGAGTGAAAAGAATGAGTGACAATAAAAGACCTTATGATGATGAACAGGTCAATATTAATGACCTTAATGATGATTTAGACAAAACAAAGGTTTTTAACCTTAACAGTAAAAGTGATAATCAAAATACCGGTGAATATGTTTCAAAACATTCACTAAGTAATGATGATTATGGTGATGACTTTTCCGGTGATAATCAGGATAATGAAGAAATCAGTAGCTATTCTCAAGCAGATAAAGCTAACTATAAAGATGATTATGATATGGGTCAGGTTGATGATGAGCCAAAACCTATTGTTTCTCGTACAGATACATATGGTTCACCTAAGAAGAAAAATAACAACAAAAAGCCTCTTATTATCGGCTTGATTGTAGCAGCAGTTGTACTTATTATTGTTGCAGTTGTTATAGTTCTCAATAGCTGTGGCAAAAATAAAAGTGATAACACTACTACTTCAACTACTACTTCTTCTACAACTACAGTAACTACAACTTCTTCAGATACTTACACATCTGAAGAAAATACTACAGAATATACAACTGAACCTACAACAGAAGAAACTACAGAGCCTACTACCGAGGAAGAAACAACAGAGCCAACTACTACAGAGGCAGAACCAACAACTGCTCCTAATTCCGATACCGGTAGTGGTGTAACTGCTTCATTTGCACCATATAAGTGCATTACTCCTGATGGTGATGTTATTTCTGATGACTTTTCTAAGGAACTAAAGGGTGATGTTTCTTTATCGCTAAATAGTAACGGTACTTACACTTTAAAGATTGGTAATGTAGCTAACGAAAGTGGCAATTACGAAATTGACGGTAATTCAATTACTTTAGGTTCATATGACGGCAATATTTACTTTGACAATGCCGGTAATCCGATAGGTGTTACAGTTTATGTTGATGATTATACAGTGTCATTTAACTAAATAAATATTTATAAAAACTAAGGTGCAGTAATTTTTACTGCACCTTTTCTATGTGTAAAATTATTTTTCAACAAACCATCGGTTGCTTTCTAAATATAAATACCTTGTGTGGTTCATAATTTGACAGGTGTATCTAACACCAACACCACCACTTTTAAGGGAACTTGCAAAACGAATATCGGTGATTTTGTCAATTTTATATTTTCTGCCATCATCCCAGTTTATCACCAAAGGCAACAAACTTCCATCTTCATCAAATTTTGCTGTAACGCTAACATATTCTTTCATAAAATTTCTCCATTAAAAAAATCCTACAGGGTGAATAATATGGTCATCTTTTGGATTTAATAAAGTAAGGTTTTTGTCTTTCATCAAAAAGGCAGGTCGTACTGCATAGTTGCCAAATCTGTTTTTTAGTGAATCAAGTGTCTTGTCCAACTTTTCATCTCTAATATCCTTGTTGTTGTCCTCAAAGAAAGATAACTGAAATGGTGAGTTGTCACCAATAAGCCCACTAACAGATACACCGATTGACCGTATAGGTTTTCTAAAGTTATAGTTGTTTCTAAATAATTCCAAAGCCTTGTCACGAATATCACCGGTACAACTGCTGAAATTCTTTAGCTGACCTTGCCTAGTGAAAGAGAAAAGGTCTTTATCTCTAATAGATATAGTGACAGTTTTACACCTAAAGCCTAATTCTCTCATTCTCCTGCCAACACTGTCACTTAGTATTTGTACAATCATTTTTACATCAGAATAATTTTCCAAATCTCTGGGTGTGGTTGTAGAGTTACCAATAGATTTTACATCAGGTCTTTCATCAAATTGTGCAACAGGAGAAGAGTCAAGACCATTTGCAAAGGTGTGTAGAACTTCACCCATTTTGCCTAAGTTACTGTTAAGTATCTCTACAGGGCAATTTGCAATGTCGCCAATTGTGTATATGCCGATAGTGTGTAAATGCTTTTTAGTTGCTCTGCCAACATAAAGTAAATCCTCACAAGGTAGAGACCACACCTTGTTTTTGTATCCGTCATAACCGTCAATATCAATCTTAGTTATAGCATCAGGTTTCTTGTAGTCACTGCCTAGCTTTGCAAAAATTTTGTTAAAGCTAACACCGATACTAACAGTAATTCCAAGTTCATATTTAATTCTTTCGTTAATTTCTTTTGCAATTTCATAACCACTTCTATTGCAACCGGTAACATCAAGCCATGCTTCATCCAAACCAAAGGACTCAACTCTATCGGTATATTCAGCATACATAGCCTTAGTCAATTTTGAGAATTTCATATATTGGTCAAAGTGTGGTTCAATAACAACAAGTTCCGGGCATTTATTTTTTGCTTGCCAAATAGCATCACCGGTTTTTACAAAATACTTTTTAGCAAGTTCATTTTTAGCTAAAATAATACCATGCCTATTCTCAGCATCACCTGCAACGGCAAGTGGCTTATCTCTGTATTCCGGATGTAGTAAAGACTCTACACTGGCATAAAAACCATTGCAATCACTGTGTAATATTGTTCTCATTTTGCTTTTCCTTTCCTTTGTTCTATATAATTATAGAACATTTGTTCTATAAAGTCAATACCATAAATGGGACAGTAAATTTATGTTGATATTATTGTTTAATTGTGTTACAATCAGTTACTATGGAATGGGGGATTATATGACCATAGCAAAAAGTAATAACAAAAGTGTTACCAAGAAATTTGTAAGATATGTTTCTCAAAATGTTTTGGGAATGATAGGTATGTCACTATATATTCTTGCAGATACTTTTTTTATTTCAGAGTCAGTTGGTGCTAACGGTATTACGGCTCTAAATATTGTGTTGCCTATATATAGCTTTATTTTTGCAATAGGTGCAATGATTGGTGTTGGTTCAGCAATACGATTTTCTATTAATAAAAATAAAGGCTCAAAAAGTAAAACAAATTATTTCTTTAATGCACTGTTTTGGGGAACAACTATAGGTCTTATATTTTCATTAATAGGTTTATTTTTTCCGGGACAAGTTGTTTCTATTATGGGTGGTGACAGTACCATTGTAGAAGTGGGAAGAGGTTACACAATGATATTTATGTCATTTGCACCATTTTTTATTTGGAATCATATTTTCAATGCATTTGTTTTAAATGACGGTTCACCATCAATAGCAATGTCAGCAACATTATTCAGTAGTTTGTTTAATATTATATTTGACTATGTGCTAATGTTCCCACTAAATATGGGTATGGAAGGCGCTGCCCTAGCAACTGCATTGTCACCGATAGTAGGTGTAATGATTTGTTTTATCCATATCTTTTCAAAGAAAAATACAACATCATTAAAGCCACAGAAACCATCATTTAAGAAGCTTGTTTATTCTTGCCAGGTTGGTATATCCTCATTTGTAGGACAAATTTCATCAGGTGTTATTACAATAGTATTCAACTTCCTGATTTTAGGTTTAACAGGTAACACAGGTGTTGCAGCTTATGGTATCGTAGCAAATGTTTCTCTTGTGGGAATTTCCGTATTTAATGGTGTGTCACAAGGTAGTCAACCTTTATTTAGTGAACATTACGGTAAAGGTGATAAAGACGGTATTAAAATCTTAAGAAGACTAAGTATCATAACTTCTTTGTTACTGTCGGCAATAATGATTTTACTTATATTTGTGTTTACTGATTTTATTGTTGGTATGTTTAACAGTGAAAATAATCTATTACTTGAAAAGTATGCAGTAGTAGGCTTAAGATTATATTCAATAGGCTTTATATTTGCAGGTTTAAATGTAGTAGGTTCAGGTATATTCAGTGCAACAAATTTTCCTAAGTGGGCATTTGCAACTTCAATTGCGAGAGGCTTTGTACTGATTATACTTTCGGCAGTTGTTATGTCAATTTTATTCGGTATGACAGGTGTGTGGCTAGCTTTTGCAGTGGCAGAGCTATTAACACTTATAATCACTTCAATAGGATTTACTAAGATAACAAAATTTTAAAATCTTATATTTATAATAAATTAAGGTGGCTGTAATCAGCCACCTTTTTATACGCAAAAATAGGCTATGTAGAAACTCTACATAGCCATAATTTTATGATTAATTAAATTAGTTTAGACCTAACTGAGCCTTAACATCATCAGCAATCTTGTTACCAATTTCAACTGATTCTTCTTCTGTCTTACCGATAGAAGTAATGTAAAGCTTAATCTTTGGTTCAGTACCACTAGGTCTTATGATAACTGCATTACCACCTAAGCAGAAGTGAAGTACATTTGACTTTGGTAGGTCAATAGGTGTGATTTCACCTGTAGCAACATCTTTTTCTTCACTCTTTAGGTAATCGTAAATTTTCTTAACAGTTTCACCGTTAACAGTCTTTAGTGGGTTTTCACGAAGATTATCCATAATTTCCTTCATCTTCTTCATACCACTGGCACCATCAAATTCAAATGAAAGTGTTGTGTTTCTGTAATAGCCGTATTCTTTGTAAATTTCATCAATTACATTAGCAAGTGTCTTACCTTGCTTTCTGTAATAAGCAGCCATTTCACAGATTAGCATTGAAGCAACAACAGCATCCTTATCTCTTACATAAGTACCTGCAAGATAACCGTAGCTTTCTTCAAAACCAAATACAAATCTTTCTTTTTCATTCTTTTCTTCAAGTCTTAGGATAACTTCACCAATGTACTTAAAGCCTGTTAGAACTTTCTTTAGTTCACAGTTGTACTTCTTACAGATTTCATCAATTAGTAGGGAAGTAACAATAGTTCTTACAACGATAGGATTTTTAGGTAATGTGCCTTTTTCTTTTCTAACGCTTAGTAGGTAGTTAGTTAGCATAATACCTGTTTCGTTACCTGTAATTAGTCTGTATGTGCCATTATCAGGAACTGCAATACCAACTCTATCAGCATCAGGGTCAGTAGCAAGTAGTAGGTCAGGCTTAACCTTTTCACACATATCAAGACCTAACTGTAGAGCTTCCTTGATTTCAGGATTAGGGTAAGGACAAGTTGTAAAGTTACCGTCAGGCATTTCCTGTTCAGGAACAACTGTTACATCATTAATACCGATTTCCTTTAGAACTCTTCTAACCAGCTTGTTACCTGTACCGTTAAGTGGTGTGTAAACAACCTTTAGACCTGAGTCAGCACATAGACCTTCATTTACCTGCTGTTCTTTAACATTAGCAAGGTATTCTGTATATACATCATCATTAACATATTCAATAAGACCTTCTTCAACTGCCTTGTCAAAGTCCATAGTCTTAACACCTGTGAACATATCAATCTTCTGAATTTCATCATAAACTGCACCGGCAGCATTGTCTGTCATCTGACAACCGTCACTACCATATGCTTTATAACCATTATATTTTGCAGGGTTATGAGAAGCAGTAACCATAATACCTGCCTTACAACCAAAGTGTCTTACTAGGAAAGAAAGAACAGGTGTTGGTTGTAGTTCACTGGTGATATATGCCTTAATGCCGTTAGCAGCAAGAACCTTAGCAGCCTCATTCATAAATAGGTCAGCTTTAATTCTGCTATCGTGGCTAATTGCAACTGCACCACCACCAATGTTATTTACATAGTTTGCAAGCCCTTGAGTAGCCTGACGAACAACATAAATGTTCATTCTGTTAGTACCTGCACCGATAACCCCTCTAAGACCGGCAGTACCAAATTCTAGGTTCTTGTAAAATCTTTCGTAAATTTCATCTTCATTGCCTTTAATTGCAGCTAATTCTTCAATTAAATCTTTATCTTCCTTGGCGTTTTCGCACCATACATTGTATAAAGTGTTAGAATCCATCTCAAGTTTCTCCTTTATGAGTTGCTTTTTCTTTAAGGAACATACTTCCTTGCTTAAAAATATACCACAAAATCAACCTTCTATCAATAAGTTTTTTGAATTTTTATTAAATTGTTATAACTTTATCAATATATATAAAAATAAAAATGTTGATTTATTGAGAATAATATTGTATAGTAGTATATAGCAAAATTTTTGAAAGGAATATTCTAATGGATAATAACGAAAACAATATCAACAATGAAAACCTAGTTGAGGAAAATACCTCAGCTAATGAAACTAACGGTGTAGACGAAAACGGTGGTTATGTATCACAGTTCGGTGAATTAACAAATGCAGATGGTGAACCACTGGAAACTACTGCACCAACAGAAGAACCGAAGAAAAAGTTCTTCCTATTTAAGTACATTCACCCAAGTATCTTTATTGCAATTTGTGTATTCTTAGTAGCACTTATTGCTTTTGGTGTTTATTGGATTTTTGGTTCAAAGACAATCACAGGTACATGGATGAGAGAAGTAGAGAACAACAGTTCAGCATCTTCAACTGCTGATGAAGTAGAGAAGATTGCAGTATATTACACATTTGAAAAAGCAGATTCTAACGGTAAGGGTACTTACTATATGAATGTTCAGGGTGAACAGTCTAAGGGTGAATATAAGCTATCAACTAGTGGTGATAAGAAAAAGATTACTATCGGTAATTCAGAACTTACATACGAAGTAACAGGTGTTAAGCTATTTGGTAACGCAACACTTAAGTTAACTCAGGATGCTTATACAGACCAGACAACAGGTAAAAAGGTTGAGTCTCAGACAATTGAAATGAACCAAGACAAAAATCCCGGTTATGATGAAATGTCTATGAAGGACTACAAGACTGATAAGGACCTTATCGGTAAGTGGAATACAGAATACAAGATTTCTTATTACTATGGTATGTATCAGCTGGATTGCGACATTGAAATCAAGGATAACGGTATTATGACTGTTCATGCAAGTAACAGTGATATTGGTATGGACTCAACATACTACTATGCTTATTCTGCTGAAAATGGTAAGTTAACATTTAAGGGTGTTACCGATAAAGACAAGAATAAGGCAACTCTTGAATATAAGCTAAAGGACGGTATCCTAACTATTGTTGATAAGAATAACAAGACAATGTTTAGTGAATCAATCCTAGGTTCTGCTCAGTTCTATAAAGACGGTGAAAAGAAGCCTGAAGGTATCACAACAGTTACTACAACAACTGCACCATCAACAGAAACTGCTACACAGGCTGCAACTCAAACAACAAAAGCTAAATAAGAATATTTAAATCTAAAGCCACAACTTTTACAGTTGTGGCTTTTTTATGCTTTACTATATTATAATTATTTTATAAACACTAATAATTATTCATACTTTTAAAATTAAAAGACAAAAAGAAAAGGACGGTTATTTATATTTAACCGTCCTAAATTATTGAAATAGATGTAATTTAAAAACTAATTAGTCCATTTCCCAGTTATGCCAAACATTCTGAATGTCATCATTTTCTTCAAACATATCAAGCATCTTCTGCATCTTAGCCTTAGTTTCTTCATCTTCAATCTTTGTGTATGTTGATGGTACTTCTTCAACTTCAGCAGATACAAATTCATAACCCTTAGCAGCAAGATCATCACGAATAGCAGAGAAGTCATCCGGCTCTGTGTAAATTGTGAAGATGTCTTCATCAGCCTCAAAGTCAGAAGCACCTGCTTCAAGAGCTTCTTCCATTACAGTGTCTTCATCTTTGTCAAAGTCTTCTCTTTCAACAACAAGAACACCTTTCTTTGAGAACATAAAACCAACACAACCCGGTGTACCCATATTGCCACCAAACTTATCAAAGTAGTGACGAACTTCACCGGCTGTTCTGTTTCTGTTATCTGTAAGAGCTTCAACAATTACAGCAATACCTGATGGACCGTAACCCTCATATGTAACAGATTCATAGTTGTCACCTTCACTAGAAGATGCAGCCTTTTTAATAATTCTTTCAATGTTGTCATTAGGAACATTAGCAGCCTTAGCCTTAGCAATACAATCACGAAGTTTTGAGTTTACATTAGGGTCAGCAGAACCACCGTCACGAATAGCAACAATAAGTTCTCTACCAATCTTTGTAAATACCTTTGCTCTGGCAGCATCATTTTTGCCTTTTTTCTGCTTAATGGTACTCCATTTATTATGTCCTGACATTTATATCATCCCTTATATTAAAATTTGCCTTAAAATTATATCACAAATATAGGAAAAATGCAAATAAAATGCGAATATATTTATTTGATTTTCTACTATAGAAAAATACCTAAAATATATATTACAATTTAGTTACAAAAGTGCGTTATACTCTTGAATGTTTGCTATAATAGGTATTAAATACAATATAGGGTACTATGCAAATACGAAATGCCCATATATGTATAAAATGAATTTTTTAATTAATATACGAGGTTATAATAATGGTTCGTTCAATGACAGGCTTCGGAAGACACGAAGCAACTGTTGACGGCAGAGATATTGTAGTAGAAATCAAGAGTGTAAACCACCGTTACTATGAATTTAATTGCCGTACAACAAGAGGCTATAACTTTCTTGAAGAAAAGTTAAAGTCTTATATTAAAGAAAAGGTTAGCAGAGGTAAAATTGATGTTTATGTTTCTTTAAGCCAAAAGGAAGACACAGAGTCAATTGTAAAGATTAACCCAAGTTTAGCACAAGGTTACATTAATGCACTAAAGAAACTTTCAACAGACTATGGTGTAGCAGATGATATTTCTGTTTCTACTGTTGCTCAGTACAACGATATTTTCCAAGTACACAGAGCACCTGAAGATGAGGAAGAAGTTTGGAATGCAGTTAAGGAAGTTCTTGATGTAGCACTTGATAACTTTATTAAGATGAGAGAAGTAGAAGGAGAGAAGATGAAGGCTGACATTATGTCAAGAGCTGAAACTATCCTTTCTATTGTTTCAAAGATTGAAGAAAAGTCACCTGAAAGAGTAAAAGATTATGAAGCAAGACTAAAAGAAAGAATTGAAGAACTTTTAGGTAGTGCTGATTTTGATGAACAGAGAATTTTAACAGAGGTTGCAATTTTTGCAGATAAGGTTGCAGTTGATGAAGAAACTGTTCGTCTAAGAAGTCACTTTGACCAGCTAAAATTACTTATGAATAGCGATGGTGAAATCGGTAGAAAGATTGACTTTATTATTCAAGAAATGAACAGAGAAGCCAATACTATCGGTAGCAAAGCTAACGACAGCACACTATCTCATATGGTAGTTGATATTAAGGCTGAAATTGAAAAGATTAGAGAGCAAATTCAAAACATTGAATAAAGGTGCTTTATGAAACTTATTAATATTGGATTTGGTAATTTAGTTAATTCAAGCAGAATCATCTCTGTAGTCAGTCCTGATTCTGCTCCTATAAAACGAATTGTTCAGGATAGTAAGCAGAAAAGTATGCTTATTGATGCTACTTACGGCAGAAGATGTAAAGCAGTTATTATTACAGACAGTGACCATGTTGTACTTTCTGCTATTTCTCCTGAAACAATAGGTAACAGATTGGAGGGTGAACAAAGCGATGAATAACAAAGGACTACTTATTATTTATTCCGGTTTTTCCGGAGTAGGTAAGGGAACAATTATGAAGGAAATGCTAAAGAAAGAAGATAATTTCCGACTATCTGTTTCTGCTACTACAAGAGCTCCAAGACCGGGAGAAGTAAACGGTAGAGAATATTACTTCATTTCAAAAGAAGAATTTGAAGAAATGATTAAGAATGATGAGTTCTTTGAATATGCTCAGTATTCTGATAATTATTACGGAACACCTAAGAAACCTGTTGAAGAAATGCTAAAGAAAGGTCTTGATGTATTTCTTGAAATCGAAGTTCAAGGTGGACTTCAAATGATGGATAAGCGACCTGATGCACTTAGTATCTTTATTGTGCCACCATCATTAGAAGAACTTGAATCTCGACTTCGTGGCAGAAATACCGAAACCGAAGAGGTTATCAAGAAGCGTCTTTCAGCAGTAGAATTTGAAAAACAGTTTGTTCCAAAGTATGATGTTAAGGTTGTTAATGACAAGGTTGAAGATGCAGTAAATCAAGTTATTGATATAGTAAAAAAAGAGAAAGAAAAAAGAAATAATTAATTTATAAAAAGGAGATATAATTATGCGTTTAGCTTCAGTAGATGATATGTTATCAGGTAAGGAAAGTCGTTATGCACTAGTAATCGGTGTAGCAAAGAGAGCAAGAGAAATTGCACAGGAATTTGAAGAACAGGGTATAATTACTGACGAAAAGCCGGTTCTTCTTGCTATCGAAGATTTTAAGAATCACAAGTACAACCTACTTGAACCAGAAGATGAAGAATGATGAATTCCTCATTGCAGGAATTGCAGTAGATAATACTACTTACGGTTTTGACAGACTCTTTAGCTATAAAGTACCGGATCATTTGTCTAATGTAAAAGTTGGACAGAGAGTTCTTGTACCTTTTGGCAGGGGAGATAGATTTCGTCAAGGAATGATTTTGTCTTTGTCTTATGGTAAAGAAGAAAATCTAAAAGAAATTTCATCATTACTAGATGATAAGCCTATCTTTACCCAAGAAATGATTGATACAGTAAATTTTATCCATGATAGATATTTCTGTACTTATTATGATTCTGTAAAGGTAATGTTACCGGTAGGAATAAATTATAATATTTCTACATTTTATACAGCAGTAAAGGTTAATGATGATGTACTAAATTCTCTAACTGACTATGAAAGAGAAATTTATGATTATCTTTTATCAGAGAATAAACCGGTAAAAAAAGAAACAATCTTAAATGTTTTTTCTATAGGAGAAAATTCCCTTAATAAACTTTACCGTCAAGGTGTAGTAAATAGAGAAGATGATGCCTTTAGAAAAACTAAAGATGCAACAGTAAAAATGGTGTCACTTTGTGATGATGTTGATATTAATGATTATAAGTTAACACCAAAACAACAGAAAGTTGCAGAACTTTTAACTGTTGTGGAGAAAGCTTCTGTAAAGGAAGTTTGTTACTATACAGGCTACACCCAGTCAGTAACCGATTCTTTAGTTAAGAAAAAGATTGCAAGGTACTTTACTGATGAAGTTATGAGAATTCCTTATACTGTTTCAGATGTAAAGAAAGATGAAGTGATTTTAAGTCCATCACAACAATCTGCTTTTGATAATTTATACAGTAAATATTGTGATGACAAAGCTTCAGTTTCTTTACTTTATGGTGTTACAGGCAGTGGCAAAACCTCAGTATTTATGAAGTTAATTGAAAAGTGTTTTAATGATAATAAGGGAACAATATTAATGGTACCTGAAATTGCCTTAACACCTCAGTTAATCAAAATATTTACTTCAAGGTTTGGGGATAATGTTGCAGTATTCCATAGTGGTTTATCAATAGGCGAAAGACTTGATGAATATAAAAGGGTCAGTAGAGGAGATGCAAAAATTGTTCTGGGTACAAGAAGTGCAGTTTTTGCCCCACTAAAAAATATCGGTTTGATTGTTATGGATGAAGAACAAGAAAGTTCCTATAAATCCGAACAAACACCAAGATATAATGCAAGAGATATTTCAAAGTTTAGATGCTATAAGCATAACGCTTTGTTACTTCTTTCTTCAGCTACTCCAAGTGTAGAAAGTTTCTATATGGCTGAAAAAGGAATTTATAATCTTGTAAAATTAACAGAAAGATATGGTAAAGCAACATTACCACAAGTTTCTGTTGTTGATATGAATGAAGAACAAATGAAAGGTAATTTTAGTAACTATTCAACAACACTAAAAGAACTTATTTCAAGTAACTTAATTCATAAAAAACAGTCCATTATTCTTCTTAACAGAAGAGGATACAATACATTTTTAAGTTGTAGAAGTTGTGGTCAAGTTGTAACTTGTCCCAATTGTTCAATTTCTATGACATACCATAGTGCAAACAATAGAATGATGTGTCACTATTGTGGCCATTCAGTTCCTTATACGGATGAGTGTCCGGACTGTCATCAGCACACACTAAAATTTAGTGGTGCAGGTACTCAAAAAGCAGAACAAGAACTTGTTGATATGTTCCCAAGTGCCAGAGTATTAAGGATGGATGCTGATGCCACAATGACAAAAAGTAGTTATGAAACAAAACTTACTGCTTTTGCAAATGGTGAATATGATATTCTTATCGGTACACAAATGGTAGCTAAAGGTCTTGACTTCCCAAATGTAACATTAGTAGGTGTTATCAATGCCGACCAAATGCTTTATTCTGATGATTACAGAAGTTACGAAAGGGCATTTTCTCTGCTAACTCAAGTAGTTGGTAGATCCGGCAGAGGTGACTCAAAGGGTGTTGCAGTTATCCAAACTTCAACACCGGAAAATTATGTTATAGGTCTATCGGCAAAGCAAGACTATGATACATTTTATAAAGGTGAAATAGGAGTGAGAAAAGCTCTGCTTTATCCTCCTTTTTCCGACATTTGTCTTATAGGTTATCAAGGTATAATTGAGGGTGCAACAATAAAGTGTGCAAACGCCTTTCAAAATGCCTTAATTAACAAAATCAAAAATAATTATAGCAGTATGCCTTTAAGAGTGCTTGGACCAAGCCAAGCCTATGTTTATAAGGTAAATAATAAATATAGATACAAGACTATAATTAAGTGTAGAAATTCAAAGGATTTCCGTAGTGTTATTAAGGAAACATTACTTGAATTTTCTAAGAATAAGGAATTTAAAAATATAGGTATAACAGTAGATATAAATCCACTGTCTTTTAATTAGGTGAATGAGTATGGCTATTAGAAATATTGTAAAAGATGGAGACGAGATTCTTCATAAGAAATGTAGAAATGTAGAGAAGTTTGACGATAAGTTAGCAACACTTCTTGATGATATGGCTGAAACAATGCACAAAGCTGACGGTGTAGGTCTTGCAGGTCCACAGGTTGGTATGCTAAGAAGAGTTGTTGTAATTGACATTGGTGAGGGTGTAATTGAACTTGTTAACCCTGAAATTATTGAAACAAGCGGTGAACAAGAAACTGCAGAAGGTTGTTTATCTTTCCCCGGAGAATACGGTATCACTAAGCGTCCAATGTATGTAAAAGTAAAGGCTCAAGACCGTAACGGTAATTTCTTTGAAATGGAAGGTGAAGAACTTTTAGCAAAGGCTTTCTGTCACGAAATTGACCATCTAAACGGTATTGTATTTAAGGATATTGTTGTTAGAATGTTAGACCCAGAGGAGTTAGGCTAATGAATGTTGTTTTTATGGGTACTCCGGACTTTGCAGTTCCATCATTAGAAAACATTGCAAAAGTTCATTTTGTACAAGCTGTCTTTACTCAGCCGGACAAACCGGTAGGCAGAAAAATGATACTAACACCACCTGATGTAAAGGTTTGTGCTGAAAAGTTAGGAATACCTGTCTATCAACCGGTAAAATTAAAGGATAGCGATAGCTATGAAATTATTAAGGAACTTAACCCTGATGTAATTGTTGTTGTTGCTTATGGACAGATTTTACCTGAAAATATTTTGAATATTCCAAAGTATGGTTGTATCAATGTTCATGGTTCTTTACTCCCAAAGTACAGAGGTGCAGCACCCATTCAGTGGTCCGTTTTAAACGGTGACAAGGTTACAGGTGTTACTACAATGTATATGGAAAAAGGTCTTGATACCGGTGATATTCTTGAAACTAAGGAATATGAAATCGGCATCAATGATACAGCCGGTAAAGTCTTTGATACATTGGCAGAAATGGGTGGTAAGCTAATCCTTGATACACTTGAAAAAGCAGAAAAAGGTGAACTTCATCCTATCAAGCAAGATGACAGTAAAAGTTCATATGCAAAAATGCTTGATAAGTCAATGTGTAATATTGATTTTTCAAAAACTAATTTACAAGTTCATAACCAAGTTAGGGGACTTTCACCATGGCCTGTTGCCTCAACAAAACTTAATGGCAAAGTCCTAAAAATCTTTGAAACAAGACTTACAGAGGGTAAAGGTAAACCCGGTGAAATTTTAAACACAAATCCATTTACTATTGCTTGTGGTGAAGGTGCAGTTGTTGTAAATACTGTTCAACTACAGGGCAAAAAAAAGATGGATTCTAAAGCTTTTTTACAAGGTCATAAACTTGAAAAAGGCACAGTGATAGGAGAATAAATTATGTATCATTACTTTTATGGTATTGACTGGACATATATTGTGTTTATGCTGCCATGCCTTATTTTGTCACTTATATGCCAGGTCAAAGTAAACAGTAATTTTAGCAAGTATAGCAATGTAAGAAATATGCGTGGTATGACAGGTGCTCAAGCAGCTGAGTATGTTTTAAACCATTATGGTGTTCATGGTGTTCGTATTGAGCAAGTTGCAGGTAATTTAACAGACCACTTTGACCCAAGAACAAATGTTATCAGACTTTCCGATAGTGTTTATAATGTAGCTTCTGTTGCAGCAGTAGGTGTTGCTTGTCACGAAGCAGGTCACGCAGTACAACACGCTACAGGTTATGTACCAAACAAAATTCGTGGTGCTATTGTGCCAATTGCTAGGGTAGGTTCTAGCTTAGGATGGATACTTTTCTTAGTAGGTTTATTTTTGCCAACACAGTTTTCATTCTGCTTATGGCTAGGTATCATATTCTTCTCAGCATCAGTTCTTTTTACTTTCGTAACTTTACCTGTAGAATTTGATGCATCAAGAAGAGCATTAAAGTGTATCAGAGATACTAACCTACTTTACCCTGAAGAATATGAAGGTACAAAGAAAGTTTTACAAGCAGCCGCTATGACTTATGTTGCCTCAGCAGCAACTGCTTTATTACAATTACTAAGACTTATTTTTATTGCAAATAATAGGAGAAGATAATAGATGAAAAGCCCAAGAAGAGTAGCATTTGATGTGCTTTATAAAATTGAAACTGAAGAGTCCTACAGTTCAATTGCAGTGAATAAAGCATTAAAAGAGAATAATCTTAATAAGCTAGACTCTTCTTTTGCCTCAGCAATTATTTACGGAGTACTGGAAAAGAAGATAACTCTTGACTATGTAATCCGTAGCTTTTCTTCTGTAAGACTAAAGAAAATAGAAACCAAAACTTTAGTAATCCTTAGAATGTCAGTTTATCAGATGCTTTATATGGACAAAGTTCCGGATAATGCATCTGTTAACGAGGCAGTACAGCTTGCAAAGAATTTAAGACTTTTTAAGTCATCAGGTTTCATTAACGGTATTCTTAGAAGTATCTCAAGAGCAGAAACCAAGTGTGATTTAAGTAAAATTAAAGACAAAACAAAATTACTTTCAGTTAAGTATTCTGTTCCGGAAGATATTATTAAATTATGGCTTGACAATTATGGCGAAAAGGTAACTACCCATATGCTAAATTCAGTAGATGGCAGACCTCCACTATATGCCAGAGTTAATACACTTTTAACTGATGAAGATACTTTAATTGAAAATCTTAGAGAAGAAAATATAATTGCAGAAAAGTCTATTTTAGAAAATGTAATTACTCTGAAAAATACAGGTTCGGTAGAAAATATTAAAGCCTTTCAGTACGGAGAATTTTACATACAAGACCTTTCTTCGAATATTGCTTTAACAACATTATCACCTAAAGAAAATAATGTTGTGTATGATGTTTGTTCAGCACCCGGAGGTAAGTCCTTTACCGGTGCAATCCTAATGAACAATAAAGGTAAGATAAATTCTTATGACCTTTATAAACATAAAATCAAGCTGATTTATTCCACTTCTAAAAGGTTAGAAATAAGTATTATAAATACTAAAATTAATGATGCAACTTCATTTGATGAAGAGAATGTTGCCGATATAGTTATTTGTGATGTTCCATGTTCAGGGCTTGGATTACTTCGCAGAAAACCGGAAATCAGATATAAAGATAATATAGTTAATAATGACTTAACAGAAATACAGTATAAAATTTTATGTTCATCTGCTAATCTAGTAAGAAACGGTGGAAAATTAATGTATTCCACTTGTACCCTTAACCCAAAAGAAAACAATCTTTTAGTAGAAAAATTCCTAAGTGAACATAAAGATTTTGTAGGTGAGAAGTTAATTCTTCCAAAGAATATTAAAAGAACCATAAAGGAAAATGAATATGAATGTTCATTGTTCCCACAAACTAATAATTCAGATGGTTTCTACTTTGCAATACTGAGAAAGGGTGATTAAATGACTGATTTAAAATCAATGAATTTACAAGAAATTGAAGAGCTTATTTCATCATTAAATTGCCCAAAGTTTAGAGCAAAACAAATTTTCCAATGGATAAACAAAGGTGTAACTTCCTTTGATGAAATGAAGAATGTACCAAAGGACTTAAAAGAAAAGTTAAGTGAATATTGTTACATTTCTGTTGCATATATTGAAAAAAAGCAAATTTCACGGTATGATGGTACAGTTAAGTATTTGTTTAAATTTAATGACGAACAGTGTGTTGAGTCTGTTGTGATGAGTTACCACCACGGACACACAATCTGTATATCAACTCAAGTAGGTTGCAAGATGGGTTGCAAGTTCTGTGCAACAGGTAAGCAAGGTTTTACAAGAAACCTTACTGCCGGCGAAATGATTGCCCAGATAGAATCAGCCCAAAAAGACCTTAACATAAGAATTTCCAATATTGTTCTTATGGGTATGGGTGAACCACTTGATAACTATGACAATGTAATGAAGTTCCTTGATTTGGTTTCATCAGATGATGGACTGAATATAGGGAAAAGGCATATTACCTTGTCAACCTGTGGTATTGTTCCACGAATTTATGATTTGGCTGATAGAAAGTTACAGATTACACTTTCTGTTTCTCTCCATGCACCAACTGATAAAATGAGAAGTGCAACGATGCCAATTAACGATGCTTATAACATTGATGAGCTTATGAAAGCCATCAAGTATTATATAGATAAAACCAATCGTAGAGTAAGTTTTGAATATGCTATGATTGATGGTGTAAATGATAGTGACGAAGCAGCTAATATACTTGGTAATTTAATAAAAGGTATGCTGTGTCATGTTAACCTAATTCCTGTAAATGATGTTACAGGTAATGATTATCGCAAGAGTAACAAAGAAAGGTTAATATCATTTACCAATGTACTTGCTAAATATGGTATTACTGCTACTGTAAGAAGAACTTTAGGCAGCGATATTGATGCAAGTTGTGGACAACTAAAAGGTAAGCACAAGAAAGGAGGAAAGTAATCTTGAATATACATAGTAAAACAGATAAAGGTCTTGTCAGAAACGATAATCAGGATTATTGTCTTTCCGGAAGAATGTGTGACGGTGCAGTATGGGCTGTAGTTTGTGACGGTATGGGTGGTGCTAATGGTGGCCACACAGCCTCAACAACTGCTTGTGAATATATAGCTAGGGAAATGAAAAATCTATATACCAGTGATTTCACAAACGAAGAACTATATGCACTACTTACAAACATAGTTTCCGGTGCAAACCTTGAAGTTTATAATTTAGCTCAAAAAAATATTGAACTTATCGGAATGGGCACTACTTGTGAGTGTGTATTCCTAAGGGACAATATTCTTCATATTGTACATATAGGTGACTCAAGAACTTATCTTGTTCGTAATCATAAGGCTTATCAGCTAACTAAGGACCATTCTTTAGTTCAAGAAATGGTAAGTCGTGGGGAGATTACAGAAGATGAAGCCTTAGTTCACCCAAACAAAAACTTTATTACTAGAGCAATCGGTGTAAAGAATACTATCAAAGTGGATTATACTCAGTATGAATATAAACCGGGAGATATTGTTATTATTTGTACCGATGGTTTAACTAATTGTGTCAGCAAAGAGGAAATTGCAGAGGTTGTAAATAACAACCCTAAGAACCAAATTACCGACAAGTTAGTTGAAGAAGCTAAATTCGGTGGTGGCACAGACAACATTACCGTTATTACAATATATTAAGGAGGAAGAATTATGATAGATAAGTACACAGGCAAAAAGCTTGACGGTAGATATGAAATCCAAGAACTTATCGGTGTTGGTGGTATGGCCAATGTTTATAGGTGTTACGATACTGTTGACGATAGAGAAGTTGCAATCAAAATTCTAAAGGATGAATTCCTTGATAATGCAGACTTTATCAGAAGATTTAAAAACGAAAGTAAATCTATTGCTGTTCTTTCACATCCAAACATTGTAAGGGTTTATGATGTTTCTTTTGGTGATATGATTCAGTATATTGTTATGGAATATATTGACGGTATTACTCTTAAGGAGTATATCGCTCAGCAAGGTGTAATTCAGTGGAAAGAAGCATTGCACCTAACAACTCAAATTTTAAGAGCATTACAACACGCTCATGAAAAGGGTATTGTTCACCGTGACATTAAGCCACAGAACATTATGTTGCTTCAAGACGGTACTATCAAAGTAACTGACTTTGGTATTGCCCGTAACTTTAATTCTGCTACAAGAACAATGACAGAACAAGCAATCGGTTCTGTTCACTACATAGCACCTGAACAAGCAAAGGGTGGCAACACCGACGGTAAAACAGATATTTATTCTGTTGGTGTTATGATGTATGAAATGCTAACAGGTAAACTTCCTTTCGTAGCTGATAATGCAGTTTCTGTTGCTATTATGCAACTTCAGTCTACTCCAAAGCTACCAAGAGAGATTAATCCTGACATTCCACAAGGTCTTGAAGAAATCACTCTTCATGCTATGCAGAAAGACCCTAAGGATAGATATGAGTCAGCTCAAGCAATGCTTAATGATATTGACCGTTTCAGATTAAATCCAAGCATTGTATTTGGTTACAGCCTTCCAAAGCCAATAGAATCAAAACCTGCTGAAAAGAAAAGAGAAGCTAAGAAAAAGGATGAAACAAAGAGAATCTTTGAAGAAAAGAAAGTTGATGATAACAAAGATTCTAATAATTTTGTTCCGGAAGATTTTGATAGTGAAGAACCTGAAAAGAAAGTTAGATCAAAGAAAAAGTCTGCAATCCTAGGTGTTGTAGCATCATTTGTAATTTGTCTTATCGGTTTTGGTATTTACTTTGTAACTTCTGCATTCTCAAATTCAAATGCAGATACAGATGTTCCAAATTATGTTGGCAAAACAATCCTTGATGTTAAGCAAGGAGATAATAAAGAGAACTTTGTTTTCCAACTGGACTTTGAATATGACTCAACTAAAAAGGAAGGTGTTATCCTTTCTCAACAACCAGAAGCAGATTCAAAGAAAGTTAAGAAAGGTTCAACTATTCAGCTAACTGTAAACGGCAAAAATTCTGATGTAACAGTTCCTCATCTTCTAAATACAACAGAGGAAGATGCTATTAAAGAACTAGAATCAAGAAACCTTGTACCTGAGATTGTTTATGTACAGAGTGAAGATGTTAATGTTGACTATGTATCATCAGAATTCCCAAATCCGGGACAGAAAACAACTATCGGTTCATCAGTATATCTTTATGTTTCAAAAGGCCCTGCTGAAAAGAGAGTTAAAATTCCTGATGTAACAGGTAAAGATATTTCTGAAGCTAAGGAAATTCTTGAAAGTAAAGGTCTGTATGTAGAATACGAATATGACGAAAACAGTTATGAAGAAAAGGATACTGTTATTAGACAAAATCCTTTACAGGGTGGTACTGTAAAGAAGGGCTATACTGTAAAACTTGTTCTATCAGGTGGTAAAAAGGATGCTCAGTCTATTCAGATTGATGTTCAGTTGCCAAAGAAGGAAACAAACAGTGTTTCACTACAGGTTGTATTTGATGGCAATGTATTTACAACAACAAATGTAATTCCATCAGAGCTAAAGACATATAGCTTTACTTTAACAGGTACAGAAACCGATTCAAAGGTTAAGGTATATCTAAATGGTCAGCTATATCAGGAATATACAATTGACTTCCAGAATAAGAAGGCAACCCCAACATACCATGACTATGTTATAGCAACAACTACAACTACTGCACCTCCTACTACTCAGAAAGATACAACTGTTGCACCTACTCAGGATATAACAACAGTTTCACAAGATACAACAAACTATAACACAGAGCCAACTCAAGAACCACAACCTACTACTGCTCCGGTATATTAAAGGTGTTTTTTAATGAATAGTGTAGAGGGTAGAATTATAAAAGCAATCAGTGGTTTCTATTATGTAGAAACCACTGACAATACATATGAATGTAAGGCAAGAGGTTCTTTTCGTAAGACAAGCAAAACTCCTGTAGTTGGAGATTTAGTGACAATCTCTATATCTAAAAGTGGTTATCCTACAGTTGAAGAAATACATAAGCGAAAGAACTCTATTGTACGACCACCAATGGCAAATATTGATACATTGGTTATAGTCTGTAGTACAGTTTCTCCTGCACCAAACTATACAGTTATTGACAAGATGACTGCAACTGCTGTGTATAACAATATTGAACCGGTTATTGTAATCTCAAAGTCAGACATAAAAAGTGGTGAAGAAATATATAACATCTATAACAGTACAGGTATCAAGACTATACTTTATTCTTCAGTTACAGGAGAAGGTGTAGATGAAATATATTCACTTTTACCTAACAAAATCACTGCCTTTATTGGCAACAGTGGTGTTGGTAAGTCAACTTTACTTAATAAGCTTTTTCCTGATTTTCAGCTAAAAACAGGAGAAGTTAGTGATAAACTTGGCAGAGGTCGTCATACAACAAGAACTGTTGAATTACTGAAGTTTAATGGTGGTTATGTTTGTGATACACCCGGGTTTTCAACTATGCAACTTGAAAAGTTTAATATTCAAGACAAAACCCAACTTCAATATATGTTTCCTGAATTTGAAGATTATATCGGTCAGTGTAAGTTTACTTCATGTAGCCATACTTGTGAAAAGGGTTGTGCTATTCTACAAATGGTAGAAGAAGGCAAAATTCAAAAGTCACGACACAATAGCTATGTTGATATGTATAATGAAATAAAAGACATTAAAGAATGGGAGAGAAGAAAATGAGATGTGTAATTATTTCCGGTTCACCGGATACAAATGTAGAAGAAATCAAAAGCCTATGTACAAGTGATGACTTTATTGTTTGTGCTGACTCAGGTTATTCTTTTGCAAAGAAAGCAGGTCTGACTCCAAACCTAATTATCGGTGACTTTGATTCACTAAAGGAAGAACTACCACAGAACACAGAAGTTGTTAAACTAAATACCCATAAGGATGATACTGATACAGAACATTGTGTAATGGAATGTATCCGTAGAGGCTATAAGGACTTCTTACTACTAGGTTCAATCGGTGGTAGAACCGACCATACATTTGCAAACATTGCAACTCTGGCATTTCTCTCAGAATATAACTATAACGGTATTGCAAGAAACAACGGTGAGGAAATTCGTATCCTAAAGGAAGGTTCATACGAAATGAACAACAAGAAAGGCATTATTTTCTCAGTGTTCCCTTATGGTTGCGAAAGTGTAAATGTTACATATAAAGGTGCAGAATATATGTTAAACAACAAGACTTTAACATATAATGTATCTCGTGGCATTAGCAATGTTTTTGTTGATGATGAAGCTGAAATCACAATCAACAGAGGCAGAGCAATCCTATTAACTTATTATAAATAAGAGGTTTTTATGCTATATAATATGTGTGGTTTAAATGTTTATTATGAACCAAAATATAAACAGACAATTACTCGTTCTGAAAAATATTTAGCAAAAAATCAAAATTTAAAACCAGACATAACTCTTAATGTTACAGAAGAAAGTATAGATAACTATATCCTTTCTTTTCCTCATACATCAAGGTCACTTGCTGAGTATGTAATTTATGGAATGATATTTTACGAAGCAATCTTAGATTATGACGGAATACTTCTTCATTCATCAGCAATATCTGTTGATAATGAAGCCTATCTTTTTACTGCAAATAGTGGTACAGGAAAGTCAACTCATTGTGCTTTGTGGATGAAGTATTTTGGAGACAGAGCCGTTATGATAAATGACGACAAACCGGTTATTAGAATAATTGATAATAAGATATATGCTTGTGGCACACCTTTTTCAGGTAAACATGATATTAATAAAAATATTTTAGTACCACTAAAAGGTATTTGTTGTATCAACCAAGGCAAAGAAAATGTTATCAATAAAATATCTACCAAGAAAGCTATAGGAAAATTCCTGCCACAAACACTTTGTATTAATGATAAACAGAAAATGTCAAGCCTATTAACTGTTCTTGATAAAGTTCTAAGCAATGTAAATGTGTATGAACTGTTTTGTGATATTTCTGAAGATGCAGTAAAAACATCTTATAATATGATGAGCAAAAATTAGTGGTGATATTATGGCAAAAAAACAAGAAAAAACCAATGTGATGAGAATTCTTGACCAAAAGAAAATTGAGTATTCTCACTATGCTTATGATAATACAAAACTTAACGCAGAAGAAGTAGCAAATGCTCTTAATCAAGAAGTAGGCAAGGTTTTTAAAACCCTTGTAACTGTTGGTAAAAGTAAAGAACATTATGTTTTTGTTGTACCGGCAAATAAAGAACTTGATTTAAAGAAAGCTGCCAAAGTTGCAAAAGAAAAGTCAATAGAGATGATTCACCAAAAAGAACTTTTGCCACTAACAGGATATATCCATGGTGGTTGTTCACCAATCGGTATGAAAAAGCAGTTTAAAACTTTTATCCATAAGACTGCTAATGACTATGATACTATCTACTTTTCAGCAGGTAGGGTAGGTAACCAGGTTGAGTTGCCACTATCCTCATTGCAAAAGGTAATTCCTGTTGAAGTAGCTGATATTATAAAAGATAATTCTTGATTTTTTCATTACCTTGTGATAGAATTATCTTATTGAATGGGGATGTAGCTCAGCTGGGAGAGTACCACAATGGCATTGTGGGAGTCGAGGGTTCGAGCCCCTTCATCTCCACCAAAGAAAAGCCCATAGGTAAGCCACTTTTAGCTAACCTATGGGTATTTTTTTATTTTTTTAAAAGAAAACGGCGAAAAAACGGTGTAAAAAGTAAAATAAAATTTTAAACTATTGAAAATAATAATAAGTAAGAGTATAATATTGTTAAAGTAAAAATTATGGGAGCTTGTGTTACAGGCTGAGAGGAAGATATAATCTTCGACCATTACCTGATTTGGATAATGCCAACGTAGGGATATATTTATTAATGTATTTTGAGAAGTTACCCAAACATAGGGTAGCTTCTTTTTTACTTATAGGAGGTGTAAAAGTGGTAACAATTAACGGTAAAGAAGTTGATATGTCAGGAAAGACTATTTCACAGTATCTGGAAATTGCAAACTATAACCCAAAGACTATTGCAGTTGAATGTAATGAAGTAATTATCTCAAAGTCTGATTATGAAACAACTGTACTAAAAGATGGCGATGTAGTAGAAGTTGTTAGCTTTATGGGTGGAGGCTAATTTCTTCTTAAGAAAAATAAAACAAACTTGATATACATTGAAAGAAGGAAATTATAATGGAAAATGATAAACTTATCATTGGTGGTCATGAATTTAACTCAAGATTTATTTTAGGTTCAGGTAAGTATTCTATGAAACTTATTGACTCAGCTATTAAGGATGCCGGTGCAGAAATTATTACACTTGCAGTTCGTAGAGCAAATACTAAGGAACAAGAAAATATCCTTGATTATATTCCAAAGGGTGTTACATTACTACCTAATACAAGTGGTGCAAGAAATGCTGATGAAGCAGTAAGAATTGCAAGACTAGCCAGAGAACTTGGTTGTGGTAACTTTGTAAAGATTGAAATTATGAGAGATAGTAAGTATCTACTTCCTGATAACCAAGAAACAATTAAGGCTACAGAAATTCTGGCAAAAGAGGGCTTTGTTGTAATGCCTTATATGTACCCTGACCTAAATGCTGCTCGTGATTTAGTTAATGCCGGTGCAGCATCAATTATGCCTTTAGCTTCACCAATCGGTTCAAATAAAGGTTTAGCTACTAAAGACTTTATCCAAATTCTAATTGATGAAATTGATTTACCAATTATTGTAGATGCCGGTATCGGTAAACCTTCTCAGGCTTGTGAAGCAATGGAAATGGGTGCATCAGCAATTATGGCAAATACTGCATTAGCTACTGCCGGTGATTTACCATTAATGGCATCAGCATTTAAGAATGCTATAGAAGCCGGTAGAAAGGCGTACTTATCAGGTTTAGGCAGAGTTCTAACTCGTGGTGCATCTTCTTCAGACCCATTAACAGGTTTCTTGCGTAATTAAGAGGTGAATTTTAATGGAAAACGAATTTTTAATTGACTCAGAGTTTTTGTCACCAAAAGCACTTGAAAAGAAACATAGACTGGAGAATGACCCATCCTACCGTAAAAACCATATGGAATATATGCCCGGTATGGAAGTTATTGAGTCAGATGTTTGTAAGAATGTAATGGACCATATGAATTCTTATGACTATTCAAAATATACTGCAAAAGATGTACGAAAAGCACTTGAACATGAAACTTGTTCTATAGAGGATTTTAAAGCACTTTTATCACCTGCAGCAGAACCATTCCTAGAACAAATGGCTCAGAGAGCAAGAGTAGAAACAAGTAAGCATTTTGGCAATACCGTATATATGTTTACACCGTTATACATAGCAAATTATTGCGAAAACTATTGTGTTTATTGTGGCTTTAACTGTTACAATCACATTAATCGTATGAAACTTTCAATGGAACAAATTGAAAAAGAAATGAAAGTTATTGCCGATAGTGGTATGGAAGAAATTTTGATTCTTACCGGTGAAAGCAGAGGTCAAAGCAATGTAGAGTATATTGGTGAGGCTTGTAAATTAGCACGAAAGTATTTCCGTATGGTAGGACTTGAGGTTTACCCTGTAAATACTGATGAATATGAGTATCTTCATAAATGTGGTGCTGACTATGTAACAGTATTCCAAGAAACTTATGATACAGATAAATACGAGACACTTCATTTGCTAGGTCATAAGAGAGTATGGCCATACCGTTTTGATGCTCAAGAAAGAGCATTAAGAGGTGGTATGAGAGGTGTTGCTTTTTCAGCACTTTTAGGACTATCAGACTTTAGAAAAGATGCTTTAGCAAGTGCACTTCATGTGTATTATTTACAGAGAAAGTACCCTCATGCAGAAATGTCCTTGTCTTGTCCAAGACTAAGACCGATTATCAATAATGAAAAGATTAATCCACTTGATGTACACGAAACTCAACTTTGCCAAATTCTATGTGCATATCGTATCTTTTTACCATATGTAGGTATTACAGTTTCTTCAAGAGAAAGTGCAGAATTTAGAAATGGTATTGTAAAGATTGCAGCAACAAAAGTTTCTGCGGGTGTATCTACCGGTATCGGAGATCACGAAAGTAAGTATAGTGGTAAAGAAACAGAAGAAGAACAAGGTGATGAACAGTTTGAAATTAATGATAACCGTAGCCTAAAGAAAATGTATGATGAAATTACAGATGAAGGCTTGCAACCTGTTCTAAACGATTACCTATATGTCTGATATTATTGTTATTTCCAACAGTTCAATCTGTAAAGAAGATTTCTTATTACGCATTGAAAAACTTGCAAAAGCAAAACCTAAGGCAATTGTACTTAGGGAAAAACATTTGCCGGAAAGTGACTATGAAGATTTAGCTAAAAAGGTAATTGAAATTTGCAATAAATACAATACTCAATGTATCTTGCATAATTTTCCTAAAGTTGCAGAAAAGCTAAATCACAAAGCTTTGCATTTACCTTTGCAAGTTCTTGCAACACTTACAGATAAAGAAAAATCACAGTACAAAATTTTAGGTGCATCTTGCCATTCGGTAGAGGATGCAGTAAAAGCCCTGAAACTAGGTTGTACCTATATTACAGCAGGTCATATTTTTGATACTGATTGCAAGAAAGGTTTGCCGGGTAGAGGACTTGATTTTCTTAAAGCAGTTTGCAGTAGTGTATCAATACCTGTATATGCAATAGGTGGTATTTCGCCAAAAAACTTTTCAATGGTTAGAAATGCCGGTGCAGATGGTGGTTGTATAATGAGCAGTGCAATGATTTGTACTAATCCACAAAAATATTTAAATTCTTTTACAGAATAATAAATTATATAATAAATCCATTAGTAGGAAAGATACAACCTATTAGTGGATTTTATTTTTATTAATCAAAGTTCTATAAATAAGCTATATGTATATAATAATAAATAATACAAATTTTGACAGAGAAAAAGAACAATCACCTATTAGTTAACAAAACTGTAACATCAAAAGGTAATAAATTTTCTTGAATATGTACCTTTACTATGATATAATGTTTTAAGCATTAAACTAAGTTAATAGTGTAAAAATAACTAAAAGGAGTGAGAAGTATGGCACTATGTATGGGCTGTATGAAAGAAATAGGCGATGAACAAATCTGTCCTGATTGCGGCTTTAACAATACAGAAACTCAGCCAGAACCTTTCCTAGGTTTTCATACTGTTTTAAAAGATAGATATATTGTTGGTAGAGGTATCGACACAAATGGTGAAAGTACCCGTTACCTAGGTTATGATAAAGAAGAAAAGAAGAAAGTTATCATTAGAGAATTTCTACCAATCGGTATTTTTGACCGTTCAAAAGGTGAGAAAGACCTTGTTGTAGGATATAATGATGAAACTGTTTTCAAGAACTTGCGTTCTAACTTTATTTCATATTACAAGATTGTACAAGAACTTAATAATATGTCAGTAATGATTAAAATTCTTGATATATTTGAAGAGAACAATACTGCATATGAAATTGAAGAATATCTTGAACTAAACCACTTTGAAGATTATCTAAAGAGAAATAACGGACAACTTGAATGGGAAGTTGCAAGACCACTGTTTATGCCACTTATCTCTGCTTTAGAGTCACTTCATAAGAGAGGTATCGGTCACTACGCAGTTTCACCATCAAACTTATACATAACAAAAGACGGCAAGCTTAAACTTTCAGGTTTCTGTACTGCTATGGAAAGAAAGAGAGGTACTCCACTAAAGAGTCAGCTTTATAGTGGCTGTGCTGCTCCTGAACAATATGAAAAGAACTTTACTCTTGATATTGTTACCGAAATTTATGGCTTTACAGCAACACTTTTCCATACATTAACAGGTCATGTTCCTGCTAATGCAAGAGAAAGACTAAAGGACAGTAGTCTACTTATGAGTACTAATACTGTTAAGAGATTACCTCCTCATGTTGTTACTGCTTTAGCAAATGGTTTACAGGTTGACAGAAAAGAAAGAATTGCAGATTTTGATGAACTCAGAAGTCAGCTTTCTGTTGCTCCGACTGCTCAAGCAATTCAAGAAGAAATCAGCAAAACTGCCAGTCTATCCGATCCAAGTAAACAACAAAAAGAAGAAAAGAATAATAACGAAAACAAGAAAGTTACTTTAATTGCAGCACTTATTTCTCTTGTAGTATTTGTTGGTATCGGTGCAGTACTTGTTGCTACTAACTGTTTTGGTTTAGTAAATGGCAACCATGGTGGTGTTCAAGATACAACTGCTACAAAGGCATGGAGTGGTCCGGTAGTAGATAACTTTGTTGGTAAGAAATATTCAGCAGTAAAAAGTCAGCTAAAGGGTTCTGATAAATATATTATCAATATTAATTCAGAAGAAAAGTTTAGCGATAATATCGAAGAAGGTTATATTTGTGAACAAACACCGGCTGCCGGTACACCAATTACTTCAGAAGATGAAGCAGTAAATATCAGCCTAACAATCAGTAAAGGTGCTAAGATGAGAACCTTACCTGATATTGCCGGTAAGGATATTAAGACAGTTGCAGCAATGCTTGCAGATACAGGTGTACTTGTAATGCAAGAAACCGAGTATAACTCAAAATACCCTAACAATACTGTAATTGACTATAAGAACCTAAAGTCAGGTGACCAAATTGAATACGATAAAACTGTTACAATTAAGGTTTCTTTAGGTGCTGAACCAACTTCAACTGAACCAAATACAGGTTCTGCTGATAATTAATTTAAACTAAAAAAGGTGGGATAAATTCCCACCTTTTATAATATTATTTTTTGATTATTCTTTCTGCGTTATGAATAAGGTTAAATACAGAACTGGCTATATCATCATATTTTTTATTGATAATATCGTAGGAGAGGTAAACTTTGTTTTCATTTCTTCTACTTTTGCTAAATTCATTTATTTTGTCAGTCAGCCTACCTTTTCTGTGTTGATAAGTGGCTTCGGAGTAACAGTTGCAACTTTCTTTAGTAAGTGTAAAGAATTCCTCGTTGTTAAGATTGTTGTTTCTGTAAAGTAGTCTTATTACATTGTATATACTGCACATTAACATTTCTGTGGTACATCTTGTAATATCTCTGTGGTTCATTTCCGAAAGAATTCTGTAGGTAAAATCAATACTGTCCATTATGATTTTTTCACTTGGATTTTCAGCAGTTATTGTTTTTTTAGTACCTTCATTAATAGCAATAACATCTCTTTCACTTGTTCTGCCAAGAAGATAATCGCAACTAACATTATAGTAATCAGCCACTTTTACAACAAAGTCAAGACCACATTCTCTAATACCTTTTTCATAGTGGGAGAGAAGTGCTTGACTGATTCCTAAGTCACTTGAGGCTTGTTTTTGGCTGATTCCTTTTTCTTTTCTAAGATAACTGATAATACTACCAAATGTATTATTCATACAATCACATCCTTATACTATGAGTATAATACAAAATAAACTATTTGTAAAGATAGGAGTAATTATGAAATCATACTATATACACTTTATCTGTCACGGAAATATTGATGAAACTCATAAAGGTAAATATATAGGTACAACCAATGTTCCACTTTCCGATAAAGGCAAAATGGAGCTTAAGAAACTTGACCACAATATGAAGTACCCGGGTGCAACTGCACTGTTTACCAGTCCATTAAAAAGATGTAAAGAAACTTGTGAGATTCTTTATCCTAATATGAAACCCATTGTTATTGACCAACTTTCTGAATGTAACTTTGGTGAATGGGAAGGCAAAACTGCCGATGAGCTAAAGGATGATGAACTGTTTAAACAGTGGATTGGTGGCAGTAGCGAAGTGAAACCACCACATGGCGAAAGCTCAGCAGACTTTACAAGAAGAATTTGCCATATGTTTGAGGATATTGTTACAGGTCTTATGAAAACCGGTACAACTGATGCAATTATTGTAACTCATGGTGGTGTAATTATGACACTACTTGCTATTTACGGTTTGCCACAGGCTAAACCATTTGATTGGGTAATGGATGGTGGTTACGGTTATTCCATCCGTATTACTCCAATGTTGTGGCAGAGAGATAAAGTATCCGAAGTATTCCAAAAAATCCCTCTACCTAAGGAAGATGGTGAGGAATAATATTTACATATGTATTTTTTTGTGATATTATATTAACAGAGTTTTTTAATAAAGAAGGAGATTAAAAATGAATAAGTACAATATTTGTCTATTAAAGGGTGACGGTATCGGTCCTGAAATTGTTAACGAAGCAGTTAAGGTACTTGATTGTGTTGCTGATAAATATGGTTTTCAGGTAAATTATGATGAGGCTCTACTAGGTGGCTCAGCAATTGACGCTAAGGGTACTCCACTACCTCAGGAAACTATTGATAAATGTAAAGCATCTGACTCTGTACTTCTTGGTGCAGTTGGTGGCCCTAAGTGGGATAAGCTACCAGGTAAAGAAAGACCTGAAGCAGGTCTATTAGGTATTCGTGGTGCATTAGGTCTATTTGCTAACCTACGCCCGGCAGTTATCTTTGAACCACTAAAGAGTGCTTCACCTTTAAAGGATGAAATTATCGGTGATAAGCTTGATGTTATGGTTGTTCGTGAACTAACAGGTGGTATCTACTTTGGCGAAAGAGGCAGAAGAGAAGCTGACGGTGAAGTTGAAGCATATGATACAGAACAGTACAAAGTTTCTGAAATCAAGAGAATTGCTAAGGTAGCTTTTGAAATGGCTATGAAGAGAAACAAAAAGCTTACTTCTGTTGATAAGGCTAATGTTCTTGAAGCATCTCGTCTATGGAGAGAAACAGTAATCGAAATGTCAAAGGATTATCCTGAAGTTGAACTAAATCACCTATATGTTGACAACACAGCTATGCAGCTTGTTATTAACCCAGGTCAGTTTGATGTTATCCTAACAAACAATATCTTTGGTGATATTCTTTCTGATGAAGCATCAATGATTTCCGGTTCTATCGGTATGTTAGCATCAGCATCTCTATCAGATTCCAGCCTAGGTCTATATGAACCAATCCATGGCTCAGCACCTGACATTGCAGGTCAGAATATTGCTAACCCTCTTGCTACAATTCTTTCAGTTGCAATGATGCTAAAGTATTCTCTAAATGAACCAAAGGCTGCTGAAGCTATTGAAAATGCAGTTAATAAGGTTCTAGCAGAAAACAGAACTCCTGATATTTATGAAGAAGGTAAGAACAAGGTTACTTGCTCAGAAATGGGAGACCTAGTTTGTAAGGCTCTTGCATAAGAATTTTTGAGGTATTTTATGAATTTATATGATGTTCATTCACACATTTTGCCACAGATTGATGACGGTGCAGAAAATGTGGATGTTAGTGTCAATATTATAAATACTTTGTATAACCAAGGAGTAAGGCATATTTGCCTTACTCCTCATTACTATACCCATCAAGAGAGTATGGAGTCTTTTCTATCTCGTAGAGAAAGTTCCTTTAATTTACTAAAGCCAAATTTACCAAGTGATATAGAATTTTGTCTTGGTGCTGAGGTTTATGTAACGGATATTATTATGAATAATAAGTCACTAAAGCCTGTTTGCTATGGCAAAAGTGATTATATTTTATTGGAATTTCCTTATTCAACAACCTTTACGGGAAGTTCGTATGAATTCTTATTTAGAATTATAAATCAGTATGGTGTAATGCCAATACTTGCCCATATTGAAAGATATGAAAGTTTAATTAAAAATCCTAAATTGTTACAGAAACTTTCAAGTGAAGGTGTAATGTTCCAAACAAATGCAGTTTCTTATAAGAATAAGGCAATATTCAGAAAATTTAAAAAGCTACTAAATAAAGGTTTAATTCACTTTATAGGCAGTGATGCTCATAATATGATTAGAAATTCACCAACAACTTATGGTGAAACATTTGAATTAATAAATAAAAAAGTCGGAGATTTTCCAGTAGATAATATAAATCAAAATGCAAAAAGACTTTTTGAAATAGCAAAGTAAAAGGCACAACCGTTTATCAGTTGTGCCTTAATTTTATAGTTTAAAATATTAATATTATAGTCTAACAGAAATATTATTTTCTCTTAAATACTCTTTAAGTTTAGGAATAGGTATTTCACCAAAGTGAAATAGTGATGCTGCAAGAACTGCATCAGCTTTACCTTTTTCAAAAGCATCAAGGAAGTGCTCATATGCACCTGCACCACCGGAAGCAATAACAGGAATATTTACCTTTTCAGAAATTGCTCTTGTAAGTCCCAGGTCATAGCCTTGCTTTTGACCATCTTCATCCATACTGGTTACAAGTAATTCACCTGCACCTCTTTTTTCTGCTTCAATAGCCCATTCTACTGCATCAATGCCTGTAGGTGTTCTGCCACCGGCAGTATAAACTTCCCATGAGTCACCTTTTCTCTTAGCATCAATAGCAACAACAACACATTGTGCCCCAAATTTATAAGATGCCTCGTTAATAAGTTCAGGTCTGTATACAGCAGCAGAGTTAACAGAAACCTTGTCAGCACCTGCTCTTAGCATTGTGGTAAAGTCATCAACTGTACGAATACCACCACCAACTGTAAAAGGAATGAAAATAGAATTTGCAACCTTTTCAACAATATCAACCATAGTATCTCTGCCATCACTTGTAGCAGTAATATCCAGTAGTACAAGTTCATCGGCACCTTCTTTGTCGTATTGAATAGCAGCTTCTACGGGATTACCGGCATCAACAAGATTTACAAAACTCATACCCTTAACTACTCTACCGTTTTTTACATCAAGACAAGGAATTATTCTCTTAGCATACATTACTTAACCATCTCCACAAAGTTCTTTAACATTTTTAGTCCAACTTCACCACTTTTTTCAGGGTGGAATTGTGTGGCAATAATATTGCCTTTTTGTACAGCAGCATCAATTTCTACACCATACTGTGTTGTAGCAGCAACAATATCCTTGTCCTGTGCTTTTAAGTAGAATGAATGTACAAAATATACATAAGGTTCACCTTCAATATCCTTGAAGATACCGTTCTTTTGCTTAATAGAAATATTATTCCAACCCATATGTGGAATTTTTAAAGTTCTGTTTTGATTAGGGATTTTTGTAATAGTACCCTTGAAAATATCAAGACCCTTTACACCGGGAGTTTCTTCACTTTCAGGGAAAAGTAACTGAAGACCAAGACAAATACCTAGGAATGGTTTACCACTTTTTGTGTATTCAATGATGGTGTCCTTGATACCTCTCTTAGTCATTGTGTCCATAGCATCACCGAATGAACCAACACCGGGAAGTATAGCACCATCAGCATTTAAAATTTCATCTTTATCGCTAGTAACTTTACAGTCAGCACCAATAAATTTCAGTGCCTTGTAAACACTTTGAATGTTACCTGCACCATAGTCAATTATTGCAATCATTATAAATCTTCCTTTCATTAGGATGTGATTATTTTAACATACTAAAGTGTTTTTTGCAAGATTTTGCAATTTATAATTTATATTGTTTCAAAGACTCATAAACCTACAAAATATTACCATTTATTTTGGTGTAATTTAGATTGAAAAAATTATTTCTTTGTGTTAAAATAAAATTAATTGTGTAAAGATATAAAGAGGTATATAGAATCATGATTAAACATCTATTAACAAGAATAGAAATGAAAATGGATTCTTTCTCTAAAGGACAGAAAAGAATCGCAATGTATATAGAAGAAAGCTACGACAAAGCAGCATATATGACTGCTTTAAAGCTAGGTGAAACAGTTGGTGTCTCAGAAAGTACAGTAGTTAGATTTGCTTCTGAACTTGGTTATGAGGGCTATCCTGAATTACAGAAAGCTATGCAGGAAATGATTAAGGAAAAGTTAACTTCTGTACAGAGAATTGAAGTTACCGAAACAAGAATCGGTGACAATGATGTTCTTACTTCTGTTCTAAATTCTGATATTGACAAAATCAGAAGAACAATTGAAGAGATTTCTCATGAAGACTTTAACAATGCAGTAAAAGCACTTTCTAAAGCAAAAGAAATTTATGTTTTTGCAGTTCGTTCAACTTCATCCCTTGCAACATTCTTAGGTTATTACCTACAACTGATTTACGGCAATGTACATATTATCAATACAACATCTAAAAGTTCAACATATGAAAATCTATTTAGAATTTCAAAAGATGATGTAATGATTGGTATTAGTTTCCCAAGATATTCCACTACTGCAGTAGAGGCTATGGAATTTGCCAGAGAAAGAGAAGCTGAAGTTATTGCCATTACCGATAGTATGGCTTCACCATTAGTAGAGTGTGCTAACAATGTACTTATTGCCAGAAGTGATATGGCATCAGTAGTTGACTCTTTGGTAGCACCACTTTCACTAATTAATGCACTGGTTGTTGCTTGTGTACTTGAACAGAAAGAAAAGGTTAAACACACATTCCAAGAACTTGAAGAGGTTTGGACAAAGCAAGGTGTTTATACTAAACGAGAAAACGAAAAGGACAATAAATAATATGCCTAATGTAGTTGTAATTGGTGGTGGTGCATCAGGCCTTATGGCTGCCGGTACTGCTGCATATTATGGTGCTAATGTTACATTACTTGAGAAGAATAGTCGTACCGGTAGAAAAATTCTAGTAACCGGTAAAGGTAGATGTAACATTACAAATAACTGTGACAAAGATACATTTATTGCAAATGTTCCTACAAATCCGAGATTTCTATACAGTGCAATTAATAATTTTGATTGCCAAGATACAATAGATTTCTTTAATGATTTAGGACTTGAAACTAAAACTGAAAGAGGAAACAGAGTTTTCCCTGTTTCAGATAAAGCAATGGATGTTGCCGATACACTTTATACTTTTGCAAAGCATAATGGTGTAAAAATCATTGAGTCAACTGCAAAGGTTATTTTAACTTCTGAAGGTAAAGTCAGTGGTGTACTTGATACAAAAGGTAATAAATATGATGCCGATTGTGTAATAATTGCTACCGGTGGTATGAGTTATCCCGGTACAGGTTCAACAGGTGATGGCTATAAGTTAGCAAAAACTGTCGGTCATACTATTACAGAAATAAAGCCATCATTAGTAGGATTAATTTCAAGTGACGAATTTTGCAAGGAACTTCAAGGACTTTCACTAAAAAATGTTAATTTAATGGCTTATGAAAACGGTAAAGAAATTTTTAGTGAACAAGGTGAAATGCTTTTCACTCATCAAGGTGTATCAGGTCCACTTGTACTTTCAGCAAGTTCTCATATGAGAAATTTTGACAAGAAAAGTTATAAAATCTCCATTGACCTTAAACCTGCTTTATCTGAAGAAAAGTTAGATTTAAGACTTCAAAAAGATTTTTCCGAACATAAGAATAATCAAATTAACAATTCATTAGGTAAATTATTACCTAAGAAGATAATTCCTGTTGTCTTGAAAATGTGGGGCATAGACCCAACAAAGAAGTGTAATTCAATTACAAAAGAAGAGCGACAGGAACTAAATAAAATTTTAAAGAATTTTACTGTAAAAATTAAGTCCCTTGGCAGTATCAAAGAAGCAATTATAACTTCCGGTGGTGTTTCCACTAAAGAAATCAGCCCTAAAACTATGGAAAGCAAAATCCTTTCAGGTCTGTTTTTCTGTGGTGAAGTTATTGATGTTGATGCTTATACAGGTGGATTTAACTTGCAAATTGCTTTTTCTACCGGTAGACTTGCAGGATATTACAGTGCTATAAAGGAAGGTTAAAATTATGTCTATTGCTATTGCTATTGATGGACCTGCCGGTGCAGGTAAGTCATCACTATCTAAGGAAGTTGCTAAGGAACTTTCTTTTATTTATGTTGATACAGGTGCTTTGTACAGAACAATCGGTCTTGCAGCATCTCGTAAAGGACTAAAGAAAGAAGATAAAGCAGAGATTATCTCAATGCTTAATGATATTGATGTTAAGTTAAGTTTTAATGATGAAGGAACACAGATTGTTCTACTTAACGGTGAAGATGTTTCAAGTTTTATCAGAACACCTGAAGCAAGTATGTTTGCCTCAGCAGTTTCTGCTATTCCTGAAGTAAGAGCATTTCTTCTTGATTTACAGAGAAATATGGCTAAAAGTGATAATGTTATTATGGATGGCAGAGATATTGGTACAGTTGTTTTACCTGATGCCAAGATTAAAATTTTCTTAACTGCTTCTCCTGAAAAAAGAGCTATGAGAAGACACAAAGAAAATATAGAAAAAGGCATTGACTCAACTTATGAAGAAGTGTTAAAAGATGTTAATCAGAGAGATTATCAAGACAGTCATAGAGAAATTGCACCACTAAAACCTGCTGAGGATAGTGTTCTTGTTGATACAAGTGACTATGACTTTGAAGGTTCTAAGAAACTTCTCCTAAAAGTTATAAAGGAGAGAATGTAATGAGTGAACAGAAAAAAGAAACACAGAATGTAACAAACAATGAACCGGCAAAAATTAAAGAGCATAAGGCCTTTTATTTTGCTTGTAGAGCTATCGTAATTTGTATTTTTAAGTTACTATACAGATACACAGTAATCAGAGAATGTGAACTTCCAAAGAATGGTAGTTATATTATTGCATCAAACCATCTTTCAAATACAGACCCTGTATTTGTTGGTTTAACTCATAAACGAAGAGTATATTTTATGGCAAAGGTTGAACTGTTTAAAAATAAATTTTTTGGTGGACTGATTAAGATACTTGGTGCATTTCCTGTAACAAGAGGTGCAAATGACGGTAAAGCTATTGCAACAGGTGAAGATTTAATCAATGACGGTAAAGTTATGACAATCTTCATTGAAGGTGGCAGAACAAAAACCGGTGAACTTATGAGACCAAGAAGTGGTTGTGCAGTAATTGCCCGTCAAACCAAAGCACCGGTTGTACCAATGTGTATCACAGTTGTTGGTAACAAGAAAAATATTTTTGCAAAGCGAGTTATCCATATCGGTAAACCACTTTCATATGAAGAACTTGGATTCTCAAATGATGAAGAACCTTCACCAAGAGAATATAGAGAGGCTTCAAGAATTATTATGGAGCAAATCTCAAAATTTAGAGAAATGGATAGAAAAGATAAGTAATGAGTAAGATTATTGTTGCTGAGTCAGCAGGATTTTGTTTTGGTGTAAATAGAGCAATAAACATTCTCTATAAATTGATTGACGAAAATAAACCGGCTTGTACTTTAGGTCCTATAATCCATAATATGCAAATGGTTAATGAACTTAGAGAAAAAGGTGTCAGAACAATAGACAAGATTAGTGAAGCAAAAGAGAATGAAACTATTGTAATTCGTTCCCATGGTGTGCCACAGTCTATTGTTGATGAAATTAATGAAAGACACCTTAACTATATTGATGCTACTTGTCCATTTGTTTCTAAAATACATAAAATTGTAAGTGAAACAGATGATGATAGTATTGTTATTATTGCCGGTGATAAGAACCATCCTGAGGTTCAAGGCATAATGGGACACTGTAAGTCAAAGTGTTACACCTTTAAAAATCAAGAGGAATTACAGGAATTATTTAGTATAATTCCTCAAAAGAATTATAAAACCATAAAAATTGTGGCTCAAACTACTTTTGACCTAAAAGAATGGGAAAAAAGTTTAAAAAGTTTGAAAAATGTCTATACAAATACAAAAATTTTTGATACAATATGTAATGCAACGTCTATACGTCAGAGAGAAGCAGCCAATATCTCAAAGTCAGTTGACTTAATGTTTGTTATTGGCGATAAGCACAGTTCCAACTCTTTCAAGCTGTATAGTATCTGTTCATCCAACTGTGAAAATACTTTTTTCATTGAAACAGCTGATGAACTCCCACTTGAAATGGTGAAGAAAGCAGATAGTATTGGCGTAACTGCAGGTGCATCTACACCGGCAAGGATTATTAAGGAGGTACTGGATAAGATGAGTGAAGTAAATACATCCAGCGTAAATGAAAATGAACTAAGCTTTGAGGAGATGCTAGAAGAATCTCTAAAAAGTATGAATACAAATGAGAGGGTTATGGGTACTGTTATGAGCATCGCTCCTAATGGCGATGTATCAGTTGATGTTGGTAGAAAACAGGCTGGTTTTATTCCAAAAGACGAAATTTCATATGACCCAACTGTAACTGCTCAGGATGTTCTAAAGGTTGGCGACGAAATTGAACTTCTAATTATGAAGACTAACGACCAGGAAGGCACAATTATGCTTTCTAAGAAGAGAGTTGACGCTCAGAAGAATTGGGAAGAACTTGAAGCACTTAACGGTAGCGACGAAATCTTCACAGGTAAGGTTATCGAAGCTGTTAACGGTGGTATCATCGTTATGCTAAAGGACAACAGAGTCTTTATCCCAGCTTCACAGGCTACACTTTCAAAAGATGAAGACCCATCAGCACTAGTTGGTAAGGAAGTACAGTACAGACTTCTAGAAGTTTCAAGAAAGGGCAGAAGAAAGAGAGCTATTGGTTCTATTAAGTCTGTTCTAAAGGAAAAGAGAGCTGAAGAAAAGGCTAAGCTACTTGAAACACTAGCAGTTGGCAACCACTACAAGGGCGTTGTTAAGTCTCTAACAAGCTACGGTGCATTCGTTGACATCGGTGGCGTTTATGGTATGATTCATATTAGCGAACTAAGCTGGTCAAGAATTAAGCATCCATCAGAAGTTGTTAATGTTGGTGACGAAGTTGAAGTTTACGTTAAGGACATTAACGAAGAAACAAAGAAGATTTCTCTAGGCTATAAGAAGGAGGAAGACAACCCATGGTTCATTCTTAAGAATGAATATCCGGTTGGTTCTGTAGTTAAGTGCAAGATTGTTGGTCTAACAACATTCGGTGCATTTGCTAACATTATTCCTGGTATTGACGGTCTAATTCACATTAGTCAGATTGCTAACAAGAGAATCGACAAGCCTCAGGATGTTCTTTCTGTAGGTCAGGAAGTTGAAGCAAAGATTATTGCTATTGACTTTGATAAGAAGAGAGTTTCTCTTTCAATGCGTGCACTTCTACCTGAAGAAGCTGACAAAGCTGAAGATACAGCAGAAGTTGCTGAATAATTGATTTTTGAGAGGCATCTTTATTGATGCCTCTTTTTTGTGAAATAAGGCACCGTTATGGTGCCTTAATTTGCATTTTATATTTTTATTTTGTGATATATTTTACTTGAGGTGAGTATTATGAAAACAGATGTAAAGTCACAAACAAAAGAAGTATTTGATGAAGTAATTGAAAAGGCAAAGCTAAAGTCAGGGGATATTCTTGTAATCGGTTGTTCAACATCAGAGATTCATGGTAACCCTATGGGTACTGATAGCAACCTTAACCTAGCTAAAGAAGTTTACAGCGTATTTTATCCAAAGCTAAAGTCAATGGGTGTTTATATGGCAGTACAGTGTTGTGAACATCTTAACAGAGCTTTAGTAGTAGAAAAGGAACTTGCTGATAAACTATCTTTACCACAAGTAAATGTAATTCCTCAGCCTAAGGCAGGTGGTTCATCAGCAACAACTGCTTATGAACTTTTTGATAACCCTGTAATGGTAGAACATATTAAGGCTGATGCAGGTATTGATATTGGTGGTGTATTAATCGGTATGCACCTAAAAGAAACTGCAGTACCTCTAAAACTAAAGAATAAATTTATCGGTGAAGCAAGAATTATTGCTGCTCGTACTCGACCAAAGTTTATTGGTGGTGTAAGAGCTGTATATGATGAAAATTTACTTTAGGAGATGAATATGAACACATTTGACATCCAAACTAATAAAGAAGAATTTATCAGAATATATAAAGAAAATATCCACAGAGAAGGTAGTGAAGAACTGCTAAAGTGGATTGAAAAGACAGATTTCTTCACAGCACCTGCAAGTACTCGTTATCACAATGCTTGTGAAGGTGGTCTTTGCGCACATTCACTTTCTGTATATCATACCTTAATGGATAAGCATTTTGATGAAGAAACCGATGACTTAGAAAGTTTCACTATTTCATCATTACTTCACGATTTGTGTAAAGCTGAATTTTATACAGTAAGTATGCGTAATGCCAAAAATGAAGAAACAGGTAAATGGGAGAAAGTCCCATACTTTACCATTGATGATAAATTTCCATACGGTCATGGTGAAAAGTCAGTGTTTTTAATTGAAAGAAAAATGCGTCTAAGACTTGATGAAGCTATGGCAATTCGTTGGCATATGGGTGGTTTTGATGAAGGTGGTGGCTTTTCTATTAGCCAGGCATATGATAAATACCCATTAGCAGTAAAACTTCATCTTGCAGACTTAGAGTCAACATATTTAAGGGAAAAGGGCACTTCTGAAGTGAATAAAAGATAATTATGGATATTAATAATGCGAAAAGTAGAGTAGAAGAATTAACCAATCTTCTAAACTACCACAACAATTTATATTATAATCAGGATAACCCTGAAATCAGTGACTATGAATATGATAAACTTTTAAGAGAACTTGAGGACCTTGAAAAACAGTTTCCAACACTATTAAAGAAAGACTCACCAACCCAAAAGGTTGGTGGCAGTGCAGGTGAAAAGTTTAGTGAAGTTACTCATACAGTACAAATGATGAGCCTTCATGATTCATTTAGTCACGGTGAACTTCTTGATTTTGACCGTAAAGTCAGAGAAGTAGTACAAAATCCACTTTATGTAGTTGAACCTAAGTTTGATGGACTTTCTGTTTCTTGTGAATATGAGAACGGTGTATTTGTCAGAGGTTCAACAAGAGGTGATGGTTTTGTTGGTGAAGATATTACAGATAACTTAATCACAATTAAGTCTTTACCTAAACGACTAAAGAATGCACCTGAGTATCTTGAAGTTCGTGGTGAAGTTTATATGTCCGATAATAACTTCCTAAAACTTCTGAAAATTCAAGAGGATAACGAAGAAAAGCCTTTCAAAAATCCTCGTAATGCTGCTGCCGGTTCTTTGCGACAGAAAAATTCTAAAATTACTGCTCAAAGAAACCTAGATATTTTTATATTTAATATTCAGCAAATCAGAGGTGTAACTTTAACAAGTCATAAGCAAAGCCTTGATTATTTAACAGAACTGGGCTTTCCAACTGCTCCATTCTATAATAGATATGACAATATGGAAGATGTTATTGTTGAAATTGAAAGAATCAATAATATTCGTGGTACATTTGGTTTCCCTATTGACGGTGCAGTAGTTAAAGTGGATGATTTTTCTCAGAGAGAATTATTAGGTGCAACTGCTAAATTTCCTAAATGGGCAGAAGCATATAAATACCCACCTGAAGAAAAAGAAACTAAACTTCTTGATATTGAAATTAATGTTGGCAGAACAGGTGCATTAACTCCGGTAGGCATTTTTGAACCGGTATTTATTTCCGGTACTACTGTTAGCCGTGCAGTTCTTCATAATGAAGATTTTATCAAAGAAAAGGATATTCGTATTGGTGATACTGTAATTATCCGTAAAGCCGGTGAAATTATTCCGGAAGTTGTTTCTCTAAAATCTCATGGAGAAAATACTCTGCCATATGTATTCCCAACAGTATGTCCGTCTTGTGGCAGTAAAGTTACTAGAGATGGTGAAGAGGCTGCAATTCGTTGTACAAATACTGAATGTCCGGCACAGTTGCTAAGACACTTAATCCACTTTGTAAGTAGAGATGCAATGGATATTGAGGGCTTAGGTCCGGCAGTACTTGAGCAACTTGTAAATTCTTCTTTGGTTAAGTCACCGGTAGATTTGTATAAACTTACTCCTATGGATGTATTAGGACTTGAAAGAAAGGCTGAAAAGTCAGCTCTAAACTTAATTGACTCTATTGAAAAGTCAAAGGAACAAGAACTATACAGACTTATTTTTGCTTTAGGTATCCGTCATATAGGTCAAAAGGCTGCAAAATTACTTTGTGATAACCTTTTAACTATTGAGAATATAATGAATAGTAAAGTTGAAGATTACACCAACATTGATGGTTTTGGTACTGTTATGGCTGAAAGTATTGTAGAATATTTTAGCCATGAAGAAAGTATCAACCTAATTAAAGAACTAAAAGAATGTGGTGTAAAGATGCCACCTATAGAGAAAAAGTCAGAAGAAGGTAAATTCAATGGACTTACATTTGTTCTAACAGGTACACTTCCAACCTTAAAAAGAAGTGAGGCTTCAAAGATGATAGAGAATGCCGGTGGTAAAACTTCATCATCAGTAAGTAAAAAAACCAGCTATGTAGTAGCAGGTGAAGAGGCAGGTAGTAAACTAACAAAAGCCCAAAACCTAGGTGTTACTATTATTACAGAAGAACAACTTCTAAATATGCTGGAAAGCTAATTTAATAATTTTTTATGACTACTAATTGTTTATCTTTTAGTAGTCATATTTTTTTGCCCATAAACATATGATTTACAGAAAGGAATGAAATTTATGGACAAAACTTATGATGTGTTAAAGGATATTTTCAAGATTTTACCGGAAAGAATTGTACATTCAATCAGTAAACTACCTAGTGAAATCAAGGAAAATATTCAGGAAATTCGTTTACGAACCAATAGACCTGTTGCCTTAACTTGTGAAAGTGTAACTTATTATTTAACGGACAAGTCCTTTACTGCTGATTTATTTAACAACCTAAACTACATTAAAGTATCTAAAATTGAAATTACAGAAACTTTTACAAAAGCTTGTACATATTCTGTGTATAACCGTCAGCAAGAAATTTCAAATGGTTTCATCACTATTAATGGTGGTCATAGAATGGGTATTTCCGGTACAGGTGTCTATTCTAAAGGTGACTTAGTTAATGTAAAGGATATTACTTCCTTAAATATCAGAATTGCAAGAGAGTATATAGGTTGCAGTAGAAATTTACTTGAGCAACTTAATAATAATTTTGGCAGTATTTTAATTTGTGGCAAGCCTTGTTCAGGCAAAACAACTTTAATTAGGGATTTAGCAAGAGAACTTTCTCTAAATTATGGTAAGAAAGTTTGTGTTATTGATAGTCGTAATGAAATTTCTTCAACCTATAGAGGTGAGTTAACCAAAGATTTAGGTAACTGTGATGTGTATTCTATGTACAAAAAGACAGATGCAATTGAACATTCTGTAAGAAATATGGCACCTGACTATGTGGTTTGTGATGAAATAGTTACCGAAGAAGAAGTAAAAGCTATTTCTTATGGACTTAATTCCGGTGTTAATTTCATAGCTACCATTCATTCATCATCACCGTTTGAACTAAAGAACAAAGTGATTTTTAAGAAACTGCAAGAACTTAACGTTTTTTCTTCAGTTGTAATGCTGAAAAATATAGGTACTCCTTGTACAGTTGACTCAATAATCAGTATGAAAGAAATCGGTAAATAAATTGATTTTAAAATATATAGGTTTGTTTTTTGCATTTACTTTCTTTACTTCAATAGGCTTTTATATGTCCTATAAATTACAAAGAAGAAGAAAATACCTTTCCACAATACTTCTGTTCCTAAATAGATTACAAGCAACAATAACATTTAGAAAAGATGATATAGAAGAAATTGTTTTCAACTTAGCCGATGATGAACTTGCACCACTGAAAAATGCAGAAAATAACCACTATGAAAAAATTATTGAAAATTTAAATTTTAATAATAAAGATAGAGAACTCTTATCATCATTTTTCAAAGATTTAGGAACAACAGATATTGACGGTGAATTATCCCATATAAAAATGTATCAAGAACTTTTTTCAGAACAATATAAACTCTCAAAAGAAGACATAAAAAATAAAGGAAAACTCTACAGAATGTTAGGTCTGTTTTCAGGACTGGCATTTGTAGTGTTATTTATTTAAGGTGATTTTATGGAAGTAGATATGATATTCAAAATTGCAGCAATAGGAATTATTGTTGCAGTGCTAAATCAATTGCTGATTCGTAGTGGTAGAGAAGAACAAGCCTTATTAACTACTATAATGGGACTAATAGTAGCACTAATGATGATAATTTCACAAATCAGTACATTATTTGACACAATAAAATCGGTGTTTGGTTTATGAGCGAAATATTATTAGTTTGTTCAGTAGCAGTTGTTGCTTTTGTACTTTCTATTGCCTTAAAAAATACCCACCCATCAATATCCTTAATAATCATAATAACAACTTCAATTATCGTTTTACTTTATACTCTTGACTATATTGTTGATGTAGTTGATTACATAAATCTTCTGTTCAAAAGTGTAAATATAAATACTGAGTATGTAACAATTCTTCTAAAGTGTACAGGCATATGTTTCTTAACGGAATTTTGTTGTGATATGTGCAAGGAAAGTGGTTGTAATTCATTGTCCTCACAAATTTCTTTTGCAGGTAAAGTAATCACCCTTGTAATGGCAATTCCTTTATTTAAAGAAGTACTGAAAATCTCACTATCTTTAGCAGGTGTACAATGAAAAAGATAGTTGTAATTTTTATAATACTTTTAATACCACTTTCACTTACAACAAAATGTTATGCAAGTACTTATTCAGATGCTTTGGAAGAAATCGGTGGTGGTACACTTACCGATAGCCTTGATGATAAAAGTAAAGAAATTCTAAAAGATTTTGGAGTAGATGAAAAGGACTACAACAGTATAATCAATATGTCTTTTTCAAATGTATTTCACAAAATTTTTGATATTGTAAATGATGAGGGAGTAACACCATTTTCTTCATCAGCACTAATTCTTTCTTTACTTCTTATTTATTCAGTATTTGATAATTTTAGGGATGGTCTAAAGAATAAAGAACTTAAGTGTATTACAGATACAGTTTTTGTATTAGTAGTTACCCTTTCAATCTCATCACCTGTAATTTCTGTTATAAATAGAGCAATAGAGTCAATTAACAATGCCGGTAGCTTTATGCTACTGTATATTCCTATTATGGCAGTAATACTAATTACAAATGGACAAAGTATTACTGGTGCATCATATTATTCATTGGTTGTAATGGTAGGTCAGGGTGTTACTTATATTGCAAAGAATATTGTTTCACCTTTATTAAGTGTATTTTTGGGACTATCTGTTACTTCTGCAATTTCTTCTGACCTTAATATGCAAGGTATTATAAATGAAATATCCAAAATTATAAAGTGGATAATCGGTTTTGCGATGACAGTTTTCTCAGGTTTACTAACCTTCAAAACTTTAATTACCACATCAGCAGATTCAATTTCCACCAGAGCAGTAAGGTTTACTTTATCATCATTTATTCCAATAGTAGGTTCAGCTTTATCAGAAGCATATAAAACAATTCAAGGTAGTATGTGCTTACTAAAAACCGGACTAGGTGTCTTTGTAATTATTAGTGTAATGATTGTATTTTTACCTATTATAATTCATTGTTTATTGTGGATAATCTCACTAAATATAACCTGTGGCATAGGTAATATGTTAGGTATCAAAGGACCAATATCAATTATAAAATCTTGTAGTACAGTACTTACTACTTTACTTGTAATTATCTTATGTGTAATGGCTATTTATGTAATCAGTACTGCAATAATTTTAACAATGGGGAATGGTACATGAACTTAATCAGCAATACAGCAGTAATGTTATGCATATGTACAGTTGCTTGTATTTTAGTTAAATTTTTAGTACCTGAGGGTGTTACAAGAAAAACACTTAACCTTATAATTTCTACTGTACTTGTAATTACTATGATAATGCCCATAAAGTCTTTATTTACGGAAAATAATAAAATAAATATTAATATGCCAAATGAAACGAAAATATCGGAAGAATATAACGAAAAAGTACTTTCTACAACAAAAACCAACCTAGAAAAATCTGTTAAGTCAATCCTAGAGCAGAATAACATCAATATAAATAATGCAGTAGTAACTCTAAAAACAGACCAAAATAATGGCATAATTATTGAGTCAATCAGCATATATATTACTAATGATAATCAGTTAACAAGTAGCAAAATAACTAACCTTATTAAAGAAAATTTCAGTGTTACACCACAGATAATTTTGGAGCAGTAAATGAAAGAAAAGTTACAAAAGCTTAAGCAAGATAAAAATTTAATAAGAGTGATTTATATTATTGGAATAATAGGAATTGCATTAATATTTTGTTCTACATTTTTTTCAGGTAAAAGTAGTGATGATACTATAAACCCAAGTTCCATAAGTGATTATCAATCTACCCAAGAAACAAGAATAAAAGATATGGTTGAGTCAATAGAAGGTGTAGGAAAAGCGAAGGTGATGATAACAATGGAAAACTCGGCAGAACAAATTTATACAGATGATACCAAAGTAAAAGAAATTGAACCTGCAGTAAGAGGTGTACTTGTTATTTGTACAGGTGCAAATAATCCTGAAATAAAAGAAACTGTATTGGAATCAGTTACAAAAACTTTAAATATTTCATCAGATAAAGTTTGTATAACTAAGCTAAAGGAGAAATAGTTATGAAAATGAAAAAAAGAAATTTAATAGTAGCTGCCTTAGTAATTGCCTTAGGTGCAGCAGTATATTTAAATTGGCAGTTTGGTGGAGATAATACTCTACTGACTTCTTCAACAAAAGAACTGGGTGCTGCTGAATATGTTAATAATGATACAACAGTAACTTCACCGTCAAAGACAAAATTATCTTCAAAACAATCAAATTACTTTGCAGATGCCAGAACCAAGAGAGAACAGTCCCAAGATAAGGTTGTGGATATTGCAAAGGAAGTGCTGGAAAAATCCGACTCATCAACTGACTCAAAGGAAAGTGCAAAGGCTCAAGCAGAAAAAATCGAAAAGTATATTACATACCAAACCAATATTGAAAATCTGCTAAAAGCAAAAGGCTTTACTGATTGTTTATGTTGTATCACAGAAAAAGGATGTTCTGTTGTAGTACCGAAAGAAGATATGAAAAAGTCAAGTCCTATGATTATCAAGGATGTTGTATATGGTCAAACAGGCATAAATTTTGAAAATATCACTATAACTGAGATTTAGCTATATTTACATTACCTTAAAAATATGATATAATCACATTAATATTTTTGAGGAGATAGTAATTATGAGTGATAATAATATTACACGCCGTGAAGAAAGAGAACAGGCTTTTTTAATTTGTTTTGAAAAGCTATTTACAAATAGTTCAATAGAAGAAATTTCAGAATGTGCTGAAGAATCAAGAGATGATACTTATTCAGATTTTGCCCTAAAATGTGCTGATGGTGTAACTCAGCATGTAGAAGAAATTGATGAAATTATTTCTTCACATTTAACAGGCAAATGGAAAATCGAAAGACTTAATAAAGTTTCCCTTGGTATTATGCGTCTAGCAGTTTATGAACTAAAATACCTTGATGATATTCCGGCAAATGTAACTATCAATGAGGCAGTAGAACTAAGTAAGAAGTTCTCAGGTGAAGATGAATATAAATTTGTCAATGGCGTACTGGGTGCTATTGCAAGGGATTTATAATGCCTTTGTTTCTTGGAATAGATACAAGCAACTATACAACATCAGTTGCTTTGTATGATAGTGACAACCACAAGGACTATAGTGCAAGAAAGCTGTTACCTGTTAAAGCCGGTGAGAAAGGTATTCGTCAAAGTGATGCAGTTTTTCACCATACTCAGCAACTTCCTGACCTTGTAGAAGAAATTAAGAAGTATATTGACAAGCCTATTACAGCAGTAGGTGTATCAGCAAAGCCTAGACCTGTAGAGGGCAGTTATATGCCTTGCTTTACTGTAGGGTTAGGTTTAGCAAGGTCACTTTCAGCATTACTAAATATACCTTTGTATGAATTTACCCATCAACATGGCCATATTGTTTCAGCACTTTATTCAGCTAATAGACTTGACTTAATAGGTAAGAAGTTTATTTCTTTTCATGTTAGTGGTGGTACAACTGAGGCCTTGCTAGTTGATGAAGATTTTAATATTGATTTAGTAGCCAATACACTTGATTTAAATGCAGGTCAAGCAGTTGACAGAATTGGTTTACTTCTAGGTTGTACTTTTCCTTGTGGTAAAGAACTTGAAAAATTTGCACTTAATTTTAAAGGCAAAGTAAAACCTAAACCAACACTAAAAGGTACAAATTGTTGTATCAGTGGTGTTGAAAATCAATGTAAAAAAATGATAGAAAATAATGTACCTAAAGAAGAAGTTGCTTTTTATTGCTTAAAGTATATTGAAGAAACTATCTATAAAATGGCTATTGCTTTAAAAGATAAGTACGGAGATTTGCCTCTAGTTTTTGCAGGTGGTGTTATGAGCAATAGCATAATTAGAGAAAGTATGGAAAAAAGATTAGATTGTGTTTTTGCAAAGCCTGAATATTCAACAGATAATGCAGTTGGTATTTCATGCCTTGCATATAGAGGATGGAAAGATGCTACCGGTTGAACCTAAAATTTTAACTGTTTCACAACTGAATTTTTATGTTAAGTCTGTTTTAGACAGTGACCCAAGGCTTAATTATGTCTTTTTGTGTGGTGAGATTTCTAACCTAACTGACCATTATAGAAGTGGTCATATTTACCTTTCTCTAAAGGATAACAAGTCTGTTATTCGTGCAGTTATGTTTGCCGGAAATGCCCGTAACTTAGAGTTTAAACCTATGGAGGGTATGAAAGTAATTTGCAGAGGTAGAGTTACTTTGTATGAGGCTACAGGGCAGTATCAGTATTATATTGAAGATATGCAACCTGACGGTATAGGTGCTTTATATCAAGCCTATGAACAACTGAAAGAAAAGTTGCAGTCAAAGGGCCTTTTTGATGAAAGTCATAAAAAACCTATTCCATATTGTCCAAAGACTATTGGTGTAATTACCAGCCCAACAGGTGCAGCAGTACAAGATATTAAGAATATTTTAACCAGAAGATTTCCTTCAGTTAATATAATTCTATGTCCTGTTCTTGTTCAAGGTGATAATGCTGCCCCTCAACTTGTTGATGCAGTTAATAAGTTAAATGAATATGATTTGTGTGATACAATCATCATCGGCAGAGGTGGTGGTTCTATTGAAGATTTATGGGCATTTAATGACGAGAATTTAGCCTATGCAATCTATAATAGCCACATTCCTGTGATTTCAGCAGTAGGTCACGAAACCGACTTTACAATTTGCGACTTTGTGTCTGATTTAAGAGCACCAACTCCATCAGCAGGTGCAGAACTTGCAGTGCCTGATAGAAACGAAATTTTGCAAAATCTAGATGCTCAAAGGCAATATTTATCATCATTAATGGATAAAAGACTAATCGAAAATAATAATATTGTTTCAGAAATGACAACAAAGTTATTGTCACTTTCACCGGATGATAAAATTGCAAAATTATATAATGACTTAGATTTTCTAAGTCAAAAGTATGAGAATAACAGTAACAGAATATTCCAGAATACTGCTAACAAAATTGAACTTCTGGCAACAAAACTAGAGTCACTAAATCCGGTATCAACTCTAAAAAGAGGTTATTCTGTTGTTACAAATAATGATAAAACCGTCACTTCAGTTAAGGATGTTAAAAATGGAGATACACTTGCTATTAATGTAACAGATGGCAAGATTATTTCCAAAGTTATAGGTGAGTAAAATGGCTTTTGTTCATTTACATTTACATAGTGAATATAGTTTATTAGATGGAGCCTGTCGTATTGATAGGCTCGCTTCTGCATGTAAAGAAAAAAATATGAATGCTTTGGCAATTACTGACCATGGTGTAATGTATGGTGTAATTGACTTTTATAGAGCATGTAAAAAGAACGGTATTAAGCCTATTATTGGTTGCGAAGTTTATGTTGCACCTAATTCAAGGTTTCAACAAGACAGAGATTATTACCACTTGATTTTACTTTGTGAGAATAATATAGGCTATCAGAACTTAATCAAATTAGTTTCAGCCGGTTTTACTGAGGGCTTCTATAAGAAACCAAGAATTGATAGAGAATTACTTGAAAAGTATCATGAGGGCTTAATTTGTCTTTCTGCTTGTTTAGCCGGTGAAGTACCACAGAGAATTTTGGCTAATGATTATAAGGGTGCAAAAGAAGTAGCAAAGTATTATCAAGATTTGTTTGGTAAAAATAATTATTTTCTTGAACTCCAAAACCATAATATAAAGGAAGAAATTTTAGTAGCAGATAAAATTAAGCAAATTTCAAGTGAACTGACTATTCCTATGGTAGTTACAAATGACTGTCATTATATTGAAAAGTCAGAAAGCAAAATGCATGAAGTGCTACTTTGTATTCAAACTAACCATACTATCTATGATGAAGATAAAATGGAATTCCAAACAGATGAATTCTATTTAAAGACAGAAGAAGAAATGAAAAGTCTTTTTCCTGACCTTTCTTCTGCCTACGAAAATACGCAAAAAATTGCAGATAGATGTAATGTAGAATTTGAGTTTGGTGTAAGGAAACTTCCTAATTTTGATGTGCCAAATAACGAGGACCATTACGAATATTTTAAGCGAAATTGTTATGAAGGTTTGTACAAGCATTATGGCAGTAATCCTGATAAATCTATTGTAGATAGACTTGAGTATGAATTGGGTGTTATTAAGTCAATGGGTTTTGTTGACTACTACCTTATTGTTAATGACTTTGTACAGTTTGCAAAGGGTAGTGGTATTCCTGTAGGTCCGGGCAGAGGTTCAGGTGCAGGTTCACTATGTGCTTATTGTATCGGTATTACAGGTATTGACCCTATAAAGTACGATTTACTTTTTGAAAGATTTTTAAACCCTGAAAGAGTGTCAATGCCTGACTTTGATATTGACTTTTGCAATAAAAGACGACCTGAAGTTATTCAGTATGTGATTGATAAGTACGGTAAGGATAAAGTAGCCCAAATTATTGCATTTGGTACAATGCAAGCAAGAGGTGTTGTTCGTGATGTAGGCAGAGCAACAGGTGTTTCATATGCAGTATGTGACCAAGTGGCAAAACTAATACCATTTGAAATCGGTATGACACTTGATAAAGCACTTCAGCAAAACTCTGATTTAAAGAAAATGTATGATACAGATACTCAAATCAAAGAACTGATTGATATGAGTAAGCAAATTGAAGGTATGCCTCGCCATGCAACAATGCATGCTGCCGGTGTTGTAATTACCAAAGACCCTGTATCCGACTATGTACCACTTTCAAAGAATGACGATAATGTAGTAACTCAGTTTACTATGACAACATTAGAAGAACTTGGACTTCTTAAAATGGATTTCCTAGGACTTAGAAACTTAACTGTTATTGATGATGCAGTTAAGATGATTCATAGGGAAAATAAAGATTTTTCAATAGAAAATATACCTTTAGATGACAAAGGCGTTTTTGATATGATGTCAAAAGGTCAGTCGGAGGGTGTGTTCCAGTTTGAAAGTGCTGGTATGAAAAGAGTTCTAACTCAGCTAAAACCTAATAGCCTTGAAGACTTAATTGCAGTTATTTCTTTGTATCGTCCCGGACCAATGGATAGTATTCCAACATATATTGAAAATCGCCATAATCCAAGCAAAATTAAATATAAACACCCATTACTTGAAGATATTTTAAAAGTTACTTACGGTTGTATTGTTTATCAAGAACAAGTAATGCAGATTTTCCGTAAACTTGCCGGTTACTCACTAGGTAGAGCTGATATTGTAAGAAGAGCCATGAGTAAGAAAAAGCATGATGTTATGGAAAAGGAAAGAGAAATTTTCATTAACGGTCTTGTAAATGAAAAAGGTGAAGTTGAAGTAGAGGGTTGTATTAGACGAGGTGTAGATAAAGCAACTGCAAATTCTATTTATAATGAAATGGAAAGTTTTGCTTCCTATGCTTTCAACAAATCTCACGCAGCATCTTATGCAACAGTTTCTTACCAAACTGCATACCTAAAGTGTTATTATCCAAAGTACTATATGGCATCATTATTAACCAGTGTACTTGATAACCAAAACAAACTTTCTGTATATATTGAAGAATGTGAGCATATCGGTATCAAAGTATTACCACCAAGTGTAAATTATTCATATAGTGGATTTACACCTGTTGACAATAATATCCGTTTTGGACTTTTAGCAATAAAGAATTTAGGCAGAAACTTTATTGATGAAATAATTGAAGAAAGAAAGAATGGAAAATTCACTTCATTTTATGATTTTTGCAAAAGACTATATGGCAAGAATATGAATAGCAGAGGTATTGAAAGTCTGATTAAGTCAGGTGCTTTAGATAACTTAGGGGCAAATAGAAAGCAAATGCTTTCTGTTTATAAAAATATTCTTGATAATTTAGAATATGACCATAGAAAAAATGTAGAAGGTCAGCTTTCTTTCTTTGATATGGGTGACAGTAAAGAAGAAAATACAAAAACGGTTAATATGCCTGATGTTTCTGAATTTCCATTTTCTGAACTATTAGCAATGGAAAAAGAAATTGCAGGTATGTACCTTAGTGGTCATCCTTTATCACAATATGATAATTATGCAAAACTTATCCGAGCTGATAGGGTAGGTGATGTAATCAATAAAGATAATATGCGTTACAGAGACGGTCAGCAGATTAAACTATTTGTGATTATTGATAAGGTAAAGAACAAAATTACAAAGTCAAACCAAATGATGTCTTTCCTTAATGTAGAAGATAAATACGGTATGATGGAGGCAATTATCTTCCCAAAAACTTTAGCTGACTATGGTAACTATATTTTTGAAAGTAATATTGTTGAAATGATTGGTACTGTCAATAAAAGGGAAAATGAAGACCCTAAGGTCATTGTCAATCAAATCAGACCTGCACCACCAAAAGATAACATTCCAACAGAATTACCAAGTAGAAGAGAAAAAAAGTTATCTCCAATAACAAGAATCGACAACAAAAGAATAGTAAAACCTGATAAACTGTACTTAAGGATTACTAGTAGAAATAGTAAAAAATTTAAGAAAGTAAAAAATATTCTTGAAATTTTCTCCGGAAGTACAATGGTTATCTTTTATGTTACCGATGAAAACAAACAGTACAAAGCCCCTCGTGCCTTGTGGGCTGATGTAAATGATGTGCTAATTGATGAATTATACTACATATTAGGTAAAGAAAATGTTGTAATTAAGTAAAAACAGAAAATTATACTTGATTATTACCGTACTTATGTATTATAATGGTAAAGTAAATGTAATTAATTAATATCCAGGGGGAATTAACAATGGCAAAAGATGCAATCGCAGTGCTAACTAGTGGTGGCGACGCACCAGGTATGAATGCTGCCGTAAGAGCAGTTGTTCGTTCAGGTATCAACAAAGGCTTTAATGTTCTTGGTATCAAGAGAGGTTACCGTGGACTTCTAAAGAAAGATTTTGTAGAAATGGATCTTCGTTCTGTTACAAATATTATTAGCTTAGGTGGTACAATTCTTTATACTGCTAGAAGTAAAGAGTTCCAGACTCCTGAAGGTATCCAACATGCTGCTCAAAACTGTATGGATATGGGCGTTAAAGGTGTTGTTGTTATCGGCGGTGACGGTTCATTTATGGGTGCTAGAGCTCTTTCAGAGGCTGGTGTTCCTTGTATTGGTATCCCAGGTACTATAGATAATGATATTGCTTGTTCTGACTATACAGTAGGTTTCGATACTGCTATGAACACAGCAATGGAAATGGTTGATAAAATCCGTGATACTTCACAATCACATGATAGATGTTCTGTTGTTGAAGTTATGGGTAGAAGATGTGGTGATATTGCACTTCAGACAGGTATTAGTTGTGGTGCTACTGCTATTCTAGTTCCTGAAGTTCCATACAACATTGAACAGGATGTTATCTCAAGAATTCTTGATACAAGAAAGAACGGCAAACAACACTTTATCGTTGTTGTTGCTGAAGGTGTTGGTGGTTCTGTTGACCTAGCTAAGTATATCGAAAGAAGAACAGGCATTGAATCTCGTGCTACAATTCTTGGTCATGTTCAGCGTGGTGGTTCTCCAACACTTCGTGACAGAGTTGTTGCTTCAGAAATGGGTTACAAAGCAGTTGAACTTCTTGCAGAAGGTAAGTCAAAGAGAGTTGTTGCACTTAAGGACGGCAAGATTGTTGACTACGATATTACAGAAGCACTTAATATGGAAAGAGTATTTGATACTCACCTATATGAAATTGCAAAGACAATTTCAATGTAATCCGATTATTACTAAATGAAGGCACAGTTATTAACTGTGCCTTTACTTTAAGGAGCAAAGTTTATGTCCACATTTTATGAAGAAAATTTGATAATTTACGGAATGTCTTTTAATTCTTTCATTCCTTATAGTGTTAAGGATGATATTCTATCTAAGATAAGAAAGAACTTTTTTGAGCATAACAAGAGACAATCCGACAAAATTGTTCAGAATTTCAATGATTTTACAATTAAATATACTTACAATCTTGAAAAGAATAAACCTATGAAGTGGGTTGTTCAGAAGAACAAAAAGACCATTGAAGAATCTGTTATTGTTTCTATCAATTCTTATGAAATAAGAACTTATAACGATGAAGGTAAGCAGGTTAGTTCTATTGAATTTTCTAATGACCATACTATCAAGACAGTTACTTTTGCTCTAGATGATGAAACAGTTGTTGTTTCTTGTGGTACAAATGGTGATGAGCCTGTGCTTTATTATAGAGGTCAGTCCCTTAATTCAGACTTACATCTTCTTGAAATTAATGAAGACGATGAAGTTCTTGAAATTTTAGCTGAACGCAATCCTTATATTACGGTTACAGCCCTAACAAATAGAGGTGTTGTGTATTTTGGTACTGATGAAGAAATCAGAAGTGTTAAAAGAGAAGTAGAAAGAGCAAAAACTATTATAGCTGATAGAAACGCTCCAAAGGTTTACAACACTCCTGAGGATAGAGAAACAGGCTTTAACTTTAAAGACAATGACTTTAATCTAAAGAAAAATATGAACCAAACCTTTGATATTTCTAAGTCTGAGTATTTTGATTTTAATGAAGAAGATAACCCATCTGTATTTGATGATGTTGAAGATTCTTCATCATTAGATTTAGAAAATATCGCTTTAGATAATGAAGATACAGTTGAAGTAGAATCTATTTCAGCTAAAATTGATGATGCTTTAGAAAACACAGTTGAACCGGAAGAAACTACAACTATAGAGGAAAATATTGAAGACAACATTGAAATTAATAAGACAGTAGTTGATGAAGAAAAAGAAGAAGTTGAAACTTCCGAAAATACTGATGAACAAAGTAATATTGAAGAAATTACTGACGATACTAATGATGAAAAGACAGAAGATATTACCGGTGAAACTGATGTAGCAGAAGAAACCGAAAATACTGCTGTTGAAGAAAATCAAGTAGAAGAAAATCCTACCGAACAACAAGAAATAGTTGAAGATAATTCTATTGATGATGATACTAAGGTTGCACCAAACTTTACTAACGAAGAAATCTTGCGTGAAGTTCTAAATGCAATGATGAATAACAGTAAAGAAAATGAACCACCAAAGGTAGTTACAAGTGTTAATGAAACACCACAAGCAGAAAGATTTGACAAAAATGCTGATCTAATTATTAATAGTGGTAATGAAAAGTATTGTTACTACGGTGATATTAATGATGACTGTATGCGTGATGGTTATGGTAGAACTGAAATGTCAAATGGCAAAACTGCTTATGAAGGTAACTACAAAAACAATAAGCGAAATGGTTTTGGTTCATTCTATTATAAGAATGGTGGTCTTTGTTATACAGGTGAATGGAAAGACAATAAGCGTAATGGCTTTGGTGTAGGTGTTCGTTCTTCTGATGGTTCATTCCATGCCGGTACTTGGAGTAACAATAAGCCTGAGGGTGTAGGTGCAAGATTTGATAAATATGGTAAATTATCATATATTGCAAACTTCAAAAACGGCAAAGAATCAGGACTTTGTGTTGAATACAGAGAAGATGGTGGCATTACTATCTTTAAATGGGTAAATGATGCTAAGAAAATTATTGAAACTATTTATCCATAAAACTAATAATTTAATTATTTTGTTGCACACTATTACCGTACCTTGTGGTACGGTAATTTTTTATGAGGTGATAAAATGAAAAAAATTATTATACCTGTGTTTATGGCAATTATTCTGGCATTTTCTCTTGTAGGTTGTGGCAACAAGGATAAGGGCAAAGTTGACTCAACTACTACATCCACAACTGAATCTACAACGGAAACTTCCACTTCCACAACAGAAATGACTTCAAGTACAGAAAACTCAACCAATAATAAAAATGGTAACAATGATAATGACGGTGTAATTGGTGAGGCAGGTAATGTTGTTCAAGATGCCGGAGATGCAGTAAAAGATGCAGCAGATGATGTTGAAGACGGTATCGAAGATGTTTCTTCACAGATGGACAGATAAATAATAGAAAACACGGTATGTATTTCTAATCAGTCAAACTAAGGGAAATACCAATACCGTGTTTCTTTTTTATACTACTTTTTTTAAATCGTTTCTAAGTCTTTTAATTATTTTTTTCTCAAGTCTGGAAATGTAAGATTGTGATATTCCCAACTCATCAGCAACCTGCTTTTGAGTAAATTCTTTCTTACTGTTTAATCCAAACCTCATTTCCATAATCAATTTTTCTCTGGAATTTAGTTTGTCAACTGCCTGTAGCAGTAACTTTTTCTCAAGTTCCTGTTCAATATCTTTGTTTACAATGTCAGCTTCACTACCAAGAATATCACATAGTAAAAGTTCATTACCGTCCCAATCGGTGTTGAGAGGTTCTTCAATAGAGACTTCATTTTTCATATTAGAAGTTTTTCTAAGATACATAAGTATTTCATTTTCAATACATCTACTTGCATATGTAGCTAATTTGATACTTCTTTCAGGAGAAAATGTGTTTACTGCCTTAATAAGTCCGATTGTACCGATAGAAATTAAGTCATCAATGGGTACACCGGAATTTTCAAACTTTTTTGCTATATAAACCACTAGCCTTAGGTTATGAACAATAAGTTTGTTTTTACTGCTTTCTTTTCCTTGAGAAATTTCATTATACAGATTTTGTTCTTCTTCTTTGGTTAAAGGTGGTGGCAAGGACTCATTACTGTTAATGTAAAAAACATCATTCTTGCAAAGTATTAACTTTACTTTATTTACTAATTGTCTAATCATAAAATCACTCACATATATTTTTATAGTTAAATATAGACTTCACTTCATTTTTAAATATGTTGTTTGTAATGCCAATATAAACTTGTTTTTCGATTTTAATATTGTCTATGTAAAGTTCATCAGGCAAAAATCCTTCTATCAATCCTTCACCTCCAAGTGAATTAAAAGGAATAATTCTAATTTTACCTTCAGGAACAATTATTGTATTTATCAATTCTTTTTCAACTAATATTGCTTCATTCCCACTAAATGGTTCTTTTATGTTGCAACAAGTATCATATTTTGAGAGAAAACTATATTTATTATCATTGAAAATAAAAGTTATTTTGTGTATTAAATCTTTTCTGTCAATCCTAATTTTCTCAATTATACTAAGTATAAAGTATGATATAGTAGTAAAAATAATTAACAATATAGGGGAGATATTGAAGTAAACTATATTGTTTTTCATCATAATAAAATCACTTTTAATAATTGATAACATAAAAAGTATTAGCCCACTAAATAAGCTTGTAATTAAGAAAAGTACAAAAGTTCTTTTACCAAATGTAATTTTATTTATGTAACCAAATGAAATAAGAATTGTTATTGAAATTATTGTTAGCTTTACGACAAAATTGAATAAGAAATTACCCCAAGGTAATAATATAGTTAAAGAAGAAATTCCACCGAATAGTGAACCAAGAATTATTCTGTATAATTTGTAATTAATTTTCAAAATTTTTGTAGTAATACTTAGTAAGAGGTAATCAATAATAATGTTAGAAAAAATTAATGTGTCAATATAAATAGTCATTATCTCACCCTAAAGTATTATCTCATAATCCTTAATATAAAATTGTCAAAGGGTAGGTGAACAATAATATGCTTTTAGGTTTTATTATAGGATTATTTGTAGGAGCATTAATAGGAATATTTTTAATGTGCCTGTTGCAATCTTCAAATCATAACAAAAGATAAAAAATCCGTACTCATTTGAGTACGGATTTCTTTCTGTAAAAATTAATTTAAAATTATGATAAGTTTCTTTCACCTTGGAATGTAAGGGCAAACATACCTTGACCAACATGAGAACCGATGATTGGTCCGACTTTAACAATTTTAACTTCCTTAACCAGTGGAGCAACCATTTCTTTTAGCTTTTCAGCTTTTTCAGGACATTCGGCATGTGCAATAAAAACTGTTTGTTCCTTTAGGTTTACACCATCTCTGTTAGCTCTGTCAATTAGAGTTGAATATGTTTTCATATTACCTCTGATTTTAGCAACTGCAATTAGCTTACCGTCATTGTCAACAGAGATAAGAGGCTTAATCTGTAATGCCTTACCGAAAGCTGCTGATAAAGCACCAATTCTGCCACCTTTTTTAAGCTGGTCTAAATCGTCAACAACAAACCAGTGACAAATTTTCATCTTTGTATTTTCAATATAGTCACATAGTTCTTTAAATGATGCACCCTCATTCATCTTAATACCGGCAAGATAAGCAAGATAGCCTTCACCAACAGAAGCTGAAAGTGAGTCAATTACACAAATCTTTCTTTCAGGATACTTTTCCTTCAATTCTTCAACTGCAATTTTGCAAGTGTTATATGTGCCACTCATACCGGAAGTAAAGCAAATATAAATAATATCCTTACCTTCCTTTAAGAACGGTTCAAAGCTATTTGCAAATGTATCGTATTGAACTTGAGCAGTTGTTACATTAGCACCATTTTTAAGTGCAGCATAAAAGTTGCTTAATGTCATTTCTCTTTCATCAAGATAATGAGAGTAGTTTTTGTTATCAACAGAAAATTGCATAGGGATAATTTCAATATTTTGTTTCTTAGCAATTTCATCAGTTAAATCACAAGTTGAATCACAAAATAATTTATAATCCATATTAACCTCCGGGTTATATTAATAAATTTATATACATATTAATAATAACAAAGGCAAATTAAAAAGTCAACGGAGGTTACTATGAATTGTAGTTTTTATGAACTTCGTCATAAGGAGGTGATTAATCGTTCAAATGGTTGTAGAATCGGTTATGTTGATGACCTAGAGATTGATACCTGCAATGCTACACTTTGTTCACTTATAATTTATGGAGGATTTAGGTGCTTTGGTTTGTTAGGCAGAAAGCAAGATTTTATCATTCCTTGGTCAAAAATCGGTCTAATAGGAGAGGATACTATCCTTGTAGATTGGAACATCCCTACACCACCACCTAAGAAAATGTTTGGAGGTTTTAAACGCAGAAGACAAAAATAGCCATTCATTTGGTAATGTTGCACACTAATTAACACAATATCTTGTGCAAAAATCCGTTGAAATACATATTCTAAAGTAATATAATAATTAGTGAAGGTTTTTTCTTCAAATTAAAAACTAAAGAGGAATTTTAATGAGTAAATCAATGAAAGTAAGATTATTGATTGTTTTTCTTGTTATTGCTATAACTTTAACTCCACTGGCTATACTTTATCCAAGGGTTACTGCACTAACTGAAATTGCTTATGAGGACGAAAAAGGTTCTTTAAATAGTGATGAAAGTGACGAGTATGTTGGTATGGGTTATGGTAATGCATTTGATATGTTTGGTGAAGCTGAAATTTCTTCAACTATTCAGCAGGTAACTGAGCCAACTACTCAGTCATCAACAAAGCAATACCAAGTAGCTGTTAAGAAAAACCACAGAACTCCAACAGAAAAAGGTTCTGAAGAACAGATTAAAACAACAACTACTACAAGAGAGTACGAAACCGAAACTCTTGATTATTACCATGTAAAGAAGAATCAAGATGTTAAGGGTACTAAGTTGCGTACACTTTCCGAACCAAGTGAAAGCTCCAAGAAAAGACAACTTTCTGCCGGTTACTTAATTGCTATTAAAAATCCTGACCCTAATTATCAGTATGATGGTGTAAAAATCAAGATGACTGATAAAGACCTTGACATTGCAGGCAGACTTGTAATGGGTGAAGCCGGTTCAATGGGATTTTACGGTTGTTGCCTTGTAGCTCAGGCTATTAGAGATACATATGTAATGGGCAACTTTAAATCTATTGATTCTGTAAGAAGAGGTTACGGTTATGATGGCAGTATTAAGTACAAGCCAAATGATGCAGCAAGAAAAGCAGTTAAGTACATTCTAGAAGAAGGTCATTCAGCAGTTCAGCATAGAATTTTATATTTCTATAATCCTAGACTATGTGAAAGCAAATGGCATGAATCACAAGATTATTTGCTTACATATAAAGATGTAAGGTTCTTTGACAGATAATCAATACTTAAAATTACATAAAACTATAAAAAATCAAGTGCTTTTCTTACAAAAGCACTTGATTTTTCATTTTATTTATGATAAAATATCTATCGCATTACGCACGTGGGTGCTAATTGTCATGGTGGTAACTTAGCTTCGGCAATTAAAATCAATAACACTCACGGAGGATTTAACCTAAGGAGGAAATTAAAAATGGCAGTAGTTTCAATGAAACAGCTATTAGAAGCTGGTGTACACTTTGGTCACCAGACAAGAAGATGGAACCCTAAAATGGCAGAATACATCTTCACAGAAAGAAACGGTATCTATATTATTGATTTACAGAAAACCGTTAAGAAACTTGACGAAGCTTATAACTTCGTAAAGGAAATCTCAACAGAAGGTAAGAGCGTTCTTTTTGTTGGTACAAAGAAACAGGCTCAGGAATCTGTTAAGGAAGAAGCTCTTCGTGCCGGTGCTTTCTATGTAAATGCTAGATGGCTAGGCGGTATGATGACTAACTTCACAACAATCAGAAGAAGAGTTGCTCGTCTAAAGCAGCTTCGTGCTATGGAAGAAGACGGTACATTTGATCTTCTACCAAAGAAGGAAGTTATCAAGCTAAACCTTGAAATTGAAAAGCTTGAAAAATTCCTAGGTGGTATTAAGGACATGGATGAACTTCCAGGTGCTCTATTTATCATCGACCCAAGAAAAGAAAGAATCGCAGTTGCAGAAGCAAAGAAGCTAAATATTCCTATCGTTGCTATTGTTGATACAAACTGTGACCCAGACGAAATCGACTATGTTATCCCTGGTAACGATGACGCTATCCGTGCAGTTAAGCTAATCGCCGGTGCAATGGCTGACGCTGTTATCGAAGGCAGAGAAGGTCAGATGGGTGCTGCTGAAGTTGTTGAAGAAGAAGCAGCTGAAGAAGAATAATTAATATTCTATTTTAAATTATATAATTACCACGAAAGGATGATATAAATGGCATCATTTACAGCAAAAGATGTTAAGGCTTTAAGAGAACAGACTGGCTGCGGTATGATGGACTGTAAAAAGGCATTAGTTGAAGCAGACGGCGATATGGAAAAAGCTGTTGACTTTTTAAGAGAACAGGGTCTTGCAAAGCAGGCTAAGAAGGCAAGTAGAATTGCTGCTGAAGGTATGGCTTTTGCTATGACTACAGAAGATCACAAGAAGGGCGTTGTAATCGAAGTTAATGCTGAAACTGACTTCGTTGCAAAGAATGCTGATTTCCAGGCATTTGTAAATACTTGTGCTCAGACAGTTATTGATAATAATCCTGCTGATGTTGAAGCTCTACTAGCTTGCAACGCATCAGGTTCAGACAAGACAGTTGCTGAACTACTTCAGGAAAAGGTTCTTGTTATCGGCGAAAACATTCAGATTCGTCGTTTCAAGCTAATGGAAGGTGCTTGTGTAGCTTATGTTCATGCCGGTGGCGTTATCGGTGTTCTTGTAAACTTCAAGACTGACCTAGCTGACAAGCCTGAATTCGTAACATATGGTAAGGATGTTGCAATGCAGATTGCTGCTCTTAACACACCATATCTAAAGGAATCAGATGTTCCTGCAGAAGTTCTAGAACATGAAAAAGAAATTATGAAGGCTGAAGTTGTTAACTCAGGTAAGCCTGAAGCAATTGCTGATAAGATTGTTATGGGTAAGATTGGCAAGTTCTATAAGGAAAACTGCCTACTAGACCAGGCTTTCGTTAAGGAAAACAAGATTTCTGTTCAGCAGTACACAAACAACACTGCTAAAGAACTTGGTGGTTCTATCGAAATTACTGAATTCGTTCGTTTTGAAAAGGGCGAAGGCATTGAAAAGCGTGAAGACGACTTTGCAGCTGAAGTTGCAGCAATGACTAAGTAATTTAATTTTTTCTTATATTTAAGGCTATCTCATACGAGGTAGCCTTTTTTGTTTATAATTTTTGTTAAAAATCATTAATAATTAACTTTACAATTTCCTTGGTTTAGTGTACAATTATAGTGTCTAAAAATATATTATGGATAGGAGTGTAATTTCCATGGAAAAGAAATATAATCGAGTTCTTCTTAAATTATCCGGTGAATCTCTAGCCGGTGATGAAAAGAAAGGTATTAACTTTGATATAGTTGAAACTTTTTGTAAGTCAATCAAGAAGTGTGTAGATGCCGGTGTACAGGTAGCTATTGTTGTTGGTGGTGGTAACTTCTGGCGTGGCAGAAGTTCAGGCAAGATGGATAGAACAAGAGCAGACCATATGGGTATGTTAGCTACAACTATCAATGCTTTAGGTGTTGGCGACACACTTGAACAAGAAGGTGTTGATGTTAGAGTTATGACTGCTATTTCAATGCCACAGGTTGCTGAACCATACATTCGTAACCGTGCAGTTCGTCACCTTGAAAAGGGTAGAGTTGTAATCTTTGGTTGTGGTACAGGTAACCCATTCTTTAGTACAGATACTGCTGCTGCTCTTCGTGCAGTGGAAATTGATGCTGACATTATTATGAAAGCTACAATGGTTGATGGTGTTTATGATAGTGACCCTAAGAAGAATCCTAATGCTAAGAAGTATGATAAGGTTACATATGATGAAGTTCTTGCTAATAACCTAGCTGTTATGGATAGCACAGCTGCTTCACTATGTAAGGATAACGATATGCCTATATTAGTATTTAGTGTCAACGAACCTGACAATATTTTCAGAGCAGTATGTGGTGAAAATATTGGTACAATTTGTGAAAAGTAATTTGGAGGATATATAAATGCAAGCAGTTATTAATGGTACAAAGGATAAAATGCAGAGAAGAGTTAACCACCTGGAAGAAGAATACAGTGGTATTCGTGCAGGTAGAGCAAACCCTGCAGTTCTTGATAAGGTAACAGTTGATTACTATGGCACACCAACACCTGTAAATCAGGTTGCTGCAGTTTCAATTGCAGAAGCTAGAACACTTGTTGTTCAGCCTTGGGATACTTCTCTTCTAAAAGACCTAGAAAGAGCAATTCAGATGTCTGATGTTGGTATTAACCCACAGAATGACGGTAAGGTTCTAAGACTTAACTTCCCACCTCTAACTGAGGATAGAAGAAAGGAAATTGTTAAGGAAATCAGGGAAATGGCTGAAGAATCTAAAGTTCAGGTTCGTAATGCAAGAAGAGAAGCTATTGATAAGATTAAGGCTCTTAAGAAGTCCGGTGACATTACAGAAGATGACCAGAAAAACGGTGAAAAGAAAGTTCAGGATTTAACTGATAAGTTCACTAAAGAAATAGATGCTATTTCTGAGAAAAAGCAAAAGGAAATTATGGCAATCTAAAATGGCTTTATTTAGAAAAAAACAAGAATATTCAATAGACAACATTATTCTACCTGAACATGTTGGAATTATTATGGATGGTAACGGCAGATGGGCAAAGAAAAGAGGCTTACCTCGTAGTGCAGGACATTCTGCCGGTGCAAAGAACTTTAGAAAGATAATTCGTTATTGTAGTGATATTGGCATTAAGTACCTTACTATGTATGCCTTTTCAACAGAGAATTGGAAAAGACCTCAAGATGAAGTTGATGCTTTGATGAAACTGTTTAAACAGTACCTTGAAGAAGCATTGAGAGATTTCCAAGATGATGTTATTAAGCTAAAGTTCATTGGTGATATTAATGGCTTTTCTGAGGATTTACAAAAGCTAATGATTGATGCTGAAGAAGGTAGTAAAGACAGAGATGGTATGGTTCTTAACCTAGCTATGAACTACGGTGGCCGTGATGAACTGGTTATGGCAACAAAGTCTATAGCAGAAAAGGTTAAGAATGGTGAACTTTCTGTTGATGACATAACAGAAGATACTATTTCAAATAATATCTATACTGCCGGTCAGCCTGATCCTGATTTAATCATTAGACCATCCGGAGAATATAGAACTTCCAACTTTCTATTGTGGCAATCTGCATATTCCGAATATGTAATTATGGATAAGTTGTGGCCTGATTTTAACTTTGATGATATGAATTACGCCTTAATTGAATATGCCAAGAGAAACCGTCGATTTGGTGGGGTTTAGGAGGATAATATGAAAACAAGGCTTATTACTGCTGGTGTTGGTATTTCAATAGTAATAGTTGTATTGCTATTAAGTCAGTTTGTTTCACCACTATTTACTACAATTATTCTTTCACTTCTTACTGCACTTATGGTGTCAGAAGTGTTAACAGCCAAGAAACTATTAAAAGAATACAGAATCAGTTTGTTAAGTATTGCCTTTGGTTTTGCAATGCCTATGGTATCATTTACAAGATTTAATTTCTTGCCATTCTTTATTTACCTAATTGCAATGCTTTGTATGATGGTGTTCTTCCATCATGAAGTCAGACTAGGGAATATTGCCTATGCATTCTTTACTACTGTACTTATCACAACAGGTATGGGTGCAACGACGTACTTAACAACATTGTTTGATATTTATACTGCTTTCTATGCAGTACTTATTATGGGTGTACCTTGGATTGCTGATGCCGGTGCTTATTTTGTCGGTGTTAAATATGGTAAGCATAAACTTTGTCCTGAAATTAGTCCTAAAAAGACTATTGAAGGTGCAGCCGGTGGTGTTCTGACCGGTATTCTTAGTGCCGTTATTATCGGTCTAATCTTTAACTTTATTTTCGGTTATGATTACATTAATTATTGGGCATTAATTATTATCGGACTTGTAAATACACCACTATCTATGCTAGGTGACCTTTCATTCTCTATTATTAAGAGAACTCTTGGCATTAAGGACTATGGTAGCATTATGCCGGGACATGGTGGTATGCTGGATAGATTTGATAGTGTTATTGTTACTGCACCATTTGTTTATGTAGTAACACTATTTACTGTGATTATTATGTAAGAGGTTAAAATGGTTAAGAATATATCAATTTTGGGTTCAACAGGTTCAATCGGAACTCAGGCTCTTGATGTATCTCGCAAACTAAACTTAAATATATCAGCTATAACTGCATATAGTAATATTGATATTTTAGAACAACAGGTGAGAGAGTTTAAACCCTCTCTTGCTGTTGTTTTTTGCGAAGATAAGGCAAAAGAATTTAAAACAAAAATTGCCGATACTGATACAAAAGTCCTTTCGGGTATGGATGGACTTATTGAAGCAGCTACAATTTCTTCAGCAGATATGGTTCTGAACTCTGTTGTTGGTATGGTTGGTTTAACACCGACTTTAGCTGCAATTAATGCACATAAGGATATTGCTTTAGCAAATAAAGAAACTTTAGTTGCAGGTGGTAGCCTTGTAATGGATGCATTAAAGAAGAATAATGTAAATATGTACCCTGTAGATAGTGAACATTCAGCTATCTTTCAATGTTTACAAGGTATGAACCAAAAGAAAGAACTTAAGAAGCTAATTCTTACTGCATCAGGTGGTCCGTTCTTTGGAAAGAAAATTGATGACCTAAAGGATGTTACAGTTAAAGATGCACTTAATCATCCTAACTGGTCTATGGGTGCAAAGATTACAATTGACTCAGCATCAATGATGAACAAAGGTCTTGAAATTATTGAGGCAAGTTGGCTATTTGATATGCCACAAGATAAGATTGATGTTGTAGTTCATAGAGAGTCAATTATTCATAGTATGATTGAATTTGTGGATAATTCTGTTATAGCACAGTTGGGATTACCTGATATGAGAATTCCTATTCAGTATGCTATTACATATCCAAACAGATATGAAAGTCCTGTTAAAGAACTTGATTTAACAGAGATTTCCAATTTGTCTTTCTATAAGCCGGATTATGATACATTTAAGTGTTTAAGAGCTTGTAAAAAGGCTATTGAAATTGGTAAAACTGCACCGGCTATTGCAAATGGTGCAAATGAGGTTGCCAACAAGATGTTTAGAGATGGCAAAATTAAATTCTTAGAAATTGGTGACCTTGTGTATGATGCATTAAATAATGTGGAAGTACAGGAGATAAAGAGAGTAGAAGATGTTCTAAATGCGGATAAATCTGCACGACAGTATGTATTAGATTCTGTTAAGTAATTGGAGGAGATTAAAATTACTTCTGTTTTAACAACTATTGCATTAATTCTTATTGGTGTATTACTATTTGAATTAATTATTTTTATTCATGAATTCGGACACTTTATTACTGCTAAAAAAAGTGGAATTAAGGTTAACGAATTTTCACTTGGTATGGGTCCAAAGATTTTTTCTTTTGGAAAAGGTGAAACTAAATATTCACTGAGAATTTTTCCTATTGGTGGTTTCTGTGCTATGGAAGGCGAAGATGAAGAGTCACCTGAACCTAGAGCATTCAATAATGCAAAGGTTTGGAAAAGAATGATAGTTGTAATTGCCGGTGCAGTTATGAATATTATTCTTGGTTTTGTGTTGATGTTTGTTGTAGTGGTACAACAGGATGCGTATTCTTCAACTGAAGTACAGTCATTTCCGGCAACATCATTTTCTTCTTGCACAGGTTTGCAGTCAGGAGATGTGATTAAGGAAATTAACGGATACGGAATATCCACAAGTATGGACTTTAACTACCCAATTTCTACTGCTGAACTTAAAACTGTTGACGGTTCAACATTAGAGATTTATAAAGAGGACTGTGGCAACAATCTTTATAATATGGCAGTTAGTTTGGTTCAAGATAAAAATAATAAACTTAGTGATGAACAAGTAAGTAAAGTTAATGAGCTACTTTCTAAGTCAACTAACGAAATAGTAAAGGCAAAAAGTAAAGAAGATGCCTTTTATGTTTACGAAAATTATTACAAGGAAATAAATGATGCTTGTGGTATCAAGGATTATAAGGTTGAAAAAATTGTTGAGAAAGAAACCCGTAAGCGTTACACTGCTGATATTTTAGTTGTGAGAAACGGTGAAGAAAAGCTACTAAAGAATGTACAGTTCTTTACTTATACAACTAAAGATAACAGTGACCCTCAGGTTTCAATTGACTTTTATGTAAAGCCTATTGAAAAGACTTTTGGTTCAGTCATTTCTCAAACATTTAAACAAACTATCTCAACTTGTAAGATGATATATGCAAGTTTAGGTGGATTGTTAACCGGTAAGTTTGGACTAAAGGATATGTCAGGTCCTATCGGTATTGCCTCAGCAGTTACTACTGTTGCATCAGAAAGCCTATCATCAGGATTTATGAGTGCTGTAAATAGTATAATCTATGTTATGATGATTATTACAGTAAACTTAGGTTTATTTAATATGTTGCCGTTCCCAGCCCTTGATGGTGGTAGATTTGTTTTCTTGATAATTGAAGCAATTAGAGGTAAGTCTGTACCAAGAAAGGTTGAAGCTATTGTCAACGGAATTGGTATGGGACTACTAATCTTATTAATGATTTTAATTACTGCTAATGATATTTTTAAATTAATTTGGTGATTTTATGGCAAGTAAAAGAAAAGTAAAAGCCGGTAATGTTGTTATTGGCGGTGGAGAGAAAATTGCAATTCAATCTATGCTAAATGTACCGGCACATAATATTGAAGATAGTGTAAAACAAGCAAAGGCTCTTGAAAAGGCAGGTTGTGATATTGTTAGAGCAGCCGTACCTGATATGGAAGCAGTTAAACTTATTTCAGCACTAAAGGAGAATATTTCAATCCCTGTTGTTGCAGATATTCATTTTAACTATAAACTTGCTCTTGAGTCAGTTGCAGCAGGTGTTGACAAAATCCGTATTAATCCGGGTAATATCGGTGATGATAGCAATGTTAAGGCAGTTGCTGATGCTTGTGCAAATAACGGTATTCCTATTAGAATCGGTGTAAATTCAGGTTCACTTGAAAAGTCAATTCTTGCAAAGTATGGTAGTCCTACACCACAAGCACTTTGTGACTCAGCACTATATCATGCTTCACTTTTAGAAAAATTTGATTTTAATGATATTGTTCTTTCAATGAAAAGTTCTTCAGTTAAGAATATGGTTGAAGCATATGAACTTGCATCTCAGCAATGTGATTATCCACTTCACCTAGGTGTAACAGAAGCCGGAACTGAGAGAATGGGTATTATTAAGTCTGCTGCCGGTATTGGTGCTTTATTAGTACAAGGTATTGGTGACACAATTCGTGTCAGCCTTACTGCAGACCCTGTAAAGGAAATTTATGCAGCTAAAGATATTCTAAAGTCACTTGATATGTATGATGGTGGCATCCAGTTTGTATCTTGTCCTACTTGTGGCAGAACAAAGATTGACTTAATAGCTTTGGCAAATGAAGCACAAGAAAGACTTAAGGATTGTAAGAAGAATATTAAAGTTGCAATTATGGGTTGTATTGTTAACGGTCCGGGAGAAGCAAGAGAAGCTGATATTGGTATTGCCGGTGGAGATAAGGTTGGACTTATCTTCAAAAAAGGTGAAATTATTTGCAAAGTACCGGAAGACCAACTACTTGATAGATTAGTAGAAGAAATTGATAAATTGTAAGAAATAGAGAAGTATAAATGAGTTCAGTTAAAGAAATTTTTTCAGACTACATATGTGAGGATGTACTAGACCAAAGCCTAGTACATTCTCAAGTGGGAAATTTAAGAATAAATAAAGGTACAAGAACTTTGTCTTTCATAATTCATTGTGATAGGCTTTTTAGTGATACAGAACTTTCTAACCTAAACAGTGAATTGATGAATTCTAAACTTGCACTAAGCAAGGTGATTATTACACCAAAGTTTAATTCATCACTATTTTCTGCTGATTGTTTTGATGAGTTACTTAATGAGTTGAGAAACAGAATTCCAACTCTTAACGGTACATTCAAAGATTGTGAAGTAACTTTTGAAAACAATTTGCTTAACATTACTATCAAGCATGGTGGTGGTGCATTACTAAAGGCAAAGAATTTTAACCATGAGTTGCAGAACCTTGTACAAGAGAGATTTGGTTTACTAATAAAAGTAAATGTTGATGGTGTCCTTGAAATGGATGCTGAAAATGAATCTTATATTGAAGAACAGAAAACTGTTGAACAAACAACAGTAAGACAAGAAGTTCAACAAGTAGTTCAAACTTATGCTATTGAAGAAAAACGCCTTGAAGAAAATGCAGAGGAAAGACTACAGAACAAAGAAGGCTTTGTAGAAGTTAGAGAGGGTAAGTTCCTTTATCCTCAAGTTAACTTACAAAAGTGCAGACCACTTTACGGTAGAACTATCAAGAAAGCACCTTCACCAATGAGTGATATTGCCTATGATACAGGTAAAATCACAGTATGGGGTGATGTATTTAGTGTTGAAAAGAAGGTTACTCGTTCCGGAGATAAAAATATTTTCAATATTCTATGTACCGACTATTCAGGTTCTGTAAATGTAAAAGTTTTCGGTGATATAGCTTCTACAAAAGTCCTTGACCAAATTAAGAAAGGCCAAACAATTATTGCCGATGGTGATATTGAAAATGATAGATATGCCGGTGAACTTGTACTAAATGCTCGTTCTATTGGTTTTACTGAAAAAATTGATGTAAAAGACAACGCTGACGAAAAGCGTGTAGAACTACATATGCATACCAATATGTCCGATATGGATGGTATTTCTTCAGCAAGTGATATTGTTAATCGTGCATATAAATGGGGACACAAAGCTGTTGCCATCACTGACCATGGTGTAGCACAGGCATTCCCTGAAGCTATGAATACAGCTGAAAAAATCAATAAAGATGAAAACAAAATCAAGGTTATTTATGGTTGTGAAGCCTATTTTGTTGATGACTTTGTATCTGCAGTTAAAGGTGGTCAAGATGAAAGTCTAGATGGTACATTTGTATGTTTCGATATTGAAACAACAGGACTATCTGCACAAAAAGAAAAGATTACAGAAATCGGTGCAGTAAAAATTAAAAATGGTGTTGTAGTAGATACATTTGAAACTTTTGTTAATCCTGAAAAGCCAATTCCTGAAAAGATTGTTGAACTTACAGGTATCAATGATGGTATGGTTAAGGATGCACCACTTGATGTAGAAGCAGTAAAAGACTTCCTAGAATTTGTAGATGGTGCAGTTGTAGTTGCCCATAATGCACCATTTGATACATCATTTATTAGAGTAGTTTGCGATAGAATGGGTGTAGAATACAACCTAACTTCTATTGATACAGTTGCAATTTGTCGTTCAATTTTACCGGATATTAAGAATTGCAAACTGGATACAGTTGCTAAATATTTAAGACTAGGTAACTTTAATCACCATAGAGCAACTGATGATGCTGAAATTCTATCAAGAATTTTCTTTAGTCTATGCGATAGACTAATGGACGACTATGCAGTTAAGTCAACTATAGATATTAATACCCACCTTAACGGTGCAGACCAAAAGAAACTACCTGCTTATCATCAGATTATTCTTGTTAAAAACCAGGTTGGTTTAAAGAACTTGTATAAACTTATTTCTTATGCTCATTTAAAGTATTTTTATAGAAAGCCTAGAATTCCTAAGTCTGAACTTATTAAGCATAGAGAAGGCTTAATTATCGGTTCTGCTTGTGAAGCCGGTCAGCTTTTCAGAGCTATTACTTCCGGTAAACCTTGGGCAGAACTTAAGGATATTGCATCATTCTATGATTATCTAGAAATTCAGCCTTTAGGCAACAATGAATTTATGATTAGAAACGGTAGTGCTACCAGAGAAGATTTAATCAAGTATAACAGAACTGTTGTAAGACTTGGTGAAGAACTTAATCTTCCTGTTGTTGCTACTTGTGATGTTCACTTCCTAGACCCTCATGATAAGGATTATCGTAAGATTTTACAAGCATCAAAAGGCTTTGCAGATGCTGACCAACAAGCACCACTTTACTTTAGAACAACAAAAGAAATGCTAAAGGAATTTGATTATCTCGGTGAAGAAAAAGCATATGAAATTGTAGTTAAAAATACAAATGCTATTGCCGATATGTGTGATTATGTACGACCAATTCCACCGGGAAACTTCCCACCATTTATTGAAGGTGCTGAGGAACAACTTAACTCAATTACTTGGAAAAGAGCAAAGGAAAAGTACGGTGACCCATTGCCTGAAATAGTAAAAGCAAGACTTGATAAAGAACTAAATTCTATCAATACATACGGTTTCTCAGTTCTATATATGACTGCTCAAAAGCTGGTTGCAGATAGTGAAGCTCATGGTTATTTGGTAGGCTCAAGAGGTTCTGTTGGTAGTTCCTTTGTTGCTACAATGTCAGGTATTTCAGAAGTTAATCCACTTGCTCCTCACTATGTATGTAGTAAATGTAAGCACAGTGAATTTATTACTGACGGTAGTTATGGTTCAGGTTTTGACTTGCCACCAAAGGATTGTCCTGAGTGTGGCACACCGATGGATAGAGACGGTCACGAAATTCCATTTGAAACTTTCCTAGGATTTAAGGGCGACAAAGTCCCTGATATTGACCTTAACTTTAGTGGTGAATATCAGAGTAAATCCCATAGATATACAGAAGAACTTTTCGGTCACGATAATGTGTTTAAAGCCGGTACAATAGCAACAGTTGCCGATAAAACTGCTATTGGTTATGTAAAGAAGTATGAAGAAGAAAAGGGCAGAGTCTATAGCAAAACCGAAGAACTAAGACTTGCCAGTGGTTGTACAGGTATTAGAAGAACCACAGGTCAGCATCCCGGTGGTATGGTTGTTGTTCCTAAGGGTAAAGAAATTTATGATTTCTGTCCGGTACAACATCCTGCAAATGATATGAAGTCTGATAATGTTACTACTCACTTCGACTTCCATTCTATCCATGATACAATTTGTAAACTTGATGAACTTGGTCATGATTCTCCTACAGTTTATCATTACTTAGAAGAATTCACAGGTATTCCTGTTATGGAAGTATCAATGTCAGATCCTGATGTTTATTCATTGTTTACTTCACCAAAAGCACTAGGTGTTACACCTGAAGATATTGATTGTCAAACAGGTACTCTTAGCTTACCTGAATGTGGTACTAACTTTACAAGACAGATGATGATTGATGCAAAACCAACTTGCTTTGCCGATCTTATGCAGATTGCAGGTCTATCCCATGGTACTGATGTATGGCTAGGTAATGCTCAAGAACTTATCAAAAACGGTACTTGTACAATTTCAGAAGTTATCGGTACTCGTGACAGTATTATGACCTACTTAATGCACAAAGGTCTTGAACCCGGTATGGCATTTAAGATTATGGAAATTGTCCGTAAAGGTAATGCCACAAAGTTACTTACAGAAGAACATTTTGAGGCTATGCGTAGTCACAATGTTCCGGAATGGTACATTGATTCTTGTATGAAAATCAAGTATATGTTTCCTAAGGCTCATGCTGCTGCTTATATGATTTCTACTTTGCGTTATGGTTGGTATAAAGTGCATAAGCCACTTGCATATTATGCTGCTTACTTTACAGTTCGTGGTGAAGATTTTGATGGGGCAACTGTAATGAAAGGTAGAGATGCAGTTAGAGAGAAGATGAAGATTATCAAGCAAAAGGGTAATGAAGCTTCTGCTAAAGAACAAACAGAATTTTCTACTTTGGAAATTATAAACGAAATGTTAGCAAGAGGCATTGAGTGCCTACCTGTTGATATTTACAAATCCGAAGCTAAGAAATTTATTATAGAAGATGGCAAGATTAGACTACCGTTTATGTCACTTTCAGGTATAGGTGAAGCTGCTGCAATTTCTCTTGCTGAATGTGGCAAGAAAAATAAGTATCTTTCAATAGAAGAAATGATTATTAAAACTAAAGTTTCCAGAGCAGTTATTGAAACACTTAAAAATGTAGGTTGTCTAAACAATTTACCTGAAAGTTCACAAATGTCTTTGTTCTAAGGAGGAATATATGAAAGATAAACGACTAAAAAGAGGTATAATCCTAATAGCAGTTGCAGCTTTATTCTGCTTTTTGATTATGAATTTTAACAAAGTAGTAAGTATTATTTCTACAATTTTTACTGTATTAACACCATTTATGTATGGCTTTATTATTGCTTATATATTAAAGTTCCCATATAACTTCTTTTACGAAAAAGCCTATAAAGGCATAGGCAAGAAACATGAAAAATGTAAAGTAATGCGAAAACCACTTGCTATTATAACTACCTATGTAATAGCCATTTCTGTAATAGCTTTCTTAATGGTTATTATTATACCTAGCTTGGTAGATAGCTTTGCAGAGTTATCTAAAAATATTATTAACTATGGTAAACAGTTTGAACAGTTGGCTGCACAATTTATAGATTGGGCAAATGCAACATTCGGTTTATCACTACAAATGGATAACGGTCTTGTTGACTTTATTAACAAGTTTACAAAGATGTTCTCAGGTGGTAATATTCTTGATACTGTTAAGTCACTGTTAAGCAGTATTTTCCCTGAAATCCTTTCTACTGCAAAGGTTGTTTCTTATGGTGTATATAACTGGATTATCGGTATTGTTGCATCAATTTATTTCCTATCATCAAAGGAACTTATGTGTGGTCAAGTAAAGAAACTTACTATGGCTTATGCTCCTAAGAAATGGCAAAACAAGATTTTCGAAGTAACTCATATGTCAAATGAAGTATGTGGTAACTTTATTATCGGTCGTGTAATTGACTCTTTAATTATCGGTGTACTTTGCTATATTATTTTACTTGTATTCAACTTTGATTATGCTTTGCTGATTGCAGTTGTAGTTGGTATTACAAATGTTATTCCATTCTTTGGACCATTCCTTGGTGCAATTCCTAGTGGTTTTATTCTACTAATGATTAACCCAACAGAATGTTTCTGGTTTGTAATTATTATTGTTCTTTTACAGCAACTTGACGGTAATGTTATTGGTCCTAAGGTTATCGGTGACAAAATCGGTATCTCAGGTTTCTGGATTTTATTCAGTGTTATTGTAGGTAGTGGTTTATTCGGTGTAGCCGGTATGCTGATGGGTATTCCTGCTTTCGTTGTAATTTACAACCTACTTGGCAAAGATGTAAACAAGAAACTTCTTAGAAATAAAGAGTATATTTCTAAAGAACCTTTAGATAAAAGCAAAAAGTCTGAGAAAGTTAAAGAAAATTAAAGGTTGACAAAGTTTCTTTAGTGTGTTAACATATTAGCACACTAAAGTGCGAGGTAATTTATGAGAAAGAATTTAATGATTACACCGGAGGGTACAAAGGACTATTTGTTTGAAGAATGTATCACCTCTTGCGATGTACAGGAAAAGATTAAGAATTGTTTTGTAAATAGGGGCTATTCAAAGGTAGATACTCCTTGTATTGAATTTTATGATTTGTTTTCTTTGGAGGACTCAGGTTATCCACAAGAAGCAATGTTTAAGACAACTGATAATAAAGGCAGACTAATGGTTATGCGTCCCGATTCAACATTACCTATTGCAAGAATGGCAGCAACTCGTTTAAAGAATTATGATTTGCCTCTAAGACTTTATTACGGTCAGTCCGTTTATCGTAACAATCCTACTTTGCGTGGTAGAAGTAATGAAATTATGCAGATGGGTGTTGAACTTATCGGTGCAACAGGTAAGAGGGCAGACCTTGAAATTTTAACTACTGCTATTGACTGTCTGTCAGCTAATGTTGATGATTTCCGTATTGAAATCGGTCACGCTGATGTATTTAACGCATTAGTAGAAAGACTAAATGTAACTGCTGAAACTGCTGAAGCTATTCGAGTAAGTATTGAAAGCAAGAATTATTCAGCCCTAAATACTATCCTTGATAAACTTCCTAAAAGTTCAGATGTTGAAGCTATCAGAAAGTTACCAAGACTATTTGGTGGTGTTGAAGTAATTGATGAAGCCTTAAATCTATGTAATGATGAAAAGGCTGTTAAAGCATTAAACTACCTAAAAGAAATATTTGAAGATTTATCAAAACTTAACCTTGGTGACAAGATTATTATAGACCTTGGTATTGTTCAACAGACTAACTACTACAGTGGTATTGTTTTTACAGCTTTTGTAAACGGTATCGGTGATGAAGTTATTTCGGGTGGTAGATACGACAAACTAATGGAAAACTTTGATTTCCCTACAGGTGCTGCCGGTTTTGCAGTTAATGTAGATGACCTTGTTGAAATTAAGTTAAAAGATAGCAACAAAGACGAAGCTCCTATTCCGGAAATTCTTGTTTGTGCAAAAGATGGCTTTGAAATCACAGCTATTGAAAAAACAAAAGAACTTGTTAATCAGGGCAAAAATGCAGTGTTTAGCGTATTTGAAACAATTGAAGAAGCTAAACAGTATGCAGACAAAACCAGAGTAAATGAACTATTAGTTGTAGGTGAATGATATGCAGCCATTAAGAATAGCCTTAACAAAAGGCAGACTTGAAAAAGATACAATAAAATTATTTCAAAAGATAGGTTACAACTGTGATGCAGTTATCAACAAGGGCAGAAAGCTCATCCTTCCAATTGGTAACGGCGAAATCGAAGTTGTCCTAGCTAAAGCAGCCGATGTTATTACATATGTTGAAAATGGAGTTTGTGACCTTGGTGTTGTTGGCAAAGATACAATTCTTGAAAACGGTCATTGTTTCTATGAACTACTTGACCTAGGTTTTGGTAGATGTAAGTTTGCAGTAGCAACACAAAAGGGTAAAGACCTTTATGGTGGATACAAAGCACTAACAATTGCTACTAAGTATCCTAATGTTACAAGATCATTCTTTGAAGAAAAAAATATGGATGTTCGTGTAATCAAAATTGAAGGTTCTGTTGAACTTGGACCACTTATCGGTTTAAGTGATGCAATTGTGGATATTGTTGAAACAGGTTCAACTTTAAAAGAAAACGGACTTGAAGTTGTTGAAGATGTTTGTCCAATCTCAGCAAGATTAATTGCTAATGTTGCAAGTCTAAAACTACACAAAAAACAAATTGAAGAACTTGTTGATTTAATAAGTAAGGAGATTGATGTTTAATGTATATTATTCCTGCTATTGATATTAAGGACGGTAACTGTGTTCGCCTACAAAAGGGTGACTACAATACAGTTAAAAAAGTTGCTGAAAACCCATATATTACTGCTAAGTCATTTAAAGATGCCGGTGCAAGATACCTACATATGGTTGATCTTGATGGTGCAAAAGATGGTAAAATGCAAAACGCCGAATTAATTTGTGATATTGCAAAGTCCTGTGGTATGCTTGTTGATGTTGGTGGTGGTATTCGTGACCTAAAGGCTATTGAATATTACCTAAATAACGGTGTCAACCAAGTTGTTTTAGGTTCAGTTGCAGTTAAGAACCCTCAGATTGTTATTGATGCAGTTAGGAATTTTGGTGACAAAATTATTGTTGGTATTGATGCAATGGACGGTATGGTAAAGTCAGAGGGTTGGATTGACGGTAGCGATATTTACTACACAGAACTTGCCAAGAGAATGGAAGATGTTGGTGTAGAAAAGTTTATCTTTACCGATATTAACCGTGACGGTATGCTAACAGGTCCTAACCTTGTTCAGCTTGAAGTGCTAAGTAATTCTGTAAGTGCTGACATTGTAGCAAGTGGTGGTGTATCAGATTTAACAGATATTAAGGATTTAATGAGTCTTAATATTTTTGGTGCAATTTGTGGTAAGTCAATTTATGAAGGTACACTTAATTTACCAAAGGCTATTAAACTAACAAGAGGTTAATTATGGAAAATAACTTAGATAAGTATTTTGTTAAGTCAGACTTAATTCCGGCAGTAATTCAAGAGAAATCTACAGGTGAAGTCCTTATGGTTGCTTGGATGAACAAGGAGTCTATGGCTAAAACACTTGAAACAGGCTATACTTGGTTTTGGAGTAGAAGTCGTCAGGAACTATGGAATAAAGGTGCAACATCAGGCCATCTTCAAAAGGTTGTTGAAATTTATTCCGATTGTGATGATGATACCTTATTAGTAACAGTAGAACAAACAGGTGCTGCTTGTCATACAGGTAACCACAGTTGTTTCTTTAAGAAAATTTATTGATTTAATTACAAAACTGCTTTCTATTAATTTAGAGAGCAGTTTTCTTTTATAAAAAAGTGGGTACTGAAAATCAGTACCCATAATTTTTTAACTTGCATTCTTTAGTTGTAGTCTTAATTTATCACTAATCATAGCAATAAATTCACTGTTAGTTGGCTTACCTCTTGAGTTGTGGATAGTATATCCAAAGTAGGAGTTAAGCACATCCACATCACCTCTGTCCCAAGCAACTTCAATTGCATGTCTAATAGCCCTTTCAACTCTACTGGAAGTTGTTTCATACTTTAGTGCAACTGATGGATACAGTTCCTTAGTAACGGCATTGATGATTTCAGGCTTTTCAATAGACATAAGTATTGAATCTCTTAGGTAGTGATAACCCTTAATATGTGCAGGTACACCGATTTGATGAAGAATCTCAGTAACCTTTACTTCAATGTTAAGGTTGCTTTGATAACCTTGGTTGTTCATAATGTTCTTTGTGTTCATTAACATAGTAATGTTTTCAGTAAGGTCGTTAATGTTGTAAGGCTTTAGCACAAAGTAAGATGCACCATTGTTCATAGCCTCTTGTTCAAGCAAAGCACTTCTATAGTTAGAAAATGCAATGAAAAGTGGGGAACAGTTGCTTTCATTTCTAATGTGACGCATAACGCTTATTCCATCTAGTCTTGTTAGGAACAAGTCGAACAGTACCACATCAGGGTGTATCTCGTTAATTTTGTTTAGTAGTTCTTCACCATCTTTAGCAGAGTAGTGAACTGAAAAGTTCTTACTGTTGAGAAAACGGAGTGTTTCCTCATCAAATTCATTTGGTTCTTCTGTGAGAAGTAGTTTGATTTTATTCTCCATGAAAATTCTCCCTTGTTAATTTGTTGAGATAATCATACCATATTATGGTAAATATATCAAGGGTTTACACTTAAATTTTTTTCAAAAAATTAATTTAAATCTCAACATATTGTGTCACCACTACCCACTATATTACAAAATACCCCAATAATATGCCGTTTCTACAATTTTTTATTTTGACTCATCTATCATTGTTTCAGCAAGAATACCATAACCTTTTTCAGGATTATTGACAAATACATGGGTAACTGCACCAATAAGTTTACCATCTTGTATTATAGGTGAACCACTCATACCCTGTACAATGCCACCTGTTTTTTTCAGTAACTCTTTGTCTGTAACTTCAATTGTAATTTCTTTCATTTTGTCAAAGAAGAAGTGACATTCCGGTTTAATATATACTTTGTAGAATTTAGGGTTAGAACCCTCAACAGTTGTGTAAATATAAGCAGTTCCTTTTTTAACTTCTTCCTTAGTAGCAACTTTATATTCTTTGTAGGAAGTTTCTATTTCTTTATTACAGAACAGCCCATATTCTGAATTATGATAAGCCTTACCGATTTCATCATCTAAGAAATATCCGTTAAGTCCACCGGCATAGCCACTTTTTGCTTTATCAACACTTTGAATAATTGCAGGACAAATGTCACCCTCAGCCATAGGTAGTAGGTTAGTTGATTCTTTATCACAAATACCGTGACCTAAACAAGCAAAAGTATTATTGTTTGTATCATAATAAGTTATAGTTCCTATACCGGCACAACTGTCTTTTATCCAAATACCTACTGTATAATTACCATTGTGATTTTCAGGTTTAATGTTTAAGTCAATAATTTCATAATCTCTGTTAATAGTAAACTTAATAGTTTGATTTTTATATTCTTCAATTTTATTCCTTACAACTTCATTATCCTTAACTTTCTCATTATTAATACCTATTATAATGTCATTAACCCTCATACCGGCCTTATCAGCAGGAGAATTTTCTCTTACTTTGGTTACTAAAGCACCCTCTGAATAAAATTTAATTCCAAAAGGTTGTCCACCGATTTGTACTGTTTTATTTTTTAAGTCACTACTTGTCGCAATAGCATTTGATGGATTTATAGTATTATATACTCCTAATATAGCCACAATAGCTATTATAAATGAAATAACTTTTTTCATAACCTCACCTTTATTTATATGTCATACTATTATTTTTTCTTGTTTTATAGTATAATAGTTTGGAAATAGTATTGATAAAATATTATTTTGGTAGTATTATTTTTCTAGTGCTGATTTTCAGTACAGAAGTTCCAAATTTTATATTTAATGGGTGCTATATGAGTGAAGAAAAAATTTTTACAGGTTTAACTACCCAAGAAGTTGACAAGAGAATTTCAGAGGGTAAGGTTAATGTTGATACCTCAAAACCGGAAAAAACCTTAGGAAATATTTTATTTAAAAATATTTGTACATTATTTAACTTGTTGAATGTTGTTCTTGCTTTAGCAGTTTTTCTTGTTGGTTCATACAAGAATATGCTTTTTATCGGTGTTGTATTTTTCAATACAATAATCGGTATTGTGCAAGAAATTCGTAGTAAAAAAGCAGTTGATAAACTGTCTATTATTTCCGGTAACAATTCAAAGGTTATCAGAAACGGTGAAACAATAGATATTAATAATGAAGATATTGTTCTTGATGATTTGCTTTCATTAAGCAGAGGTAATCAAATTCCAACTGACTGTGTTGTTGTTGACGGTGAGTGCTTTGTAAATGAAAGTATGCTTACCGGTGAAAGTGAATTAATTAGGAAAAAAGTTGGGGACAAGCTAATGTCCGGTAGCTTTATCAACTCAGGACAATGTATCTCAAAGGTTGTTGCAGTAGGTGATGATAATTATGCTGCAAAGCTAAATAATTCTGCTAAGTATTATAAAGAAAATAATTCTGAAATTTTCAGAACTATTAAAAAAATTATTAAAGTAGTAACTTGTATTTTAGTTCCATTGGGTACAATACTGTTTTTACATCAGTTATTATTCTTAAATGTTTCATTGGAAGATGCAGTCGTTAAAACTGTAGCAGCACTTATAGGTATGATTCCTGAGGGACTTGTACTTTTGACAAGTACAGTTCTTGCTGTTTCTGTTATAAGACTTTCTAAGAAAAATGTTCTTGTTCAAGACCTTTATTGTATTGAAACACTTGCAAGAGTAGATACTCTTTGTCTTGACAAAACAGGAACACTTACTTGTGATGAAATGATTGTTGAAGATATTATTCCCCTAAGTGACTATACTTATGATGATGTGCTAAATATTCTTTCTGATTTTGCAAATAATAGCATTGACTACAACAGTACAATGAATGCAGTTAGGGATAAAATTGATGGATACCATTACGAAAAAGCAGTTTCTGTAGAAGCCTTTTCTTCCGAAAAGAAATGTTCTTCTGTTACTTTTAGTGATAGGAAGATTCTCTGTGGTGCAGGTGAATTTATCCTTAATGAAGATGAAAATGATATTTTAACCGATATTAAGGAATATGAAAATAACTACAGAGTACTAACTTTTGTAATGATTAAAGGTGATACAAGAACACCTATTTGTAATGTTTTATTGAGAGATAAACTTCGTGAAAATGCAAAAGAAACCTTAAAGTATTTCAAAAAACAAGGAGTTAATATTAAGATTATTTCAGGTGACTCAGTAAATACTATTGTGAATATTGCCAGAACTTTTAATATTGATAACTACGATAAAGCTATTGACTGTAGCACTTTAAAAACTGATGAAGATATTAAAAAAGCATCAGAAGAATATACAATCTTTGGTAGAGTAACTCCTCAACAAAAAGAAAAGCTGATTTCATCAATTCACGATAATGGTCATTCAGTAGCTATGACAGGTGATGGAGTAAATGATGTATTAGCTTTAAAAAAAGCTGATTGTTCGGTAGCAATGGCATCAGGTAGTGAGGCTGCTAAGTGTGTATCACAAATTGTACTTGCTGATAATGACTTTTCATCAATGCCATATATTGTTACTGAGGGTAGAAGAACAATTCAGAATATCCAAAGAAGTTCATCACTGTTTTTAGTTAAAAATATTTTTTCAATTTTACTTTCTGTTTTAGTTATTATTTTTGGTATGTCCTATCCATTCCAATCAATTCAACTTTCATTTGTCGGAGGACTTACCATCGGTATTCCGTCATTTATATTAGCTATGGAATATAACAATAACAGAATTACAGGAAACTTCTTCATTAACATTATCTGTGGTGCAATACCGGCAGGTTTAACGGTTACTCTAAATTCTATATTGGTTATGACTTTAGGTTATCAACTTGGATATAATACACAAACTTTGGAAACTGTCTGTATTATGGTAACTGCTTTTGCATTGTTTGCACTAGTAGTGAAGATTTCTTTACCGTTTAATAAACTAAGACTTTCTTTATCAATATTTATTTTTGTTTGCTTAGTTTTAGGTTTCTTGTTTGGTGGCAAAATTTTAGGTACAGTACCACTAAATCATAATTCTTCTATGTTTTTATTATGTTCATTTGCTTTTACAATAATAGTATTTATTATTCTTACTTTCATTACAACTGCTATTAAGAAAAAGATAGTTGACAAAAATTAAAATATAACTAGATAGCACAACATGAAGTTGTGCTATTTTTGACTTAAATTTAACTTTTTTATACATAATTAATGTGGTATAATAAATATAAAAATAATTGAGATGATATATATGAATTTTACTTTACCTAAAAATGTTTTAAATATAATTTCAAAAATGGAGTCAAATGGTTTTCAATGTTATACAGTAGGTGGTTGTGTAAGGGATATGATACTTGGTTTAACACCTAAGGATTATGACTTAACCACAAATGCAAAACCGGATGAAATTATTTCAATATTCAAAGATTACAAAATTATTGATGCCGGAATAAAGCATGGCACAGTTGCAGTAATTATTGATAATGAAGTTTATGAAATCACAACCTATAGAATTGATGGAGATTATGAAGATAACCGACATCCTAAGAATGTAGAGTTCACCACTTCACTTAAAGAAGACTTAGCAAGAAGAGATTTTACGGTAAATGCTATGGCATATAACCCAAGTGAAGGTGTAATTGACTATTTCAACGGTCAAGAAGATTTAAAGTATAAGGCTATTAGATGTGTTGGTGAACCGGATAAAAGATTTAAGGAAGATGCATTAAGAATTTTAAGAGCATTAAGGTTTGCATCAACTTATAACTTTTCAGTAGAATTTAATACATATAACGCAATTGCAAAGAATAAAGAACTTTTAAATAATATTTCTAAAGAAAGAATTGCAACAGAACTTGTAAAAACTTTGTGTGGTGAAAATTGTAGTTATATTCTCAGAAGATTTAAAGATGTATTTGCAGTTATCATTCCTGAAATTTCTACAATGTTTCATTATGACCAAAACACACCACACCATAACAAAACTTTATGGAAACACACAGTTTCTTGCGTTAAGCATATTGACAACGACCCAATCTTAAGAATGATAATGTTACTTCATGATATAGGTAAACCTATGTCAGAAAATAAAGATGAAAATGGTGTTTCTCATTTTAGAGGTCACGAAAAGACCGGTGCAGGTATTGCAAAGATAATTTTGGAAAGACTTCGTTATCCAAAAGATTTTACTGAAACTGTGGTTAATTTAATTTCAATTCACGATTTAAGAATTCAGCCTGACAGAATTATAATTAAGAAAGTATTGAAAAATATCGGTTCAGATAATTTTTCAATGCTTATGAAAATTCAAATGGCTGATGTACTTTCTCAGTCATCATACCATCAACAAGAAAAGATTGATAAACTGAATAAAGTTAATAGTATCTTTCGTGATATTATGGATAATGACGAATGTTTTAGTTTAAAGTATCTTAAAGTCAATGGCTCGGACCTTATGGGTTGTGGAATGTCAAAAGGCAAAATAATAGGTGATACACTTAATCTTTTGCTTAATAAAGTTATTGAAAATACTTTAATTAACGATAAAGAAACTTTACTTCAATATGTTAGGAAAAATGTAATATAAATAAAAAAAGGAGATGCATTAGCATCTCCTAAATTTTTGCCTATTTGAATTGTAACAGATAATTAAATCTGACTTACACCTGTTTCCTTAGCAGCTTTAATAACAGCTTCAGCAACAGCCTTACCGATTCTCTTATCAAATGCTTCCGGTAGAATATACTCAGCATTTAGTTCATCATCAGAAATTAGGTTTGCAATAGCATAAGATGCAGCAACTTTCATTTCTTCATTGATTTCCTTTGCTCTACAATCCAAAGCACCTCTAAAGATACCTGGGAAAGCAAGTACATTGTTGATCTGATTAGGAAAGTCACTTCTACCTGTACCAACTACAGCAGCACCTGCATTCTTAGCCTTATCAGGCATAATTTCAGGTGTAGGGTTTGCCATAGAGAAGATAATAGGGTCATTAGCCATACTCTTCACCATTTCTTCAGAAACAATGTTAGGAGCACTTACACCGATAAATACATCAGCATTTTTCATTGCATCAGCTAGGTTACCTGTCTTTTTACTTCTGTTAGTAACCTTTGCAATTTCCTTATGTGCATCCTTAAGAGTATCATCATCTTCACAAAGAATACCGTTAATATCACACATTGTAACATTCTTAAAACCAATGTTTAGAAGGTGCTTACAAATAGCAATACCGGCAGAACCTGCACCGTTAATTACAACCTGTACATCTTCAATATTTTTATTAACTACCTTTAGTGCGTTAAGTAAACCGGCTGCAACAATAATAGCAGTACCATGTTGGTCATCATGGAATACCGGAATGTCACATTTTTCTTTTAACTTCTTTTCAATTTCAAAGCATCTAGGTGCTGCAATATCTTCAAGGTTAATGCCACCAAAGCTACCACTGATAAGATAAACTGTATTTACAAATTCATCAACATCTTTAGTTCTAACACAAATAGGAAAAGCATCAACATCAGCAAATTCCTTGAATAATGCACATTTACCTTCCATAACAGGCATACCGGCCTCAGGACCAATGTCACCTAGTCCTAAGATAGCAGAACCGTCAGTAACTACTGCAACAAGGTTGTTTCTTCTTGTTAGTTCAAATGACTTGTTGTAGTCCTTATTAATTTCAAGGCAAGGTTCAGCAACACCTGGAGTGTAAGCCAGTGACAAATCTTTGCTACTATTAACCTTAACTCTGGAAACAACTTCGATTTTGCCGTTCCATTCATAATGCTTTTGTAAAGATTCTTGTCTAATATCCATATTGTAATCCTCCATTAAAATCTTATTATATTATACAACTTATTATAAATTCATTCAATATGTTTGACAAAATATTATTTTTCTATTAAAATATAGTAGCAACTAGATTGAATAGCTACGGTTAGAAGCGAAAGCGACTATCCGAGGAAAGTCCGAGCTCCATAGAGCAATGATAACGGCTAACAGCCGCCGGGGGTGACCCTAGGGATAGTGCAACAGAAAATTACCGCCACTTATGTGGTAAGGATGGAAAGGCGAGGTAAGAGCTCACCGGTAATATGGAGACATATTAGCCGTGTAAACCCTATTTGGAGCAACACCGTGGAGGGACATAATGCTTGCTCGGCAGTCCCGGGGAGGTGGCGTTGAGCAGTTGTGGTAACACACTGCCAAGATAGATGGCTATTCACGACAGAACTCGGCTTATAGATTTGGTTGCTAAGGGTCATTATGACCCTTATTTTTTTGCTATTTATTTATATTTCTTTTAAATAATTTTTTATAAGAAAATTACAAAAATATTACAAAATATCACTATCATGTAATATAATTCGATAAAAAGTATCAATTTTTTAAATTTATTTACAAAAAGGTCTTGTTTTTTTTCTTTTATAGTATTATAATATGTTCATAATGAATTTAAAGAATTTTTTTAAAGAATATTTTAAAAGAATTATTTATTAGAATTATTCAAAAGAATTACTTTAAAGAAAAATAATTATGTAAATGGGGAGAATATTATGAGGCTAAGAAAACAAAACTTAGGCGACAGAAACCTAATTGGTGCTCGTGTTGAATCTGCAAGAAAAAAGAAGGGAATGAAGCAAAAGGAACTTCTTGCACAGTTGCAGGTCAACGGCGTTGATATGAATGCATCAGGTCTTTCTAAGCTGGAAGGTCAAATCCGTTATGTAACAGATATTGAACTTGTTGCATTAGCAGATATTTTGGAAACTTCTGTTGACTCACTTCTTGGCAGAGAATAATTTTAAGTAGAACGGTGACTTTGTCACCGTTTTTTTTGCGTTATTTGCATAAAATAATTGAAATTTTCTTTACATTTGGTATAATAATATAGTATGTATTTAGGAGGTTGAACCTTATGACAAAAATTGATAACTTTTTTGAAAGTATAAAGGATAAGAAAGTAGCATTTTGTGGACTTGGTATCAGTAACTTTCCTGTTATGGAAATGTTCGTAAACAAGGGCATTGATGTTACTGCTTGTGATAGAAGAAATTTTGAGGACCTAGGAGATAATGCTAAGAAAGCAGAAGAACTTGGTGTTAAACTTTCTTTAGGTGATAATTACCTAAAGAATCTTGATGTTGATATAGTGTTTAGAACACCCGGTATGAAGTACTATATGGATGAACTTGTTGAAATGCGTAGTCGTGGTGTTGTTGTAACTTCAGAAATGGAACTTTTCTTTGAACTTGCCGACTGTCATATTATTGCAGTTACAGGTTCTGACGGTAAGACAACTACAACTTCTATTGTTTCAGAATTTCTAAAAGCTGCCGGTAAAAAGGTATTTTTAGGTGGTAATATCGGTAAGCCACTTTTACCTGAAATTGAAAGTATTACTAAGGATGATTATGCAGTTGTTGAACTTTCTTCATTCCAGCTAATCTCAATGAAAGAAAGTCCTGAAATTGCTATTGTAACAAATGTTTCACCAAATCACCTTGATATACATAAGGATATGCAAGAATATGTTGATGCCAAGAAGAATATTCTTCTTCATCAAAATGCTTTCTCAAAGACTGTTCTTAACCTTGATAATGAAATTTCAAATTCATTCTCAAGTGAAGTTCGTGGTCAACTAGTTAAGTTTAGCAGAAGAAATACTGTTACTAACGGTGCATATCTAAAGGATAACAAGATAGTTTATTCTGATTACGGTAAGGAAACAGAGATTATTGACATTAAAGATATTTTCATTCCGGGTATGCACAATGTTGAGAATTATATGGCTGCTATCTCAGCAGTATGGGGTATTGTTGATGTTGATACTATTGTTAAAGTAGCAAAAACATTCCAAGGTGTAGAACATAGAGCAGAATTTGTAAGAGAGTTTAATGGTGTTAAGTACTACAACGATTCTATTGCATCCAGTCCTACAAGAACTGCATCAGGTACACTTTCTCTATATGATGAAAAGATTATTATTATTGCCGGTGGTTATGACAAAAACCTTAACTACGATGAACTAGGTGAAGTTATTTGTAAGAAGGTTAAAATTCTTATCTTAATGGGCAATACTGCTGATAAAATTGAAACTTCAACTAAGAAAGCACCTAGCTATAGTGAGGGTAACCCTGTAATTTATCGTGTATCTAATATGGAAGAAGCAGTTAAAAAGGCTTCTAAAGTTGCAGTTAAGGGTGATATTGTATCTCTTTCTCCTGCAAGTGCAAGTTTTGATTTGTACAAGAACTTTATGGAGAGAGGTATTCACTTCAAGAACCTTGTTAAAGAATTGAAATGATAAAATATCTGTCTGATGACACAAAATATAAGAATGTTACAGCTAAGCTAAAAGATAAGGATGTATTTTTCACCAGAATAAATGTATTGTATAAATCTTATGGGCTTAACTGTGACTTTCTTGATATATGGTATCAGTCTTTTAGTGAAGATTATGTTTCGCTGATTTCAAGGTTAGATAATCAGTTTATTTTATTTTTAACAGAAAATTCTAACATACAGGAAATTGAAGAATTTCTCAATGTGTTAGGGTTTTCTCATCTTTTGTTTAATGAAAAATATTCTCTGAATTTTAATTCTTCTAAGTCAGAAACAGGCTTAATTATGAAAAGAGAATTTATTAATAACAATGTAAAAGAAAATAACTGCATTTTTACTACCGTTAATGAATATAAAGATGTTTTTAACTTCTTTAATACTTGCAATTCAACTGTTGTAAAAATTGCTGATTATGGGTATTTTGCAACTGATTTACATTCCAAAGTTAGAGTAAATTGCAGTAAAATTTATTCACTTGAGCTAAAAGATAAAATAGTTTCTTGTGCAATAATAACAGGTGATGAATACAGTAAAATAATTTCACCAATTGCAACATTACCTCAGTATAGAAATAATGATTATGCAAAAAGCCTTTTAAATAATGTAAAAGAAGACAACTTATATTTATTTTGTGAAGATGATTTAAAAGAATGTTATACCAAAATGGGTTTTAATATAATAGGAAAATGGAAGGAAATACATAGATGAATTTTTTTGATTTAGATAGTAAAATTCTAGAACTATCTGAAAAAGCAATGGAACAGTGCAAAACTCAGTTCCAAGAAATAGAGAGAATACAAGAATATAACCAGAACAAAATGCTAAAGGCATTCCAAACTTGTGGTGTGTCAGAAAGCCACTTTGCCGATAGTACAGGTTATGGCTATAGTGATAGAGGTAGAGAAGTTCTTGATGAAGTATATGCCACTGCTTTTGGTGCAGAAGATGCAATAGTAAGACAAAGTTTTCAGTCAGGCACTCACGCATTAACAGTTGCTTTATTTGGTATGCTAAGACCCGGGGACACTATGCTTTCTGTTGTAGGTATTCCTTATGACACAATCAGAAGTGTAATCGGTATTGAGGGTAATTACTCAGGCTCATTAAAGGACTTTGATATTCATTATGATGAAGTACCATTAAAGGATAATGAAGTTGATTATGATGCTTTAGTCGAAAAGCTAAAGTCAAAGCCTAAAATGGCTTATATTCAGCGTTCAAGAGGTTATTCTCTAAGAAGAGCGTTAACTATTGCTGATATTAAGAAAATTGCAGAAATAGTTAAGAGAGAGTCACCTGAAACTATTGTTATGGTTGATAACTGTTATGGTGAATTTGTTGAAGAACTAGAACCAACTCAAGTTGGTGCAGATATTATGGCAGGTTCTTTAATTAAGAATGCCGGTGGTGGTATTGCTCCAACAGGTGGTTATATTGCCGGTAGAAAAGATTTAGTTGAAATTTGTAGTTACAGACTTACAACACCGGGTACAGGTAGAGAACTTGGTGCTACAATCAGCACAAAGAGAGAAATGTTCCTAGGTGCATTTAACTCACCACATATTACAGGTGAAGCTATGAAAACGGCTGTTTTTGCCAGCACACTATTTACATTAATGGGTTACGGTGTATCTCCAACAATGAATGAAAAAAGAGGAGATATTGTACAAGCTATTCTTCTTGAAAATGAAGAAAACCTTATTGCCTTTTGTGAGGGTATTCAAGCCGGTTCACCGGTAGATAGCTATGTAACACCTGTACCGGATGATTTACCGGGATATGATAGCAAGGTTATTATGGCTGCCGGTACTTTTACTTTAGGTTCAAGTATTGAGCTTTCTGCTGATGCACCACTTAGAGAACCTTTTGCAGTATGGATGCAAGGTTCATTTAACTTCCATTGTGGTAAGACAGGTGTGCTTATTGCAGCAAATAAAATTTTAAAGAAAAATAAGTAATATGAATTTTGAAAGTTTAGTTAAATCTATTACAGAAATATTTAGTGAAGAACCTGATAAACCATTTAAAAATGATAATGTTTCTACTGTATTCAGGCATAGTAACAATAACAAATGGTTTGCTTTATTAATGAAAATCCCTAAGAATAGATTAGGTGAATATTCCGATAGAATAGTAGATATAGTTAATATTAAGTGCGACCCAATAATGCTGGGTTCACTTTTAGAAGAAAAAGGTTTTTATCCGGCATATCATATGAATAAGGAACATTGGATAACAATATGCCTTGATGGTTCTGTTGATGATGAAAAAATACTTTCTTTAATTGATATTAGCTATGATTTAACAGTAAAATAAGCAGAAAAAAGTCCTTAACAATCAATTTGTTAAGGACTAATTTTATGTTCTTTTGTTTCTTAAATATTTAAAGAATTTATCAAAAAGTTCAAGTGACTCTTTTCCTTTAAAGCCACCTTCATAAGTAACTTTAAAATTTTCTTTCATATTAAATATATTGATAACAGAACCACAAGCACCATACTTTTTATCATATGCACCAAAATATACATTAGGTATTCTGGCATTAATTATAGCACCGGCACACATAGGGCAAGGTTCCATTGTTACATACATTTCACATTGCCAAAGTCTCCAACCGGATAACTCTTTACAAGCATTATCTATTGCAATAACCTCAGCATGATGAAGTGCATTTTTAGTTTTTTCTCTTGTATTGTGAGCTTTAGCAATTACAACACCATCTTTAACAATTACTGCACCAACAGGAACTTCATTTTCGTCTAAAGCCAACTTAGCTTCCTCTAGTGCAATATCCATAAACTTTTCATTATACATAATTAAAAACCTAATAAAGTAATAAATGCTTCAATAATGAAGAATGAAAGAAGAATTATAGTACCTGGATTGGCAAAGAATTGAACTATTCTATCCTTAGCACCTAAACTTACAATAGATTTATTTCCGAATTTAAAGTTAAGACCTTTTTTTACAAGTAAAACTATTGAAATGAAGCCCAGTAGTGTAAGTGTAAAAATAACTACCGAAGAAATCACAGAATACAAATTGTCACCAACATAGTTAGCTACAATATCAATAAGTACCGATGTACCATTATTAAGTAGATGTAAAACCATAGCCGGTATAATTGAATTTGTCTTTACAACTATAAATCCACAAGCTAAACCTACAATAAATGCAAATGGAATTTGTACAAAGTTACCATGCATAAACCCAAATAGGAGAGAAGATATTAAAATTGCAAAGCCATCACCGAATTTTCTAAATGAATTTAAGATAACACCTCTAAATATAAATTCCTCAGTTAAAGCAGGAATAATTGCAATACATATAAAGTAAATAACTTGGTCAAGAGGTGTCTTAGTTGTAAATTCAACACCGGTTGTATTTGTCAATCCAAATATACTTAAATTATTGTTCAGTAGGCTAACTGCAATATTTGCAACAGTACAAATTGCATATCCACCTAATACCAATAATAAAGGATTATATTTCTTATTACTGTTAACCGGAATAACTTCACTAAATTTGTAACGAAATATTAAGCAAAATACAAATGGTACAACAAAGAAACCGGCAAATTCTCCTAAACCATTAATAATGTAGTCATAAGAAGAATAACTGTTTTGTATTCCTGTAGTAATAAGAGAAGTATCTTTGCTGAAAAAACTTATAAACATAAATAGTACAGTAGCTGCAATATTCATAAATATAATTGCAATAAACAACATAAAGGAAAGTTTGTTGCTTTCTTTTCTTATCATTTTTTTCTCTTGATTTATTTGATAATTGTAGTACAATTGTTGTTGAAAAAGGTTATTCATTTTGGCTACCTCGACTTTCATTAGTATCATATTATCAAATTTCTAATTAATTGTCAAAAAGGTATTGACAAATTAAATGCTTTTATATATAATAAATGAGTAAAAGAAAGAAAGGCAGTTATGCTTTCACCTACGGGGTGCCGTCTGCGTGGGTTAATACTTACAGTTTTTTACTGATGCGTATTAGAGTGGACGGAGTTTATCTGTCCACTTTTTTAATTTATTTTGGAGGTGCTCGACAATCAGCAACAAGAAACTACAGATTAACGAAGAAGTCCGTGATAAGGAAGTAAGACTAATTGGTGCCGAAGGCGAACAGCTAGGTATTATGTCTTCAGAAAAAGCTTTCAATATAGCAATGGAGAGTAACCTTGACTTAGTTAAGATTGCTCCACAGGCAAAGCCACCTGTTTGCAAAGTAATGGACTATGGCAAGTATCGTTTTGAACAAGCTAAAAGGGAAAAAGAAAATAAGAAGAACCAGCGTACTTTTGATATTAAGGAAGTTAGACTTTCACTAAATATTGATGTGCATGACTTCAACACAAAACTTAACAATGCCCTTAAGTTTATTAAGAAAGGCGATAAGGTTAAGGTTTCAATTCGCTTTAGAGGTAGAGAGATGGGTCACCCAGAACAGGGTTATGACACAATGAACCGTTTTGCTAAAGCTTGTGAAGAAGTTGCTGTTATCGAAAAACCAGCAAAACTTGAAGGTAGAAATATGCTAATGTTTCTAGCTCCTAAGCCAAATAAGTAATTTTTAAGGAGGATTTTCATAATGGGAAAGATTAAGACACATAGTGGTGCAAAAAAGAGATTTAAACTTTCTAAGAATGGTAAGGTTATCCGTGCTCATGCTAACAAGCAGCACATTCTTAACAAGAAGAACACAAAGCGTAAGAGAGGTCTAAGACAGACTTGTGTAGCTGATAAGACAAATACAGCTCAGATTAAGAGATTAATCCCTTACAAATAATTAACTTTTTGAATTTAACTTACGAAATAACGGAGGAAATATAGAATGGCTCGTGTAAAAGGCGCGATGATGACTCGCAAAAGAAGAAACAAAACATTAAAGCTTGCTAAGGGTTATTACGGTGCAAAGAGTAAGCACTTTAAGATGGCTAAGCAGGCAGTTATGAAATCTGGTAACTATGCATACATTGGTCGTAAGCAGAAGAAGAGAGATTTCAGAAGACTTTGGATCACAAGAATTTCTGCAGCTTGTAAGCTAAACGGCACAAACTACAGCACATTTATGAATGGTCTTAAGAAGGCTAACATTGACCTTAACAGAAAGATGCTTTCAGAAATCGCTATTTCTGATCCGGCAGCTTTTGCTAGCCTTGTTGAAAAAGTTACAAAAGCTTAAGTGTTATGCGTTTGAGGTTCTTACCTCAAACGCTTTTTACTATCTAAAAAAGAGGTCATTATATGAAGTTTGTTACAAGTAGAGAAAATGGTACTCTAAAGCATATTCATAAACTAGTAAAGCAGAAAAAGTATAGGAACAAGAATAAACAGTTTGTTGCAGAAGGACTAAGAACTTGCCAAGATGTTTTAATTTCTAATATTCATATTGATGTGCTACTTTGTAGTGAAAATTTCTATACCAGAAATCTTGAATTATGCAATAGACTTGAGTCAATTTCTGATGAATCAATAGTTGTACCTAACAATATTTTCAATGTTTTGTCCGATACAAAGTCACCTCAAGGTGTAATGCTTGTACTTAAAACACTTGACAAAACTGATGATATTGATAAAATTGATTATAATGGTAAGTTTGTACTTTTAGATAATGTGCAAAATCCGGACAATATTGCAACAGTATTGCGTTCTGCCGATGCTTTTTCAATCAAAGGTGTATTTATCACAAAAGATTCTTGTGATATTTATAGTCCTAAGGTTGTAAGAGGTAGTATGGGTGCAATTTTCCGTGTACCTTTCTATATTATTAATGACGCAGAAGAATATATTGAATGTGAATTTAATAAGCATGGCAGATCTTATGCTGCTTGTTTAAAAGATACTGCCAAAACTCTAGGTGATTTTGAGTTTTCAAAGAATGCACTTATTGTAATAGGTAACGAAGCTAATGGACTAAGTGAAATGACTATTAATGCTTGTAACTACCAAGTTATTGTACCTATGAAGGGCAAGATTGATTCTCTAAATGCCGGAGTAGCAGCTAGTATAATTATGTGGGAAATGTCAAATAATGAATAATAATCGTTATTGGATATGGCTAAGTTTAGCTCTTGGCTATGATAATCCAAAAGTTAAAAGACTTTATGAAACTGAAGAGTATAGGGATATTTCTGTATTTTATAATGGTCAGGACTTTGAATGGAGATTTTGTGGTATTTTTACCGAAAAGGAAATTAACCATCTAGAAGAAACTCCAATTGAAAAGGCTGATGAAATTATATCTAAATGTGAAAGTCTGGGTTATTCTATTTTTGCTATAGATAACGACAGATACCCTAACTGTTTGCGTAATATAGATACTCCACCTGCAGTTATATATGTCAGTGGATATTTACCCAGAGTTGATAATCTTTTAACTATTGCGATTGTTGGTACAAGAAAAGCTAAAACTTATGGCAAAAAGGTGGCTTACAGTATTTCTCATAATCTTTCAAAATGTAAGGTAACTATAATTAGTGGTGGTGCAATGGGTGTTGACAGTTCAGCACACACAGGTGCATTAAATGCTGATGGTATTACAATTTGTGTTTTAGGTTGTGGTATCAATTATCCTTACCTTATGAAAAATGAGCCTATGAGAAAGGCTATAACACACAGAGGATGTTTAATTTCTGAATATCCTCCGGATACAGAGCCTTTGCCACATCACTTTTTATCTCGTAACAGAATAATCTCTGCACTTTCAAGAGGTGTTCTTGTTGTTGAAGCAGGTAAGAAAAGTGGTGCATTAGTCACAGCCGATATTGCCGGAAAAGAACAAGGTAAAGATGTTTTTGCCGTAATGGCAAACATCAATAGTGTCTATTCTGTTGGCTCAAACCAACTTATTAAGGATGGTGCTATTCCTGTAACTACTTATCTTGATATTCTAAACTACTATAATGAATTTAACAATTTAGAAGTTTATGAAGATGATGAGTATGATATTCCTGACAGTACAGTGCTGAAAATTCCTGCAAAAAAGTCTAATGTAAAACCTGAAAAAGAGTTTATAAAGGGTCATAGATATGATGTAAAACTTGATGAAAATTCATCAAAGGTTTATTATGCTATCGGAAATGAGCCTATACATATAGATGATTTGTCTGATAAATGTAACTTACCGGTATATAAAATTTCCGGAATACTAACAAATCTTGAACTTATGGATTTAATAGTAGTTTTACCGGGTAAACAGTATAAAATAAAGTAACTATCGGAGGATAGATAAATGTCAAATTTAGTAATAGTGGAGTCTCCTGCTAAGGCTAAAACAATCAAAAAATATCTTGGAAAAGATTATGAAGTTGTAGCATCAATGGGTCATGTTCGTGACCTACCAAAGGCTAGACTTGCTGTTGATATAAAGAAAAATTATGCTCCTAAATATGCTATCATCAAAGGTAAAGAAAAGTTAGTTGATGAATTAAAGTCACTAGCAAAAGACAGTGACAAGATTTATCTTGCAACTGACCCGGACCGTGAAGGTGAGGCTATTTCTTGGCATTTAGCATATATTTTAGGACTTGATTTAGAAGATAAAAATAGAGTTGAATTTAATGAAATTACTAAGACAGGTGTCAATAACGGTATGGCTCATCCTCGTTCTATTGACATTGACCTTGTAAATGCTCAACAGGCAAGAAGAATTCTTGACAGACTAGTTGGTTATAAGTTAAGTCCATTTGTCAGCCAAAAGATTCGTAGAGGTCTTTCTGCTGGTAGAGTGCAGTCTGTTGCTCTTAAGATTATCGTAGACAGAGAAAATGAAATCAGAGCATTTAAGCCTGAAGAATATTGGTCAATTGAAGCAAAACTTTCTCCAAAATCAAGCAGAAAAGTTTTCAATGCCTCTTTAGCACTTGGACCTGACGGTAAAAAGATTAAGATTAATAATAAAGAAGAAGCTGACAAGATTTTTGATGAAATCAAGGATGCTGAATTTATTGTTACAAAAGTAAGAAACGGTACTCGTAAAAAGTCACCATACCCACCATTTATAACTTCAACATTGCAACAGGAAGCATCTCGTAAACTTGGCTATCAATCAAGAAGAACAATGAAAATTGCTCAGGAACTTTATGAAGGTGTTGATGTTGAGGGTTATGGTACAACAGGTCTTATCACATATATGAGAACTGACTCATTAAGAATTTCAAATGATGCAATTGCAGAAGTTACAAAGTATATTAATGATAACTTTGGACCTGAATATTTACCACCAAAGCCAAGAGTATTTAAATCTCGTTCAAATGCTCAGGATGGTCACGAAGCTATTCGTCCATCAATTCCATCATTGTCACCTGATAAGGTTAAGGATAGTTTAACTATTGAACAGTATAAGCTATATAAACTGATTTGGGATAGATTTACTGCTTGTCAGATGGCTGATTGTATCCACAAAACAACTCAGGCAGAAATCAATGCTAATGACTATATCTTTAAGGCATCAGGTTACAGAGTTGACTTTGACGGTTATACAACACTTTATGTTGACAGTAATGATGCTGAAGGTACAAAAGAAAAGCAACTTCCTCCACTAGAGAAGAATATGCCTGCTAAGGTTAGAGAAATTATACCTAACCAGCACTTTACTCAGCCACCTGCAAGATTTACAGAAGCATCTCTAATCAAAGCACTTGAAGAGAACGGTATCGGTCGTCCATCAACATATGCTGCAACAATCTCAACAATTACAAGTAGAGAATATGTTAAAAGAGAAGCAAAGTCCCTTGTACCGACTGAACTTGGTGAGGCACTTGTAACTCTATTAAAAGAAAGATTCCCTAAAATTGTAAATGTTAAGTTTACTGCACAAATGGAAGAAGATCTGGATAAGGTTGAACACGGTGACGAACAATGGGTTGAACTACTTGATAATTTCTATGTTGACTTTGATAAGACCTTGAAAAAGGCTAAAGAAGATATGGAAGGTGTCAAGATTAAACTTAAAGAAGACGAAACTGACATTGTATGTGAGAACTGTGGCAGAAAGATGGTTGTCAAAGTTGGTAGATACGGTAAGTTCATTGCTTGTCCGGGATACCCTGAATGTAAGAATATCAAGAAGTTTGTAGAGAAAATCGGTGTTCAATGTCCTGAATGTGGTGGAGATGTTATTACTCGTAAAACCAAGAAAGGCAAAGTGTTCTACGGTTGTAGTAACTACCCTGATTGTAACTATATGTCTTGGTATGAACCTGTAAATGAAAAGTGTCCACAGTGTGGCAAGATTCTATATAAAAAGAAGGGCAAAAAGCAGACAATCTTCTGTGCAACTGAGGGTTGTGGCTATACTAAAGACCAATGAGTATAAATATAATAGGTGGTGGGCTTGCAGGATGTGAGGCTGCATATCAAGTTGCTAAGCGTGACATAAAGGTAAACCTTTATGATATGAAGCCTAACAAGAAAAGTCCGGCACATCATTCAGATAAATTATGTGAGCTTGTATGCTCAAACAGTCTAAAAGCAGCCAGAAAAGAAAGTGCTGCCGGTATGCTAAAGGAAGAAATGAGAATGTTAGATTCTCTCCTTATGAAGTGTGCCGATAAAAGCAAAGTACCTGCTGGTGGTGCTTTAGCAGTAGATAGAGAAATTTTCTCTAATCTGGTAAATGAAGAAATAAATAATAACCCTAATATTACTGTAATAAATGAAGAAGTTACCGAAATCCCTGATGGTATTACTATCATAGCATCAGGACCACTTACTTCCGATTTGCTTTCTGACAAAATCAAAACTATGTTTGGTGATAGCCTTTCATTTTATGATGCAGCTGCACCAATTGTAAAGTTTGATACAGTTGATATGAACAAGGCTTTCTTTGCATCTCGTTATGATAAGGGTGACGGTGATGACTATATTAATTGTCCTATGAATAAGGAAGAATACGACAATTTTTATGAAGCACTTGTTTCAGCAGAAAGAGCACCTGTACATGACTTTGATGTAATGAATCCAAGGGTATATGAGGGTTGTATGCCAATTGAAGTTATGGCACAAAGAGGTCACGATACTATTCGTTTTGGCCCTATGAAACCTGTAGGTCTGAAAGACCCAAGAACAGGTCATAGACCTTGGGCAGTAGTTCAGCTAAGAAAAGAGAACAGTGCCGGTATTATGTATAACCTAGTAGGCTTTCAAACTAATCTAAAGTTCCCTGAACAAAAGAGAGTATTCTCAATGATTCCGGGACTTGAAAATGCTGAGTTTGTACGATACGGTGTAATGCACAGAAATACTTTTATCGACTCACCAAGAATTCTTAATAGTGATTATTCTGTAAGAGAAAATAAAAATCTTTTCTTTGCCGGTCAAATTACAGGTGTTGAAGGATATATGGAATCAGCATCTTCAGGACTAATGGCAGGTATAAATGCAGCTATGAGATATATTGGAGAACAAACTGTAACTTTACCTGAATATACAATGATAGGTTCTTTGTCAAGATATATCAGTGATGAAACAGTTTCTAAATTCCAACCTATGGGTGCTAATTTAGGAGTGTTACCTGAACTTGAACAAAGACCAAGGGATAAGAAAGAGAGGGCAAAGGCTTATTCTGATAGGTCCTTTGCAAAGCTAACAGAATTTATAAATTCAAGAGGTTTATGATGAAGATAGTAGTTGATGCATTTGGTGGAGATAATGCACCTTTAGAAATTATCAAAGGTGCAGTTAAAGCTCAAGAGCATTTTAAAATTGAAATTTGCCTAACAGGTAATGAGAATATTATCAAGAAAGTGGCAAAAGAAAATAATATAGATATTTCAAATATTGAAATTAACCATACAGAAGATGTTATTCCTGTTGATGAAACACCTAATGCTATTATGAAAGAATACAACAATTCTTCAATGGCACTAGGTCTAAAGATGGTTGCAAATAATGAAGCAGATGGTTTTGTTTCAGCCGGTAACAGTGGTGCTTTATGTGTAGGTGGTACTTTAATTGTTAAAAGATTAAAGGGTGTCAAGAGACCCGGATTTGCACCAATCTTGCCTACATTTAACGGTTCATCATTTTTGCTTATTGATGGTGGTGCAAACCTTGATGCCAGACCTGAGATTCTTCGTCAATTCGGTATCTTAGGTTCTGTATATATGGAAAAAGTTATGCACAGAGAAAGCCCAAGAGTTGCCCTTGCTAATGTTGGTACAGAAAGTCATAAGGGTGGAGACTTACAGAAAGATACCTATGCTTTACTACAGGACAGTCCTGTTAACTTTGTTGGTAATGTAGAAAGCAGAGAAATCTCCAACGGTGCTTGTGATGTGTATGTTTGTGATGGCTTTACAGGTAATATTCTACTAAAGAATTATGAAGGTGTAGCAAAGTCACTAAGCCATGCAGTTACTGATATTTTTAAGAAAAGTGTAAAGAATAAAATCGGTGCATTATTTGTATATGGTGACCTAATGAAATTTAAGGAAACTATGAATACAGATGTTTATGGTGGTGCTCCAATTCTAGGTATCAAAAAACCGGTATTTAAAGCACATGGTAGTTCTAACGCAACAACAATTTTCAATGCAGTTAGACTAACTATTGATTACATAAACGCAAATGTACCACAGGTTATTGAAGACTCATTTAATAAATTAAAAGGAATAAAATAATGGAAGAATTTGAAAAAGTAATTAACTATACATTTAAAGATAAAGAACTTTTAAAGGTGGCACTAACACATTCTTCTTATGCTAATGAGCATAAGAAGCAACACCTTAAATATAATGAGAGATTGGAATTTTTAGGTGATGCAGTACTTTCAATTTCCGTCTCTGATTATATTTTTAACAATTGTCCACAATTACCTGAGGGTGACCTTACAAAGTTAAGAGCATCTTTAGTTTGTGAAAAGAGCTTGTTTGTATTTGCAAAGAAGATTAACCTAGGCAAGTACATTTACCTAAGCAACGGCGAAAGAAAGGGTGGTGGAGCAGAAAGACCATCAATCCTTTCTGATGCTTTTGAAGCAGTTATTGCTGCTATTTATCTTGATGGTGGTATGGAAAAGGCAAGTGAGTTTGTACTTTCTTTTGTTGTACCTGAAATCAAGAACCATACAGCAGGTAAGAACTTTAAAGATTACAAAACTAAACTACAAGAAATTATCCAGAGAAATCCGGGAGAAACTTTACAGTATGAAGTTGTTGATGTTAGTGGTCCTGACCACAACAGACATTTTGTAGTTGAAGTACATCTAAACAGTAATGTAATCGGCAAAGGTGGAGGAAGAAGTAAGAAGGATGCAGAGCAACAGGCTGCAAGAGAGGCTTTGGAGTTGATGGGATATTAAACATTCTAATATTTCCATTTTTGTGCCTCATAACGGTTGTCCTCACCAGTGTGTATTTTGTAACCAAAGGAATATTACAGGTCATTCATATCAACCAACTCAAGATGATGTAGTGTCTGCAATAGAAATTGCAATTAAAAGTGGTGTTGATAAGAAGAATACAGAGATAGCTTTCTTTGGTGGTAGCTTTACTGCCATTGATAGGGATTATATGGTTTCTTTACTTAATGTTACAAAGCAATATATAAATGACTTTTATGGTATTAGATTGTCAACAAGACCTGATGCAATAGATGATGAAGTTTTAACTTTGCTTAAAAGTTATGGTGTAACTTCAATTGAGCTTGGTGCACAGTCAATGTGTGATGATGTTCTTTCTCTTAACGAAAGAGGTCATAGTGCTACTGATGTTGTAAATGCTTCTAATCTTATTAAGAAGTATAACATTTCTTTAGGACTACAAATGATGATTGGTCTTTATGGCAGTACACCTGAAAAGGATATAGAAACTGCTGAGAAATTAATCAGTCTTTCTCCTGATACTGTTAGAATTTATCCAACAATAACTATGAAAGACACATTACTTGAAAAGTATTATAATGATAAAAAATATGTTCCATATAGTAAAGAAACAACAATAAATACTTGTGCAAAAATTCTTAAAATGTTTTATGATAAAAAAATTAATGTTATTAGAGTAGGGCTTCATTATTCAGATGAACTAGTAAGTACTTCTGTAGCAGGTTTTTATCACCCTGCATTTAGAGAATTATGTGAAAGCAAAATGTTTCTTGATATGTTAGTAAATGAAATAAAAAAATACCCACAAGGCGAATTTTCTGTTATTGTAGGTAATAAGTTTATTTCAAAAGCTATTGGACAGAAAAAGGCAAATATTAAAGTCCTTAAAGAACTGGGATACATAGTTACTTTTAAACAAAGTGATACCCTTAAGGACTTTCAGTTTATTATTAAAGAAAGAGGTGACTTATGCTACTAAAATCATTGGAATTGCATGGCTTTAAAACTTTTCCTGATAGAATAAAGCTATCCTTTGATAAGGGTATTACTTCAATTGTAGGACCTAACGGTTCAGGTAAAAGTAACATAAGTGACGCAATTAGATGGGTACTGGGTGAACAGTCTGCCAAAACTCTAAGATGTTCTAAGATGGAAGATGTTGTCTTTAACGGAACAGATAAGAGAAAAAAGACAGGCTATGCAGAAGTTACCTTGTCTATTGATAACAAAGACAGAATACTTCCTTTTGATGGTGACGAAGTAGCCGTTACAAGAAGATATTACAGAAGTGGCGAAAGTGAATATATGATTAACAAAGCCACAGTAAGACTTAGAGATATTCATGAACTATTTATGGATACAGGTCTTGGTCGTGACGGTTATTCTATGATTGGTCAAGGTAAAATTGACAGTATTGTTGCATCAAAAAGTGAAGAAAGAAGAGAAATATTTGAAGAAGCATCAGGTATTTCTCGTTATAGATATAGAAAAACCGAAGCTGAAAGAAAGCTAAAAAGTACAGAAGAAAATCTTGTCAGACTTAGAGATATTGTTGGTGAACTTGAAGACAGAGTTGGTCCACTAAAGAAACAGTCAGAAAAAGCACAAAAGTTCCTTGTACTTTCTGAAGAAAAGAAAGGTCTTGAAATTGCTTTATGGCTAAATACTCTTGACAATTCAGCAAACATTATCAAAGAACAAGATGACAAAATAGATATTCAAAGAGCACAGTATGAAAATGCTGAACAAGAACTTGCAAATATCAGTTCAGAAACAGAATCTATCTATCTAAAAAATGGTGAAATCACTTCTAAGATTGATACCATAAGAAGAAATATTTCTCAGTTTGAGTCTGAGGTTAGTAACAACAATGCCCTTATTTCTGTTGCAAATAACGACATTGAGCATAACAAAGAAACTATAACAAGACTTGAAACTGAAATTGAACAACTTGATAATTCCTTTACTGAAATTGAATCTCAAATTAAAGAGAAGAAAGAAAATGTTGAAAAGCTAAAGTTAAACATTGAAGAAAAGCAAAAGGAATATAATGAAGTATCCGAAAATCTAAATACTATCAGTGTTGATGCTTCCCGTAGTGGTGATGAGATTCAAGAACTAAATTCAAAATTAGCTGAATTATCCCAAAAGTCAGCTAATGCAAAGGTAGTCTTACTTACAAGTGATTCATCAATTAATGAACTTAATGAAAGAATAGAAAGTCTAAATTCTTCATTGTCAGAAAAAGAAAGTAATTTAGAAACTACTTCTAAAATGCTTGAAGATTATAAGGCACAGGGTAAAGACTCTGCCGAAAAGGTAGAAATGCTTTCCAATTCTATTAAGGGTTTAGAACTTAAAATCAATAACCTAAAAGCAAAAAATGAAAATTCTAAAGGTGAGATTGACAGATTAACTCTTGATTCTAATGAAAAGCTAAGAAGAGCCAATATCCTAGAAGACCTAGAAAAGAACCTTGAGGGCTTTGCTCATAGTGTAAAAACTGTAATGAACCTTTCAAGACATGGCAAAATCGGTGGTATTCATGGTCCTGTTTCAAGATTAATTAAAGTACCAACAGACTATGCAGTAGCTATCGAAACTGCTTTAGGTGGTGCAATGCAGAACATCGTTACAGGCAATGAAGAAGATGCTAAGAGAGCAATTCGCACACTAAAAGAAAACAAAGGTGGTAGAGCAACATTCCTACCTATTGCTACAATTAAACCTAGATACCTAAATGAAAATGGTATTGACAGTTGTTTTGGTTTTGTTGGTGTTGCGTCAGATTTGTGTGATTGTAAGGATGAGTACAAAGGTATTTTACAAAACTTGCTTGGTAAGATTGTTATTGCCGAGGATCTTAATTCAGCAGTATCTATTGCTAAGAAGTATTCATACCGTTTCAAGGTAGTTACTCTTGATGGTCAGGTTGTAAATGCCGGTGGTTCTCTAACAGGTGGTTCTTTAAATAAACGAACAGGCTTGTTATCTCGTGCAAGTGAAATTGAAAAGTACCGTAAAGAGGCTAAAGCCCTTGCAGATAAAGCAAACGAACTTAAAAAACAGTATAGTAACAGTCAGCAAGAATTTGCAAAGTATGAAGCTGATATTTTAGGTACTAGAGGAGATTTGTCAACTGAACAACAAGAACTTATCAGATTAAGAACTGAATATAAGGCTTGTCAAAACGAATATGACTCTTTAGTTAGCAGTATTGATTTTACAAAGAATGAAATTGTAGAATGTGAAAATAAAATTTCTAATCTACAAAAAGACAAAGAAACTGCCGATAAAGAATTTAGTGCATTTGAAGAAGAAATTGCAAATATCGAAAAAACAACTTCTAACCTTACAGGAAACAGACTTGCACTAACTGAAAAGAGAGAACAACTTTCAGAAAAGTTACAAAATATCAGACTTGAAATTGTAACTTATGAAAAGGACAAAGAGGCTTTAATCAGTGAAATCAGAACATCCGAATACAACAGTCAGCATCAAACTGAAAGAAAAGAGAACTTGCGTAATCAGATTGTTTCTGTAAATTCAAATATTGATATAATTAATAAGAAGATTGAAAGCTACACTAATATTTCAAACAATTATCAAGATAAAATTGCTGAATTCAATAACGCTATTGAAAAGCTAAATGGCGATAAAGAAAAGTTTGAAAAGAAAAGTGTAGAACTTAGACAGAAAGAAAAGGACCTAAACTCTACAAGAGAGGTTTCCGGCAGAGAACTTGCTCGTCTTGAAGAAAGAAAAATCAATCTGCAAAAGCAGTATGATGATATTATTGCAAAACTTTGGGATGAATATGAACTTACAAAAAGACAAGCAGAAGAAATTTCTATTGAAATTGAAAATGTTTCAACTGCAAGAAAAAGACTTAATGAAATTAAGTCATCAATAAGAGGTCTTGGTTCTGTTAATGTTTCAGCTATTGAAGAATACAAGGAAGTATCTGAAAGATATGAATTCTTAGGTGCTCAGGTTTCTGATGTAGAAAAGTCTAAGAATGAAATCGAAAGACTTATTAATGACTTAACTAAACAAATGAAAGATGCTTTCATTGAGAACTTCCACGAAATCAATAAGCACTTTGGAGAAACATTCAAAGAATTATTTGGTGGTGGTACTGCTTCTCTTGAACTTGCAAACCCTGATGATATTCTAAACAGTGGTATTGATATTATCGCTCATCCTCCCGGAAAGATTGTTGTTCATCTAGAAGCACTTTCAGGTGGTGAAAAGGCACTTGTTGCTATTGCACTATACTTCTCAATTATGAAAGTCAGACCTGCACCATTCTGTGTTATGGACGAAATTGAAGCTGCCCTTGATGATGTTAATGTTGACAGATTTGCTCAGTATATGAGAAGAATGACAGACAGAACTCAGTTTATCACCATTACTCACAGAAGAGGCACAATGGAAGAATCTGATGTTCTTTACGGTGTAACAATGCAAGATGAGGGTATTTCTAAATTACTTGAACTTCGTGCATCAGAAGTTGCAGCAAAGCTTGGAATGAAAGCAAAATAATTTAAGGTGGTAAAACAATGGGACTATTTAAAAAGATTAAAGAAGGTCTTAAAAAAACAAGAGATAGTGTTGTAAGTCAAATTGACTCAATGCTAAAGTCTTTTACAAAGATTGATGAAGAACTTTTTGAGGAACTAACTGAACTACTGGTAATGGGTGATGTTGGTATTCAAACAGCAGAACAGATTACCGATGAATTAAGAGTCAAAGTTAAAAAAGAAGGTATCAAAGACCCTAAAGAAATCACACAACTTCTACAAGAAGTAGTTGCAGATATGCTTAGAGGTGATGAAGAACTAAAAATTACTACTAAGCCATCTATTATTCTTGTAATCGGTGTTAACGGTGTAGGTAAGACTACAACTATCGGTAAACTTGCTAATAACCTAAAGAAGCAGGGCAAGAGTGTTCTACTTGCAGCAGCAGATACATTTAGAGCAGCAGCTATTGAACAGTTAGAAATTTGGGCTGACAGAAGTGGTTGTGATATTGTTAAGCAGAATGAAGGTTCTGACCCTGCAGCAGTTATCTACGATGCTATTTCAGCAGCAAAAGCAAGAAACACAGATGTAATTATTTGTGATACTGCTGGTCGTTTACACAACAAAAAGCACCTTATGGATGAACTTGCAAAAATCGGTAGAGTTATCGACAGAGAACTTCCTGATGCAGATAAAGAGTATCTACTTGTACTAGACGCAACAACAGGTCAGAATGCTGTTAATCAGGCTGAACAGTTTAGTAAAGCAACAGGCATTACTGGTATTGTTCTTACAAAGCTTGACGGTACTGCTAAGGGTGGTGTAGTTCTTGCAATTAAGAACGGCCTAGGTATTCCGGTTAAGTATATTGGTGTTGGTGAACAGATTGATGACCTACAAGAATTTGTTCCGGAAGATTTTGCAAAAGCACTGTTTGATTTTGGTGATAAAGAATGAGAAAGTTTTTAATTGCATCTAATAATGCACACAAAGTTGTAGAACTAAACCGAATTCTAAATCCACTGGATATTCATGCAGTTACTGCTAAGGAATGTAACATTGACCTAGGTGATGTTGAGGAAACAGGCACTACATTTGCCGAAAATGCTAAAATTAAAGCTATGTCAGCTTTTGAAAAGTCAGGTATGCCTTCAGTAGCCGATGACTCAGGTTTGATGATTGATGCATTAGATGGCAGACCGGGAGTATATTCAGCCAGATATGCCGGTGAAAATGCAACTGATGAAGATAGATATAATAAAGTCCTAGAAGAAATGAAAGATGTACCGGAAGACAAGCGTACTGCAAGATTTGTTTCAAGTATTTGTTGTATTCTTGAAGATGGTACAGTTATTACAGCAGAGGGCTATAGTGAAGGTAAAATTGCATATGAACCTCACGGTACAGAGGGATTTGGTTATGATCCAATTTTCATTACTGATAGTGGCAAGTCTTTTGCAGAACTAACTTCCGAAGAAAAGGATGCTATCAGTCACAGAGGTAATGCACTAAGAATATTAAGAGAAAAGTTGTTAAAATACATTTAAGGAGTAATTATGCTAACAAGTAAACAGAGAGCATACCTAAGAGGTATTGCAAATTCAATTGATACAATTTTAATGGTTGGTAAAGGCAGTATCACAGACCAAGTTGTTAAACAGGCTGAAGATGCACTTTATGCAAGAGAAATTATTAAGGGTAAGGTTCTTGAAAATTGTGAAATCAATTCAAGACAAGTTGCTGATATTTTATCAGAAAAACTTGATTGTGATGTAGTACAGGTTATCGGTTCAAAATTTGTTCTATACAAGCCTAACCCTGATGAACCTGTAATCAAACTACCAAGAGCAAATAAGTAATGAATATTGCTATTTTTGGTGGTGCATTTAACCCAATTCACAAAGCTCATACAACTCTTGCAGAAAATGTTTTAAAGGAGTGTAATGTAGAAAAGGTTATTTTTATACCGACTTTCATCAGTCCACATAAAAGTATGCAATATGCAGTTCCTTTTGAACACAGAGTGAATATGTGTAAAATAGCTACTAAAGATAATGATAATTTTATTGTTTCAACTTTAGAAGAAAATTTCAAAGGCAAAAGTTACACATACAGAACCCTTGAAGAACTGAAAAAACTTTATCCTAATGATAATTTATTTTTAGTTACAGGTGCTGATATGTACTTAACATTTTTACAATGGAAAAATCCTGATGAAATTTTCAGCTTAGCTACACTGATTACTTGCCCAAGAGATGATTGTGACTATAATTCTTTAGTAGAATATTCAAAAGTTTTGGAACATCATAATGGCAAGTCAATAATTTTGAAAGAACCTATTATGGAACTTTCTTCAACCATTGTAAGAGATGATGTGAATGAGGCTTTTAAAAGAGATTTAATTGATAAGAATGTATTTGAATATATCAGAAATAATCAATTATATGGGGTGAAGTAATGAGTATTGAGTCTTATAAGAAGATAATCAAAGGCAGAATGGGAGAAAAAAGATATATTCATTCTGTGAATGTTGCAAAACAAGCTCAAAAACTTGCGAAAATTTATGGTTGTGATGAAGAGAAAGCAATGACTGCCGGTATCCTTCACGATGTAACAAAAGAAACACCTTTTGATGAACAGTTGAAAATTATAACAGAGGGTGGTATAATTTTGGATGAGATTGAAAAATTAAGTCAAAAATTGTGGCATCCAATTTCAGGTTCGGTATATATTCAGAAATATTTAGATATTAATGATGCTGATATTATCAATGCTATTAGATTTCATACTACCGGCAGAAGTAATATGTCTTTGCTTGAGAAAATTATTTTTGTAGCTGACTTTACCGGTGATGAAAGAAATTATGATGGTGTTGATATTATGAGAGAAAAGGCTTTAAGAAGTCTTGAAGAAGCTATGATTTATGGCTTACAGTTTACTATACAAGATCTCTCAAGCAGAGCATTGACAATTCACCCTAATGCTTTGTCTTGTTATAATGAATTAATTTTAAAGGATGAATAAAATGGATACAAAAGAACAGGCACATTTAATTGCCAAAGCACTTTCAAGCAAAAAAGGACTAGATGTGGAAGTTATCAAAATTTCTGATGTTTCAGTTCTTGCTGATTATATTGTAATTGCAACCGGTACTAGTTCAACTCATGTAAAAGCTCTGGCTGATGAGGTTGAATATCAGCTTGACGAAGCAGGTTTTTCTGTAAGTCATGTTGAGGGTCACCGTGGTAACGGTTGGATTTTACTTGATTATATTGATATTATCGTTCATGTATTTGATGACAAGTCCCGTGAATACTACAACCTTGAAAGATTGTGGGAAGACGGTACTGTTGTTAAGTTTGACGATGTAGATTAATGGAGGAATACAGTTGAAGTACAATCATTTGGTAGTAGAGCCTAAGTGGCAAAAAGCATGGGAAGAAAAGGGTTGTTTCCATGCAGAAGAAAATAGCGACAAAAAGAAATTCTATGCATTAATTGAATTCCCTTATCCATCAGGACAAGGTCTTCATGTTGGTCATCCACGACCATATACTGCACTTGATGTTGTTTCCAGAAAGAGAAGATTACAGGGATATAATGTACTATATCCAATCGGTTGGGATGCTTTTGGTCTTCCAACAGAAAACTATGCTATTAAGAACCACATTCACCCTGAAATTGTAACAAAAAATAATGTTGCAAGATTTAAAAAGCAAATTCAGTCACTTGGTATTTCTTTTGACTGGAGTCGTGAGATCAATACAACCGATCCTGAATATTATAAATGGACTCAGTGGATTTTCCTACAGCTATTTAAGCATGGTTTAGCTTATAAGAAAGAAATGGCAGTTAACTGGTGTACTTCTTGTAAGTGTGTTCTTGCTAATGAAGAAGTAGTAAATGGCGTTTGTGAGCGTTGTGGCAGTGAAGTTGTAAGAAAAGTTAAGTCACAGTGGATGCTAAAGATTACAGAATATGCCGATAGACTTATTAAGGACCTTGATTTAGTTGATTATCCTGACAGAGTTAAGGCTCAGCAGAAGAACTGGATTGGCAAGTCAACAGGTGCTGAAGTCGATTTCAACACAACTGAGGGCGATAAACTAACAGTTTACACAACAAGATGTGATACACTATTTGGTGCTACATATATGGTTATTTCACCTGAACATCCTTGTATTGAAAAGTGGAATGACAAGATTAAGAACATTGAAGATGTTAAGGCTTATCAGGCAGAGGCTGCTAAGAAGTCTGACTTTGAAAGAACAGAATTAGTTAAGGAAAAAACAGGTGTTATGCTTGACGGTGTTAAGGCTATCAACCCTGTAAACGGTAAGGAAATTCCTATTTTCGTTTCTGACTATGTTCTGGTTTCTTACGGTACAGGTGCTATTATGGCTGTTCCTGCTCATGATACTCGTGACTGGGAATTTGCAAAGAAATTTAACCTACCTATTATCGAAGTTGTTAAGGGTGGCGAAGATGTACAGAAAGAAGCATTTACAGACTGTGCAACAGGTGTAATGGTTAATTCTGATTTCTTAACAGGCTTAACAGTAGAAGAAGCTAAGAAAAAGATGATTTCTTGGTTGGAAGAAAACAAAGTAGGTAGAGCAAAAACTAACTATAAACTAAGAGACTGGGTATTCTCTCGTCAGAGATATTGGGGTGAACCAATTCCTATCGTTCATTGTGATAAGTGCGGTTATGTTCCGATTCCTGAAAGTGAACTACCACTAAGATTACCTATGGTTGATTCATATGAACCAACCGATACAGGTGAATCACCTCTATCTAAGATGACTGATTGGGTAGAAACAACTTGTCCTTGTTGTGGTGGTAAGGCTCATAGAGAAACTGATACAATGCCTCAGTGGGCAGGTTCTTCATGGTATTTCCTAAGATATATGGACCCACACAACAAAGAAGCATTAGCAAGTAAAGAAGCACTAAACTACTGGTCACCTGTTGATTGGTATAACGGTGGTATGGAACATACAACACTTCACTTACTATATAGCCGTTTCTGGCATAAGTTCCTATATGATATTGGTGTAGTACCTACTCCTGAACCATATGCAAAGAGAACAAGCCATGGTATGATTCTTGGTGAAAACGGCGAAAAGATGAGTAAGTCCAGAGGTAATGTTGTTAACCCTGATGATATTGTACAGCAGTATGGTGCTGATACTATGCGTCTATATGAAATGTTCATTGGTGACTTTGAAAAGGCTGCACCTTGGAATGACAAGGGCATTAAGGGTTGTAGAAGATTTGTAGAAAGATACTATAACCTACAAGAAAAGCTAATTGACGGTGATGAAGTTCGTCCTGAACTGGAATGTTCAATTCATAAGACAATCAAGAAAGTATCCGAAGATATTGAAAATATTAAGTTCAATACGGCTATTGCATCATTAATGGCACTTATGAATGACATTAATGCAGTTGGTTCAATCAATAAGAAAGAATATGCAATTTTCTCAATTCTATTAAATCCATTTGCTCCTCATGTAACAGAAGAAATTTGGTCAACTTGTAATTTAGGTGACGGTATGGTTGTTGATCAGCCTTGGCCTGAATATGATGAAAGCAAGTGCAAAGCAAATGAAATTGAAATTGCTGTTCAGGTTAATGGCAAGATTAAGACTAAGCTTATGATTCCTGCAGAAGCAGAACAGGCTGAAGTTATTGCCCTTGCAAAGGCTGATGAAAATGTAAAGAAGTCAGTTGAAGGTATGAATATTATTAAGGAAATTTATGTTAAGGGAAGACTTGTTAACATAGTTGTTAAGCCTTAAAATACAATTTTCAACAAAAATTTATATTTTACTTGACAATCTTTAGGTTTTTGTAGTATAATCATTTATGCAATTAAGCAAAATTACCCATGCCAAGTGGCAGATGGGAGGGAAATATACAATGGCAGAAGTTAGATTAAAAGACAATGAATCTCTTGAAAGTGCACTAAGAAGATTTAAGAAGCAGTGTGCTAGAGCTGGCGTTATTGCTGAAGTTCGTAAGAGAGAAGCTTACGAGAAGCCTTCCGTTAAGCGTAAAAAGAAATCTGAAGCAGCTCGTAAGAGAAAGTATAAGTAATAATGCTTATAAAAAACGGACAGTAATATTTTACTGTCCGTATTTTGTTATCCAGAAAGGTTTTTACTATGAAGAAAATTTTAGTAATGCTAGGTCCAAACCTAAATATGGTTGGCACAAGAGAAAAAAATATTTACGGTGAAGAAAATGCCAATACTATAAATCAAGATATTAAGTCATTTGCAAAGAATGCCGGTTTTGAATGTGATATTTTTCAGTCAAACCATGAGGGTGATTTAATTGATAAAATTCATAGCACTTTAGGTGTATATGATGGTGTTGTGCTAAATGCCGGTGCTTTAACTCATTATAGCTACGCATTAAGAGATGCTATCGCCTCTGTAACTGCTGTACCGTTTATTGAGGTTCATATGTCTAATGTACATAAAAGAGAAGAATTTCGCCATAAGTCAGTTATCTCAGCAGTATGTGCCGGAGTAATTTGTGGCTTTGGTAAAGACAGCTACAGACTTGGTATTGAAGCATTAAAAGGATTGATTTAATTGGATATTTACAAGAATAGAATAAATAATATCAAATCAAAAATTACAAATGGTGCTTTCTTAGTAACAAATGATAAGAATATTTATTACTTTACAGGACTTTGGGACAGTAATGGATATTTACTTATCACTAAAGAAAATGCCTATCTTTTTGTTGACTTCCGTTATGGTGAAGTGGCTGAGAAAACTGTAAATTCAGCGGATGTTATTGTTTTTAATAAACTTTTTGATGAACTTAATAATGTTCTAAAAAATGATAATGTTACTAAACTTTATGTTGAAACAAATGTACTGACTATGGAACAGTACAAAACATATAGCGATAAGCTAAATGTTACTTTGTCAGAAGAAAATACTCTTGACAAAATTATTCTTGACCTAAGAATTGTTAAAGATAGTTATGAACTACAGTTAATGCAAAAGGCTCAAGATATTACAGAAGAAGCTTTTAACAAAATTGTACCACTAATAAAAGTAGGTACAACTGAAAGAACTTTATCTGTAGAATTGGAATATCAGATGAAACTATTAGGTGCAGAAAGTGTATCTTTTGATTTAATCACCATTACAGGCAAGAAAACTTCTTTACCTCATGGTGTGCCTAGTAATGATATGATCAAAAATGGTGACTTTGTTACTTTTGATATTGGTGCAACATATAAGGGTTATCATAGTGATATGACAAGAACCGTTGCAGTAGGCAGTGTTACCGATAAAATGAAAGAAGTTTATAACATTGTGCTAGATGCCCACAAAATGGCAATGGCAAGTGTTAAGCCCGGTATGAAGTGTTCTGATATTGACAAGATTGCTCGTGACTATATTTATTCTAAAGGCTATGAAGGTTGTTTTGGTCATGCAACAGGTCATGGAGTAGGTCTTGATATTCACGAATACCCAACAGTAAGTCCAAGATGTGATACTATCCTAAAAGAAGGTATGATTGTTACTATTGAACCGGGTATATACATAAAAGATAATTTTGGTGTTAGAATAGAAGATACCGTAATTGTTACAGAGAATGGTTACAAAAGTTTTGTGTCCCTCCCAAAAGAATTAACAATTCTGTAAAAAGAGGTTGCTTTTTATTCCATTTGTATGTATAATATTAGTGATAAATTGTGCGAGTAGTCGCATTTTATAAAATTTAAGGAGGATTACCAATGATTTCAGCAGGTGATTTTAGAAATGGTGTTACTTTTGAACTTGACGGACAGGTAGTTCAGGTTATTGAATTCCAGCATGTTAAGCCAGGTAAAGGTGCAGCATTCGTTAGAACAAAGTATAAAAATGTTATTACAGGTGCAGTAGTTGAAAAGTCTTTCAACCCAAATGATAAGTACCCAACAGCATTTATCGAAAGAAAAGATATGGAATATAGCTACGAAGACGGTGGTCTATATTACTTTATGGATACAGAAACATGGGAACAGATTCCTATTAGTGCTGACATCCTAGGCGACTCATTTAAGTTCGTTAAGGAAAATATGGTATGTAAGATTCTTTCTTACAAGGGCAATGTATTCGGTGTTGAACCACCTAACTTTGTTGAACTAAAGGTTACAAAGACTGATCCCGGTTTCAAGGGCGATACAGCTACAAATGCTACTAAGCCTGCTACACTTGAAACAGGTGCAGAAATTAAAGTACCACTATTCATTGACGAAGGCGAAGTTATCCAGATCGATACAAGAACTGGCGAATATATGGGTAGAGCATAATGAACCTATCAGCAAGAATTTCCTATATTAAGGGATTAGCAGAAGGTCTAAACCTAGACGAAAACAAGGACGAAGTAAAGGTTCTTAATGAAATTATTGATTTCCTTGGTCAGTTAGCTGACGAAGTAGAAGAACTTGAAGAATGTTATGATGAATCAGTTGATATTGTTGATACACTTAACGACGATTTATCAATGCTTGAAGATGTAGTCTATGGTGACGATGATGAAGACCTAGATAAGTTCTCTTGTTCAACAGGTTGCAAGGGCTGTTGTACTTCACAGGATAATGATTCTTCTGATGAAGCTGATGTACCTATGTACGAAGTAACTTGTCCTCAGTGCAACAAGAAAATTGCAGTTTCAGAAAATCAACTTCTAACAGGCGAAGTTGAATGTCCTGATTGTAATGCTGTTCTTGAATTTGATTTAGACGGTATTGCTGATGACGAGGAAGAACAGGGATCTTAAGTTCTAATTTAACAATTTTACACTCCTGGGATAATATATCTCAGGGGTGTTTTTTTGCTTATTAAGAAAATTAAGAAGAAAAGAAAATTTATGAAGTTTATTGTAATTTTCATGGCAATATGTATTTTATTAACTATTGCGTTTGAAAGCTATATGAAACCACTACAAGACAAAATTATGGAAAATGAAGCCAGAGGCCTTGTAGAAGAAAGAGTATCAAAAATTGCTGATGATGTAATTTCTAACAGTGATTACGATTACGATAAATTACTTGTAAAAAAAGAAAACAAAACCGGTGGAATAGTATCCCTAAGTGTAAATACACCGGCAGTTAATAAAATTCAAAATGAATTTTCTGATGTGTTCCAGAATAAAATGGATGACCTTAACACTCAGTATTTTTCAGTACCTTTAGGTGACTTAACAAACCTTACTATGCTATCAAGTTTAGGTCCTAGGATAAAATTTTCATATGATATGACAGGTTCGGTTGATGTTGAACTGAAAAGTTCATTTGAAAGTACAGGTGTAAATCAGACAATACATAGGGTAAATATGATTGTTGATGCTGAGGTTGTTTTTATCAGTCAATCATATATGGAAAATTTGAAAATACGAAATGAATTTGCTATTAGTGAAACTGTTATTGTTGGTGACACACCTGATTATCTCTATCCAAAAGTAAATTAGAAAAATATCTGTTGAAAAAACATATATATTGTGATAAAATAAGATGATATAACAATGGATAGGAGTGTTACTTTGGAGAAAAGTGACTTAAATAACACAAATTTCTTGGAAAATCAAGATTATTATCTTAACTTGATTTCTGAACTTATGAATATCAGAAAAAGAGGAGAAGTACCTCTGGCGTATATTCACACATATGGTTGTCAGCAAAATGTTGCTGATAGCGAAAAAATTAAAGGTATGCTTTCAAAGGCAGGTTTTGAATTTGCAGAAGGTCCTGATGATGCTGACTTTATCTTGTTCAACACTTGTGCAGTAAGAGAACATGCCGAGGATAGAGTATTCGGTAATGTCGGTGCTTTAAAAAAAATTAAGAAGAAACATCCACAGATTATGATTGCAGTTTGTGGTTGTATGATGGAACAAAAGCATATTGCTGAACGAATGTACAATAGCTTTCCATTCGTTTCATTAGTTTTCGGGACTCATTCTTTACAGAATTTCCCTGAACTTTATTACAGAGCCTTGTTCTCAGGTAAGAGAGTTTACGAAAGAGATAATGACGATAAGAAGATTTATGAAGGTATTCCAATTAAGAGAGATGGCACTTTCAAGGGTTGGTTGCCTATTATGTATGGTTGTGATAATTTCTGTACATACTGTATTGTACCTTATGTTAGAGGTAGAGAAAGAAGTCGTAAGTCTGTCGATGTTATTTCTGAGGCAAAGGAACTAATCAATTCCGGATACAAAGATATTACTTTATTAGGTCAAAATGTAAATTCCTACGGTAAAGGTCTTGAAGAAGATATTACTTTTGCAAAGTTACTTGGTGAGATTGATAAAATCCCGGGTGACTATTGGTTAAGATTTATGACTAGTCACCCTAAAGATTGTTCAAAGGAACTAATTGATACTATTGCTAGTGGTGAACATATCAGTACTCATCTTCATTTACCGTTCCAAAGTGGTTCTGACAGAATTCTAAAGAAGATGAACAGACATTATGACAGAAAGAAGTATCTAGAAATAATCAACTATGCTAAAGAAAAGATTCCTAATCTTTCTTTGACAAGTGATATTATTGTAGGTTTCCCAGGAGAAACTTACGAAGATTTTAAGGAAACTTTGTCATTAATCAGAGAAGTAGAATTTACTTCACTATTTACTTTTATTTACTCACCAAGAGTAGGTACACCTGCTGCTAAAATGGATGACCCAATTCCTGCTGGGGAAAAGTCAAAGTGGTTTCAAGAACTACTTGCAGTTCAAGAAGAGATTGCTGCAAAGCGTTGCGCCTCAATGGTAGGTAAGAAAGAAAAGATTCTTGTTGAAAGTGTAAACAAGAAGAATAACAAACTTCAGTGTAGAAATTCAGGCAATATTATTGTTGAATGTGACGGTGATGAAAACTTAATCGGTACATTCCAAATTGCTGAAATTACTGAAGCTAGAAACTGGATTTTAAAAGGTAAGTTAATATAAAGGAGAATAACGATGGAAGAAAAAATTGTTTCTATGGCAAGAGAAATCGGTAAACTTCTTCAGGAAGAAGAATGTTACGCTAAGATGGAAAGTGAAAGAATTGCATCTGATGCAGATAAAGAACTTCAAGATTTAATCGGTGAATTCAACCTAAAGAGAATTGCTATTAATGAAGAAGGTATGAAGAAAGACAGAGACCAGGAAAAGATTCAGAACTTCAATAACGAAATGCGTGAAATCTACGGCAAGATTATGCAGAATCAGCATATGATTGCTTATAACGAAGCAAAATCTGAACTAGATAAGATTGTAGGTAGAGTAGCTGCTATTATTACAAACTCAGCTAATGGTGAAGATCCTGAAACAACAGATGTACACCAAGGTTGCAGTGGTGACTGTAGTGGTTGTAGCAGTTGTGGCTAATTAATATCTATTTAGAAAGGAAGTGAGAGTATGGCTGAATTGTCACCAATGATGAAACAATATTTTGAAATTAAAGAAAAGAATAAAGACAGTATTCTGTTCTTTAGACTAGGTGACTTTTATGAGATGTTTTTTGATGATGCAAAACTTGCTTCTCGTGAACTGGATTTAACTCTCACTGGCAGGGATTGTGGTCAAAAAGAAAGAGCTCCTATGTGTGGTGTTCCATTTCATAGTTGCGAAAGTTATATTGCAAGACTTGTCCAAAAAGGCTACAAGGTGGCAATATGTGAACAAACAGAAGACCCTGCAAAAGCTAAAGGTCTTGTAAAGAGAGATATTATTAGAGTTATTACACCGGGTACTGTTATTGAATCCGGTATGCTTGATGAAGGTAAAAATAACTTTATTTCATCAGCCTTTATGGCTAACAAAAAGATTGGTTTATCTTTCTGTGATATTTCTACAGGTGAGCTTTTCATTACAGAAATATCCGGTGAAGACTTGCAAGACCAACTACAAGACCAATTAATCAGTTACAATCCAAGAGAAATTTTAATAGGTGGAGAAATTGTTAATTTCAAAACCTTGCCAAACTTTATTAAAGAAAAACTTTCTGCTTCTGTGGAAATGCTGACTGATGATGAATTTGGTTATTCTATTTGTCTTGATGCTATGAAAAATCAGTTTAAAGAAAATGATGTAAATAGTATCAAAGATAAAAAAGAAATGGTTTCTTCTGTTGGTGCTTTGTTAAGTTATCTAAAGGTTACTCAGATTACCGGTTATGAAAGAATCAATACTTTTGAAGTATATAACGAAAATCAGTATATGAACCTTGACTATAACACTAGAAGAAATCTAGAACTTACCAGAACTATGATGAATAAAGAGAAGAAAGGTTCTCTTATTTGGCTACTGGATAAAACAAAAACTGCAATGGGTAAAAGACTACTTAGATATTGGCTTGAACACCCATTACTTAATATTGGTACAATTCTTAACCGTCAAAGTGCTATTGCTGATTTAGTAGATGATACAGTTCAAAGACTTGAAATTACTGAGTCATTAATCGGTATTTTTGATATTGAAAGATTAATGACAAAGATAGTTTACGGTAATGCCAATGCCAGGGAACTTCGTTCTCTATGTGGTGCATTTGAGAATTTACCACAGATAAAGAATTTAATCAGTAAGTTTGATTCAAGTCTTATGAGAAAGTTAACTGAAGATATAGACCCTCTTGAGGATATTCATCAGTTAATTGATACTGCTATTGAAGAAGAACCACCATTTTCTGTTAGAGAAGGTGGACTTATTAAAGAGGGCTATAACGAAGAGCTTGATGCAGTTCGTTCTGATATGAACAACAGTACTTCTTTACTTGCTCAAATTGAACTTGAACAAAAAGAAAAGACAGGTATCCCTAAGCTGAAGGTTGGTTACAATAGAGTATTCGGTTACTATATTGAAGTAACAAATTCCTATAAAGATAAAGTGCCGGAAGAATATATCCGTAAACAGACTTTAACAAACTGTGAGCGATATATTACCCAAGAACTAAAAGACCTGGAAGGTAGGATTCTAGGTGCAAAAGACCGTTCATTCGGTATGGAATATGCTATCTTTGATGATATTAGAAAAGTAGTAGCAAATAACCTTGATAGGATTGAAAAAACTGCAAAGGCTATCGCAACACTTGATGTACTAACTAGCCTTGCAAATGTTGCAAGTGATAATAACTACACTAGACCGGAAGTTAATCAATCAAGTAAAATTATTTTAAAAGACTCTCGTCATCCGGTAGTAGAAGCACTTCTTTCAGGTGCACCATTTGTTCCTAATGACGTAACACTTGATAACGATAGTAACAGAGTTGCTATTATTACAGGTCCTAATATGGCAGGTAAATCTACATATATGCGACAAGTAGCACTAATTGTACTAATGGCTCAAATGGGTTCATTTGTACCTGCAAGTTATGCAGAGATTGGCGTTGTTGATAGTATCTTTACAAGAGTAGGTGCATCCGATGACTTAGCATCAGGTCAATCGACATTTATGGTTGAAATGAATGAAGTAGCAAACATTGTAAAGAAAGCTACTAAAAATTCTTTGCTTATTCTTGATGAAATCGGTAGAGGTACAAGTACCTATGATGGTATGAGTATTGCTAGAGCAGTTCTTGAATTTGTTGCTGATAAGAAAAAACTAGGTGCTAAGGCACTATTTGCAACACATTATCACGAACTGACTGTTATGGAAAATCTCCTTGATGGAGTTAAAAACTACAACATAGCAGTTAAAAAGCGTGGTGACGATATTACCTTCTTGCGTAGAATTATCCCCGGTGGTGCTGATGACAGTTATGGTATAGAAGTTGCTAAACTTGCAGGACTACCTGATTGGATTATTAAACGAGCAAAGGAAATATTAAAGGAACTTACTTCCGGCAAAACCGACGATAAAGAAACATTTGCAAATATATCACCTCATAGTAGTGAGAATGATATGCAATTAAATCTCCTAGATACTGCAAGTAATGCAGTAACCGATAAATTAAAATCTGTTGATGTAAATACACTTACACCGATAGAAGCTATGAATTTACTATATGAACTAAAAAATATGATTTAAAAGGTGGTGGACGCTATGGGTAGAATAAATGTACTTGATAAACATACGGCAGAACTTATTGCTGCCGGTGAAGTTGTAGAGCGTCCTTCATCTGTTGTAAAAGAATTACTTGAGAATTCTATAGATGCAGGGGCTACTCAAATTACAGTTGAAATTATGCATGGTGGCATTGATTATCTTCGTATTACAGATAACGGTTGTGGTATCCTTAAAGAAGATGTACGCAATGCTTTTAAGCGAAATGCTACTAGTAAAATCTCAGTTGACAGTGACCTTGAAAAGATAGGTACACTTGGTTTTAGAGGCGAAGCCTTAGCATCGATTTCATCAGTTTCAAAGGTTCAACTTATAACAAAAGCTAAAGAAGAAAATATAGGTTCAGCTTATGAAATTGATGGTGGGGAAGAAATTTCTTTTGATGATGCCGGTTGTCCTGATGGTACAACTTTTATTATGAGAAATCTTTTCTACAATGTACCGGCTAGATATAAATTTCTTAAAAAGGATGTTGCCGAAGGTAATGCAGTTGCAAGTGTAATTGACAAGATTGCTTTGTCACATCCTGAAATTGCAATTACTTTTATTAGGGATAACAAGAGAGTTCTAAAAACTGCCGGTGACGGTAAATTAATGTCATCAATATATGCAGTTTATGGCAGAGATTTTGCATCAACACTTATACCTGTTGACTATGAACTTAACGGTATGAAGTTAACCGGTTATATCAGCAGACCTACAAATGGTCGAGCAAATAGAAATATGCAAAACACATTTATTAATGGTCGTTTTGTAAAGTCAAGGACAATTTCTGTTGCACTGGAAGAAGCCTGTAAAGGCTCAATTATGATTGGTAAGTTTCCTTCTTGTGTTCTTAATTTACAGATTAGTCCTGAAGCAGTTGATGTAAATGTTCATCCGTCTAAAATTGAAGTAAGATTTATTAATGAAAGACCTGTTTTTGATACAGTTTATCATGGTGTTAAGTCAGCTCTGCTTCGTGGAGACAGTAGAAAGGAAGCCGTATTAAACCACAACAATACTGTAAATATAAAGCCTCTAAATCCTTTTAATTTGGCAAATAAGGTTATTAATAAAGAACCACTTAAATCGGTTCAAAAAGCACCTGAAAAGCCAAGAGAAAAAAGTATTTTTGATGAACTTGATTTACCGATAAAAACTGTAAAATATAATAAGGTAAATAAAGTTTCCGACAGTTCTTCTGTTCAAAAGAAGTATATGGAATTTTTGGAGAATAACAAGAAACTGTCAGAAAACAATCAAACTACAAACAATACTATATGTAATAATATAGATAATAATGTAATAAATAATGTTTCAACCGAAAGTAAGATTGAAACAAAAATGGATGAAGTAAAAGAAGATACTTCATTAAATCAAGAAGTACAAAAGGTTAATCCTTTTGAAGAACTTGAACTAGAGAAAATTACTACGAAAGAAAAGAAAAGTGATGTTGATGTTGTGTTACCGACAGAAAGACAAACTAATTCTTCTTCCGAAAATATTGAAATCAAAACATTAATTGACGAAGACAAGCAAAGTTTTAGGTTTATCGGTGAAGCAATGAATACATATATCATTGTAGAAACTGATAACAATAAACTTGTTTTAATAGATAAACACGCAGCTCATGAAAGAATAATTTTTGAAAAGTTAAAGCGTGAAAAAGGAACAGGTTCTGTTCAACTATTGTTAATTCCAATTACAGTTACACTTGAAAAGAATGAATATACTGTAGCAATTGAACATTTAGATATGTTCAAGAATGTTGGATTTGATGTAGAGGACTTTGGTAATGGTGCTTTGATTGTGAGAAGTGCGCCATCATACCTAAGAAATGATGATATTGAAGATACTATTATTGAAATTTGTGGTTACATAGCTGAAAACAGAAAGAATGTTATGAGTGAACATATGGAATGGATTTATCACAATATTTCATGCCGTTCAGCAATAAAAGCAGGTGACAGTAGTACTGCTAAGGAACTGATAGATATTGCGAAAACAGTTTTTTCTGATGACAGTATAAGATATTGTCCTCATGGCAGACCTGTATGTATTGAACTTTCTAAATATGAAATTGAAAAACAATTTGGAAGGGCATAACTAAATGGATAAGATAAAAATTATTTCAATAATTGGACCTACTGCTTCCGGCAAAACAAGCCTTTCTATTGCAGTTGCAAAGAAATATAATGGCGAAATAGTTTCTGCTGATTCAATGCAAATCTACAAAGATATGGATATTGGAACAGCTAAACCTACTTTGGAAGAAATGGATGGAATAAAGCATTATATGATGGACTTTCTTCCACCATCAACTAACTATTCAGTAGCAGATTATGTAAGAGATGCAAATAGTGCAATTAAAGAAATTTTAGATAAAAATAAACTGCCAATACTTGTTGGTGGTACAGGTCTTTATGTTGATTCATTACTTAATAATGTTCAGTTTACTGAGCAAAAGGTTGATGAACAGTTAAGAGAAAATTTGAATTCTAAGAGTGATGAAGAATTACTCCTAGAACTCCAAAAGGTAGATAAAGAGTCTTATGATAAACTATCAAAAGAAATCAACCATAAGCGAATTGCAAGAGCATTAGAAGTATATTATCTTACAGGCAAACCTAAGTCACAAGTTGATAAAGAGGCAATGATGGTTGAATCACCATATAAACCGATAAAAATAGGATTATATGCAGAGGATAGACAGTTTCTTTATGATAGAATTAATCAAAGAGTTGACATAATGGTTCAACAAGGTGTTTTAGAAGAAGCTAAAAACCTTATGAACAGTAACCTTAGTTTGACTGCTCAAAAAGCCATTGGTTATAAAGAATTTTTCCCTTATTTAAATGGTGAAGATGCTTTAGAAAATTGTGTTGAAACATTAAAAATGAACACAAGAAGATATGCAAAAAGACAGTTAACTTGGTTTAAAAGAGATAAAAACATTAAATGGTTTGATATATGTAAACTTAACAGTGAAGAATTAATAAAGAATGTTTTTGAATATATAGATGAGGCAAAAGATGATTAATAAAAAGACAAAAAGAATTATTATTAGTGCAATATGTATTTTTATAATTATATATGTTATTTATGTTTTCATTAGTTCTGTATTTGACCTTAACGGTGTAGATACCGAAGTAGCAACACAGATTACTGCAACTGACTCTCTTTATAAAGATGCAATTATTGTTAGAGATGAAAAGTTAGTGAAAAACAGTACAGACGGTATTATTTCTTTCTCTTGTGATGACGGTGACAAAGTTGCAAAGAATGAAAAGGTAGCTGATATTTACAGTTCAGAAGATGATGTACTAAATAACAACAAACTTGAAGATATTAATAGTGAAATCACTAGACTTAAGAAGTTAAGTTCTATTGCATCAAACGGTGATGTTGGTATTGATACTGTTAATAGTCAAATTAATAATTCTATTACAGAACTTAATTCCCGTATTGCTGATAAGAACTTTCTTGACAGTGAAAATTATGTTGATGATATTACATATTTAATCACAGAAAGAATGTTAGTAGCAGGTAAGAAGGTTGACATTTCAAGCCGATTAAACGATTTAAAGTCACAGAAACAGGAACTACAGAACACATCTAATAAAGCAGTAGGTTCTGTAAAGGCTTCACAAGCCGGTTGTTTTGTTTCTTCCGCTGATGGTTATGAGTCAATTTATAAGTATAAAAATGCAAAGTCGATGACGATTACAAAGTACAATAAATTACTTAAACAAAAACCTAAGAAAGTGTCAAGTGATACAATCGGTAAACTTGTTACTAGAGTAAATTGGTATGTAATCTGTCCAATTTCTAAGGAAGAGGCTTTAACATTAAAGTCAACTAACTACGATTCAATTACAGTAAATATGCCTTATGCTTCAACAAGTACAATCCCTGCATCTATTGAATCTATCAACCAAGATAAAAAGGGTGGAGACAGTATTCTTGTTTTGAAGTGTAATTATATGAATTCAGAACTGGCTTCCGTTAGAAAAGAAAATGTAGAAATTTGTCTAAAAACTTATGAAGGTATAAGAGTTAATAAGGATGCTCTTCATACTGATTATGTTACAAAGATTACAGAAGATAGTAAGGGTAACCAGAAAACTACTAAGAAGAAAGTTCAGGGTGTATATGTACTATACGGCAATGAACTTCAGTTTAAACAAGTAAATATTATTTATTCTGGTTCAGATTTTGTTATTTGTGATCCTTCTTCAGATAATACAAACTTGTATAATGGAGAAACGATTTCTTTATATGATAATATTGTAGTAAAGGGGAATGACTTAAAAGATGGAAAGATCATTAACTGATATTAAGTATAATTATGATTTTATCAATGAGAAAATTGCAGAGGCTGCTATGAAAGCCGGAAAAACAAGGGACGATATTACTTTTCTTTCAGCAACAAAAACTGTTGAACCTGAGTATATCAACTATGCAATTTCTCTGGGACTTTCCTATATTGGAGAAAATAAGGTTCAGGAACTACTTTCAAAGTATGACCAGTACAACCTTGAAAATTGTTCATTGCAGTTTATTGGACACTTACAGAGTAACAAGGTAAGACAGATTGTCGGTAAGGTTGATTTAATTCAGTCAATCGACTCAATGAAACTTGCTAAAGAAGTTTCTAAGTGTTCTTTAAAGAATAACATTACTTCTGATATTTTAGTTGAAGTAAATATCGGAAAAGAAGAAAACAAATCCGGTGTTATGCCGGAAATGCTTGAGGAGTTAGTGGAAGAAATTAGCACTTTACCTGCTGTAAATGTTAAAGGATTAATGACTATTCCACCTATTTGTGAAAAAAAAGACGAAATTCGTAGATATTTTGAAAAAATGAATAGATTATTCCTTGACATATCATCAAAAAAATTAGATAATGTTTCTATGGACATTTTGTCTATGGGTATGTCTAGTGACTATTACGAAGCAATATTAGAAGGTGCCAATATGGTAAGAATCGGTTCTGCTTTGTTTGGAAATAGGATATATAAATAATTTGGAGGTTCAGATATGGCTGGTTTTGTAGATAAGATTAAGAGAATGTGGGATTCACCAGATGATGAATATGAGTATGATGACTACTCATATGAGGATAACAACAAGGATTCATATGATGATGAAGATTCTTACGAAGAACAAAGAGAACATCAGCGTGAAGTAAGAAGATCTGAAAGATCAGAAAGAAGAAGATATACTTCTGACTCATATACAGATAGTGACAGTGGCAACAAGGTTGTTAACATTAATGCAAGTACAAAAATTCAGGTTATTCTATTTAAGCCTGAGCGTTTTGGTGACGAAACAAGAGGTATTGCAGATGAAATCAACAAGAACCGCACTGTAGTACTTAATCTTGAAGACACTAATAAGGATATGTCAAGAAGAATTATTGACTTTCTAAGTGGTGTTACATATGCTAAAAAGGGTAAGATTAAGAAAATCGCCAATGCTACATTTATCATTATGCCTGAAAATGTGGATTTCACCGGTGATGATTTACTTGGTGAACTAGAAAATAACGGAGTTATTTTTTAATTGAGTAAAAATATAGATGAAAAGGATATTCTGATTTCCAGAATAAGTGACCTTTATTATCTTTCTATGGAAAGGAACAAACCTGAGTTTACTTCTTTCCTTAATGAAAGTGAAATTTCAATTTGTATTGAAGCATTAAAGGACTTTGGTATTACTGATTACTATTTCTTTGGTGGCTATGAAAACAGCCAAAGAAAGGTACTTGGATTTTTCGCTAAGGAAGAGGAATATCCAATATCAATTATTGAATATAAATATAGAAAGCAAGATAAATTAACACATAGACAGTTTCTTGGTACAATTCTTTCTACCGGACTTAACAGAAATGTTATAGGTGACATTGTTTGTATGGAAGGCAAAACTTATGTTTTTGTGTTAGAAAATCAAGCAGAATATATTTTATCTCAAATAAATAGAATTGCTAAAGTTGGAGTAAAGTCAAAAATAGTTACACTTGATAACTTTGATTATACACCAACATTTAAGTATCATGACTATACAGTTGCTTCTCTTAGACTGGATGCAGTTGTTGCTGCTATAACCGGTCTTAGCAGAGAAAAGGTAAGGACACTTATGCTTTCAGGTAATGTGTTTAAGAACTATATAGAAGATACAAATATAAGCGACAAAGTATCACAAGACGACATTATTTCTATACGAAAGTATGGTAAATTTATTCTTGATGATATTAATGGCTTAACTAAAAAAGGCAGACAAAAAATTAAAATAAAACAATATATATAGGGGAGATATAAAGATGCTAACTATTGATGAAATCAAGGATGTCAAGTTTAGAACTAACAGAGGTGGTTCTTTCTATAAGGCTGAAGATGTTGATTCTTTTATTGATGATGTTATAGAAACATTTGAACAGAAAAATAACGAAAAGGCTGAACTTGTACACAAGATGGATATTCTTGCTACAAGAATTGAACAGTACCGTTCTGATGAAGAAACAGTTCGTAACGCTCTATTATCAGCTCAGAAAGTTGCTGACTCTACACTTAAGGAAGCTAACGAACAGTCTGAAATTGCTGTAAAGAATGCTGAGAAAAAGGCTGATGAACTTATTGCACAAGCACAGGCAGAAGTAAAGAAAGAAAAAGACTCCCTAGTTGCTTTACAGAAACTTGCTAATGAAATGAGAACAGAACTACTAATGAAAGTTAAGAGTTGCATTGATATTGTTGATGCACTACCAACTGATAATGTTGTTGCTGAAATTCAGGAAAAGCTATCTAAGGATTTTCCTACACCTGCAGTAGCAGAAGAAGTTGTTGAACCAAAGGCTGAGCCTGTTAAGGTTGCTGAACCTCCGGTAGAAGGTGAAAAAAAAGAACCTGCTGAAAAAGTAAAGGAAGAAAAGAAAACTGACCCGGCTCTTGAAGGCACTACTAAGTTTGGTGTTTTAAAGTTTGGTAGTAATTATGATGTAGAAGAATAATTAAAATATAAATTGGAGAGAAGTAGAATGTCACAGGATTACAATAAGACTTTAAATCTTCCTAAGACTGACTTCCCTATGAGAGCAGGACTTCCAAAGAGTGAACCTGTAACTCTAAAGGGTTGGGAAGATAACAAGATTTATGACAAGTTAATGAAGAAAAATGATGGTAAGCCATTATTCGTATTGCATGATGGTCCCCCATATGCAAATGGTGATATCCATCTAGGTCATGCTTTAAACAAGATTCTTAAGGACTTTATTGTTCGTCAAAAGAATATGGCCGGTTTCAAAGCACCATATGTTCCGGGTTGGGATACTCATGGCCTTCCAACAGAACTAAAGGCCAGACAAAAGGCCGGTGTTGGTAATTCAGCAGAAATCTCTATTGTTGAACTTCGTAAAATGTGCGAAGAATTCGTTACAGGTTATATTAATGACCAGCGTACACAGTTTAAGAGATTAGGTGTTATCGGCGAATGGGATAACCCATATATTACACTAAAGCATGAATTTGAAGCAGAACAGATTAGAGTATTTGCTGATATGGCTACAAAGGGCTATATCTATAAGGGACTAAAGCCTGTATATTGGTGTCCTGAATGTAAAACAGCTCTAGCTGAAGCTGAAATCGAATATGCTGAAGATCCTTGTCATTCTATTTATGTTAAATTCAATGTAACTGATGATAAGGGTGTATTCTCAAACTTGGGAATTGACCCATCAAAGGTTAAGTTTGTTATTTGGACAACTACAACATGGACATTACCTGCTAATGTTGCTATTTGTGTTGGTCCTAGATATGAATATTCTATCATCAAAACAGGTGATGAATATCTTGTAATGGCTACTGAACTTTATAAGAATGCAATGGAAGTTGCTGAAGTTACAGATTATGAAGTAGTAGCTACAGTAAAGGGTAGTGAACTTGAATACATCAAGACTGCTCATCCATTCCTAGACAGAGAGTCTCTTGTTATTGTCGGTGACCATGTTACTCTTGAAAGTGGTACAGGTTGTGTTCATACTGCTCCCGGTCATGGTGTTGATGACTTTAATGTATGTCAGAACTATCCTGAAATTCCTACAATTTGTCCTGTTGACTCTAACGGTGTTCTTACTGAAGAAGCAGGTCAGTTTGCAGGTTTAACAACTGATGAAGCTAATAAGAAGATTGCTATGTTCCTTGATGAACAAGGCTCTCTATTCGCACTAAAGAAGATTATCCACCAGTATCCTCACTGTTGGAGATGTAAGACTCCTATCCTATTTAGAGCTACTGACCAGTGGTTCTGTTCTGTTGATGACTTTAAGGATGAAGCAGTTGAAGCTATTAATAATGTTAAGTGGATTCCTTCATGGGGTCGTGACAGAATTACAAATATGGTTAGAGAAAGAAAAGACTGGTGTATTTCTCGTCAGAGAAAATGGGGTGTACCTATTCCAATCTTCTTCTGTAAAGAATGTGGCGAAGCTCATATTGATAAGGATGCTATGTATGCAGTAGCTGACCTATTTGAAAAAGAAGGTTCTAATGCTTGGTATAATCATACTGCTGCTGAAATTTTACCTGCAGGTACAAAATGTAAGAAGTGTGGTTGTACTGAATTTGATAAAGAAAAAGACATTATGGATGTTTGGTTCGATAGTGGTTCTTCTCATGCTGCTGTTGTTAGAAAGAGAGATAACCTACAGTTCCCTGCAGACCTATATCTTGAAGGTAATGACCAGTACAGAGGTTGGTTCCAGTCTTCACTTCTAACTTCTGTTGCAACAAATGGTGTTGCACCTTATAAGGCAGTTCTTACTCATGGTATGATTCTTGATGAAGAAAAGAGAAAGATGAGTAAGTCACTTGGTAACGGTATCAGCCCTCAAGATGTTATTAAGCAGTACGGTGCTGATGTACTAAGACTTTGGGTTGCTTCTACCGACTATCAGTCTGATGTTCATATTTCAAATGATATTCTAAAGCAGATTTCTGAATCATACAGAAAGATTAGAAATACTGCAAGATATATCCTAGGTAATATTTCAGACTTTAACCCTGATGAAAATTCTGTTGCTATTGATGAACTATTACCAATGGATAAGTGGGCACTTGTTAAGTTAAATGAACTTATTAACAAGGTAGCAAATGCTTATGATAACTATGAATTCCATCAGGTTTATCATTCAGTAAGAAACTTCTGTGTTGTTGATATGTCTAACTTCTATCTAGATGTTCTTAAGGATAGACTATACACAGAAAAGAAAGAAAGTCATTCAAGAAGAGCTGCTCAGACAACTATCTATATCATTCTTGATTCATTAACAAGAATGATTGCTCCTATCCTAGCTTATACTTCTGATGAAATCTGGAAGTATATTCCACATAGAGCATCTGATGATGGTGAATGTGTAATGTTTAACGAAATGCCAAAGCCTGTTGAAATTAATGTTTCAGATGACTTTATGGCTAAGTGGGACAAGATTCACGATTTAAGAGATGATGTTAAGAAAGCTCTTGAAGAAGCAGTTAAGGAAAAGAAACTTAAGAAGTCACTTGATGCTAAGATTATTCTTAATGCCAGTGATGATGAACTTGAATTTATCAAGTCTGTAGAACCTGAACTAAAGAATGTATTTATTGTTTCCGGTGTAGAAGTAGTAGATAATGGTTCAGATACTAAGATTGATGTTGAACTAGCTGATGGTGAAAAGTGCGAAAGATGTTGGGAACATTCAGTTACTGTTGGTGCTGATCCTGTACATCCAACTCTTTGTCAGAGATGTGTAAATGTTCTTAAATAATAAATAACTAATTACGGTGCACATTCTGTTGTGGTGTGCACCGTTTTTATTAATGAGGTGAAAAGTTGGTAGCGTTATCTCTTGCTATAGCCGGTTTAGTTGTTATTATAGACCAGGTTATTAAATATTTTGTAGCTATGTATTTACCACAAGCCGGTGTTGTTACTGCAATTCCACATTTATTAGATTTAAATTATGTTGAAAATCGTGGTGTTGCTTTTGGTATGTTTGAAAATATGAGGTGGATTTTTGTTGCTCTAACTTCAGTTATTATTGTAATCCTACTTTATATAATCATTTTCAAAAAGATTAAGTCTAAAATGTTTTTAATATCATCAGCATTGATTATTGGTGGTGGTATAGGTAATTTAATTGATAGAGTCCTTTATGGATATGTAATAGACTATTTGCAACTTTCTTTTTTCAGTCCGGTATGTAACTTTGCCGATTATGCAGTTACGGTTGGTACAGTACTGCTTGTAATTTATCTACTATTTATGTCTGATAGTTCTAAGAAGGAGAATAAGGTTGAACATTCTTAATTACATTATTGAAAATGAAAATCAAGAAGTTAGAGCTGATAAGTTCCTTTCCGATACTATAGAAGATATGTCTAGGTCATCAGTTGCATCAATTATTGAAGATGGTGGACTGTTGGTTAATGATAAATTACAAAACAAAAAGTATAAACTTAAAATCGGTGATAAAGTCCAATTTACTGTTCCTGACCCTGTAGAGTATACTGTTGAGGCAGAAGAAATACCACTTGATATTGTTTATGAAGATAGTGATTTGTTGGTAGTAAATAAACCTAAGGGTATGGTTGTTCATCCTGCACCGGGGAATTATACAGGTACTTTAGTAAATGCACTGCTTTATCACTGTAAAGATTCCTTATCAGGTATCAATGGTGTATTAAGACCCGGTATTGTCCATAGAATTGACAAAAATACAAGTGGACTCTTGATTGTAGCAAAGAATGATTTTGCTCATAATAGACTTGCTGAACAAATTAAGAAACATAGCTTTAAGCGTGAATACCAAGCCATTGTTTATGGCAATGTTAAAGAAAACGGTACAGTAGATGCACCTATTGGCAGAAGTAAAAAAGATAGAAAGAAAATGTGTATTACCTATGAAAATTCTAAGAATGCAGTAACTCATTATGATGTTATACAGAGTTATGGTAATTTTACTCATATTAAATGTATCTTAGAAACAGGCAGAACACATCAGATTAGGGTTCATATGGCTTCAATCGGTCATCCGGTAGCAGGTGATGATGTGTATGGCCCTAAGAAAGTTATTACAAAGCTAAGGGGCCAATGCCTACACGCTAAGGTTATTGGCTTTGTTCATCCAAGAACAGAAGAGTATATGGAGTTTAATTCAGAACTTCCGGAATACTTCAGTAAATTTTTGCAAGAAATTCAACAATAAATTGTGATATTTTTTGTAAAAACACTTGCACAATACAAATTATTGTGTTATTATATATAGGCATTTGGAATCTGTCGTTATACGATAGGAGTCAAATCGAGGTCATTGACCGAAAATTTGAAGCGGGTATTCCTCTGCTACATAGGCAAGAATATCTGAAATTACAGGAGGAAATAAAATGGACGCATTAAAAACTATTGCAGCAGCTTCAATGAAAGAATCTTTCCCAGAATTCAATGTTGGTGATACAGTAAAGGTATCAGTTAACATTCGTGAAGGTGAAAGAGAAAGAATCCAGATGTTCGAAGGAACTGTTATCGCTAAGAAGGGTAGTGGCGTTGCTGAAACTTTCACAGTAAGAAGAGTTTCTTACGGTGTTGGTATCGAAAGAGTATTCCCAGTACACTCACCAAACGTTGTTGACGTTAAGGTTGTTAGATATGGTAAGGTTCGTAGAAGTAAGCTATATTACCTAAGAGATAGAGTAGGTAAGGCTGCTAAGGTTAAGGAACAAATCAAAAAGTAATTAAAGGGGACTTCACGTCCCTTTTTTTACTATCTAAACGAAATTAGACGAAGAGAGATATAATGGATAATAATTATACAATTAAGACAAAATCAGCACCTAATTGGATATATGATTGGACTAAGTCAATTATTTCAGTAATTTTTGTTGTTCTGATTATTCTTACTTTCTTTTTTAGAATTGTAAATGTAGACGGAACATCAATGTACAGTACTCTTTATGATGGTGATAAACTATTTGTTTCAAGTTTTCTATATACACCTACTGATGGTGATATTGTTATTATCAGCCATGGTCAGTATTTAGATGAACCTATTGTTAAGAGAGTTATTGCTACTGAAGGCCAAACTCTAAAAATTGACTTTGACAAAGAAAAGGTTTATGTTGACGGTAAAGAACTTAATGAACCTTATGTATCATCAGAATTAATACCCGGTGATGCTAAGATTCCTGAGGTTATACCTGAAGGTAAAATCTTTGTAATGGGTGACAACAGATATGTTTCTAAAGATAGTAGATATGTTGAAGTAGGATTAATTAATGTGAAAGATGTTATTGGTAAAGCTCAGTTTACATTATTCCCATTCAACCATGCAAAATGCTTATACTAATAGGTGATACTATGCAAAGCAGAAAAAAAGAAAAGTATTTTGACAAGTCTAAGAAGCAGTCGGAAACAAAAGTTAATAATAAAGAAGATTACATAGTAGTCAATAATAACCCTACAGTTGGATTTTTCTATTACTTAGCAAGAGCAATTATAATGGCTGTTGTTGTGATTATCATTATTCTTACTTTCTTCTTAAGAATTGTAAATGTTGATGGCAGATCAATGATGAATACACTTCTTGATAATGATAAGGTAATAGTTACTAATTTTATGTACACACCTAAGGATAACGACATTGTTGTTATCAGCCATGCTAAGGAATATGATAAGCCTATTATTAAGAGAGTAATTGCAACTGAAGGACAAAGTCTTAAAATTGATTTTGAAAATCAAAAGGTCTATGTTGATGGCACATTAATTGATGAACCTTATGTTAGTTCTGAACTAAAAGAAGGTAATACAGAAATTCCATCAGTAATACCTAAAGGCAAAGTATTTGTAATGGGTGATAATAGACTTGATTCACTTGATAGTCGTTACTCAGAAATCGGACTTATTGATGAAGAGAATATTATTGGTAAAGCACAGTTTGTAATTCTTCCAATTACTAGAATTCAATATTTATATTAATATAAGCACCTTTTCCTTTGAAAAGGTGTGTTTTTTAAGAAATTTAAAATAATACTTGATTTTTTTCTTAATTCAAGTTATAATTAGTAGCGTTGTGGAGAGTTGTCCGAGATGGCCGAAGGAGCACGATTGGAAATCGTGTAAACCATTAAAGTGGTTTCGAGGGTTCGAATCCCTTGCTCTCCGCCAAGAAATATATCAGAAACCCAGTATTTATCGCACTTTTAGCCGTTTTGGTTATGGTGCGATATTTACTTTTGTGGCTAAGATTTTGTATGCAAAATTTGATTTTCCTAGAGGGTTTTTCAAGACTTTCCTAAAGAGTGTTTTCTAACATTTAAAATATTTGTTACAACAATATATAAAATTACATAATTAATAGAGAAATTACCAATAATTGAAGTTGAAATATAGCATAATATAGACTTAAATAATCATAAAAGGTAAATGCATTACACGACTAGGCATAGTGTAAACTAATTAAGTGAAATTATAGTAAGTTGTATTATAATTATTGGTATAATAAGAATAATACGCAAAATTAGTCTGTACTTAACCTGTTATTTACCCTTTTTCAAATATACAAATCATTATAGAACATTATATGTTTCCTTAAGAAGTCTTTAATAGAAAATCATATCTTTAATCAAAGCTGTTAGCAAGTTGCTAGCAGCTATTTTTATTCTAATTATTAGTCAAATACAACAGTAATAATAACTGCACAATAAAATTATTATTTATATTGACGTTTAATTTATATTATAGTAGAATAACATTACTTTAAGTGACAAAATTAAACAAACTCTATAATAATACTCATAGAATGCGTATTAATTGTCAGTATATAAACACATTAAGTAAAATGAATTAATATTTGTTTTTATTTATTTTATTATGGGCGTATGGGCGAAGTTTTTTATTTCCATTCAAAAAAGTTATGAAAAATTTTCTTTTAGTGTTATTGGGTACTTGTAATGCACTTGTAGTTTTAAATGAACACTAAGAAATAACATATCAGATTCATTTTATTTCCAATAGGAAGGAATATGATGTAAATACACAGTTTGGAGATGATAAAGAAGATATGAAAATTAAATAATTAATAATGACAACGAGGTGATAGTTTAAGAAATTAGTCAAAGCAGAAAAATATAAATAAAATATCATATTTCGAGGAGTATATGATAAAAAATTAAAACGGAGGTAATAAGTGAAATGTAAATTGCGGAAATGTTTATCTACTGTTTCTATCATCCTATGCTTTGCAATGATATATTTTATTCCAATGAATGTTGTTGCTTTAGTTCAGGATAACAGTAGTCAAAACTCTAACTCGGAATCTAATAGTGCTGACTTTAGTAATGTTAAAAGTGAAACGGACGAAATAGGCGATATTGTCGGTGAAGATAGTGAGCAAAGAACTGAGAATTCTAAAACATTCTTGTTAGATGATGGAACAAAAATGTTTGTTGATTACGGTGAGCCTGTTCATTATAAAAACAGTAAAAATGAATGGGTAGATTATGATAATACCCTTGTAAAGTCCGATGACAATTCAACATACAGTAATAAAGAAAGTGATGTAAATGTATCCCTTTCAAAAAATACAAGTAGTGACAGTTTGGTTTCAGTTGAAAATGACAAACACGAAATTAGTTGGAATTATGATGACGCTAATAAAAGTAACATTGTAGTTCAGAACGGAAAAACTAATGACGATAAAAATGATACTACTTTAGATAATATTACTTCAAATGCTGAATATAAGAATATTTATAATAATGTTGACTTGCAGTGCAATGTTACAACAAAAGGTGTAAAAGAAAATATTGTTCTAAATAGCCCAAATGCAAAGAATGAGTATGTTATTTCATATAATATCGGAAAACTAACTCCAAAATTAAAAGATGATAATACTATTGATTTGTATAATTGAAAGAATATTGTGTATACAATTTCAGCACCATATTTGGTAGATGCAAATCAAAAGCATAGTGAGAATATATCTTTAGAAATTTTAAATCATAAAGATGATACTATGCAGGTTAAACTAACAGCTGATAAGGATTTTCTATTATCATCAGATATTAAATATCCTGTAACTATTGATCCGGAAATATCTTCCGGTCAAGCACTTAATACTAAGTATTCATATGTAGGATATGGTATATCATCTACAAAGTATAACCCACCATATACTTTATCATCTTCTGAATATATTAGATGGGTTATAAATAAATTACCTACACTTACTTCTTCTCAAAAAGTAATTAAGGCTACATATTCCTATTCTATTGACAAAATTATAGGTGATGTATCAGGAAGTAATCCTTTTATTATTAAGTTACATAATTATAAAAGTACTTCACCTTATTATGATAGTATAGTAAAAGATTATTCAGCGATAGCCGGTTCAAGTGATAATGTATCTTTTGATATTACTTCTTTAGTAAATTCATGGGCTACAGGTGAAAGTTCAAATAATGGTTTTATTCTAGAAGCTAAAGATAGTGCAAAAACAAGAACAGTAAATCTATCAATCGGTGATAAAACTCATCATAAGCCAATGTTTACAATGGTTTATAAAGATTTTACAGGAAAAGAAGATAATCTTTCATATCATACTGTCTCTGCCGGTAGTAAAGCTGATGTAAATATTAATGATTATCTTGGAAATTTAGTAGTAAATCAGAACTTTTACGAAAGCAAAGCAGCAAGAATGCCTCTTTCACTTTCTGCAACATATAATAGTTTTGATTATGATAAATGTTATCAAGATTCAATGATTGGTTATGGTTGGAATTTTTCTTTTAATCAATACATTGAACCAATTACAGATACTAACTTAAATACCGGTGATAATCCATATCAATATGTATATATTGAGTCAGATAGAAGAAAACATTATCTTAGAGGTGAAGGCAATGCACCAACTGAATGGGAAGATGATGAAGATTTAGGTTTAAAATTAACTAAGACAAGTAGTGGATATATCCTTGAAAAAGATTCAGAAAAGCTTTATTTCCAATCAAATAATGGTAGAGGAATATTATACAAAATTACTGAGTTGGATAATTCTAAGAATTGTATAGGGTATGGTCGAAATAGTAGTGATGGTTATATAAACTATATTTATGATTCTACAAACCAAACACAAGCTACTTTTACAACAACCACTATTAACAGTAAGAAGTATATAACAACTATTAATCTTCCTAATTCTAGAAAGGTAAATTTATCATATACACAGTCAAACGGAAAAGTACTGTTGACTAAAGTAAAATTACCTGATAATAGTTGTTCAAATTATACTTATGATAATCTAGGTAGATTAATTTCAGTAAAATATACAAAAGAAAACGGTTCAGAAGTAAAAACAGGTTCTTCATATTCATTAACTTATAATACCGGTAATAAAGTTACTAATATTACTGAAAGAAGTTCAGAAAATAAAATAGGTAATTATCTAAACTTTGAATACAAAGCTGATAATACAACTAAAGTTACAGATAGAAACGGTTCATCAGAAACATATACTTTTGATAATGATGGAACAAAAGTTTCAACAATGAATGCAAATGGTTATATTTCAAATAGTCAAAGTTCCGACCTTACTGTAACTAAAAGTAAGGATAACTTTATCAAGAATTATCTTGATGAAACATCTGACTTTTCCGGTATTAAAAACAATGATGGCTATTACTATAGCGAAAGTTCAAATCCTGATAATAAGTATAGTTTAGATACCGATACAAAATACTTTGGTACAAATGCTATTAAAATCTATAACAAAGATAAACAAGACAAGGATAGTGTAATTTATCACAATATTAGTCAAAAAGCTTTGTTAGGTAAGTATGTTACATTCTCTGCATATGTTAAGGCAATGTGCGAAAATAACGGTACAGGTAAAGTAAATCTGGCTATTCAGTATAAAGATAATTCAGAAGAAAAAACTATTGATGGTTTTGCAGTAAGTGACGAGATTAATTGGAAAAGAATTAGTGTAACTGCAAAGCTTCCATCAACAGCAACTGATGTAAAGGTTCTTTTAAAGTCAAACGGTAAGAATTATACTACATGGTTTGATTGTTTACAGTTAGAAGAAGGCGAAACTGTAAATGATTATAATGCATTGAAAAACAGTGATTTCACTAGTGCAAATAATTGGTTTGATAATAGTAACAATAAATTTACATTTACATATGGCAGACCATATATTTTTGGTGCACCTACATATTTGAAAATGAATAGTGATGAAAATGATACTACCGATTCAACTACAGAAAATGCAACCGGTACTACTGTTAAGGAAACCACACAATCTGTTCAATCTACTACTGTAGTTAGTGAACATGATGTGATTGACACTACAGATGCATACGGAAATGTAGTAAAATCAGTAGAAGGTGTATATAACAGAGTATATGAAGTATATAGTGATACTGATAATTCAGAAAATTCCGGTAATGATAGTGATTCAGAAGATACTACAAGTGAAGAAAATACTGATAAGACAAATTATTTATCTAATAAGTATATATATCAGAGAGTAAATGTAAATGCTAAGAATGTTTCATTTGTATTAACAGGACAAGCACAAGGTGTTTCTGTTCCTTTATCAAATGAAAATAGAACTTTTGGTATAGCACTTAATGTTTATTATCAAGGAGAAGATGCTCCTGAAAGTTATTATCAATCATTTAATTCTAATACAACCTCTGTACAGTCAGTATCATTGTCAGTAACACCGGAAAATAGTGAAAAGCTCGTACAATGTGTTGACTATGCATTTGTTTATGGTTATAATAGTAATACAATGATACCAAGTAATGCCATGTTAAAAGTTATGGTATCACCTGGCACAACTTCAACTGATAGTGCATCTTCTTCTAACGGTGATGATAATACCCAAGGAACAACAAGCGCAAGTAGTGAAGTTGAATATGGCGATATGCTTTCTGAAGAATTAGATACTTCAAAATCATATATTAAGTCAGAGTCAACATATGATTCAAAAGGTAACTATGTAACAGAAGAAACTGATGAAAACGGTAATACTACCAAATATACATATGACGCTAACGGAAACAAATCTTCCATAACTAATGGTAATAATGTAGAAACATCATATACATATGATTCTTCTGATAATGCCACTTCTATTACAACCGGTGGTGCAAGTAATAGGTATGATTATGACTATCAAGGTAATGTTGAGTCAATATCACATAATAACTTTTATTTTAAGTTTAATTACAATGAATACAACAAATTGTTATCAACATATGTTGGCGATTCACAGATAGTTTCTAATATATATAGTCCATATAACGGGAATTTATTGAAAGTATCATATGCAAACGGTAGTGTAATCTCATATACATATGATGAATACAATAATGTTACAAATATTAAATGTAACGATAATATTGTTGCTGAGTATACTTATAACAAAAACGGACAAATTTCTGTTTGTGATGACTCCGAAAGTGGAGAAACAACTTATTATTACTATGATTGTAACGGAAACTTAGAGAGTCAGTTTATACTTGGTAAAGACAGTACCCTTGCAAATAGTGTTACAACCGATGAAAACGGTAATACTGTAGAAAAAACAGAAATCGGAAATAATACGAGAACAATAACAAGTGGTACTGATAGTGACGGTAAATCATTTGTTGATTATAACGGACTAAAAACTACAGAAGAAAAAGACTCTTTCGGTAGAACTACTTCTGTTTTAACTAAAGGAATAAAGGGTAATAAGGATTATAAAGTTGAATATACTTATGCCAAAGGTAAGGAAACCAATTCAACATCTAAAACTGTTAGTAGTTTAACTCAATCCTTTGATACTGAAACAGTTGCATCATATACCTATTCTTACGACGGAAATGGAAATATTATAACGGTTGCACAAGACAGTAAATTAACAGGTGTAGAAACTGAGGATGGTATAACAAATAGGTATTATTATGATTCAAAGAATCAATTAGTCGAGGAATATGATTATGTTCATAATTTCCATATAAATTATTCTTTTGATAACGATGGTAATATCCTAACTGTTCATAGACAACCTGCTGATTCATCTGCTACGGGTAAACCACATGGAAATTATTATTGTTACGATGATAAAGAATGGCGTGATAAGTTAACAAACATTAACGGTACTAATATAACTTATGACGAAATAGGAAATCCATTGAATTATCGTGACGGTATGTCATTTACATGGAAAAACGGTAGATGGTTGTCAACAACTACTCTAGATGATGGTACAAAGATAACTTACCGTTACAATGCCAACGGAATGAGAACTCAGAAGCAAGTAGGTTCTAAGGTAACTAACTATTATTATGATAGCAATAATAATCTAATTGCTGAAAAGACTGACAGTGCAACACTTTTCTTTTACTATGATACTGAGAATAGCCCTGTAGCATTATCCTATAATGGAAAAATGTTCTACTATGTAAAGAACTTGCAAGGTGACATAGTTAAGATTCTTGATGAAGACGGTATTAGCTATGCAAGTTATGTATATGATTCTTGGGGTAATATTCTTGAAGAGAAAGGCGAGCCAATATTAAGGAGATTAAATCCACTTCGTTATCGTGGTTATGTGTATGATGAAGATACTGCAATGTATTATCTACAAAGTAGATATTATGACCCAACAACAGGTAGATTTATCAATGCTGATGATACTGCTTTTATCAGTTCTTCAGGTACTGCAATTGGTGATAACATTTATACATATTGCGAAAATAATCCTGTAAACAATGTAGATTATACTGGTCAATGGTACACTAATTATCATAAATATATATCTGAAAAAGAAGGATTTTCTAGTAGTAAATATAAAACTGTACGTAATTGGGTTTATAATGCAGATGTTTATCCATGTGAGAGTACTGAGTATTATTCTGCACCGTTTCATGCAAGAGATAATGGTTTAGATATTGCTTGTAAATTATATAATTTTGCTTTAAAAATTAAAAAAACAAAGCGTTGTATGAAATTTACAATAGGTGAACCTAAGAAGGGCTATTATTCAATTAATTTCTTGAAATATGAAGCTAAGAAATATGAAAATGTGAAAAGAACTAAAGAAACACTTGAGGCACAAAATAATTTTTTGAAAACTATAAATGTAAAAAATTGGAATAAACAATCTCAAATGTTATTAGGATTAGCATTGCATACATTCCAAGATTATTTTGCTCATGTTGTCAAAGTTACATTGTATAAAAGTAAAAACAATTATTATCTTTTTGATGGATGTACTGGTTTGCGTAGTGATTCTCTCAAAATGTGTAATGTTGATGATTCTAAATATATGAATTTGAATAACAAAATAGAAGATAACCCAAGTATCTTTCCTTGGAGAATTAATACTGCTAGAGGAGTTACTTCTTCTGTTTATAAGGCATGGACAAAGAGTAGACCTATTAAATGTTCATATAGAGTTAGTTATTCTGGTTCAGATTTATATTATTATAGAAGAACTACTGGAATATTATGTTGGAAGACTTATTGGACTATACAGTCATATAAGTATTATGTTTCTGTTAAATATTGACAAAGGAGTGATTTGTTCAATGAAAAAGCTAATTGTATGTATTTGTGTAATTATCACAATCTTTGCTTCTGGTTGTGCCACAAAAGATTATAACAGTAATTACAAAAGCGTAAAGGGTTATACCGAATATGTAAGCAACAGTAAATCAGGCTGTAAACATATGAACAGTTTTGGTTTAAAAAGTAATCTTACTTCTAAGAAAGCACAAGAATATTATAACGATAATGTTCGTAAATGTGGCGACTATTTAATAACAAATTATCTTGATGGTATTTGCATCAATCGTTATGTTGGTAGTAGTAAAGTAGTTGATATTCCTGATACATTAGATAACAAGAAAGTTATTATGCTTGGTGAGTTTTTATCTAATGAAAAATATAATGGTGAAAATATGAGTTATGGTGCTTTTGGTGGGAGTGGTAACTGCAAAATTACTATTCCGTCAACAGTAAAGTATATTAGTGCAGGATTTTTCGATTATATGTATGGTGTCGTTGATGAAATTAGCGAAAAATATATGACTAATTATTCTTCTGTAGAAATAAATACTGATAACCCTTATTATTATAGTAAGGATAATATTATTTATACCAAAGATAAGAAAACCTTGCTTTATCTTAATAATGATGTAGATGTAAAAACTATAAATGTACCAGATAGTGTTGAAAATTTTGAACCAATTAATCCTTTGATAGATTCTAATTATGAAATTAGTTTTGGTAAAAATATAAAGACAATCGATGCTTGTGTTGAATTAGGAGAAGACGGTTTAACTCCGGTAAGTTCAGAAAATTCGACAAAACCTAGTGTAACAGTAAAGTGTTACAAGAACTCTGTCTCTTATAAATGGGCTAAACATCATGGTTTGGTTTATTATTTTGCAGATTAGTAGGTTCTGTTTATGAAAAAGTTACTATGTATATGTACAATTATATATTAAGTTTTATGTATATTTTTTGATTGTATATGATCATTTGCCGTTACAATGCCAACGGAATGAGAACTCAGAAGAAAGTAGGCTCAAAGGTAACTGACTATTATTATGATAGTAATAATAATCTAATTGCTCAAAAGACCGACAATGCAACACTTTTCTTTTACTATGACACTTATAACAGACTTGTTGAAACAATAGTCTAATTGCCTAGTAGTTACAATCAATTAAATCTCCCTTACTCATTGAATTTGAGTAGGGGAGATTTTTGTATAACGAAAACCCCCGATTGTATCGGGGGTTCAAAAAAGCTTTAGCGATGA
>OBJF01000033.1_pt1 | contig 164746 bp, 136 predicted proteins | sample 1519091 | NCBI WGS metagenome assembly OBJF01 (sample SAMEA2452124, study PRJEB22498) | human gut metagenome | biome: human feces; feature: human gut; material: feces | place: Australia | collected 2012
TCAAGAAAAGCTACTGTAACAGTAACTGATGTAAACTTTGAGGGTGCTGAAAACATGGTTACTGTAACTAAAAACGGTAGCACAATTGGTGTTCCAAAAATCAGTTGGATCGGAAACAAAGGTACTGTAACATTTAATTCAGACGGTGTATATACTTTCGGTATAAATACTACTCTATTAATGGACAAAGCAGGTAACAGGGTTAGTCAGGTTACTTATGATGAAAGTTCAGTTGCAACAAATAAATTTGTAATTGACAAAACTGCACCACAAGTTACAATTGCTTATAACAATAATAATGTTCTAAATAACAAATTCTTTGGAAAGTCAAGAAAAGCTACTGTAACAGTAACTGATGTAAACTTTGAGGGTGCTGAAAACATGGTTACTGTAACTAAAAACGGTAGCACAATTGGTGTTCCAAAAATCAGTTGGATCGGAAACAAAGGTACTGTAACATTTAATTCAGACGGTGTATATACTTTCGGTATAAATACTACTCTATTAATGGACAAAGCAGGTAACAGGGTTAGTCAGGTTACTTATGATGAAAGTTCAGTTGCAACAAATAAATTTGTAATTGACAAAACTGCACCACAAGTTACAATTGCTTATAACAATAATAATGTTCTAAATAACAAATTCTTTGGAAAGTCAAGAAAAGCTACTGTAACAGTAACTGATACTAACTTTAAGGGTTCAGCTAAAATGGTTGCTGTAAAAGCTACCGATAAAGATAATAAGGAAGTTACTGCTCCAACAATTAAGTGGAATGGCAAAGTAGGTACATTTAATTGTAGCAAAGATGCTTACTATACTGTTAGCATTGATAAAGCCGAATTTGTAGATTTGGCCGGTAATAAAGCAGTTGTTTTTACTGAAGGTCAAAAAGCTCCTTATAATTTTGTAATTGACGGAACAGTCCCTACTGCAAAGGTAGTTGTAAAGGATACTGCCGGTAACACAGTAGGAAAGGAGAAAGATAAATTCTCTTCAAACATCAGTTTTAAAAACTATACTAACAAAAAGTCATATGCTACTGTTACCTATGATGATAAACTGGAAAAGTCAAGTGACCTTGTGGCTAAATATTATGTAAGCGAAAAACCTGTTTCACTAAGCACATTAAAGGCTCTTAAAGAAAGTAAATGGAAAAAATATTCAAAGTCTGTTTACTTCACACCTGACAGACAGTTTGTTGTTTATGCTAAGGTAACAGATAAGGCAAACAACACAAAGTATATTTCTTCTGACGGTATTATTCTTGATAAGACAAAGCCAAATATTGACGGTATCTCACCAAGCATTAAGTTAGATACAACTTCTAATACACCAAAGAAGAGTATCCATGGCTACAACCTTTATAATGGTGATGTTGTAGTTGATTATCAGATTTCTGACCCAATCAGAAACAATACTTGTTCCGGTATTAACAAGGGTAGTCTAAGTTATGAAGTTAAAAACGGCAACACTGTTACTCAAAGTGGTAAGCTAACTAGCCTAAGTGGCAAGATTACAGTGTCTGCATCAAAGAACAACAGTAACAATGTTACTCTAATTGTTAAGGCGAGTGATAACGCAGGTAATGAGTCACAATCAGTTGCAAAGCTAAAGATTGATATTACAAGACCACAAATTTCTGTTAGCTATGATAACAACAGTGCTTTAAACAATAAATTGTTTAAGGACAACCGTACTGCTACTATTGTAGTGAGAGAAAGAAACTTTGACCCTAAAAAGGTAAATGTTATTGCTACTGCTGACGGTAGTAACTATCCTGTCAGCCTAAGTTGGACAACTAACGGCCAAGCTGATACTGACAGTTACGAACACATTACAACAATTACTTATAGCGATAGCAAAGACTATACTTTTGACATTAATTGTGAAGATGAGGCAACTAACAAAAATTCAGGTGTAAACTATGGCACATCTGTTGCTCCTAGAAATTTTACTGTTGATAAGGTTTCTCCACAGGTAACTGTTTCTTATGATAATAACAGTGTTGAGAACAACAATTATTATAATCAAGACAGAACAGCTACAATTACAGTTAATGAACACAACTTTAATGCCGGTGATGTAGTATGTAATGTTACTTCAACAGGAGCAACACCAACACTGTCATCATGGTCAACAAGTGGTGATACTCATACTGCTACTATCACATATAGTGATGATGCTAAGTATAGCTTTAGTTTTGATTACACAGACATGGCAGGTAACAAGTGTAACACTGTTCCTACTGATGAATTCTATGTTGACAAAACTGCACCAAAGATTACCCTTGACGGTGTGAATTATCATTCAGCCAACAACGGTGATGTTGTAGGATTTACTCTAACTGCTACTGATGATAACGGTGACTCAAACACATTTGAAACCAAATTACAAAAAGTAGAACTTAACGGTAAAAATAAGGATATTACACATCTTTATGAGGCTGACACAAGTAACGGCAATGAAATGAAATATACTGTTGGTAATATTGATGATGACGGTGTATATGTTGTTAAGTGCAGTGTTAAGGACTTAGCAGGTAACTCAACAGACTCTATTGTTGTTGCTGACGAAAAGGGCAAATCTGTTAGCAAAGATACAGTTGAATTCTCTGTAAACAGACAAGGTTCAACATTTACTATTGATAAGAATACAAAGTCAGTTGTTGACAAGGGCTATGTTCAAAAGGTTGAAAATAATGTAGAAATTACAGAAATCAACCCTAACAAAATTAAGAGTGTTAAGCTACAACTTGAAACTTCCGGTGCTAACAGAGAACTTGAAGAAAATAAGGACTATACAGTTAAAGAAAACTTTAGCGATACTTCTTGGAATACTTGCAAATATATTGTAAAGTCAAGTTGCTTTGATAAAGAGGCTGAATATGTTTTATCGTTAGAAACTAAGGATAAAGCAGGTAACACATCATTTAATGATACAAAAAATCCTTCTTACTCTAAGGAAAATATTGCAAAGATTAACTTTGTTGTTGACAGAACTTGTCCAAAAATTCTTGTAGATAACCTGGAGTCTAACGGTAGATACAACACAGATAAGCAGAAAGTCAACATTGTTGCTGAGGACGAAAATCAGCTTAGCAAGTTAAAAATATTCTTAAACGGTAAACTGTTTAAGGAATATAACCAAAAGCAAATTTCCGATAATAGGGGTCAATTTACTTTAGAAATCAACAGCTCCGATGACCTGCAAACACTAAAGGTTGTTGGTGTTGACTTGGCAGGTAACTCAACAGATGATAAGGACAACGAAAAAGTTGAATATAAGGATTTTCTAGTTACAACTAATTTCTGGATTCAATATATAAACAACACAGTTGCTTTGGTTATTACTGTAGCAGTTATACTACTAATTGCCGGTGCAGTAACACTTATCATTGTTAAGAAAAAAAGAAATAAATAACTGTAAAATCAGCAAAGTGTAAGATTGTAGTTAAGTAAAACTAAGTTATAATTAAAATCTAATACAGAAATCCCCTTGTTTTATAGTAAGGGGATTTTTCTGGTTCATCACGATTTTTTGTGGGATGGTGAATGGACAGAAGGAATAGAAAGATATCAAATCAAGGTAAAGAAAAAATCATCACGGTAACAGTAGCCGATTCGTTTAGTGACCTTGATCTTGTTGTTAAAGCCTTCGAGCTTGCCGGTGCTGATTGAGTAGATGGCATGGGTCGCTAAGCCAGGGAGTCGTTTTTCTTTTTGAATTGCAAACCGTACCAATGCGGGAATCTCACTTTCTTTCGCCGCCTGAAACCATTTTGTCCATCCGGCGACTGCTTGTTGGTAATCTGTCAATTCATAAAGTCTGCACATTTCCTCTTTCATGGCATAACAAACAGCAAGGTCGTGATGATCTTGCAGAATAGATTGTAATTGCTCGGTTTTACTGTCGGAGAGTTTATCTGAGTTAATGAGTAATGACCAACGCAGCTTCTTGAGTTGGCTGTATTCCTGCTTTTCCGTTTTAGCTTCTTGTTTAAGAGATTTCATAGTTTCCTTGTCGGTATCATCCGAGATATCGGCAAGAATTTCTTTTTCTTTTGCTTTATGCCTGCGAGCTTCATCCAGACGAACAACACCGAGAACATCTCTGCCAAATTGCGACTGCATATGAAACCGATCATATACAATCTGTGCTTTGGGCAAATGCTTTGTTACAAGCTTGTTGTAAGATGCGTTCATGTCCATCGCTACCGCGATGACTGCCGACAAGGAGTCGGAAGGCATATCTTCAAAGAACTTTTCAAAATCCTTCATCGCTCTGCCCTTTCCGACCCATAAGATATCTCCTTGCTCTAGATCCATCACGCAGGTTGCGTAACTATGTCCTTTATGGATTGCAAATTCGTCAACAGCAAGTATCCTCGGCTTGTAGCCTTCCTCTCTTAACATTTTTTCTCTTTTCCAAATCGCCTCGTCCATAATCTCTCGCTGTACTTTGCAAATTGTATCCCAGTGAATACCGGTCAATTCCTGTATTGATTTGATGGACATTTTTTGTTGCAAAAAGCCTTTGATCTAGTTTGCTGCTCGGTATGTTATCCGTGTTCCGGGATATTTGAAAGGTATTTCTTCTGTAAATGTTTCGTAGCAACAGTTGCATTGATATCTATGGATAAAGCAGTTCCATATGTGTGTAGTACCTCTCCATATTGGAATATCTTTGAGTTTGACTTGTCCGTTTTCATAAATATACACACTGCCTCCACAATAAGGGCACCGAACTGTCTGCGTTGACCTTACAGTACGCTTTTATCTTTATCAGAGCTGATTCCTATATGTGTTCCTTTAAATCCTTGACTTTGATATCATCTAAATAGATCATAGGTTTCCTTCCTCCATTGTTTGTCTTTTCAACTACAATTTTGGAGCTTCCTATGCTCTTTTTCAATATTTATTTTTGATTATCCCACATTTTTCCGTGATGAAGGAGAAATAAGATTTTAGATTATGTAGAAAAGTTTAAGCCTTATGTTGAACTGAATATTAACAGTGTTGATTATTTGTTGGTACATGGAGGACTAGGAAATTTTTCAGTTGAAAAATCTATTGCCGATTATTCATTAGAAGAATTAGTTTGGGATAGACCTAACTACAGCAAAGAATATTTCAGTAACAAGCTTTTAGTAACCGGTCATACTCCAACTCAGCGTATAAAAGAAAATACCTTGCCCGGTTATATTTTTATTGGTAATAATCATATTGCACTTGATTGTGGTGCTTTTTCTCCTAAAGGAAAATTAGCCGGTATTTGCCTTGAAACTATGGAAGAATTTTATTCCAGATAAATTTTTCTATAATAATTTTAAAAACTTTACTAATATTGTAATTTGAGATAATTATTATGTATATACTTGAATAAAATGTTAGAATTATGTATAATTTTATTATACGAATGGGAGGTAAATTGTTATGAAGTGTCCAAAATGCGGTTATGAAAATGATGATAATGCATATTTTTGTGAAGGTTGTGGAAACAAGCTAAAGAATAATACAGGTGTAGAGAATAATCAAGCTGATAATGCAAAATTTGAGCTGGATAATGATTTGGGTTTTGATAGTGATATGAATTACGGAACTATTAACAAGTCAAATTTAGAGGATAATTCAAGTTTTGATTACTATGATGATTTTAATAAAAATGTATCATATGAAAATCCACAGAATAATTATCCTAAGCCACCTAAAAATAATAAAAACTTGTTAATCACAGTTATTGTGGTTAGTGCTATAGCTGTTATAGCAATATGTGTTTGCGTATTTCTAATTTTCTTTAATGACAAAGACAGTAATTCCGATACCTCTGCATCGGAAACAGTAACATCAACTGTTACCGAAACAACTGCTATAACTACTACAACTCAAACAACAGAACCTACAACAGAGGCAACAGTATCAAAGATAATGCCAAATGTTGTTGGATTGAGGAAAGAAGAGGCTAGTAGAATTTTAAGACAACAAAATATTTCTATTAGATATGAGGAGGAAAATAATAACATATATTCTGAAGGCGTTGTATCTAGCCAAAGTATTCCTAGTGGTGAAACAGTTAGAGATGGTGAAATGGTTACACTGTATGTTTCATTAGGCCCTAACGAAGATACTTATTATAATGGTGATTATATACTTCCTGACTCAGATACTGAATATATTTCAGAAAGTGAAATTGAAGGTATGAGTAAGGAAGAATTAACTCTTGCATTAAATGAGATTTATGCAAGATATGGTTTAATGTTTAATACTTCAAGTATTCAAAAATATTTTAATTCTAAGGATTGGTATGTACCTTCAATAAAGCCCGGTCATTTTGATGACTCACAATTTAACGATTATGAAAGACATAATGTAGATACTATCGTTAATTATATGAAAGAAAAAGGATATAGATAATCATATATATAATAAAAATAAGGCATTTGTGAATTTTCACAAATGCCTTTTCTGTTACATAGAAAGTTGTTTTTTAATTCTATTTTCTAATTCTGCTTTTACATTTCCTGTATCCTTAAGGATTTTAATATTTTTACCGTAAGGAAGTAGCCTTGTAACGATTTCAAGTGAATCTTGTTTATCATATTTTATTGTTACGTTGTACCTATCATCAAGTCTGGTACATAACTTTTCCCATGGTGTAAATTCTGTTAGCAATCTGTCAGGAATATTTTTCACATTAGTAAATTCTAATGTTATTTCTTTACGCTGATTAAGAATGTAATTTTTGATGTTTTTCTCAGCCAAATTTCTGTCATAACTGTCACTGAGGATTTCTACAGAATTTATTTTTTCAAGATTGTAAACAGAAACTGAATTTTCCTTTTTGTAATAAATTCTGAACTTGTCATCTTTGTTAGAATATTCTAACAAACCAATGTTTACTGTCCTTGTTGAATTGTTTACTGACTTATAATTGATTTTTACGACTTTCTCATCAGTAAAAGCTTTAACTATCTTTTTGAAATTGTCAATGTAAATGTCAGTATCTGCAATTTCGTTATGACTTTTAAATTTGTCATAGTAATTTATACTGCTTATAGGTAAATCATTTTCTTCAACAGTAAAAATTTCTTTCAGCTTAGAAAGTTGATTTTCTTCTAAAAATAACTTTGCCTTAGAACTGTTAACACAATACTTTAACCATTGAATTTCTATTTTTGTCAGTGGTAATAAATCATAAAAAATATTTATGCTATTGTCCTTTAATTCAAAAATATCAAGTGCCGTTAAGTCAAAGTCATTCTTAAACAATCCATTAGATTGAATATCACTACCTTTTAAATGTTGAATAATACAGTTACCTGATTTTTCATAATCTAAGTTAAAAACTTCATTAAAGATTTGGTTTGAATATAGATTACCGTTTTCATTTTTAGCAGGTGGTTGATTTTTAAAAGTATATTTATTGTCAGAGTTTTCAGTAGTCTCTGTTACAAAATCACTTAAGACATTTTTTGTAACATCAACCTCATCTACTATTACAGATAAAATCCTCTTAGCAAAAGTTTTTATCCAAGAATACATTTCAATAGGTTGTGTTACTGATGCAGTGAAGGTCAGTATATTCTTTTCAATAGAAAATTTACCGATTCTGCTTTCTCTTGCAACTCTGTTAAAAATGTATTCTTCATTATCTTCAACTTTTAGTTTTAAGGTAACATTATGAACATTGATTTTTTCTTTAGCATTACCATTTTTAAAATCATTGTACCCAACACCCCATAAGTACTTTGTTGACTTTTTAGCATTTTCAATTTCAGTAGTATGATTTTCTTCAATATTAGTTTTTACTATCTTATCAATAAAGTCAATACGAGTTGAAGTAACACCTCTAAAAACAGGATTGTAACATATTAGATGTTGCCTACCGTTGTATGTACTTTGTCTTATCTCAATAGGATAACAAACAAAACATTGTGGCTTTAGGTTAATACCGTTACGGTAAAAAACTTTTATCCATAGTTTATTCTTTATTGCATATAGTAGGTCACAAATATTGTAGTCGCTTAGTGTGTTGAAGAAGTACTTGTGTTTGTATGAAAAGATATTTTTCCTATTACCTATCCTATTATTGATAAATGTACCTACCACACCAAGTGCAGTTGTTTCTGAAAAGAAATTTATCATATTGCAAAAGTTATTTGTATCAATATCTTTCAGAATATTATTCAGCATATTATCCCTTAATTTATAGCAATAGGAATTTTTATATTTTCTACTTTCAATGATACCTAGTTCTTTTAAGTCTGAAAGTGTATTTTTAAAATTCTTTAGGGAAAAGTAGTTGTAATTATCCAGAATTTTATATAGGTTATAAAGTTGATTTAAAGTTTTGTAATTTTCATAAGGAAAATCATTTTCTAATTCAAGTGTGTATGGATTTACCTTTTTACAACAAGCAGAAATATATTCGGCAAAAGTACCGGTAATACTGTTTCTGTATTCATTCAAAACTATTTCTGTAAAATCCGAAAATATATCTTTTTTAGTTGATTTAGGAATATTATCCCAGCTGTTTTTATTATTATATTTTGCCTGTTCTTTCTTAAACTTTTTAACTTCATTTTTATATTCATTAATAAAATAATCCTGTAAATTATCAATATAATCAACATTAGAATTAAGTGCTAATACAATAATGAAAAATGAAATATCGGGTTTACCTACAGTGTGTCTGTATAAAGAAAAGAAAGGATTATTTTCTACAAATATTGAATCAATAGTGCAATAACATGGTGTGTGTTTGTTACTGAAAATAATCTCAGGATTATCAGCAAATATTTCCTTTAAATTTGAAATATCATTAGAAAAAGTACTTGGCAGTTGATTTTTGTCAGTAAATTTTCTTTTGAAATCAGAAAACTTTTTGTTTTTGCTAATGCCTTTGTATTGATAAACAAACATATCCCTAATGTAGTTTTTGTATTTATCATTAAAGTTACCGGGCAATATAGCATTAGAATTTCCTTTAGATACCATATTATCATCTTTAAGTTACTATTTTACAAATATTATAACATAATTTTTCAAAATGTAATCAAATAATTTTGAAAATTTCATTTTATCTTTCCAATTTTTGTAGTTTATTTTTAGCTGACCACTAAGTATAATGAACTCAAAAGAAACACAAAAACCATTGTTTATTAATAAGGAGAAACATATGATGAAAGAAAATAAAAAAGGCTTTAAGGTATGGGTAAAGGAACATAAGAAACAGTTAATTATTGCAGGGGTAGGTGCAATGGCTGTTACAGGAATTATATTGGGATATAAAAACAAGGATTTTATTATTGAAAAACTACCACAGTTTAAGGACACTAATAATCAGTCAAAGGTAACTGTACTTGAGACAACTACCGAAAGAACTGTAGTGGAGTCAATTACAGAAAAAATCACTGTTGCAGAATCAACAGTGAATACCCGTTCATACACCACACCACAAAAGCCCTTTGATGTTAGAATGCATATAAGAACTTTACCAAACGGACAACAACATTCTGTTGAAAAGGCAATGGAAGCAGAGCGTTTAGGAATACCATTACTTAGTAATCAAACATTAGTAGATCCACACCAAAGAAATGTAGCATAATTAATAAAAAGAAAGGTGATATTTATGAAGATAACAACAAATGAAATTCTATCCAATATGGATGAAAAGAAAATTTTCACAACAAAGGTAAGTTCATACTCTGAGTATACTGATAATTTAATTAAATTAAGAAACAATGTAGTAATGCTTACTAAGGATGAAAGTGAAGATGATTATATTAATCTACAGGATGCTATTGATAAGCTAAAATTATTGGAAGTTAAGAAAAATCTTCAAGATAATCTTACTGTCCAAAAAGCAATTGACTCTCTATGTGATGTTGATAGAGAATTAAGGACTGTTTATCCGGGAATAGGTTGCGAAGCTATAGTGGCAAAAAGTTTACAGTCTGTTGACAGACCGGAAGTTACTGTTTATAAAAATGTGTACCTGTCTAACGGAAAAGACAAAGCTGTTGCAGATAATATTGTGTTGACTAATAACGGTGTTATTCTCTTAGAGGTGAAGAAAATTTCAAGTAATATTACCATTGATGAAAATGGAAGATTACTTATTGACGGTAAATTTTCTTATGATAAAGCATCACTTAGTGAAGTGATGAGTACTAAGAGAAAGCTATTGGCAGAATGTTTACAGAATAAGTTTGCAGAGAAAAACATTGATATGGCTATTTCTGTTGATAGTTACATTGTGTTTGTTACACCTGATGATAAAGAAATTATCGTTGATGATAATGGTTCTGAGAAATGGTGTTTCTCTAATGAAGTTAATCTTAAGGTAGATACTTATTCTAGCAAAATTAACTATAGTAAAGAAGAACTGGAAAGTTTCAAACTTATATTAGGTGAAATGGAAACTTGCAAAAAGGCTTTTTCTATTAATGATGATTTGTCTGAGCTAAAGAAAAATATTGCTGAAGGTTTATCCCTACTTCTTAATGACGATAGTAAAGAAAAAGAGGAAGAAAAAGAGGAAAAGGCAATAAGACTTCAACAAATAAGAAGAAAAAGAATGAAGGCAAAAGCAAGAAAGAAAAAGAAAATTCTTGTATCAAGTGTATTAGGAGTTTCTTTGTTAGGAGGTGTTGCATTAACTGCAAAGTGCTTATCTTCAAAAAGGAACTAAACTGATACAATGTATTAATTACTTTATACTTCTCTATGAATTATTTGTAGAGAAGTATGGTGATTGGTGTTTATATACTAAAAAAATAAAAATTCTATAAATTTATATATAATATTGACAAATAATAAGTAGTATTATATAATAAAAATGTCCTTAAGGACCAAACCAGCCGTGTAAATTTATTTTTTGTAGTATTATGTGTTAATACCAAAAGACATAATATTATAAAGTACTGAAACATAGACTATGTAAAATATCTTTCACTAATGTTTTGAGGATTGAAAGGATTGTAAATTTGCAAGGTCTTAAAACCTTTAGAAAAACTGCAGTAAGGTCCCCATTGATTGAAAGGATTGTAAATTTGCAAGGTCTTAAAACCTATTAATAATATAGTAAAAGTAATCATATGATTGAAAGGATTGTAAATTTACAGGGTCTTAAAACTTCTGGCAAGATTGAGTAATCAACAATATAGATTGAAAGGATTGTAAATTTACAAGGTCTTAAAACTGCTTTCTTTCGGTGCTTTTTAGCTTTTTTCGATTGAAAGGATTGTAAATTTACAAGGTCTTAAAACACAGTTTTCATCAGTAGGACAACCTCTTTCGATTGAAAGGTTTGTAAATTTGCAAGGTCTTAAAACGATGTACTTTTGCATATTATTACTTCCTTTGATTGAAAGGATTGTAAATTTGCCTACACATATAGGTAGGCTAACAATGTTTTCTGAAAATAAAGACAAAAACAAAAGCAGAAAATTTCAATCAACAAAAGCAAATAAAGTAATAGAATTACTTAAAAACAGAAATTAAACAAAAGAAAAAAGGTCAATCAACTGAAAAAGCTGATTGACCTTTAGTAATAAATATTAAATTTTAGGAGGTTGTATCTATGGCAAAAAAGAAAAGAATAACTGCAAAGGAAAGAAAACAAAATCACAGAGAATTACTGATGAAAAAAGCTGATTCTAATGCAGAAAAAGAAAAAGCAAAAAAGCCGGTTGTAGAAAATAAGCCTGATACTGCCATATCAAAAGATAATACACCTAAGCCTAATAAGGAAATTAAAAAATCAAAAGCAAAACTTGCCGGTGTTAAGTGGGTTATTAAGGCTAATGACGATGTTGCTTATATTTCTTCTTTCGGTAAAGGTAATAATTCTGTACTGGAAAAAAGAATTATGGGTGATGTATCCAGCAATGTAAACAAAGATAGCCATATGTATGTTAACCCTAAATATACTAAGAAAAATTATGAAATAAAGAACGGCTTTTCTTCAGGCAGTAGCCTTGTGACTTATCCTAATAAACCTGATAAAAATTCAGGTATGGATGCTTTGTGCTTAAAACCATATTTTGAAAAAGATTTTTTCGGACATATATTTACCGATAATATGCATATTCAAGCTATCTACAATATTTTTGATATTGAGAAAATACTTGCAAAGCATATTACAAATATTATTTATACAGTTAATTCTTTTGACCGTAATTATAATCAGTCAGGTAACGATACAATAGGTTTTGGACTTAACTACCGTGTTCCTTATTCAGAATATGGTGGTGGAAAGGACTCAAATGGTGAGCCAAAGAATAAATTTAAATGGGAAAAAAGAGATAACTTTAGTAAGTTTTATAATGAATCTAAACCTCATTTAGGCTATTATGAAAACATTTTTTATGACCATGGTGAACCTATTTCTGAAGAAAAATTTTATAATTACCTTAATATTCTAAATTTTATTCGTAATAATACTTTTCACTATAAGGATAATGACATTGAATTATATAGTGAAAATTATAGTGAAGAATATGTATTTATTAATTGCTTAAATAAGTTTGTTAAGAATAAGTTTAAAAATGTAAATAAGAATTTTATCTCTAATGAAAAAAATAACCTTTACATTATCCTAAATGCTTACGGTAAAGATACTGAAAATGTAGAAGTTGTTAAAAAGTATTCTAAAGAACTATACAAACTTTCTGTACTAAAAACTAATAAGAACCTAGGTGTCAATGTTAAAAAATTAAGGGAAAGTGCTATTGAATACGGTTATTGCCCTTTGCCTTATGATAAAGAAAAAGAAGTTGCAAAGTTAAGTTCGGTTAAGCATAAATTGTACAAGACTTATGACTTTGTTATTACTCATTATCTAAATAGCAATGATAAGATATTGCTGGAAATTGTTGAGGCATTGCGTTTATCTAAAAATGATGACGAAAAAGAAAATGTATATAAAAAATATGCAGAAAAGCTATTTAAAGCAGATGATGTTATTAATCCTATAAAGGCTATTAGTAAATTGTTTGTCGAAAAAGGCAATAAGCTATTTAAAGAAAAGATAATTATTAAGAAAGAATATATAGAAGACGTTAGTATTGATAAGAATATTTATGACTTTACTAAGGTGATTTTCTTTATGACTTGTTTCCTTGACGGTAAAGAAATTAATGACTTGCTAACTAATATTATCAGCAAATTACAGATTATCGAAGACCATAATAATGTAATAAAATTTATTTCCCATAATAAGGATGCAGTTTATAAAGATTACAGTGATAAGTATGCTATTTTTAGAAATGCCGGTAAAATTGCAACTGAATTAGAAGCAATAAAGAGCATTGCAAGAATGGAAAATAAAATTGAAAATGCATCACAGGAACCTTTGTTAAATGATGCTTTGTTATCCCTTGGTGTTAGTGATGATACGAAAGTTTTAGAAAATACTTATAAAAAATACTTTGATTCAAAGGAAAAAACAGATAAGCAAAGTCAAAAAGTCAGTACATTCCTAATGAATAATGTGATTAACAACAATAGGTTTAAGTATGTTATTAAGTACATAAACCCTGCTGATATTAACGGTTTAGCAAAGAATAGATACCTTGTTAAGTTTGTTCTCAGTAAAATTCCGGAAGAACAAATTGACTCTTATTATAAGCTGTTTTCTAATGAGGAAGAACCTGGTTGTGAAGAGAAGATTAAGCTACTTACAAAGAAAATTTCTAAGCTTAATTTTCAAACCTTGTTTGAAAATAATAAAATTCCAAATGTAGAAAAAGAGAAGAAGAAGGCAATTATCACCCTTTATTTCACAATTGTTTATATTCTTGTTAAGAATTTAGTTAACATTAACGGTTTATATACTTTAGCTTTATATTTTGTTGAGAGGGATGGATATTTCTACAAAGATATTTGTGGAAAGAAAGATAAAAAGAAATCATATAATGATGTTGATTATCTGTTGTTACCGGAGATTTTCTCAGGTAGTAAATACAGAGAAGAAACAAAAAATCTAAAGCTACCTAAAGAAAAAGATAGAGATATAATGAAAAAGTATCTTCCTAATGATAAAGATAGGGAAAAATACAATAAATTTTTCACGGCTTATCGTAACAACATTGTTCACCTAAATATAATTGCAAAACTTTCTGAATTGACAAAAAATATTGATAAGGATATTAATTCTTATTTTGATATTTATCATTATTGCACACAGAGAGTGATGTTTAATTATTGTAAAGAGAAAAATGATGTTGTACTTGCAAAAATGAAAGATTTAGCACATATCAAAAGTGATTGTAATGAATTTAGTAGTAAACATACTTATCCTTTTTCTTCAGCAGTTTTAAGGTTTATGAATCTTCCTTTTGCATATAATGTGCCAAGATTTAAGAATTTATCTTATAAAAAATTCTTTGATAAACAATGATTAAAGCACTACGAAAACTTAAATGATTTTATAAGAATATTGTATTAATTGATAAAAATAATTATTATAATACAAAAACTATTATTAAAATATACAAAACATATAGAAAATTTAAAATTTTGTATTGACATAAAAAAATCACAGGTCTATAATGCAGACAAAGACAAGGGCGTCACACAAATAAGTGTGATGCCCATTTTTGTTATAAGCAATATTTATATGTGAATTGGAATTTGTAATTATAAATATTGCGTTTTATCTCACTGACAAAGAGGTCACGAAACAGGTTCGTGGCCTCTTTTTTATATGTTTGTTTAGTGTCAGAAAAGAACAAACAAGGAAGGGGAAGAAAAATGAAAGAAGTCGTGAAGAAAATTGTTTCTGTTGCACTTTGTGTGTTAATTGTTACCAGCGTAGCAGTAATTAATATTACAGCAAGTGCAGCAGAAGAAAAGTCCTACAAAATGGGTTTGGTAGATTTTGATGCAGTATTATCAGGTACTGATATGAAGGCTAAAAACTATCAGAAAATGGAAAAGTACATTTCCGATGCTGATAAGAAAAATGATGATATTGTTGTTTTCCCTGAGTATTCATTAACCGGCACAAAGGGTGATGCAGTTAATGTTAAGGAAGATACTTATGTTAAGGACATTGCAAAATTAGCAGATGATGACGATATGTACATTCTTTTCGGTGCAACAACAAAGGAAGACAGTAAATACTATTCTTCAATTGTTATTTGTGATCCTGAAGGTAATGTAGATACATATGATAAAACTCATCTTACTGATGCAGAATATAAAGAGGGATTTTCAGTAGGTGATACACCATATGTACTAAAAACCTCATTTGGTACTTTTGGTTTAGCATTAGGTAATGAGTTTGGTGAAGTTGCTGAACTTGGTAAATACTATTATGGTTATTCTTGCAACGGTGTAATTGTTTGTCAGGCTTATGGTTATGACACAAGTGATTCTAAAGCACTTTCACAAGCTGAATATGATATGTACACACAAACATATGCATATGCTCGTATGTACTCAAGATATGTTGCAACTGCTAACCTTTACACAACAAATGGTAACACAAGTTACTTTGGTGAAAGTAATATGATTACTTCATCATCACAGTCATCTAGTGCATATCCAATTGGTGGTGCATTAAAAGACGGTATTTATAAACCGGCAACAACAAAAGAACCTGGTGTTCGTTCAGGTGAAGTTAACAAGAACAAAGCAAGTAACGGTATGTCATCCAAAAGATTATGTCAACTTGCTAACTGGTATGGTGAACTTACAGATTATGAAAAACCGGTATATGGTGCAGGCAGTAAGTACAAAGATAATGCAAAGGTTGCATCAGTAAACTTCCATCCTGTATGGGGTGACTTAGACGGTAATGTTAAGCTAATTGAAAATATTATAAGTAATGCTCACAAAGATGGTGTTGACCTTCTGGTATTTCCGGAAATGGCTTTAACAGGTTATGATGTAGTTACACCGGATAGTTATGATGATGAGCTAAAAGCTAAGTTCGGTAATGACTATATGCAACATGTACTTGCACAGACAATCAGAGGTAACAACCCAAGTAAGTATATGGTAGAAATTCAGAAACTAGCTGAAAGCTACGGTATGTATGTACTGATTGGTTTACCTGAAAGAGATGAAGTTGACTCTGATTTATATTGGAACTCAGTTGGTATCTTTGGTCCTAATACATTGAAGTCATACAGAAAAGTAAACCTTGCTTTCCCGGAACCTAACTGGGCAGCTTATAGTACAGAGAATGACGGTGTGTTTGAAACTCCATTTGGTTATGTTGGTGTAGCTATTTGTGCTGATATTTATAACTATCAGGAACTACAGAGAACATATTCAGAAAAAGGTTGTAGAATTGTAGTTAACTGTACTGCAGGTGCTGCATCTAACAGTTGTATGGATGGCTCATGGCAGTTAACATATCAGAACAGACTGGAAAGCTTTATGCTTCGTGATAACAACTTTATGATTACATCTAACTTAGTAGGTTATGATGGTCCTATAACTGAAGCAGTAAAGAATGTTCTTGCTAAGTATGGTAAAACAGTTGATGATTTATATACAGCTTATTGTGATTCATCAAATAAAGAACTAAATAATATTTGGAAAGAAGTAACTAGTCTATATGCTCTAAAGACAGGTGACAAAACTTCTGAAAGAACATACATTTTCCCAGGTGCATCAGTTTGTATGGGTCTGGATAGTTCATCTTCAACAGGTACTCATGTATTTGGTAACTATACTTCTTCCGGTGTTCAGTACAACAAGGATGGTTCAACAAAAGCAAACCCTTATATGAACTTAACTCCGGATACATTTAATAAATATTATGTAGGTGACTTTGACTTATCAAAGGCTACTATGGATAATATTTATAACTCAAACCCATATTCATATAGACCAAGTCTATACTACAAGTGGTATTGTGATTTATTCTATATGACATATGGTCAGGCTACAAACAGCACAATTACAGACAGTAAATCAGGTGTAACAGTTAGTGGTGACAGACTAGTACCTGATGCTAAGCTAACAACAACTTCCGGTACTACTGTAAAGAATACAACTCCTTACAAACTAAAGACAAATGAAATTAATACAGTTAAGTCTTATAATTACAATATTTCTAATGTAACACTTACAAGTGATTACAATAAGATAACAAAGACTGACACTAATGGTCAAACAACAGAAACTGTTGTAGGTAAATATACAGGTAGCTACCTACCATTCGTAGGAGAGGTTAAAGTAACAGTACCTGTTGATACAGATGCTATTTATTATCTATACAAAGTAGAAAACAACACACCTGTATATGTAGGTTCATCAGCAGTAACAAAGGGTTACTCAAAGGATGGTTACACAGTTAATAAGGTTATTGTAGCAGGTGACTCAATCTCCTTTACAACTGATGAACAGTCAGGTAGTTATGTACTTGTTTCTTACAAGGCAGCTAAGAAAACATCTGTATCGGTTACAAGTTATCCTAAGTCACTATATGTAAAGGCTACTTCAAAGATTAAAGCAACAGTAAGTAACCCTAGTGGTGCTACAAAGTACAAGAGTTCTAACTCAAAAATAGCAAAGGTTTCTTCTACAGGTAAAGTTACAGCAGTAAAGAGTGGTACAACTACTATTACAGTTACAAACAATGGTATCTCTAAGTCATTTAAATTAACTGTAAAGAATCCTAAGTTAAGTGCAACAAAACTAACTCTAAAGGTTAAGAAAACTGCAACTCTAAAGGTAACAGGTAAAGTAGGTAAAGCTAAATTTACTTCACTAAATACTAAGGTTGCTAAGGTAACTTCATCAGGTAAAGTAACTGCCCTAAAGAAAGGTATTGCAAAGATTAAAGTTGTATCTAACGGTGTTACAATGATTTGTAATGTTACTGTTAAGTGATTTAATTACTGATTGCTAAAATGATTGATGAAAGTAAATTAGTCATATTAGATTAGTTTTACATTTTGAATTTTCATTTAAGAAAAGGTGTATTCCAATGAAGTTGATTAAGTTATATTAAGACTTGTTTTATAAATTTGTTTTATATATTATTTTCCACAATGTAATAACCCCTAAAACAAAAGCTGACACTTTTTATAGTGCCAGCTTTTGCTTATGTAGATATATAGTTTTGTAGGAAGTTGTTATTATGTTAATAAAGTGATTTATAAAATAAATCTTTGAAGATAAATATTAATATCGGAATATTATTTTCCTTTACTTTTTCGAGAAATAAGAATGGAAGTTATTAATGAAGTGAAAGGAACTGCAAGGATAACTCCAAGACTAGCTGACAGACCTTGCATTATTTCAATACCGGCAGAATACATATTCATAATTTGTAGGTACTGATAATTATATGCATAGATAAATACAAGTGTATTAATTGAACCACCTGTAAAAGCTAGGATAAGTGTATTTGTCATTGTACCCATCATATCCCTACCAACATTCATACCGGAAATGAAAAGTTCTTTCATTGTTAATGAAGAATTTTTCTCTTTGATTTCACATAGGGTAGATGAGATTGATATGCTGGAGAGTGCCAAGGAAGTGCTGGAGAGTGCAACTTTGATTTCACATAGGGTAGATGAGATTGATATACCAACATCCATAACTGCACCTAATGATGCAATAAGGATACCGGCAAATAGTAGTTGACCGATTTGTATATCTGTCATTTCTCCAACATATACAAGGTTCTCTATATCACTAACATTGTAACCACTGATTGAAGTAACCTTGCCAAATATTAAAGCAAATACACCGGCAATTATTACTCCGAATATTGTACCAATCATAGCAGAAACAGACTTTTTAGATATACCATCTATAAAGCACATTGTTACTATTGTTGTAAAAGCTATTACAATAATTGCAGAAATTATAGGGGAGAAACCTCTGTAAATCATAGGTAGAAATACAAAGAATATACTTGCCATTGTGAATAGTAGTGCTAGAATTGAAGAAACACCTTTTTTGCCACCAACTAATACAACAATGATTATAAATATCGCTACCATTAACCATATCATAGGTGAACGATTATTACTATATACTGATGCAGTAATTTCACCTTTAGATTCACTAACAATAGCAACTACAGTTTCACCTTGTTTACAGTGAGTACCATATAGATAACTGGAAGAGCTTTCAGCCTCTACTTCTTTTCCTTTATAGTCACCTGTTAATATTTTAAGTAGGACAGTTTGATTGCCTACCTTGTTTCCGTTTTTAGTTACATTATCTTTTAGAATTTGGGTAACTTCTGCTTTTTCAAAGTTTCTACCTTCATTTTCTAGTAGAACAGTCTTGTCATTTACATTAAAAATTATTGCCATAACAACAAGAAGGATGACGGCTAAAGCCGTACATCCAAACTTGATAATATTATTTTTTTGTTTCATTTTACTTTACTTTTACCTTTACAGTTGTGCTATATGCACCGTAAATTGTCTTGCCTAAAACTGTCTTATATGCTCTTACTTTTACATATAGAGTTGACTTTGATTTTAGCTTACTTACTGTGTAGTTAGTTGTTTTAACATTCTTTGTTACAGATTTTATAAACTTACTGTTGTTAGCATATACTACTTGATAGCCTGTTACTGAACCGGCAACCTTTTTTGATTGATACATTAGCTGTTTTAGCTTTTGTACTTTTTACTGTTGCATTTGCTTTAGCCGGTGTAATTGTAAAGGTTGTTGCCTTAGCACCTTGATAATCACCAATACCGGTTACTGTAACTGTTGCAGTACCAATGTTCTTGTTGTTACTGTATTTTACTGTGTAGTCACTACCCTTAGTTAGCGTTTTGCTACCGTTTTTAACTGTAACATTTGGCTGAATGTTTTTGCCGTTATATGTTTGAGTTTTGATTTTAGAAATTTTAGCATTGCTAATGTTTGCTTTTTCTACTAGGGAAGACTTAGCAGTAGCCAGTGCTTTAATTGCATTTTCAATTTCTGACTTAGGTGCTTTTTTGTTGTTTAGTACTGTTTCAGCACCTGAGATTGCCTGACTAAATACATTATATGATGCTTTAGTGTAGTTACTTTCAACAACTTTCTTTGCGTCATTAACTGCACTCTTTAGGTCGGCCTTGTCAGCATCACCCTTAACAATAGTGAATGATGAGTCAATCTTTTCATCATTATCTGTACGATAAGTGTTGATTGTTAGTGAGTTACCTGTTACATCAATAATTGAGTATGTAGGTACATCTTCTTGCCAACGGTTAGCAATGTATGTTTGCTTTCTAGGTACTAGGTCATAGTACTTACTACCTGATGATGAACTTGCTGTCATATATAGGATACCGTCAGAATTCATAACAGTGTCATTTTCTGTAACAATATCCTCTACTGCATCCCTATCCATAATGCTATTTAGATAAGCAAGATACTTTTGGTCAGCCTCATCTGTTGAGTCATCAGCAATGTTCTTAGGTGCTTCATAAATTGTACCTTCACCTGAGTAGTCCATATCTTTGCTTAGTTCAGATTTGAACTCACTATTTGTGTATGATGATGAAGTTTCTGTTGCAGTACCACCCTTTAAAATCTTTGAACGAGAATAAGCATGGTCGTGACCTGTTAGTACAACATCAACACCATTAGCTTCAAAGTAAGGTGTTGGTGAATATCTTAGGTTAACAATTTCAGGTTCATTTGAGTGTTCTGCTGAACCGTAAATATTTTGGTGAAGTGAAACAACTTTCCACTTACAATTTGGATTAGCCTTAACTGTCTGTTCAATAAACTGCTTGTGTTCAGTAACATTAGTGTCCTGAGTGTTAAGCATCATAAACAGTACATCACCATAAGTGAAGTAGTAGTCACCACCAACAATTTTGTTTGAACCCAGTTCACTACTGTTAGGTCTGTTAAAGTGATATAGGTAGTTTTCATTGTCAGCATCATGGTTACCAACTGTTGTTGCAACAGGAAGTGACTTTAGAATTTCAGGACTTAGGTAACCGGAATATTCAACCTCACTGTTAGCATTCTTTCTTTCAGTCGTTGAACCGGTTGACTTTTTCTTAGTTGTCTGAATTTGGTCACCGGCTGACACAACAAAACTTGCTTTGCCATTTGTCTTGTCCATAGCTGAGTTAAGTGTAGTGCTCCAGTTGAAAGCATCACTCATTACTGCATCTGACTGAGCCTTGTAAAATTCAGGTGTGTCCTTGCCTTTAAGTTCATTTGATGAACCAATCTGTGGGTCTCCAACATAAACAAAGCTGAAACTGTCAGTTGAATTAACTTTGTAAGGTTCAGGAGTTGTGAAGTTACCATCTTCCTTTTCGTATGAATAGTAGTAAGTTGTGTTTTCCTTTAAACCTTTAGCAGTAACATTGTTAGATAGATAAGTGTTACCCTCAGCATCTTCCTCAGCTTTTACTTCTGTTTGTGTTGCAGTATAAGTAACAGAATTTTTCATTTTTCTGCCTTCACCGATTTTTAGCTTAGGTGCATTTGAAGTGCCATTCTTCTTTGAATACCAAGCAAAGTTAAGCTCAGTAGCATTACTACCCGGTGTAAGTGAAATCTGTGTCCAATCTTTGCTTACTGCTTTGTTCCACTTGTTTTGCCAAGATGACCATTCCTCAGTAAGGTTAGTTGTTTTAGATAAGTTATCGGCAGTAGTTTTACCGTCAGGTGCTGCTGAAGCCAAAATACTACCTGCTGTTGTGCATACTACAGTAGCAGTTAGCATACCTGCACATGCTTTCTTAATCCATTTCTTGTTCATTAAAAATCTTCTCCTTTAATTAACTCTCATTTTTAAAGAGTAGGTAATGTGAATACTGATTTATTTATAATCTTTAGTGGACTATCTGTATTCAACGATACTAATTATAGGAGTTCTTTGTAAAATGTGTTATCACACAAATTTAAAATTGTAATTAAAAAATATTAAATCTAGATGTAGAATGTATTAAAAATAAAAGTGTTATAAATAAAGCAAATTATATTGTTAAATATATAAGTAGCTTTAGTATATAAAGAAACAATGTAACTGAAATTCTATTAAAAACATTGATAACTTTTAAATTCAATGACTGTAATAAATTGACAACTGGATTTTGGAAATGATATAATATTTATGGATATATTTGTGAAAATATCGGATTGGGTGAGTTTATGAAAAAGAAAAATATATACAGAAAAATCAGAGAAGATTTACATATAAGCAGAGACGGAGTTGCCAGAAAAATTGTAAGTATTGAAGATGGTAAATACAGTTCACTTGATTATAATAGGTTAGTCAAAATTGAAGATGATTCGGTGAGAATATTTCCGGATGATGTTGTTGCTTTATCTAAGGTTTATTGTAAACCTGAGTTGAGAAATTATTATTGTTGTAATGAATGTGAAATCGGAAAGATTGATACACCTGAGGTAACATTCAAGGACAATATACATGAAATTCTTGTTAATATGGTTGTTTCCCTTGAAGCTGTTAATAAGAAAAAAAGCAGATTGATGGAAATTTTGGTCGATGGCAAAATAGATAGTTCAGAAGTTGAGGACTTTAATCAAATACAACAGGAACTTGAAAAAATATCTATAACAATTGAAGCAATTTCATTGTGGTGTGAAAAAATGAAAAATAAGAATAATGAATAAAAACCAAGGTTCTAACAGTATTTTTGTGTAAAGCAAAGATACTGTTATTTTTTTGCTATTGTAGCAAAAGTACATGTGATTTCTTGCTGATATGTGGCTAGTCAACACTGTTGCATAAAGTTATAATTAAACCATAATAAATAAACAAAACACATTAAGTTCTGTAGGTGAACAAATGAATACAAAATCAAGAATCTTATCTTTGCGTTTACTTGAAAAACAACAGAGAAATCCTCAGTTATTTGAAAAATTGGGAATAAAGGTATCAGTAAAAAGCAAAGAAAAAAATACAAAGAAAAATTTATTAAATTCAAAGGAGAAGTAATTATGAAAAACTTTAATTTAGCAATTACAGCTATTATGTCAATTTTAGGTGTGGTTTCAATGGCTATTGGAGTAATCGGTGAAGGAAATCAATTGGTTAAGGAAATTAAGGGAGGTAAAAGAAAATGAGTTTTCGTAGAGTTCGTAGCGATTGTACAGTTGGTTCATTTGAGAAAAAGAATAACTTGCCACCGGGTACAATCAGAAATAAAAATGGACGAGACACAAGAAGTGATAAGTTGATTGGTACTATTCGAAAAGAATATGCCAAAAAGTCAAGATAAGGAAGGACAATAGGTATGTATGAGTACAATGTTGTTGTGGATTTAGAGATGAATCCTACATTTGCAGGTAATGAATATGGACTTAAAAATGAGATAGTTGAAATTGGTGCAGTAAAGTCGGATTGTTACGGCAATGTTATTGATACATTTCAAAAATGCGTTAGACCACAATTTAGTAGGGATATTGCTCCACGAATATATAAGTTGACAGGAATTAAAAACAAAGAAATTTTGTCAGCTGATACTATTGAAAATGTCCTTGTTGATTTTTTGGAGTGGATTGGTGATCTGTCAAATGTGCGATTTGTAAGTTGGAGTGATACTGATTATCATCAAATTGTAGAGGAAACAAAAGCTAAAAATATTAGTTGTTTCTTTATACATAGATGGCTTGATTTACAGAAAATCTTTCCTAAAATGTATGGGATAACTAATAGACATATTAGAATGAAGTTGAAGGATGCTGCTGATTACTGTTGTATAGAAGTGGTGAAAAGTCATAGAGCTTTAGAGGATGCAATTGTTACAAACGAAATACTTGCATCAATTCTAAACGGTGAGTGTGTTCCAAAAACAAATTATATTAATCAAGAAATAGCACCATCAACTATTGGTGATAAGTTCGGTAGCGTTTTAAGTCAGTTGTTATGTTCTTGAATTTAGCGATTGATTATAATGGTTATGAAATTCATTTAAGTTTTTATTAAATTTATGGAGGTTATTTTATGAAAAATTTAGCTGATTATGAATGGTTTTGTGATAACTGTGATGCATCTTTAGATGATCAACCCGGTTTTGATGTGAATTGTGGTATTTGGACTTGCACAGAATGCGGAGAAACAAATTTCATTGATGAAAGTGAAATAATTTATGATGATGACGATGAAGTTCCGGTTGGATGTGCAGCTTGTGGAGGTCCATATCCTTCTTGTAAGACAAGTTGTCCTATCTTTGATGATTAAGGCAGAAAATTTTATTTTATATTAGGAGGATAAGCATATGACAATTTATACAACAAGAGAATGGAAAGGTTACGGCAAGAGCTATTATTGGAATGAATACAGACGAGAGGGAAATATAGTGACAAAATATAAATGTCACAGAAGTAAGACCTTTGATGGCAAAGAAAATAATTGGAACGAGGGTGAAAGAACAGTTGACTCTTGGAACATTGAAAATGATGATATGCCTGAATGGTTGAAATCTTATTTATAAATTATTGATACATACAAATAAAAAACAACCTATGAGTTTAGCCATGGGCTAATAAGGTAGTATTTAAGGAATTATGGTGTAATCCCGATAAAGGGGGTTACACATTTTCTTTATTTAAGCGGATTTTTCCGCTTTTTTCTGTTTTACTCTTTCCATTGTATTAATAAGCTGCTGCTCTGTTGGGATGTCAAATAACCCGACTGCCGTAAAATAAATATCCACTTTAACATTATTGTGAGAATGTTTCTTCTCATTGTTGTGAATTTCAATACGCTCAATAAGTTTGTTTACAACGGTCGGAGGCGTTTTGTACCCCCATAAGATGAAAAAGTTAAAAAAATAAAATAACCGCCTGTGTGTTCAGACGGCTATTTATTAGTTAATTTGATTTTTTGAAAGTTTTAAAGTATAATTAAGAAAAAGATTTATCATTTTGATATACAACAGATTGTGATTTAATTTTGTTATGTAGGTGGTGGGATGATGTATAATCCACAGATAGAAACATTTATAAAGGTTGCGGACGCAGGAAGTTTTAACAAAGCGGCAGAGGAATTGTATATCACGCCGACTGCCGTTATTAAGCAAATCAATTTGCTTGAAAGCTCGCTTGACTTGGTTTTGTTTGAGCGTACGCACCGTGGGTTGATACTGACTAACGCAGGCAAGTCGCTTTATCAGGACGCTAAGTACATTATCGGCTATTGCAAGGACAGTGTTGTCAGGGCGAAAAATGCAATGAGCGAGGGCGAAAATATTATTCGTATCGGCTCGTCGCCTACAACTCCTGCTCAATTACTTATGCAAATGTGGCCGAAAATTCAAGAGCAATGCCCGGATATAAAATTTGAAATTGTTCCATTTGAGAACACACCCGAAAACGCAAAAGAAATACTTGCGAATTTGGGAAAGAACATTGATATTATCGGCGGAATATTTGACGACACAATGCTTAAACTCAGAAAATGCGAGGGCTTGCAATTATCCCGTGAGCCGTTTTGCTGTGCCGTATCCATTCACCACAAGCTTGCACAAAAGGATAAGCTTCAAATCAGCGATTTATACGGTGAAAATTTAATGCTTATGCACCGTGGCTGGAGCAATTATGTTGACCGATTGCGTGACGATATTTGGCAAAATCATACGCAGATACATATTGTTGATTTCGATTTTTACAATATGAGCATATTTAACAGATGCGAAAACACGAACGATGTTTTGCTTGCGATACCGGGTTGGGCAAATGTTCATCCTCTGCTGAAAGTTATTTCTGTTGAGTGGGAATACAGCATTCCGTACGGTCTTTTACATTCGATGACTCCAAGCGAAAATGTTCGACGGGTTTTAGATGCGGCTAAGAATATAGTTAAAACTAAATAAGCAGTTATAACCCAAAGGTATATACTGAATAACAAAACGAGACTTCATATGAGGCCTCGTTTTTCTTATAATATAGTTGAAAAGAAAAATAACGAAGGAATGGCAGATATGAAAAAGTTAAAAGCACTGCTTATAAACGGCAGTCCGAGAGCAAAGGGCTGTACTTACACGGCATTGACCGAACTAAAAAACACATTGGAGCAAAAAGGTATGGAGGTTGAGCTTATCCATGTAGGTCACAAGGATGTGCACGGTTGTATCGCTTGTAGAAAATGTAAGGAAATCGGTAAGTGCGTATTCGATGATATTGTAAACGAGGTTGCACCTAAATTTAACGAGGCAGACGCTTTTGTTATCGGAGCACCTGTTTATTACGCATCTCCTGCCGGTGGAGCAATCGCGTTTCTTGACAGATTGTTTTTCAGTACGGCGAATGTTGATAAGACAATGAAAGTTGGTGCAGCAGTAACAACCTGTCGCAGAGGTGGTGACACAGCATCATACGATGTGCTCAACAAATATTTTTCAATCAGCTCTATGCCGATTGCCACAAGTCAGTATTGGAATATGGTTTACGGCGGTCAGGCAGAAGAGGTTTTGCAGGATAAAGAGGGTTTGCAAACTATGAGAACGCTCGGCAGAAACATTGCTTTTATGGCAACGAGTATTGCACTGGGCAAGGAGCAATTCGGACTGCCCGAAAAAGAACAGATTACATTTACAAATTTTCACCACTAAGGAGAAATAATGAATTACAAAATTTTAGACAAAGACTTAAAGGTATCGGCTGTCGGTCTCGGATGTATGGGAATGAGCCACGCTTACGGCTCACCTGCCGATAAAAATGAAATGTGCGAGCTTATCGCAAAGGCTGTTGATTTAGGCTATAACTTTTTTGACACGGCAGAGATTTACGGTACGGCAAATAATCCACACGATAACGAGGAGCTTGTAGGCAGAGCGTTAAAGCCATACCGTGATAAGGTTATTATCGCAACAAAGTTTGGCATTGAATTTGACAAAACAAGCAATGCCACAAACCCACCTCTTATACCAAATTCAAGACCGGAGGTTATCAGAAAATCGGTTGAAGGCTCGCTTAAAAGACTTGACACAGACCATATTGATTTATACTATCAGCACCGTTTCGACCCTAATGTTCCTATCGAAGAGGTAGCAGGAGTAATGGCAGATTTGATTAAAGAGGGTAAAATAACTCATTGGGGTATGAGCGAAGCGACCGTGGAAAATATAAGAAAAGCAAATTCGGTTTGTCCGCTGACTGCTATACAAAATCGCTACTCAATGATGGCAAGGCATTATGAATCGCTGTTTTCTGTTCTTGAGGAGCTTAATATCGGTTTCGTTGCATTTTCGCCGCTTGCAAACGGATTTTTAAGCGGTAAGTACAACGAAAACTCAAAGTTTGAAAAAGACACGGATTACAGAACAGTTATGCCACAGTTCACTGCCGACGGTGTTCGTCAAAATAAAGAATTGCTTGAGCTGTTAAACATGCTTGCAAAGGATAAAAACGCAACGCCTGCACAAATTTCGCTTGCGTGGATGATGTGCAAAAAACCGTATATAGTACCTATTCCGGGTACAAGAAAGCTTGACAGACTGATTGAAAACGCAGGCTCGGCAGATATTATATTAACGAGTGATGAGGTATCAGCGATTGATAATAAGCTTGATAATATAAATATGTCCGCTGTTTTCGGTGGGTCGAAAGTGATAAAAAAGAGGGAGTAATTATGGTATTTTATTTCACCGCAACGGGCAATAGCCTTTATGTTGCAAAGTGTATTGACGAATAACCTGTCAGCATACCGCAGGTTATCAAAAATTCATCAATCTATTCAGACAACCAAATCGGTATTGTTTGCCCTGTTTATTGCGGCGAAATACCGAATACGGTAAAAGAGTTTTTGAAAAAATCGAAGTTTTATACAAAAAATATATATATCATTTTAATCTATGGCAACAGTGCAAGCGACTGCCCCGAGTTTACATATAACGAGTTTAAGGCTCTCTGTATCAACTTTGATTATATAGATACCGTTCATTGCGTTGATAATTACCTGCCTGTTTTTGATATGGCAGAAGAAAAGAAAATTGACAAAGATACAGATGTTCAAATTGAACATATAATCAAGAATATTAGACTAATGAAAAAAGGTGTTCCAACTGCAACAGACGCAGACAGGAAACTCCACAAGCAAGTGGCAACGCTGAATAAAATCATTCCGTCATTTAATAACGGCAAGATGATTAAAATAACCGATAATTGTATCGGCTGTAAGGTATGCGAAAAGGTTTGCCCGACAGGCAATATAATTGTGCTGACGGATTACGCACAAAGGCGAAGCAAAAAATGCGAATACTGCCTTGCCTGCGTTCACGCTTGCCCTCAAAAGGCAATTATCATTAAGCACGAGAAAAACAAAAACGAGCGATACAGGAATGAAAATGTATCACTCGATGAAATAATAAAATCAAATTTTCAGGATAGGAGAGAAAGCTATGAATAATTTTATTTTTGAAAATTCGTCAAAGGTATATTTCGGTGAAGGCTGTGTAAAAGAATATCTTTCAAATATTCTTTCAGCTTACGGCGACACGGTTATGCTTTGCTATGGCGGTGGCTCGATTAAGAAAAATGGCATTTATGACGAGGTTATAACCGTACTCAAAAAAGAAAACAAGGCAGTTGTTGAGTTTAGCGGTATTCCGTCAAACCCGACCTACAGCAAGGTGCTTGAGGGGGTTAAGCTTGCTAAAGAAAGCAACGCCGATTTGATTCTTGCAGTAGGCGGCGGAAGTGTTATGGACTGCTGTAAGGCAATTTCACTCGGTGCAAAATATGACGGCGACATTTGGGCTGACTTTTGGGCAAGACCGGGTATGATTGATTTTGAACCGTTGCCGCTCGGTATTATCGTTACCGTTTCGGGCACGGGCAGTGAATGTAACGGTGGTGCCGTAATCACAAACGAAGAACTTAAAATCAAAACAGGCAGAGATTATCCTCAGCTTAACGCAAAGTTCGTTATGCTTGACCCGACATACACCTACAGCGTTCCTGAATTTCAAATGGTATCGGGTGCTTTTGATACTCTTTCACACATTATGGAAATCTATTTCAGCGAGCCGAATGAAAGCAATGTATCGGACGATATATCCGAGGCTCTTATGAAAAATGTTATCACCAATTTGCGTGCCGCTATCAAAAATCCCGAGGACTACACAGCAAGAAGTAACCTGATGTGGGACGCAACAATGGCAGAAAACCGTATCATCAAACTTGGCAAAAAGACGGATTTTGAGTGCCATCAAATGGAGCATCAGCTCGGCGCATACACTAACTGTAACCACGGTGCAGGTCTTGCCGTTCTTCATCCTGTTTATTACAGACATATTTGTAAGTCAGGCGAAAAGAAATTTGCTCAGTTTGCAGTTAATGTTTGGGGTATTTCAAAGGACGGCAAAACAGACGAAAAGCTTGCAAAGGCAGGTGTTGAGGCCCTGGCAGATTTTATTAAGGAAATCGGTATGCCGACAACCTTTAAGAAACTTGGAATTGATGAAAATATCAACCTTAAAGAAATTGCAGACTCCTGCGGCATTGTACCGGGTGCATACAAAAAGATGACACACGAAGAAATTCTTCAAATTTTTGAAGAATGCAAATAACTATTTAATCTAAAGCTAATTTTAGATATTAAATTTTCAAACAGAAAAGGAGTAATCAGTATGAAATTTATAAAATTAAACAATGGTGTAGAAATGCCTATGGCAGGCATAGGAACATTTTTGCTCACACCTGACGAGGCAGAAGCATCGGCAAACTACGCTCTCAAAAACGGATGTCAGCTTATTGATACAGCAAATGCTTATTGCAACGAAAAAGCAGTAGGCAGAGCAATGAAAAACGCAGGCATTGATCGTAAAAATATTTTTTTTGAAACAAAGCTTTGGCCGTCATTTTATGAGCAGGACGATGCAGTAGACAAAACTCTTGAAAGACTTCAAACAGATTATATCGATTTGCTTTTAATTCATCAGCCTTCCGGAAACTACATTGCAGGATATAAGCAAATGGAAAAGGCATACAAGGAAGGCAAGGTTCGTGCAATCGGTCTTTCAAACTTTAACGAAAAGCAGATTAGCGAAATCCTAAATATCTGCGAGGTTAAGCCGTCCGTTCTTCAAACCGAGGTGCACCCATATTATCAGGAAAAGGAACTTAAAAAATTCCTTTCTCACGAGGATATTAAAATTCAGGCTTGGTATCCGCTGGGTCACGGCGATAATGCACTTCTCAATGAGCCACTCTTTAAGAGCCTTGCGGAAAAATACGGTAAGTCGACAGCTCAAATCATTCTTCGTTGGCATATTCAGGAGGGCAACATTATTATTCCAGGTTCAAAGAACAGCGACCATATCAAGGCTAATTTTGATATTTTTGATTTTTCACTTACTGATGAAGAAATGGCAAAAATATCATTATTTAATACGGGTGTAAGATATTATACCTCAACACCAGAAATGCTTAAAAAGTATGTTGAGATGATACCGCCTGTTGACGAACAAAAATAATTAAACTAAAGGAGATTAACATTATGAAAAAATTAACCTCAATTCTTTTGGCACTCGTGCTTGTGTTTTCTTTCGTAGCTTGCTCTAATAATTCGAGCGACAATTCAAATACAACCCCAAGCACTTCACAAACGGCAGATACTTCAAAATCTACCGATGAAAATACCCAAAATTCTAATACAAGTTCAAAAATATTAGTTGTTTATTATTCTGCAACAGGTAGCACAAAAGCTGTTGCAGAAACTATAGCCGACACTTCCGGAGCAGATTTGTTTGAGATTACACCTGTTGACCCTTACACAAGCGATGACCTTAACTGGACTGATGACAACAGCCGTGTAAGTGTTGAGCACAACGATGAAAGCAAGCGTGATGTACCACTTACAAAGACTACGCCTGATAATTGGGCAGATTATGATACAGTATTTATCGGCTATCCGATTTGGTGGGGTATTGCTGCTTGGCCTGTAAACAATTTTGTTAAGGGCAATGATTTCAGCGGCAAAACCGTTATTCCGTTTTGCACATCAACATCATCAGGCTTAGGTCAGAGTGGTGACCTTTTAGCCGATATGGCAGGCACAGGCAATTGGCAGGACGGCGAAAGATTTTCTTCAGGTGCCTCATCAAGCAAGGTTGAATCTTGGGTAAACGGTCTTGACCTTAAATAAAATCCACAAATTTACAGTTGTGCTTTTGGCGGTTATTGTTACGGTGACTACGCTTTCAGCTTGTTCTATTAAAAGTAATTCTCCGAGCAGTTATACAACAAATACAACAGCCGAAAGCTCGTCAAAATCACAAGCTACTCAGCCTGCCAAACAAAATTATGCCGTCACAAACGGCACGGACACTTACCGTGGCTTTAGTGTTGACAATATTTTGCACAGTGAAAATAACAGTGATATTCATTTCAATCTTTATGTTCCAAAAACTTATGACGGCAGTAAGGCTTACGCTCTTTTTATCACCTTGCCCGGTTATGAGGGCTTGTACTTTCAAGGTGTCGGTGTAAATATCCGTCAGGAAAACTTTGGCTTTGAGTCACAAAAATATAACAGTAATATGATTATTGTCGCACCTCAGCTAAACGGTTGGGACGAAGACTCAGCAGATGAAACTATCGTTCTTGTCGAATATCTCTTGTCTGCCTACAATATAGATAAATCAAAGGTTTATATAGAGGGCTATTCAGGTGGCGGCGAAACTGCGTCGCAAGCAGTCGGCAAGAGACCTGATTTGTTCACGGCATATTTGCAGGTCAGCTCTCAATGGGACGGAGAATATGAAAGCATTGCAAAAGCAAAACTGCCCGTTTATATAGCTATCGGCAGAGATGACGAATACTATGGTTCGGAAAAATCTCAAAATGCCTACGATACGCTCTATAATCTCTACAAAAAGCAAGGCTTGACCGATGATGAAATCAACAAAATTCTTGTTCTTGATATTAAAGAAAGAGATTATTTTACAAGCCGAAACGCTCCAAACGAACATGGCGGAGGCGGACTTTTCGCCGAGGACGATACCATTATGTCTTGGCTTTTCGGCGAACATTAAATTATTAAGAGGGTAATATTATGAAAATTCTTTTTATTAACGGCAGTCCGAACGAAAACGGAAATACTGCTAATCTTGCCTCAATTCTTTTGAACGGCAAGGAATACGAAACACTTAATTTAACTAACTTCACAATCGGCTCATACGGTCAAACTTTACCTTATGACAGACTTGACAGAGTGATTGAAAAAATGAAAGAGGCTGACACAATCGTTATCGGTTCTCCGCTTTATTGGCACAATATTTGCGGCTCTGTTCGTAATGTTTTAGACCGTTTTTACGGCAAGGTTGACGAGAGCGAGCTCTTAGGCAGAAAGCTTTATTTTGTATTCCAAGGTGCGGCACCCGAAAAGTGGATGCTTGACGCAGGCGAATACACGATGAAACGCTTTGCCTCTCTTTACGGTATGGAGTATATGGGAATGGCAACGAACAGCAAAGAGGCTGAAGACTTAAACAAAACCATATGAATTCAAAAACGAAATTAAAACTAAAGCCGATAATTGATATTTTAATGACATTTGCTCTGCTTCTTTTGATGTCCTACGAGCTTTTAGGCTCAACTGCACACGAGGTAGTCGGCGTTGCTATGTTTGTGCTTTTTGTTGTTCATCACGCACTCAATATAAATTGGGCAAAGCATTTAGCAAAAGGCAGGCAAACACCTATAAGAATTTTTCAAAATATTCTTGTTTTGCTTGTGCTTATATCATTTGTCGGCTCAATCGTCAGCGGGGTAATTGTTTCAAGGCATCTGTTTGCATTTTTGAATATAAAATCAACCTATGCAGCGAACAGAATCCATATGCTTTCTGCATATTGGGGATTTATATTTATGTCGCTCCACCTCGGACTTCATTTCAATATGATTTTGCTAATGATAAAAAAGAAAAAGCAACTCTCACCAAAAGTGAAGACTGCTTTCAAAATAATATTCATACTCATTTTTGCATACGGAATTTACGCATTTTTCAAACGGGATATAGCATCTTACCTGTTCCTGAAAAATCAGTTTTTCCTCCTTGGCGATAACGAACACCTACTGCTTTATCTCTTTGACTATATGTCAATAATGTTTTCCTTTGCAACATTGAGCCACTTTGTTTTTTCAATATTAAAGTCGAATACAAAAAGCGGGTCTTAGGGTGTCCCTAACGAGAAAATTACCGTTTGGATAACCAAATGGTCTGCTCGCTAAGATTATATATTCTAATCTCACAAATAAAATTAAGGCACAACATACGAAAATTTTCTCCGTAAGTTGTGCCTTTTTCTCATTTATAAATCACTTGTTCATTAACGATTTCTGTTGCTCTGTTGCGAATATTATTCATCTTTTGCACCCACAACATCATATTTTCGGCTTTGAGTTTTTCCGTAACTTGTTCCTGCTCAGCAAGTGATTTTATTGTCTGTTCAAACAAATTCTCTGCCTGAAGTTCAACATCGGCAAGATAATTGTAAAGCTTACCTGATGTAAGAAGATTGTAATAAAGTACTCGATGACTTGATTTCAAATAGCGTCTGTGCCTCATTGCCCACACACTGATTTGCCTTTGGTTTTCATCAGGTAGCGTAAGACTTGGCAAAAGATAATCGCCTTATTGCGAATAACTACCGCCTATATTTTCAAAATTTGTTTTTATATCGAAGCCTCCTTGTATTTGGTAACTTCATTATACTGAATACAAAACTAAAAGACAAATGTGTGGATTTAATAAACAGAAAAAGGCTTTGACCTTTTACAGTCAAAGCCTCATCTGCCATTGCAATGCCTTAGTTTTATTAAGTTTTATCATATTGCCTTATCAAACCTCAGCATTATCTCATAGGTTGTTTCCATATATATAACTTGTTTTATTCAACAATTTTCCATTTATCAACATCAAAAACACCTTTAGTAGTGATTCTAAGTGATGGGATAACAGGTAAGCTGATAAATGAAAGTGTCATAAACGGGTCAATATTTTTGCTAACACCTAAGCTATAAGCAGAGGCTTTTGCTTTTTCAAGTTTATCATTAACTACTTTTAATGGTTCTTCCGACATTAAACCGGCAATAGGTAATTCCAGTAATGCTTTGATTTCACCATTTTCAACCACAACAATACCACCGTTATTATCCTTAATTGCGTTAACTGCAATTGTAATATCAGAGTTACTGCAACCTACTGTAATAATGTTGTGTGAGTCGTGAGCAATAGAAGTAGCAACTGCACCTGACTTTAGGGAATAACCCTTAACATATCCTACGCCAATGTGGTTTGTGTTTTTGTGTCGTTCAACACAAGCAATTTTTAGTATATCATTTTCAACATCAATATGGTTAGCAGTACCGAGATTTTTTGTTAGCAGTTCACCACTAACTAAACCTATCAATCCTAAATCACCTTTAATATCAAAACTTTCAGGTGTAACTTTGTCAAGATGGAAAGTATTGTGGCATTTCTCTACTAATCTACTTTCAATAGTAGGAGTAGGGAAGTCAATAACCTTTTTACCGTCAAATACTAGTTTACCTCTTTTATAAACTTGCTGAATGTCAAAGTCCCTAATGTTGTCTACCACTACTATATCAGCTAAGTAACCTGAGGCAATAGCACCTTTATTGTTAAGTAAAAAGTATCTTGCTGCATGATGGGTTGCAACCTTTAGTGCAATAATAGGATTAGCACCATTTCTGATTGCCTCTTTAACTATGTAGTCAATGTGACCACCATATAATAAATCATTTGGGTGCTTGTCATCAGTAGCAAACATACACCTTGCATAGTATTTGTCATTAAGTAAAGGCATTAGTGCTTTTAGGTTGTGAGCAGCAGTACCTTCTCTAATCATAATGAATTGACCTTTTTGCAATTTCTCAAGAGCATTTTCAAAGGTTGAACATTCATGGTCCGAATATACACCTGCTGAAATATATGCATTAAGGTCATTACCGGAAAGCTCAGGTGCATGACCATCAATTTTTTTGTGGTGTGCTTGAGATGCAATAATCTTTGAAACTACTTTACTGTCACCATTTATAACACCAACATAGTTCATCATTTCAGCAAGACCAAGAACTTTTTTGTGTTCAAAATATTTATCAATGTCATTGTATTCAAGAACTGCACCACTTTCATCAATTTCAGTAGCCGGTACACAAGACGGCAACATAAAGTGAACATCTAAAGGCAAATTACTTGTAGCCTCAATCATATATTCAATGCCATCAGTTCCCATAACATTTGCAATTTCATGTGGGTCAGTAATAACAGTAGTTGTACCGTGAGAGATAACTGCCTTTGCAAATTCGGTAGGAGATACCATTGAGCTTTCTAGGTGAATATGTGCATCAATAAATCCGGGTAATACAATTTTGCCCCTAACATCAACTTCAACTTTACCGTTATATTTTCCAATACCGGCAATTAGACCGTTAGAAACTGCAATGTCACCTACTAAAAATTCATTAGAAAATACATTTAGATATGTTGCATTTTTCAGTACAAGGTCAGCTTTTTCTCTGCCGGATGCAACTGCAATAACTTGTTGCTTAACCTTCAATTTTCTTTCAATCTTTTGTTCATATGTTTCTGCCATAATAGCACCACCTTTCAAAGATAAATCTTTAAATTAATTATATCATTGTACCTTGTATAATTAAAGTACTTTTACATTAAATAAAGTTTATATTTATGTTTTTTTCTGTACGGTATTTATAGCGATTGTATATTTTTAGCAAATTTATTACTAAATAAATTAATTAGACATATATACTATTCGACATATCTATATTTTAATTATGATATATTGATATTTAAAACAAACAATATGAAAATGTTTTGTGCAACTTTTTGATAAATAAAAGATTGCAAAATAAAAATGTACATAAATCTATAAGTGAATTGAAATAAATATAGTGTTTATTATAGAAAAGTTTATTTTTGCCCAATTTTAGTTGTAAAAAGTTTGAAAACGTACTATAATTGATTGTGGAATTTGTATAAAAACAAGTTCAAAAATGTAGCAAAAGCTACAAATAGGAGGAAGAAAATTGAGAAAACAAACAATGAGAGCGTTATCTGTATTGTTATGTGTATTGATGACAGTGTCAAGTTTTTCAGTTCTAACTGCATTTGCAACTGAAAATAAAACAAATAATACACAAGCTACAGATGTCAACAAAAATTCAACAGTAGTTGATGTTGATGGTCAAAAGTTCGGTACAGGTGACCTAGGTAAAAGTGATGATGATAATGCTCCTACAATTAGTAGCGAAAATCAGTATTATTCAATTGTTGCTAAGGAAGAAGGTACAACAAAGGCTAAAGCTAAGGCTCAGGCACTTGATGGTGACAGTGATTTACCTTCAAAGGTGGATAATAGCCAAAGTAAGTATTTCCCACCAATTAAGAGCCAAGGCAGAGTAGGTTCTTGTGTTGCATGGGCAGAAACATACTATCAGTTTAGTTATACTCAAAATAAAAAACTTAACAGAACTGCTACTTATGAAAATAGCTTTTCACCTTTATGGACATATAATTTCACTAACTTTAGTGATGATATTGGTTCATATGATAGTGCTACATATAGTGTTTTAAGAAATATTGGTGCACCTACAATTAAAAATTCACCCAATATTACGGATCCTGCAAAATGGACAGCTACAAAAGAGGCTTTTGACGAAGCACAGAAATATAAGTTAAGTAGTTATAGTTATATTTCAACAGGTGATGGTGAAACACCTATTACAAATTCTAAAAGTAGCAATCTAGACACAGTTAAGACTGCACTTATTAATGGGGAAGTACTTACTTTTTCAACACATGCATCATACGGATTTACTTATGGAATAATTCAAAAGAATAGTCAAGTACCGGAAAATACAAAGTATGCCGGACAGTATATAGTACCTTATCTTGTGTCAACAAGAGGTGGTCATCGTATGACTATTGTTGGTTATGATGATGACATTTGGTATGATATTAATGAAGATGGTAAGGTACAAGAAGGCGAAAAGGGTGCTTTCAAGGTAGCAAACTCTTGGGGTGATGATTGGATGAATAACGGATATATTTGGATTTCTTATGATTCAATCAATATAACTTCATCAGTAAATAATAGTACAGTTTTATCAAATAGAGTAAGAGCTAATTGTATTGATAATATAGCAAGAATATCTGTAAAGCCGGTATCTGATTGTTCAAATATTAATTTAGAATATACACTAAGTTCAAAGAGCCGTAATGATATAGAAATTAAAATTATTGCTAAGAATAAAGCAACAGGTTCAACTTATTCATCTTATTCTGAACCATTTGAAACATATAGTAATTATTATGTAAATAATGATTACTCCTTTGATGGCACAAAAACAGAAGCTAAGGGTACATTTACATACGATTTAAACAGTATAGTTAAAAACTTGAATTCTAATAATGTAGAGGATTATACTTGGACATTTAGTTTTCAGGACACAGATAATAATGACAGTACATTATCTGTATCAGATGTTAAGATTGTAGATAATAACAATAATAAAACATATAAGTCAGATTTAAACGGTACAGTAAAATTAAATGGTAATTCAAAAGATATTACTGTAAATGGTGGCGGTACTACTCCTGATAAGAATGCAGTAACAATTTACTACAAAGGTTACTCATCACCATATATCCATTATCAGGTAGGTGATGGTAACTGGACTACAGTACCGGGTAAAGCAATGACACCTGATACAACAGTTGATGGTTACACACATACATATACAATTGACCTAGGTACATCAGACTATGCTAATGTTTGTTTCAATGATGGTAATAATAATTGGGATAGTAAAAACGGTCAAAACTATAAGTTTAAAAAGGGCACATATACATTTAAAAATGGTGTAATTACACCAATTGAAGTTGATAATAATTTTGGCATTAAGTCATTCGATATTACTCCGGCAGATGGTAAAATTGAAGCAGGTGATTATGTTTCAATGAAAGTAACACTTAAGAATGCTACTTCCGATGCTGTAAGTAAATTCACATATTTAGATTCAAATAATCACGAAGTTACAATTTATGACTATGCAGGTGCCAGTGGTTGTTTATGGCAGTTTAACAAATCCGGTACTTATAGGGTTAGAGTTTATTCAAAAGAAAACTATGGTTCAACTAGTTATGTAATGGCTGAAAAGACCGTATTTGTAGCAGAAAAGAAACTTAAGATTGAGTCATTTGATCTAACTCCTGAAGATGGCAACATTACTGCTGGTGACTCAGTAGAAATGAAGGTTAAACTAAAGAATGCTACTTCTGGTGCTGTAAGTAAATTCACATATTTAGATTCAAACAATAAAGAATATACAATTTATGACTATGCGAGTGTCAGTGGTTGTTCATGGCAGACTAGTGAAGCCGGTGCTTATAAAGTTAGAGTTTATTCAAAAGAAAGTTATAATGCAAAAGATTATGTAATGGCTGAAAAGACTGTTATAGTTTCACCAAAGAAAGAATTTAAAATCGATAATGCAGAAGTGTTTCCTAGTGATTCAACATATGTAAACGGTTATGTTAGTTGCTATATTACAGCATCTGGTGGTAAAACTCCATATACATATGAATTTGGTTACACTCAAGACGGTAATACAAAGACAGAAAAAACTACTAACTCTTCTTATTGCTTCTATGCAAAAAAGGGTGGTGATATCACAGTATTTGCTAAGGTAACAGATGCTGATGGTAAGACTCTAACAAAAACATTTAAGCCAATTAAGGTAAATGCATTAACAATCAAAAATATTGTTACTTCACCAACTTCTCCACAGTATGTTGGTACAAAGATTAATATTAAGGCAGATATTGAATATTCTCAATCAAAGTATGGCAGATATAATTATCTGAAATATGAGATTAAGAAAGATGGAAATGTTGTAGAAACTCTGGAAGATCCATACAATAGTTCAGTAGATTGGACACCAACTGAAGCCGGTAATTATACAATCACTTGTAATATGGGTGATATGTCCGGTCAGTCTGCAACAAAGACAGTGAACTATGTTGTTAATAAGAAAGACACAACTGATAATCTAGTTGTAATTTACTATGTTGGTTATTATTCTCCATACATTCACTATCAGGTAGAAAATGGTTCTTGGACTAACGCACCGGGTTACAAAATGATTGCAACTAACGAAAAAGACGGTTATTCACATAAGTATGTAATTAACCTTGGCGATAAGAATTACGCAAATGTATGTTTCAATGACGGCAACGGTAATTGGGACAGCAACAATGATAAAAACTATCGTTTCAACAAGGGTACATACACGTTTAAGAATGGTGTAATTACTCCGGTAGAAGATGATAAATTCGGTATTGAATCATTTGATATTACTCCGGCTGATGGTAAAATTGAAGCAGGTGATTATGTTTCAATGAAAGTAACACTTAAGAATGCTACTTCCGATGCTGTAAGTAAATTCACATATTTAGATTCAAATAATCACGAAGTTACAATTTATGACTATGCAGGTGCCAGTGGTTGTTTATGGCAGTTTAACAAATCCGGTACTTATAGGGTTAGAGTTTATTCAAAAGAAAACTATGGTTCAACTAATTATGTAATGGCTGAAAAAACTGTTACAGTAGACAAAGCTTCAGAAAATGTAGTAACAATCTACTACAAGGGTTACTCAACTCCATATATTCATTATCAGGTAGGTAATGGCTCTTGGACTGATGCTCCTGGTTACAAAATGACTGCAACTAACGAAAAGACAGGTTATACTCATAAGTATACAATTGACCTAGGTACTTCAACTTATGCAAATGTTTGCTTTAACAACGGTAACGGTAGTTGGGATAGCAGAAACGGTCAGAACTATCATTTTGAAAAAGGTACATATACTTTCTCTAATGGTAATATGACTAAGATTGCAGACTAATACTTTTTTATGTTCCTCATATAAAACAGAATATATACAATTAAGAAATCAGATGGTGATTATATTGCCATCTGTTTTTCTTTTACTATTAAAAAATAGTTCAAAAAGTTTAAGCATATTGCATAAATCATTATAAGAATGTTGGTGTATTATTATTGTAGAACAAGTTTTTATATTATGGTAAAATATAACTATATTAATGTAGGAGGACTACATATGAGAATAAATAAATTCTTTAGTGTGTTTTTATCATTATTAATGTTATGTTCAATTTTTGGTGGGCTATCAGTATCAGCTACTACAATTGATAAGACTCATACTTATACAGTTGTAGGTGATGCACCGTTTTTAGGTGCAAAATGGGATTCGACAGCAGTTGCTAATGATATGGAACTTCAAGCAGATGGTACTTACAAGAAAACATATACAAATGTTTCTAAGTCAGATTGTTACTCAATCAAGGTTACAGAAGATCATGATTGGAGTGTTAATTTCGGTTCAAATCTTGGTGAGAATGACCCACAAAATATTGAATTTTCCGTACCAATGGATAATTCAACAGTTGATGTTATTTTAACTTTGAAGGGTACCAGAAACAAAGACGGTAAAGTAATTACAGATGGCTTTGTAAAAGTGCTTGTTGATGGTGTAGATGCACCGGGTAAAGTTGTACCAACAGAAACTACCCATTATGTTGCAGGTGAAGCCGGTCTTTGTAACGGTATTAATTGGGAAAAAGATAATGAAATAAATAAGATGACAAAGAACCAAGATGGTTCTTATGAGATTACATTAAAAGGCGTAAATCCTAAGACAGACGGTACACCATATGAATTTTATGTAACTACTAATGGTCAATGGGAACCTGGCTATGTTTATTATGGTGAGAAAGATCCCGGTTCTGAAAATGCTTTACTAACAATCACAGAACCTAATTCAACAGTAAAAATTGTTTTAACTGCAAAGCTAAAGGTTAGAGTTTATGTAAATGATAAAGAAGTAACACCTGAAATGAGAAAATCTGAATTTGTTACAAGTTTAGGTGGTACTTATACAGGTCCTATAAACAATAAGTCAAAGAGATATTTCTTTGCGATGCCGGAAAAGTGGTTTAATTTTAGCAATGCAACTGCTTGTGCTTTTTGGTGGAGTGGTGAAGATGCTTGTTACGACCAGCAACATTCTTACATAATGAGACCTACTTCTATTAAAACAGATGATGATTCTGTTGTTTATTACATTGATGTTGCAGAGAATGTACATAATATTATATTTACCAACGGTATTGAGGGTTCTGAAAAAAGACCACTAGGTAACGATTATGACCCTAATTATAACAAGAACTTACAAACTTTTAGTATTAATCTAGATAGATACAAAGCAGGAGAGTGTGACCTTTATCCGGATGGTGTTGATAACTTTGACAATATGATTTATGTTGTTAACAGTAATAGTAGAATTTCAGTTGACCCATCGGGTTATTTATACAAAGGTAATTGGTACTATCTACATTCTGACGGTAAGTGGGATACATCAAAAGGTTCTACATACGAAATTCACAATACTAATGTAAAACTTAACACAAGAAGTGCTAACCTTACAGTTGACAATTTTGTTTACTTAGTTCCAACATTTGAAAATGTTAGAACTGAAGCAGAGATTAAGTGGACTTCAAGTAATCCGGAAGTTGCAACTGTGGATAATGACGGTAAAGTAACTGCTAAAAGTGTTGGCGATGCAACAATTTCAATTTCAGTACAAAATCCTGATGATAAAGAACCTGTTGTAACAACTTGTAAAATAAAGGTCAATAATATTGATAGAATTGCAGTAACAAAGCTACCTAATAAAACAGAATATACTGAAGGTGAAGGTTTAGATATTTCAGGTCTTGAGGTTACTGTTTATTACAAGGACGGTACTTCTAAAGTAGTAGAAAACTATACATTAGATTATGACCTTACTAAAGTAGGTGAGAGAACTGTAACTGTACAGCATTATGACTATATAGATACATTTAAAGTAAAGGTAAATCCTAAAGCCAAACCTACTAATCCAACAAAACCAACAGTAAAGAAAGTTACTAAAGTTTCATTAAGTAAGAAATCTGTTACATTATTAAATGGCAGAAGTGCAACTGTTAAAGTTAAGGTTAGTCCAACTAATGCAACTAACAAAAAGCTAAAGTGGACAACTTCTAACTCAAAGATAGCAACAGTAAACCAAAGTGGTAAAATTACTGCAAAGGGTAGAGGTAATGCTACAATTAAAGTAATGACACTTGACGGCAGCAATAAATATGCAACTATTAAGGTAACAGTAAAGCAACCTGTAACTTCAGTTAAGCTAAATAAAAATTCAGCTATCCTAAAAGTAAAGGGCAAAGCTAAACAGAAAACAGTTACACTAAAAGCTACTGTAAATCCTAAGAATGCAAATGTTAAGTCAGTAAAATGGACAACATCAAAATCTAAGATTGCTACAGTTAATAGCAAAGGTAAAGTAACTGCAAAGAAAAAAGGTACTTGCTATATTACAGCTACTGCAAAAGACGGCAGTAAAAAATCTGCTAAGTGCAAGATAACAGTAAAATAATTAATCAAAAAATATTAAAAAAGCTGACATTACAAAAGTAGTGTCAGCTTAATTATTCTATTCTTTCTAATATTAATTCTTGCTAAAGTTTAATAAATAATATATAATAATCTTGTAAAAACACTAATTTTTTATTTATTATTATGATAGAATTATATAAGGTGATTATATGAAAAGGTTAGTTTTAAGGAATATACTTATGTATGTTATTTCATTTGCATTATTTATTGTACCATTGTTTTTCTTTGATTATTTTTCGCCACTATATTTACAATGGATAGCACCACTGTTTTTGATTTATGCAAATGTATCTTGTGATTTAAAGCAAAAGTCATTAATTAATATATGGAGAGTTGTACCTACCTGTGCAGTAATTGTGGGTGCATACTTTTTAGATAATTCATATACAGAATGGTATTATCTAAAAGTTACAAATGACCTACCTGACCCATTTACATATCTTTTGGGTAAGTATTTTTACCTTGCGTCATTTATATTGGTTGTTGGTTTTATGTGTGTATATCAGTTATATAAAATTGCAGTTGAAATGTATAATAGGCATAAAAATTTGAATGTTTAAAATTAGTTAATTTAGGAGTATGCTTTGAATCTTTGGTTATCAGAAGATTGGCAAGAATATTTTAGTGGAAAAGATAATATCCAAAAAGGAATATATTTAAGGATAGAAAAGAATGTAAACGATGATGTAAAAAAATCATTGAAAAAGTTTGCTAAATGGTTAAGAAAGAATTATAAATTTCCTATTATGTTGCCTATCTATGTAAAAGCAACTGACTATGTAAAAACTAAAGATGGTGACTATGTAGTAGGTAGCTTTTTTGAACCTAATGATTATTTTACAGAACCTTATATTAAAATTTCTACAGGTGATTATGAAGATTTGTTAAACGAAATAGGTAAGGATAACGCATTAGCAAGTTTTATTTATACATTGTCTCATGAAATTACGCACTATTATCAATGGATAAATAGAGTAGAAAAGTCTGTTGATGATAGAGAAATTGAAGCAGATTATTACGGTGACTATATTCTTCAGCAATATGCTGATTGTGTTGAGTCACCATAAGGTGAATTTATGAAAAGAACAATTACACTAATATTACTGATAGTTATGATTATATCTGTTATGTGTGGATGCAGTAAAATTACCGACAAGGTTGATTTTGACAAGATAGATAAATTATCTATTGTAACTGATAAGGGAAAAGAATATACTCTAAATTCTAACCAGAAAGATACTGCCATTTCAGCTTTAAAAAATGCTGAAAGCAGTAGTGACAGTAATGATTATGATGGTGGATTTTCAATTAACGGATATGTTGATAACAAAGTAGAATATACCTTTACTGTTGCTAATGAAAATCATATTACAGTTAATACTGATAAAAATTCAGTATATAAAATCTCAGAAGAAGATTATTCTGCTTTGTCAAAAGTAGTTGAAGAAGTTGTAAAATAAGAATTGCTAAAATTATATAACAAAAGTTTGAGCCTCTCTTTTGAGAGGTTTTTTCTTTGTAAAATAAGTCCGTTATGTATCACAAAATTATTATAAAAATTTCTAATTATAGGCAATAGAAAAATAATTATTTAATGTGATATTATGATAATGTGAAATTATTTAAGAAAGGGAAATGAAAATGAAAGTCAAAAAGTTTTCTGCAGTATTAGTTGCTTTTTTAGTGGCAGTAACTTCAATGGTTTTGCCATTGTCAGATACTTTTAACAGTATTATAAAAACAACCGGTTCAGCTAAAGCAGTAACTAAAAACAGTGCAGTAAAAATGCCTAGTGATGCTATTTTGTTTGATAGTAGTGAAGAAAAATTCAAGGAGATACAGTCACCGGAAAAGGGTGGTTTTTATTACTACAACAGTTATTACAATAGAAGTATAAATTTCTATGATGTTAATAACAACACAGTAAGAAAGATTAAGGACTACAAAGATAAGGCTGTTTATGATGTTTTTGCAACTGACTCAAAGTTTTATGTTGTATATAGAGATGGTGGAAATCCTAACCCTATAATTTACTATGTTGATGAATTGAATATAGAAACCGAAAAGGTAGAGTCAACTCACAATGTAACAGAATTTGTTGCTGATAATTATAATTCTTATATCAGAACAATAGGTGTTGACAGTAAAGGTAGAATTTATCTAACTACTTTTGACGGTTTAAAAAGTGAAAAGAAATATACAATTCACTTACTATCAAAAGATTATAAGGAACTTTCTTCTGCTGATATGGAAGATGATTGTTTTGAATATTATGGTTTTGACAGTAGTAACGGCAATTTCTATTTTGAAAGTTATAAAACTGCAAAAAGTCAATGGGGTTCTTCAAGCGGTTATAGAACATTGGCTTTCGGTAATGTAACAAATAATAAGATAACCGTAAGTGATGAAATTCTAGATATTCTTTACGCAAAGTATGTTCAGTATCATTACAGTAGTGCAATTATGTTGACTGAGGGTACATTAGCTTGGACTTCATCATATAATTCAACAGTTAATGTTCTAGACTCCGGTAAGTTTGATACAAAAAATCCTAACAACCCACCATTACTAGGTAGCTTATCAAGAATAGGTTATGAGGGTGATGATAAATTTTATAGTAACATAGGTGCTAGAGCAGTACATAACAACCTGAACAATACTACTGTAATTTATATGAATGATAATAGGCTTATGGAGTTTGACAGTAACTATAAGCATATTTCTACAATCAATACTGAGTACCCTGTATTTGCACTATTAAATTACGGTGATGATATTCTTGCTATTGAAAAAGATACTGACAGTAATTATTATGTAGAAAAATTTACTTGGAAATTTCCAACAGAAATTAATTTGTCACAAACTTCTGCTACTATAAAGGTAGGGAAAAGCCTTTCACTTTCAGCAACAAGTAATGCTTTAGCAACATATTCTTACAGTTGGTCAAGTAGCAATGACAAGATAGCCTCTGTTACAAGTGAAGGTAAAGTTTACGGTAATAGTGTGGGTACAGCAGTAATCACTGCAAAAACCACTAACGGTGTTACTGCTCAATGTACTGTAACAGTTGAGAAAAATTCTTCTGCACCGGCAGTTGATAAGGTAAAATTATCAGGAAAAACTTCTTCAAATATTTCAAAGAATGATTATTATAAGTGGTCCTCAGTTATTACTTCAAATTTAAGTGAAAATGCTGACGGTACACTTAACAGAGTTGAAAGTACATCAAATGGTGTGTTAGTTGAAAAATATTCAAGTGATGGCAAAACTCTCCTTTCTACAAAAACAGTTAAGAATGAACTAAGCAAATTCGGTGGTTATTTCTGTGGTGAAGATAATAACTACATAGTTTTCGGTGAAAATAACATCTTAGAAAATGATTCTAAAGAAGTAGTCAGAGTTGTAAAGTATTCAAAAGATTGGACAAAAATAAGTGAATGTAAAATTAACGGTTCAAACACTACAAAGCCATTTGAAGTCGGTTCACTCAGAATGACAGAGCTTGACGGCAAACTATATATACATACTTGTCATGAAATGTATGCTGACGAGAATAAAATAAACCACCAAGCAAATATGTTATTTACCATTGATGAAAGTACAATGAAAACTACCGACTCAATGTATGATGTGTTAAACCTAATGAATGGTTATGTCAGCCACTCATTTAATCAGTTTATAAAGACTGACGGCAACTATATTTATAGAGTTGACCACTCTGAATCAAATAACTTTTCCTTTGGTGACCAATATCTTTCTGTAAATGGTATCACCCTTACAAGATACTACAAGAATGATAAATCAACTTCTGTAACAGTAACTGTACCGGAAAAATTTGATGTGAATATTAGCAACTATACCGGTGCAACAGTAGGTGGCTTTGAAGTTGGTAGTGGTAATTGCTTAATAGCCTTTACAAGAGATATTTCAAAGGATAACAAAAACAGAAATGTTTATTTAACTGTAACCGATAAGCTATTTAATAACACAAAGAAAATAGCTTTAACTAATTATAAGGCAAGTAATAAAGTAACTTGTGGTAATCCTCAGCTGGTAAAAATTAATGATAACTTTTTCTTAGTTATGTGGGAAGAAAAAAACACTACTACAAATAAAGTTACAACTAAGGCAATGACAGTTGATGCTAGTGGCAATACCATTTCAGCTAAAAAGACAATGCCTGTTAGATTGTCCGATTGTGAGCCTATTGTATGTAGTGACGGTACAGTTAAGTGGTATGTAACTGATGACAGTACACCTACATTGTATAGTGTCAATCCTTATGAAATAGAAAATATCCATGAGCATAACTACACATCCTCAGTAACTAAAGAACCTACTTGTACAGAAAATGGTGTGAAAACTTATGTATGCAAAGGTTGTGGAGATACTTATACCGAAACTATAAAGGCAAACGGTCATTCGTATGTAACTACAATAACACCTGCTACAATGAAAAGTAACGGTAGAAAAATCAGTAAGTGTTCAATTTGTAACAATGTGCAGTATGACAATGTAATCAGCAAGATTTCATTAGTAAGTATTTCAAAAACTACTTTCACATATAACGGTAAAACTCAAACTCCTACTGTTACAGTAAAAGACAGTAAAAATAAAATCTTGAAGAATAAAACCAATTATACAGTTACATATTCTAATGGTAGAAAGAATGTAGGCAGATATTCTGTAAAGGTTAAGTTTAAAGGTAATTATAGTGGGGGAAAGACTTTCTATTATAATATTGTACCTAAAGCAACTTCTGTTAAGTCAGTAAAAGGACTTTCAAAGGGTATGCAAGTTAATTTAAAACTACAGAAAACTCAAACTACAGGTTATCAAATTCAGTACAGTACATTTAAGAATTTCAAAAATGCAAAAACCGTTACTGTAAAGAATACTGTTTCTGCTAAAAAGATAACTAAGTTAAAGGCTAAGAAAAAATATTTTGTCAGAGTCCGTACCTATAAAACAACAAAATTCTCCGGCAAAAATTATAATATCTATTCTTCATGGTCATCAGCAAAAACAGTTGTAACAAAGTAGTGTAAAACAGAATTCTACTATTCATATTAATTCCTTAAAGATAATCCTCATCATTGTATGGTGGGGATTATTGCTTTTTTTATTTTAGAGCATAAAAAACACCTATCGGTAAAAAACGATAGGTGTAATTTTATATGCTTCTATTTTGACAGAGTAGTGTATCTACCTAAATATAATATTAACAAATTTTGAAATATAAAAAAATTAGATTTTGATAAAATTTTAATAAGTACTGAAACAACCTATGAGTATTTACTTATAGGTTGTTTTTTGTATACTCAAAAAGTATAGCCACAATTTATTTAGAACTTTGATTTATATATTGCAATAAACATTTCTGAAATATAAATCAATAACAACAACCAAAGTCCCAAATATGGGACTTATCTTTTATAAAACACTATAATTTTTCTTTTTCTATTGTGTTTCTAAAAATAAGTATGATATAATGCATAATATACAGAAACAAATAATAATAATTAATTATTTTATATAAATTTAATTATTTAAGGAGGATATTATGGATTATCAAGAAATTATGAGGGATATTGCAGGTGGTTTAACCGGTGATAAAGAGAAAGATTTACAGTACTTAATGGAACAAATGGAAAAGTACAAAGACCATGAACTTGGAAAAGAGATTATCAGGGCTTGTGGTAGGCTTATAAGTGGAATGTTGCCTGAAGAAAAGGTCAATGAATTTGCTGATGCCTTTGAGAAAGATAATGCAGAAATAGAAAGTGAACTTGATGATTTGCTTTCTACCCTACAATCAGGTGATTATAATTTAGCACTTGATAAAGTAGAAAAATTAGTGGAAAAGGCCGAAGAATTAATTTCTGCCGGTATGTATCAGAATGATTCAGTTAGTGATTATTTTTGTTTCATTAATCCTATGCAAGAATTACTTTATGGTTATAGACACAGAGATAGTGAGAAAGATATTAGACCATCTAATTTTCCATTTGCTACAGTATATTTCTTTTATGGAAATATACTGTTTGAACTTGGTCGTTATACAGAGGCAAATGTTGCCCTTGAAAAAGCAAAAAGATGGAATCCTATGGATGCCGATATTGCCTTTGAATATGCAGAAACATACAAGGCTATGGGGGACATTGAAACATTCTTTGATTATACAATTGAAATTTTCAATTTTGCTTATAAATCTGAGGATTTAGCCCGTTGTTATAGAAATCTTGGTTATTACTTTATTGAAAAGAAAATGTGGCAAGAGGCTATTGCTTGTGAAGATTATAGTTTGAATTTTGATTCTAATACTGATGCTGCTTATGGTGAGTTGTTTTATATTGAACAAACCACACATTTGGAAATAAAACCTGCACCTATTGAAACAATGAAGAAGTTTAGTAGGAAATACGGCTTTCCATTAGAGCCTAATGAGGATGTTGTAGGATTAGCTATAGCTTATGGCGAGAATAGTGCAGAAAATGGCAATGATGAATTTGCAAAATATTTTCTTAATATTGCCTATGACTTAACCCACTTTGATGAAGTGAAACAACTTCTTAATGAATTAGAAAGGAAAGATAATGTATGGAACGAACAATAAGAGTAACAGGTAAAGGAAAAATATCAGTAAAGCCTGATACTATTCGATTGATTATGACTGTTGAAGGTACAAATAAGGTTTATGATAAGGCAGTAAAGGAGTCTGCTGAAAAGACTGAGAAAATCAAGGATATGTTTGAAAATCTTGGATTTGAAAGGGATAAAGTAAAGACTTTATATTTTAATGTTGAAGCTGAATTTGAAAATTTTCAAATCAGCAGAACTTGGAAGAAACGATTTAAAGACTATAGATATACCCACAGAACAAAAATTGAATTTCCGGTTGATAACGAAATGTTGGGTAAAGTTTTGTATGCATTAAGTCGTTCATTGATTCACCCTGAATTTGATATTGATTATACAGTTGCTGACCCTGAGAAACCAAAAAATCAGTTGTTAGAAAAGGCAATCAAAGATTCTATGGAAAAAGCTCAAGTGTTGGCTAAATCATCAGGAGTTAAACTAGGAAATATCTTGAATATTGATTATTCATGGGGAGAGGTGGATTTTGTCAGCCGTCCTATGAGAACTTCAATGTATGCCCCTGGTGTAGTATTACCTTGTGCAGCTGTTTCAACCGAGTCTTACGATATTGACATTGACCCTGATGATATTGATGTTTCAGATACAGTAACAGTTGTTTGGAGTATTGAATAATACTTTTATCTTTGTTTTGTATGTGATAAGGTTGATAAGTAAATATTAATCGAAAAATATCTATGAAAATTGCAAAGTGTATTTGTTATTATTAATATACCTATTGTTTTTTTATAGTTGTATGTGTTAAAATGCCAATATAGACAGAATACTATTATGAAAAATTTGAAATATTAAAGGTGTTATATGAACGATAAAGAAATTATTAAAGAACTAAAGAGTGTAATGACCGGAGACTTAGAGAAAGATACCGAGTTCTTAGATAGTATAATTGAGAAATTCGAGGGCAGTAAAGATGATAAGGATACACTTTACGCAATAGGTTTGCTTATTAGTGAAGCTGTTCCTTTTGCTGAAAAAGAAAAACTTGTGCAATCTTTTGAAAAAGAAGTTCCCAGAATAAGTGAAGAACTAGATAGGATTGCAAATATTATTGGAAACGGTGACTATGATATAGCACTTTCATTAGCTGAAAAGTTGATTGAAGAAGGGGAAGGCTATATCAATGATGGTACATTTAAAGAAAATTCCAAAATGGTATTTTTCAGCTTTGAAGAATCTATGCAAGAGGTACTTTACCGTTCTTTGCATAGAAAAGAAAGAAGAGAAATATATGCAGTACCATTTCCGTATGCAACAATATATTTTATGTATGGTTCTGTACTATGGAATTTAGAAGAATTTGAAGAAGCTCAAACAGCCTTTGAAAAAGCAAGAAAATGGAACCCTGTATCAGCAAGCATCACATTACAATATGCTGAAACTTTAAGTATTAATGGTAATATTAGTGGGAAAAAATGTTTAAAGCTTTTTAATGAAGTTTTTAAATATACTTTTGAACCAAAGGAATTAGCTTATGTTTACAGAACCTTAGGAAAGTTTTTTTCTGAAAATGAATTGTGGAAAGAGGCTTATATTTGTTACAATACCAGCCTAAAGTATGATGACAATTCCGGAGACGCTTACAATGAACTTGAGTTTATTCAGGATGAAAGTGGTATAACTGAAAATGATATTTCATTTGGTGATGAGATGAAGTTTACTAATAATTATGGTATCTCACTAAAGCCAAATCAAAAAATTATAAAATTAGCAGTTGATTGTGGCGAAGAGGCCTATGCTGAAGAAGATTTTGAAATGGCAAAGTATTTCTTGGATATTGCTTATAATCTATCTCCTAAAGCTGAAATCAAGAACCTGTTGGATGAAATCGAAAAAAGAATTAAACTCTTGATTAAATCTTAATAAGTATAGAACCAACCTATGAGTAGTTACTTGTAGGTTGGTTTTATATTTAAAATTAATTATGCACAAATCCATAAAAATGTACATTGTATTATTAAGGTAACTGTGCTAACATCATGCTATAAGAAATAATCAAAATCGAATAAATTGTATTAGAATATAAGAACTGAATTAATCGAACAAAATAAAATAGCATTTGCTAAAGGCTTTATAGCAGTAAAGAAGTTAGCAAATATTATTTGTCAAATTAAATACTATAGTTCTTTATAAGAAATAAATTCTTGTAAAGAATAAAAATTTAACTCCATTTTGTTTGATAATTCAGTGAAACGAAGATACAGATTATTCGTTTTTGATTTAATATAACAAAAAGGAGTTTTTATTTATGAATAAAACTAAAAATTTAATTGAAAAGTCAGAAAATAAAGAAGATATTGTATTAACAATTCCTGCATTGTTAGAATTGCAAAAACAGATTGAAGAAATATCTCGTAACATTAATAATCAAGTAGTTAATAACTTGTTCTTTAATATTGAAGATGTCATGAAGATGACCGGCTGGTCTAGGAAAACAGTAGAGGAGTTGTTTCGACATCCTGAATTTCCTTCTACAGATTTAGGCAAAAAACAACTTGTACTAAAAACTGCTTTCATTAATTTCTTTTCAGTAAAGAGAAAAAGTAGTGAAAGAAATACTTGGATTAATAATCAATAAGAGGTGTTTTTTATGGCAAATAAACCTAAGAGAAAAGGTAACGGCGAAGGCACAATTTTCTATGATAAAAGTCGTAAGAGATGGAGATGCCAAATAAGTTATCAAAAGTATAGTGGAGAAATAGCAAGAAAAAGTTTATCAGCATCAACTAAAACAGAACTTATTAAAAAGAAAAATCAATTATTAAAAGATATTATGGAGCAAAAAATTTGTGAAACTACAGATGCTACAATAGTTGATTTGCTTAAGGAAGATGCAGAGTATGACCACAATATGAATAGAATACAAGATTCTGCTTATAACAGAAGACTGCTGACTGTTCGAATTATAGAAAAAGGAAGTCTAGCTAAAATTCCAATTACAAAGATACAAACAAATCAAATTAATGATTTTTTATTTTCGATAAAGCACTATTCTAATAGTGTAATTGATAAAGTGTATTCTTCAATGTCTAAAGCTTATAACCTTGCCATACATAAAAGATTAATGGGATATAACTTGATGGATAGTCCGTTTATTAGAAAGCCAAAGTCAGATAAACCAACTAAGAAAGTAGTAGCCTTTACTGTTGAAGAAGAAAATGATTTTCTTAATTATCTTAAAGATATGAAAATCAATAAAAATGCTATTGATTACAGACCTATGTTTTACATTGAACTTTTTGCCGGACTTAGAATGGGAGAAATTTGTGCTTTGACTGCTAAGGATATTGATTTGAGAAATAGACTTATACATGTTAGAAATACCGTTACAAGAGGTATAAATTATGCAATAAAAGTAGGGGACAGAACAAAAACTCAAAAAGGTTATCGTGATGTACCAATTCAAGATTGTTTAGTGCCTATACTAAAAGAAGTTTTGACAAACTATAAAGAGAATGATAACGGACTACTGTTTTATAATTTTAAAAGCAATAGACCAATATCCACCTCACAAGTGAATAGTTCGTTTACCAGAATATGTAAGAAGCTAAATATAGAAATCAGTGGTGGTCAGCATCTTCTAAGACATACCTTTGCAACCAGAGTTATTGAGTCAGGAATATCGGCAGAAGTTTTGAAAAACTGGATGGGACATACCGATATTTCTGTAACTATAAATACATATTGTGATGTTTTTGATAGACTAAATAACCCTGCAATGGAACAGTTTAACACCTATTGTCAGCAGAATTTAAGTATATAAAATTTAATGAAAATCTTTTGCTACTGCACCAGAACTGCACCAGAGAAATTTTTTCACAAGAAAATGCCTAGTTTTTTAAGAAATTACTAGGCACTTTTTATGCTTAAAAAGAAAAATAATCAGTTGGAATTTATAATCAATAGATATTTATAAAATACTTTTTTATCGCCAAAACCTCATTAATAGGCTGTTTTTGGGGCGATTTTCTGTGTTTTTATCACTTTTTAAATATTTTTGCAAAAAAGTGTTGACTTTTAGGACATCATAAGATATAATAAATATCGTTGTTGAGAGACAACAAAACGCAAAATAAAATATATGCGGGTGTGGCGGAATTGGCAGACGCGCTAGATTTAGGTTCTAGTGTTCACCGACGTGCAGGTTCAAGTCCTGTCACCCGCACCAAGAAAAAGAGAAGTACACTAGTACTTCTCTTTTTCTTTATACAACAAGCCATAGGGTGACAGGACTTGAAGGCGACCGTTAAGAAAACAGTCCGGTGGACTGATTTTAGGGAGGGTGTAGATGCCTCTATCCTTTCGTATTTGTGCTTAATAAGCGAGGTAGGCAGTAGTGAAAGAAGAAAGTATGTCACCCATAAACCATAATGGCTCTATAATAAATGTTGGGGTAAGAAAAATAGAGCCTGCCAATCTTCTAAACTTATGGTGGTGACAATAACCTATCATACAACCAAATCAAAGAATATGTGCAGAAGTAATTTAACTTAATACCTAAATTTAAGCCTACTTAACTTTTGTTGAGTAGGCTTTTTGTAGCAAGAATTTTCTTTTTGTGGTACAATTAAAATAAATTTTAGGAATAATTAAACTATGAAAATATCGTGTGGGGTGTGTAGAAATGAATTTAGTAACACTTATGAATAGCTTTATGAAACTTATATTAGAAGAAAAAATTGAAGTCTATAATGAGTTTAGTTTACAGCATGAATTGGGTATTTTTCTTCGTAATAAACTAACTAATTATAAAATACAATTTGAAAGAAACACTAAATTTTTTAATATTACTAAAACAATAAAGCATGAGATGGATATTGTTATATATAATGAAAGTGAGAAGTATGCCATAGAATTAAAATATCCTCAAAACGGTCAATACCCGGAGCAAATGTTTTCTTGTGTAAAAGATATAAAATTTATGGAAGAACTCAGGGAAAGAGGTTTCAAAGGCACTTATTGTTTAACATTAGTTAGTGACAAGAATTTTTATTCCGGCAATAAGCAAGATGGTATATATTCATTTTTCAGAGGACAGAAATTAATTCAAGGAACAATAAAAAAACCTACCGGTAAGAAGAATGAAGAAATACTAATCAATAATTGTTATAAAGTTACTTGGATAGGTAATAACAATTTGAAGTATTACATAATTAAATTGTAATAATTGATTTATGAAATTTGGATAGTTTTTACCTATACTTATTTTATTGCATTACTCATAATTTATTGATATAGAGTCATTTTGTTGAGTAGGCTTTTTGTAGCAAGAATTTTCTTTTTGTGGTACAATTAAAATAAATTTTAGGAATAATTAAACCAAATATGAAAGGAAAATATAATGACAAAGATAATGTTTGTGTGCCATGGTAATATTTGTAGGTCACCAATGGCAGAGTTTATTTTTAAAGATATGATAAAGAAGAAAGGTCTTGAAGGTGACTTTGTAGTTACTTCGTCAGCTACCAGTACAGAAGAAATATGGAATGGCGTTGGCAATCCTGTATATCCACCGGCAAAGGAAATTCTAAATTTACACAACATTGATTGTAATGGAAAGAGAGCAGTACAGATTAAAAAATCTGACTATGAAAAATATGATTTGCTGATTCCTATGGATAGTAACAATGTACGAAATATGAGTAGAATTTTAAAGGGTGATCCGGATAATAAAATTCACAAGCTAATGAGTTATGCAGGTAGTGACAGAGATGTGTCTGACCCATGGTATACCGGAGATTTTGAAAAATGCTACAATGATATTTATAACGGTTGTAAAGCATTGCTAGAATATTTAACTAAATAATAAAATAAAGCTAGGTTAATTCTAAATTAGCCTAGCTTTTGTTATGTACAAAATTCGTTATGTGTATTGTATAAAAATTTTATAGAATATTGCATAAATAAAATTATTAATTAGTAGATATTGCCAAATAAATGAATATATTATTAGTGAATATGTGTATTGTTATTATATAAATGATATGTTACTATCATATTGAAAGATAAGTAAAATTTTATTACACGATAAAAGGGTGATTATATGGCAAATAGTAATTATTCAGGTCCATACGCATATTACAAAATTAAAAGTGGAACAAGTAGTGTAGAAAAAGACATTCCAATGGAAAGAATGAAATTTTACACATATGATAAAATATTAGCATTAGCAAAGAAAAAAAACAGGGGTTTCGACTTTTTCAAATGATGATGAAATGTTTAGTAAACTCACTTTGGAAGACATAAATAGTATTGGTACATATTATTATTCTTTGGTTTCGTATATGATTAACTTGATTAAGAAATATACTTATCTTAAAGGAAATATATTAATGCAAAATAAAAATTGGAGTATGCAGGGTTCTTGTACAGATGGGAAAAATTTATATGTTTTACTATGGTATAAAAAAGATGGAGATACAGTACTTGAAGATAAGTCATTTATTCTAAAAATCTTTTTAAGAAAAGTTGATGGTGAAGAAATTTATTATTTAAATGATGACTATGTAGCTGATGTGTCTAGTATTAAGCATGGCTCTGATATGATGTATTTGCCACATTTAACTCTTTCGTATTACAACGAAGAGGATAAGATGGTTCATCAAAGTTCTTTAGCTACTATAGTTATAGTGAATTCCCATAAGATGATGTTTTTTAATCCTTCCACATTTGAACCAAGTATCAAAAGGTCTAAGAATACGCTACCTTCCAAAAGTAAACTTCCACTTGAAGAAGCATTTTTGTATGGCACTATGGATTGTTTTAATGAAACTGCTCGAACTGATTTTGATATTGGTGATACATATTTTAAATGTGTAAATAAATTGTCATGTTTTGCGTATGATGAATTTAAGGATGTTGTTCTAGTCAATTACTATTGTAATGAAGAAAATTTTGACAATGTTCCAAAAAGTGAGCGAAAAAAACATGAAAATCCATCAAATGGTCTTTCTGTGGACAATTTGATAAATAGTAAGATTTTAGGTAGCTATAGAATTAGTGACACTAGTGTTAGAACGGATGTATCTACTCAGAAATATGCTAAAGTATTCTATACAAAGTATGATGCTACTAATAATAGGTATGCCAAAGTACCTCAAGACCAATATACAAATGTACCGTTGAATTTTACACCGGTAATTGTATATAAAAAGATAATATAGAAAATATAACAACTGTTGCACAAGCAATGGATAGTTATAAAGGTAATCCTATATTATTGAGAAGTGGTGAATACATTGAAAAGAGTAAGCAATATACTAATGTTTATGGTAGACTATATTTCATTAAGCCTACTTTGATCAATGGAAAAGTTAAATATAACTTAGAGAAGTATATTACCTTATGTACAGGTACAATAGAAGATAACAAACTGAATTTTATTGAGGCTGAAAATATATGTCACATTTCTAGAAACAATAGTTCAAATTGCAGATTTTATATTGGGTATAATAGGTATGGGTTGTCCAAGAACAATACCACCGGTCATATGTTGTATTTTGATTTAGATGTTGACTTTTAATTGTGTCAGTTTTATTAAGGAGGCTAATATGAAAAAGTTAATTTCAATATTACTCATTGTATGTATGGTTGTACCATCGATTATAACTTGTTTTGCAGTAGAAGATAGTGATTTTATTTATCTTAAAGGTTCTGATGTTATAGGAAAATATGGAGTTACTATTTTTGATGAATATATAAAATTTAATACTAAAACAAAAATAATGTATTTAAGTCTTGATTTAGATAATGAAGATTCGGATGCTTGGTTATCCCAAAGATATTTTATGTATGATGGTTATAAGGACGGCATGAATTCATTAACTAGAAAAGAACAGGAATATGTTGCTAAAAGGGAAAAATTATTAAAACAAAGCAAGAAGATTGTTGTTGAAGAAGGGGTATATGGTATAGAGGATGAGTATTTTCACGATTTAACCAATCTTGAGGAAATTGTATTGCCTGATAGTCTTATACGAATAGATGAATATGCTTTTTATAATTGTAGCAAGTTAAAGAGTGTTTATTGTAAAAATGTAAAAGAAATATGTTCAGCTGCATTTGCAAGGTGTAAATCATTAAAGTCTGTTAATTTTCCAAATTTAAAAAAATTTTCACAGTTTGAATTCGAAATAGCAAGACAGAAATTTGATTATTTACTTTATCCTATTCATGAATCATATGTTGGTGCTTTTCAAGAATGTACATCCTTAGAGAAAGTTTCTTGTCCATTAGTTCAAGACATAGGTGCAAAAACATTCTATAAATGTAGCAAACTTACAACCATCAACAATAATGTATTGGATAAAGTGAAAAATATTGGACATTCAGCTTTTTTCGGTTGCAAGAGTTTGCGTTCGATTGCTTTGAATAGTGTTAAGACACTATCAAGTAATGTTGACGGTTATTGTGATAGTGAAATACAAGAGGGTACATTTGGGTATTGTACAAACTTAAAAAGTGTAGAAATATATAATGTAAAGACAATTGGGGATGGTACATTTTATGGTTGCACTAACTTGTCAAAAATTAATAGAAATAATGTACTAACCAGTGTTCGATACATAGGCAAATATGCATTTGCAAATTGTAAGAGTTTAAAGACAATTACTGCTTATGCAACAAAAGTTGACAGTGGCTATTGGAACTATTATAAAAAAGGTTATTTAAAAAAGTGGCGAGATGCAAAAGTAGGTACATACCTTCCGGATACTTTCGGAGGCTATGCCGGAAAGAAGTATTGTGGAGCATTTCAAAACTGTACTAACTTAAGAACTGTTAACCTACCTAACATAAGAGAAATTAGGTCAACAACCTTTAACAATTGTACAAAACTGACTAAAGTAAATATTCCTGAAAATACACAAAAAATATGGAATAGTGCTTTTTATAATTGTACTTCACTAAGAACCTTTACTATACCTAAGGGTACATATTTAATAAGTGCAAGAGCATTTGCAAAATGTCGTAACTTAAAAACTATAAATATTAAGTCAAATAATTTTAGCATTATAGGATTGAATGCATTTAAAATGATAGGTAAGAAACCTACTTTTAATTGTCCAAAGAAAAAGGTGAAAACCTACAAAAAATTAATAAAGCCTCATTCACCATCAGATTCAAAATTTGTGGGAAAGTTTAAGTAAATAAAATTAGGAGCAACTTCAGCAGTTGCTCCTTTTTATATGGATAAATAAAAAATTAAATTTCTTTACCCAGTGTTTTAAGTTCGTTTATAGCACTTTCATTCTTTAGTAGGTCATCTTTTTTATTTGCAAAGAAAGATTTGTGAAATTTAATATCCCAATCTAAGTAATCGCCAATACATTGAAACTGCTTTTCAATCAGTTCATACTGAACATTAGTTGTAGGTGAACCACCGATTGCAATAACTCCCACTTTCTTATTCTTTAGCAAAGCACCTTTGCAGTAGCATTTGTCAATTACTAACTTTATCTGTGCAGTAATTCCCCACCAATATACAGGTGTGGCAAATATTATCATATCAGCATTTACTAATTTATCAACAGTAGGGTTACTGTCATCTTTTGCTACACAACCCTTGTAACATTCACAAGTACCACAAGCTACACAAGGACTAATCTTTAGCTTGTATGAGTCGATAACTTCAATGTCGTTGTTATCCTTTGCACCTTCAACAAATGCGTTAATAGCTGAGTAGGTGTTGCCTTTTCTTGGACTGCCATTTACTATTACAATTTTCATATTTTTTCTCCTTAATATGAATATTATTTCTTTTTCTTGTTAAAATTTTTAACTCTTTCAGATAGAGCAGTAAGTTCTTCCTTTGATAATTCAGGTAGTCTTTCTAGGTCATCAAGAAACTTTGCACTACTTTCTTTTTCCCTTAATTTTGTGCTTTCTATGTAGTAACTGGTGATAATACCCGGTACTACTGCAATAATCAGTATTGAACATATTGAAAGGAAAATTGAGAGAATTCTACCTATTAAAGTAACTGCAGTTATGTCGCCAAAGCCAATAGTTGTTGCTACACTAAATGAATACCATAGACTGTCAATAAGTCTGTTTATGTTAGGTTCAACAATCATAATGCCAATGCTTACTGCTACAAAAACTACAATATAAGAACATAGTAGTTTGAATGCACCTGTCCTTTTCAGAACGATTTTCAGTAACCTAGTTTTCTTCATAAAACCACCTCATTATCTAATAAAATTATATCAACAGAAAAATTATTAGTCAATGAAATATAACTTTTTCCTAAAGAAAAACAACCTATACTTTTTGTATAGGTTGTTATGGTAACTTTTATCCTGCCGGTTCAAAAGGTGTAATTGTAGAAATCTTTTTAGCCAGATACTTTTGAATTGTAACTGCGTTTTTAACTGTCAATGTTTCTTCACAACCCTTTACCGAACAGTTGTAAAGTTGTAAATCATTTAGCTTAACTTTCTTAAGTAGATACTTTTGAATTAGTGATGAATCCTTAACATTAATATAACCGTCAAGGTTAACATCACCTCTCTTAGGATTAGTAATGTTAAAGTTGTATTTTGTTGTAATAGGTTTATTTTTGCTTAAATCATTAAAAGTAAAACCGTTTTTCTTAGCATAATTTTTTACTGCATCAGTATATCCATTGATGATTACTTTAGGAAGTCTTACTGTTCTGTAATTTTCCCATGGAATACTTAGGTTAGTATATCCTATTGAATCAATACCAATCTTAGTAACATTTTCACCTAATGTATAGTTTGTGATACCGGTTTGTTGGAATGCGTTTTCACCAATTTTCTTTAGTGAATTTGGCAATATAATTGACTTTAAGTTTGAGTCACCTAAGAACGCAGAGTCACCGATTTCTTCAACACTTGTACCTAATTTTACTGAACGGAGATTAGCTTTGTCAGAAAAAGCTGAGTAAGGTATAACCTTAATACCATTACCTATTGTTACTGTTTGTAAACTACTTAACTGCACAAAACAGTCATTACCGATGAATGTGTAGCTATCAGGAATTGTAAGGTTCTGTATATCATATGTGAATTCACTATTTTCAAAAATTCCATCCTCAGTACCAACAATTTTTTCACCACAAATATTTTCAGGTAATGCAAAGTTGATTGTTGAGTCTTTAAGCTTAACTTGTTTTAGTGTAGCCTGTCTGGTTTTTAAATCAACCCTATATAGATATGCTGATTCTTCTTTACTGTAGTTAGTTGTTACATTAACACCGGTTCTAGCACTGATTTCATCAATGTTAATGTAGTAGTAACCGTCATCACCTTTAGTTAAAGCCTTAGGACAATCGTCATCATTTATTGTGAAATCATCAGCATAAACCTTAATTCTTGTTTTGTTATCAGTAGTTTTTTCACAAACATAATTTTCTGAAAAAGAACTAAAGTTAATGTGAATGTCCTTTGGTTTGTCAGCATTATTGTCATATACACCTATTTCATAGTAAGATGCAATCTTGTTGTTAGTAGCATTGTTGTTTGAGTAGATACAATCATCACTGCTGTCAACTGTTTCAAATACATTATAACCATAAAATTCACAATCGGTTACAGAACAATTTACTAGGGAAGATGAGATAAAGGAATATGCAATACCTGCTGAATGTTGTTCAGTTGTATTTTTGTCTAAATTGATTTTGCAGTTACTTACTGTTACATTGTCTAACTTTGAGTTGATAATTGAGTTAGAAACAATAGAAACACTATTTGTACCATCAGCAGCAATGTTCTCAAAGTGTAGGTCTGTTACACTTGAAGACTTTAAATTACCGAAGAAACTTTGATACATATTTTTTTGTATATCAGAAAATACAGGTAATTTACCATTTTTGATTGTATGATTATTACCGATGAATTGAACAGTTAAGTTACCTAAGCAGTTAGATAAAGAATCTTTAATATAACTGCCTTCAAAGTCAAGGTCTGTATTTAGAATAATTTTACTAGGTGAAATATTCCCTGAACGAAGTCCTTTTGTCAATTTGTTGTAGTCATCTATACTGTTAATGTGATAAACACTGTTAACTAAGTTTTGTAATCTGTAGTTAATTAAGGCAGTAGAATTATTAAGGTCAGAAGCACATACATTTTCTTTACTTAAAAGTTCCTTGCCCTTTTCAATTTCTGTATTAAGTGCAGTAACATCTTCCTTTAGAGCTTCTTCAGGATATTTTGTATTCTCAGCCTTGTTGATGGTTTCTGAAAGTTCATTCTTTACCTTTACATTATTATCAAGATTTTTAGTAAAGGCTTTTATTGAAGAGTAGTAAATTCCAAGTGAAGTGGTTGTAGAGTCAACCCACTTGTTGCCAACATAGTAGTAAGAATTTTTTCTACTATGTGGTTTGTCTTTTATATCATCAACAGTAATATAATATTTACCTTTGTTACTGACTACAACAGAAAATTTATCACCTGCATTTACCTTTACACCACTAGGTAGGTCAATGTAGTGAATACCAATGTTGTCAGCTTTACCACTTGTTTTAGCAATTACTGTACCGTCAGTAGGTGACTTGTAATTTTTGTTTAGCTTGTAAACAGAAATATCGTAAGTGTATGAACTACTTGTGCCAAAGCTAACCTGAGTAATTTCTTCATCACTTTTAGCAGTAAATATATTTGCTGACTTATCAACATTTACTGCAGCTCCATAGTAGTAACCTAACTGATATTCATTGTCATAGGCTGAGTTGTCTTGCATTATAAATTGAAAGAATTGAGTGTCTGTACATTCATATGATAGCCAAAAATATCCCTTGTCTTGATTGTCAGTACCCCAACTGTTTTTGCAAAGCCAAGCACCGTTGTTCTTAGGCTTTACTGCACCGTCAAACTTGTTACGACTATAATTATCGTTCCAACCAACAATTGCTACAACATGAGGTTGTTCATAGCCTTTTTCGATTTCTTTTTTGCTATCACAATAAGAAAATGTATCTTTAGAGTAACAACGAGATAAATTGTAATAATATACTCCGATAGCACCGTTATTTATAATGTTGTCTTTTAATGTATTAGCATCATTGCTAAGCTGATTATATTCTTTTAGGTGATAATCAGAATAATATTTAAGTGTATCGGAATATCCAAGAAGTGAATTTTCATAAGGCATCAATGTTTCAGGATAAGTACCGAAACCACAGTTTAGTCCTTGTGCAACATAAACAGGCCAACCACCATATGAACCTTTGTACTCATCATAAAAATAGTCATTATAAAAAGGTGAATTTTCATCATCAGTATTTGTCATAATGTAATAAGGTGTTGCAGTTTGTGCAATGTCAAGCTTTTCTGATGGATTGTCACCAATCTTTTTTGATAGGCTAGGGTTTGACAGAATGTTAGATTCAATAGATGCAGCAGAAGCAAATGACCAGCAGTAACCATCATCACCTTGATCCTTTACTTTAGTAACTCTTTTATAATCTCTTAAGTCATACTTTTTTGGATAAGTAGCTTTTGTACTTTTTGTATCATTAAGTGACTCAACAGATACTTCTTTACCGTTATCCTTTATGTAACTGATACTACCATCATCATTTAATTTGCTTTTTATAGTAGAAACCTTTTCAGTATCAACTGTAGCCATATTTGCCGATATAGCAGTAAAAGGTAATGAAGATGCAGTTGCAGTTATTGCCAGTAATATTGACAGTAACTTTTTACTATGTTTCATTTCAAATCTCCTTTTCTATAGTGTATATTATTATTTATTATATTTTATCATATGAAATTTTTGCGTTCAATTAAATATAATTTAAAAATAGTATCATAAAAGTTTAAAATAAATATACCCTTATTACGGTAGAAGTAATAAGGGTATTATGTTTATTTATCAGTCTTATTTAGTTTGAAAATTTTTGTAGGAACTACACTACCGATAAAAGCAGAAAGTAATACCCAAGGTATAACATTAACATCAAAACAAAGTAACAGTAGCATTGTAACTGCCAAAGGCTTTTTCATTGTTACACCGAGTAAACCGGCAGTAACAACAGCTGAACAAAATGCAACATCAAGACCTGTTAGCATACCGATACCAAAGCCAATACTAACACCACAGAAAATTACAGGGAAGAAGTGACCACCTTTCCAACCTGACTTTATGCAAATGTTAGTTAAAAATAATTTTAACAGTCCACTACCGATAAGTACCCAAGGTGCAAATTTTATATAGCCATCTTTAAGTACATTGATACTTTCTTCACCTGAAAACATTGACAAAGGAAAATATGTACCAACAACACCTAGGATAATACCACCAAGAGTTGTGCTGACTATAATGCCACACTTACCTTGAATTATTTTGAAAATTTTTTCACTGAACTTTTCAGCCATTACAAATATAAAGCCACAAATTATCCCAACAATAGAGAGAGGTATTGCAAGTAAATATTCAGCAGTAGAGATACTTTCACCACCAAGTTTAGGCAATCCCATACCACCACCGAATATTGAGTTTAGCACTAGCAAAGTACCACCGGCAAAAAGTACTGCAACAATATTTGAAATGATTTTTGTTGACCGTACAAGGTCAGGCTTGTCTTTGCTGTCAAGTCTTTCTTCACTGACAGATGCAAGACCAAATAAAGGTGCGTAAAAAACTGCACTAAGGGTAGCACTGATTCCAACTTCCATAAGTTCGGGAATTTTGCTTTTTGCATCTTTCATATGACTACCTGCCCAGTAACAAAGACCCACAATAACACCGGTAAGACCGGCTTCAGGACCAATACTGCCACCAAATACTAAAGGCAATAAAGCAGAAACACATAGGAAAAGAACTCTGTTGTAAGGATAGAATTTGTCTTTCTTAACTTTCTTCATAACTTCATCAAGTTCATCAGGTATAGCGTTAGTGTATTTTTGCCATATTCCAAGAACTATACCACCTACTGTACAAACAATAAGTGTGTAAAACTTAAAGTCAATATTGCTAGGTATAACATTCCACAGTAAATGAATACCGTAGTTCATCAGCTTTAAAAATAACCATACTATAAGAGAAACTACTGCACCACTAAATCCACAAAATAAGTAGTACAGAAAATTATTAGCTATTGTGTGCTTTTTCATTCCATCTCTTCCAAACTAATTATAAAATTATTATACTATAAAACAATATATAAAATCAATATTTTTGTGCAAAAAGTATATAATTTTATTTATTCTTATTTAAATTATCAACATGGAAGATAAGTACCATATTTGGGACAGTGAATGTGGTATTATATTAATATGAATTTATATAGATTAGAAAGAGTGAATTGCTATGGTTGGTTCGGATAAAAATTTTTGTCATGTTATTATAGTTTGTATGGAACGATATACAGAAAAATTAATGTGTGAACTAGCAGATGGTTTGTTATCTTCTGAAAAAAGAATAAATGAAATATTAGATTTAGTTAATCAAAATCTAGATGAAAAAGAAATGATGAAAGCATTAAAAGAAATAAGATACAGAGATAATATACCGTATGAACATCAATAATTTTAATATAATTTATAAAAAGTCTTGCAAATCACAACACTTTTCGGTAAATAAATGATACAATGATTATAAAGTGAAAATTATTTAAAGGGGAAGTTCTATGAAAATAATGCACCTAAGTGACTTGCATATTGGTAAGAAAGTAAATGAATATTCAATGCTACAAGACCAAATATATATTCTAAAAGAAATTTTACATATAATAGACGATGAAAAGGTAGAAACTGTCATTATTGCAGGAGATGTATATGATAGGTCACTACCACCTAATGAGGCATTAGAACTTTTTGATGAATTTTTATATCAGTTATCTTCTAGAAATGTAAATGTATTTGTTATTAGTGGCAACCACGACAGTCCTGAACGCATATCATATGGTGGCAGAATGATGACGGAAAATAAAATTTTTCTTTCACCTGTTTATGATGGCAATGTTAAGTCTATTTCATTAAATGATGATTATGGAGAAGTTAACTTTTATTTATTGCCATTTGTTAGACCGGCTGATATTAGAAGATATTTCCCTGATGAAAATATTGAAAATTATACCGATGCAGTAAAAGTTGCAATTGACAATATGAATGTAGATTTTAGTGAGAGAAATATTCTTGTTACTCATCAGTTTGTTACAGGTGCTGAACTTTCTGAGTCTGAGGATATTATAGTAGGTGGTACTGATAATGTTAGTGGTGAAGTATTTGATGGCTTTGACTATGTGGCACTTGGTCATATCCACAGAGAACAAACTGTAGGTAAAGATAACATTAGATATTGTGGCACACCACTAAAGTATTCTTTCTCAGAGGCTAAGGATATTAAGTCAGTTACTATCCTGGATTTTAATGATAAGGGAAATATAGCGTATTCCAAAATCCCACTAACACCATTTAGAGATATGAGAGAAATTCGTGGTACTTATTATGAACTAACTCTAAAGAGTAGTTATGAAAGTACAAACACAGAGGACTACCTACATATCACTTTAACTGATGAAGAGGATATTCCTGATGCAATCGGTAAGCTAAGGTCTATTTATCCCAATATTATGAAACTTGATTATGATAACCTACGAACAAGAGGTAGTGGTACTGTTGATGCTATAGAAAATATTGAAAGTAAAAGTCCCTTTGAACTTTTTGCCGATCTTTTTAAACAACAGAATAATCAAGATATGAGTGAAGAACAAGAAGAAATTATGAGAAACTTAATTGATAAGATTTGGGAGGAAAACTAATGCGACCATTAAGTATTACAATATCAGCCTTTGAGTCCTATGCAGATACAGTTACTATTGATATGGAAAGCCTAGGCAAAAGTGGACTTTACCTAATTACAGGTGACACAGGTGCAGGTAAAACCACAATCTTTGATGCTATTCATTTTGCCCTTTATGGAGATGCCAGTACAGATGGTCGTGAAAACAAAACCCTAAGGTCAAAGTATGCCGACCCTGAAACTAAAACAGAGGTTCAACTGAAATTTGAATATGGTGGTAAGGTTTATCAAATTAAGAGAAACCCTGAGTATTTGCGACCTAAGAAAAGGGGAGATGGCTTTGTAAAAGAACCTACTAATGCTGAGCTTATTTATCCCAATGGTAGTGTGGTTTCTTCCAAAAATGCAGTTGATACCAAGATAAAAGAAATTATCGGTTTAGATAAAAATCAGTTTTCACAGATTGTTATGTTGGCTCAAGGTGAATTCAAAAAGTTACTTACTTCCGGTACAACTGAAAAGCAGAAGATTTTTAGACATATTTTCAAAACAGAAAAATATGAAATCTTACAAAGAGCCTTATCTGCCCAAAAGAGTATTGTGGACAGTAAATTGAAACAAGAGAGGTTAAGTGTACAGCAGTATATTGACGGTACAATTTGTGAAGAAACAGAGGAAAATATTGCCTTAATTGAAAAGGCAAAAAGTGTAGTTCCAAATATAGAAGAGATTGAGAACTTTCTAACTAACCTCATTTCTAATGATGAAAAAGAATTAAAAGCATTAGAAGAAAAGAAAGAGAAATTAGAAAGTCAAAAGACTTCTCTGGATAAAAGTATTGAAAATTATAATTCTTATGTAGAATTATCAAGCAAGATTAAAACTAATTCCGAAAACTTAGCTAATCTAAATACTGGTTTGAAAAGTTCAAAGGCTGAACTACTAGAAAAGAACAAAGAAAAGCGATGGACTGAACTTGGACAAGAGATTGGCAAAATCCAAAATACCTTGCCTAAGTATAAGGAACTTGACTCTCTAAGCAGGCAGTTACAGAATAAAAGCATCGAGAAAAAGAGGAATGAAAATTCTGTAAAAGAATTATCAGACAAAGCTGAAAGCCTTTCACTAGAGGTTGAAAAGAATTCTAAGGAACTTGAAACAATGGGTAATGTTCAAGTTGAGATAGAGAAAATTTCTAATCAAAAGGAAAGCATTGAGGAAAAAGGTAATGTACTTGGAGGTATAGAAGGGGAAATTAAAAACCTACAAAAACTTCAAGAAAAATACATTACTGTCAAAACTGATTTTGAAAATAAGTTGAAGGTTGCCAATGGTTACAAGGATGAATACGACAATTTAAGTATAGCCTATCTTAATGACCAAGCCGGTGTTTTGGCTGATAGTTTGGAAGAAAATAAGCCTTGTCCTGTATGTGGTTCAACAGTCCATCCTCATAAAGCAGTTAAGTTACCTAATGCACCAACTAAAGAAATGGTTGAGTCAGCAAAGAACAATTACGAAAGGTATCAAAAAGTTGTTGATGCTGAAAGACAAAATGTTTTTAGCAAACATGGTGAATTAAAGGAAAAGGCAAATGCCCTTGAAACAAAGGTTCAAGAAATATTAGGTGATTACAAGTTGCTTGATGCCCTTAAAATTATTAAGAAAGAGGTTTCTGATTTAGCAGATAATTATGTTAAGCTAGACAAAACCTTAAAAGCATTACAAATAAAGAGTAACAGAAAGCAGGAACTTGAAAGAATTATTCCTGAAGAGAATAATGAAATCAATGAACTGAATAAGCGAATTACTGTAGTAAAGATGGTAGTAGTGTCTTGTGAAACTGCTATTACTTCTTATGAAGAGCGGTATAATTCTCTAAAGGAAGAATTACAGTTTGGTAGTGAAAGTGAAGCAGTTAAGAAGATTAACAGTATTAATGCAGTTATAAATGCTGAAAAAGCTGATTATAATTCTGTATTAGAAAAATATAATCAGTATGAAAAATTGATTTCAGCAACCGATGCATCAATCAAAGCATTAAAAGGTCAACTTGAAAAGATAGATAAGGTACAGGATATAGGTAAGGTTAAAATCAAGAGAGATGAAACTGAAAAGGCTATCAGTGATTTATCTAATGAAACTAAAGCCATTAATTATAGATATTCTGCTAACACAAATGTTTTGGCTAATGTAAAGAGAGAAAATGAAAATCTTATCAAGGCTGAAAGAGAATTTAAGCTGATTTCACCACTTGCAAGTACAGCCAATGGTGGTATCGGTGTTAACAAGATGGAACTTGAAACATTTGTACAGTTAAATTACTTTGACCGTATTCTTGCTAAAGCAAATAAGCGATTAATGGAAATGACAAGTGGTCAGTATGAGTTGGTTCGCCAAACAGAGTCAAGTGATGGCAGAACTAAATTCGGACTTGACCTTAATGTATATGACCATCATTGTGGCAGTGAAAGAGCAATTAGTTCACTTTCAGGTGGTGAGTCCTTTAAGGCAGCACTTTCATTAGCTTTGGGCCTTTCTGATGAAATTCAGTCCTCAGCCGGTGGTATCAAGATAGACACAATGTTTGTTGATGAAGGCTTTGGTTCACTTGATGATGAATCATTAAGACAAGCAATGAATGTACTTATTAAACTTTCCGGCAGTAACCGACTTGTAGGTATTATTTCCCATGTAACAGAACTAAAGGATAGAATTGATAAACAGATTGTTGTTACCAAAACCCCTAATAAAGGTAGTAAAATTGAAATTATTTGTTAAATTACTGTAAATTATATATATTAGTTAACTTTAACACTAAGGTTGCAAAGATTGTTTCAAAGGCTAACACAACTTCTATAAAAGTTAAAGCACTAAAGAAAGGCACAACTACTCTAAAGATTAGAGTTAACGGTGTAAATGTGCTAAGACTAAAAGTTAAAGTAAAGTAAAATTTTAAGTGATTTATAGAAACATACCTTAATTAGTATTGGGGTATGTTTCTTTATTTTACAGTTGACAAAATTCTACATTTAGTAGTATATTAATAGATAGGGAGTTTGCAAATTAGCAATCTGAGAGGAAGTTGACAACTTCGACCTAGTACCTGATTTGGATAATGCCATCGTAGGGAAATAATTGACTTATTTGACGGGTATGCCTTTGGTATGCCCGTTTTTGTATGTAAAATATTTTAATTTATATGTTTGGAGGTAACAATTATGTTAGGTAATTGCCTTGATAATGTTAGAAAAAGTGTTCCACTTGTACACAACATTACTAACTATGTAACAGTAAATGATGTTGCAAATGTACTTCTTGCTTGTGGTGGCAGTCCAATTATGTCTGATGAACCTGATGATGTAGCAGATATTACATCAATCTGTGGTGGTCTAAATATTAATATCGGCACACTTAATAAGCGTTCAATTGAGGGTATGTTTATTGCCGGTAAAAAGGCAAATGAACTTAACCACAAGGTTCTTCTTGATCCGGTAGGTGCCGGTGCATCTGCACTTCGTACAAATACTGCAGTTAAGCTAATGAAAGAAATTAAGTTTGATGTTGTTCGTGGTAACATTTCAGAAATCAAAACTCTTGCCTTAGGCAGTGGCACAACTAAGGGTGTTGATGCTGATGTGGCAGATACTGTTACAGAAGATAACCTTGATTCATCAGTAAAGTTTGTAAAGAATTTTGCAAAGAGCATCAACTCAGTAGTAGCAATTACAGGTGCTATTGACCTTGTAAGTGACGGTGAAAAGTGCTATGTAATCCGTAACGGTGAAGCTGATATGAGCAAAATCACAGGTACAGGCTGTCAGCTTTCAGGTATGACAACTGCATTTATTGTAGCTAATCCTGACAATGTACTTGAAGCAGTAGCATCAGCAGTTTGTACAATGGGTCTTGCAGGTGAAATTGCAAAAACAAGAATGGTTGAGGGTGACGGTAACTCAACATACCGTAACAGAATTATTGATGCTATCTATAATATGGATGGTGAAACATTAAATAAGGGAGCAAAGTATGAATTGCGATAAGAAAGATTTACTTCTATATGCAGTAACCGATAGACATTGGTTAAATGGTGAAACTCTTTATAGTCAAGTAGAAAAGGCGCTTAAAGGTGGAGCAACATTTATTCAGCTAAGAGAAAAGAATCTTGATGAAGGTTCTTTCCTAGAAGAAGCAAAGAAAATTCAGAAACTTTGTAAGGAATACAATGTACCATTTGTAATTAATGACAATGTAGAAATTGCAAAGGAAATTAATGCTGATGGTGTTCATGTTGGTCAAAGTGATATGGAAGCACAGAATGTAAGAGAAATTCTGGGTGATGACAAAATCATCGGTGTATCAGCTCAAACAGTAGAACAAGCACTACTTGCTGAAAAGCATGGTGCTGACTACCTAGGCGTTGGTGCAGTTTTTAAAACAGGTTCAAAGGATGACGCTGAGGAAGTTTCTCACGATGAACTTGAAAGAATTTGTAAAGCAGTTTCAATTCCTGTAATTGCAATTGGTGGTATTACTCACGATAATGTAAAAAAACTTGCCGGTAGAGGTATAGTTGGTATTGCAGTTATCAGTGCAATTTTCGCTCAAAAAGATATTGAAAATGCTACAAAAGAATTAAAAGCAGAAACTTTAAAAACAGTAAACAATGATTAAGGGAGCAATATTTGATGTAGATGGCACTATACTGAATTCTATGGGTATATGGAATGATGTAGGTGCAATCTATCTTAGAAAAAAGAACAAGATTCCAAAGGAAGGCTTAGGGAAGATACTTTACTCTATGAGTTTAACTGAGGGAGCAAAGTATATGATAGACAATTACTACCTTGATAATTCTGTAGAAGAAATAATTGAAGGTGTACTTTCTATAATTAATGACTTTTATCTTCATGAAGTACAAACTAAGAATGGAGTAGTTAATTTACTTAAATTTCTTAGAAAGAATAATATCAAAATGATTGTTGCCACTTCAAGTGACTATAACCAGATTGATAAAGCCTTTAAAAGGCTAAAGATTCGTAATTTCTTCATAGATATTCTAACTTGTGAAACAGTAGGCAAGAGTAAGTCTTATCCTGATATTTACCTAAATTGTGCAGAAATTTTAGGTACAAAACCGGAAGAAACTTTGGTATTTGAAGATGCATTATTTGCCATCAAAACGGCAGAAAAAGCAAACTTCAAAGTAGTAGGAGTATATGACCCTGCTGAAATGAAAAATAAAAATAGTATACAAAGCCTTGTAAAATATTACATACAAGACTTTAGTAAAGTGGCAGATTGGGGGCACCACCTTCTGTCACTATAAATAATTAATGCGAAAAAGGAGATTATTATGAGAACAGCATTAACAATCGCCGGTAGTGACTCCGGTGGAGGCGCCGGTATCCAAGCAGATATTAAAACAATGATTACAAATGGAGTTTTTGCCACTTGTGCAATCACTGCTTTAACTGCACAGAATACTTTAGGCGTAACAGGTATTATGGATGTGGATGATGAATTTTTGGGTAAAGAACTTGACGCAGTCTTTACAGACATTTATCCGGATGCAGTAAAGATAGGTATGGTTTCTTCATCAGCACTTATTAAGAAAATTGCCGAAAAGCTAACTTTCTACAAAGCCAAGAAAATTGTTGTTGACCCGGTAATGGTGGCAACAAGTGGTTCAAAGCTAATTAGTGATGATGCTATTGAAACTCTAAAGAACAATTTGTTTTCTTTAGCTACTGTACTTACTCCAAATATCCCTGAGGCAGAGGTTATCTCTGAAATGAAAATCACTAATGAAGATGAGATGATTGAGGCTTCTAAAATTATTAGCGAAAAGTACAACTGTGCTGTCCTACTAAAAGGTGGACACAAAGTAAATGATGCAAATGACTTGCTATATAGAAATGGCAGTTACAAGTGGTTCTACGGTAAAAGAATTGATAACCCTAATACTCACGGTACAGGTTGCACACTTTCAAGTGCTATTGCCTCAAACCTAGCTAAGGGTTACGACCTTGACACATCAGTTTCTCGTTCAAAGGAATATATTTCAGGTGCATTAGGTGCAATGCTTGATCTTGGAAAGGGTAGTGGACCTATGAACCATGGATTTGATATTTCAAGTGATTATGTTTTAGAGAAGGAGAATAAAGATGAATAAAAAGGGTACAAGTTTATTTGAAAATGGGTTAATTTGGTTTGGTGCAGGCGTTTCATTAGCAGAAATTCTAACAGGAACATATTTTGCACCGCTGGGTTTTCAAAAAGGCATTTGGGCAATCATTATCGGACATATCATTGGATGTTTAATGTTGTTTTTTGCAGGTTTAATCGGTGGTAAAGTAAGAAAAAGCTCAATGGAAACAGTTAAGCAGAGCTTTGGCTCAAAGGGTGGCTTGCTTTTCTCAGTACTAAATGTTCTTCAACTTGTTGGTTGGACAGCTATTATGATTTATGACGGAGCAATTTCTGCTACAAGTATTTTCAATACAGGCAGATGGGTATGGTGCTTAGTTATCGGTGCATTAATTGTGCTATGGATTTTAATTGGTATCAAGAATTTAGGTAAGGTAAATACAGTTGCTATGTCAGCACTGTTTATCCTAACAATTATTCTTTGCTTTGTTATTTTTAATGACGGTACATTTACTTCAACAATTAGTGACGAAATGACATTTGGTGCAGCAGTTGAACTTTCTGTTGCAATGCCACTATCTTGGTTACCACTAATCTCTGACTATACAAGAGAAGCTGAAAAGCCTGTTAAGGCTACAGCAGTAAGTGCTATTACATATGGTATCATCAGTTGTTGGATGTATGTAATCGGTATGAGTGCAGCTATCTTTACAGGTGAAAGTGATATTGCTCAGATTATGATTAAAGCAGGTCTTGGTATTGCAGGCCTACTAATCATTATCTTCTCAACAGTTACAACAACTTTCCTAGACGCTTATTCTGCCGGTATTTCAGCTGAGTCAATTTTCTCAAAGCTAAAGGGTAAGTATATGGCAGTTGCAGTTACCGTTATAGGTACAATCGGTGCAATTATTTTCCCAATGGACGATATTACAGATTTCCTATATTTAATCGGTTCTGTATTTGCACCTATGATTGCAATTCAAATTGCCGATTTCTTTATCTTAAAAGAAGATAGAAGTAATAAACAAGTTTCTATCGTTAACCTACTTGTATGGGTAGTTGGCTTTGTAGTTTATAGACTACTAATGCAGGTTGATATTATTGTTGGTAATACTTTACCGGATATGCTTATTACACTAATCCTATGTGTAGTAGTTAACCTAATCGTAAAAGCAGTTAAAAAGAAAAATTGATTTAATTAGTGTTTTTTTAACTTAATAAGCTGATAATTTATCCCCTGGATTTCTAGGGGATTTTCTTTTATATGATTATTTCAAAAAGAAATTTTAAGATATAGTGTTGTTTTCACACAGAAATCTATCACATTTTACATAATTAATATTGAAAATTTAATAAAGTAATAATATAATAAAGGTATACAGAAAGGATGGTCAATATGGAAAAGATAAGATTTCTACAATGTTTGTCAAAGCAATATCCTACAATAGATAGTGCAGCAACAGAAATTATTAACTTGCAATCTATACTTAACTTGCCTAAAGGTACAGAACATTTTTTGTCTGATATTCATGGTGAATACAGAGCTTTTTCTCATGTACTTCGCAATGGTTCAGGTGCAGTTATGAAGAAGATAGATGATGTATTTGGAGATACTCTATTTGAAGACCAAAAAGAAGATTTAGCATCTTTAATATATTACCCATCCGAAAAGCTAGATTATGTTAAGTCACAAGGAAAAGCTGATGACAGTTGGTATCGTACAACTTTATACAGATTGGTTTCTGTATGTCAGATAGTTTCTTCCAAATATACTCGTTCAAAGGTTAGAAAGGCTATGCCTGATAATTTTAGATATGTTATTGAGGAACTTATTACAGAGAAAAAGGAAGTCCTAAACAAAAAGGCTTACTATGACGAAATCATCAATACAATTATTGAAATTGGTTGTGCTGATGAATTTATCATTGAAATGTCTAACCTAATTCAGCAACTTGTAATTGACCATTTACATATTATCGGTGATATTTATGACAGAGGTTACGGTTCTCATTTTGTAATGGATAGTTTGCTTAACTACCATAGTCTTGATATTCAGTGGGGTAATCACGATGTATTGTGGATGGGTGCATCAGCAGGACAAACTGCTTGTATTGCAAATATTGTTCGTACAAGTATTTTGTATGATAACCTATCTGTACTTGAAAATGGTTACGGTATCAGTATGATGCCTCTTGTACTTTTTGCTATGGAGCAATATGCCGATGACCCTTGTGAGCAGTTTGCCATTAGATTTAGACACAATCAAGGTATGACTACCCAAACAAAACTTGCAATGAAAATGCAAAAAGCCATTACTGTTATTCAGTTTAAACTTGAGGGACAGCTAATTGCAAAACACCCTGAATACAAAATGGATAACAGAAGATTACTTGATAAGATTGATATTAAAAAAGGTACTGTTTTGTTAGATGGTAAGGAATATGAAATTCTGGACAAAAATTTTCCTACTATTAATTTTGACAATCCTTATGAGCTGACTAAGGAAGAACAATCTGTTATTGCGAAACTTAGAAATTCATTTATAAATTGTGGTAAACTAAAGAAACATATTAAGTTATTACTTAATAAAGGTGGACTTTATCGAGTTTATAACAACAACATTCTTTTCCATGGTTGTGTGCCAATGAATGAGGACGGTACATTTAGAAAGATAAATCTATTTGGTGAGGATTTGTGTGGTAAGGCTCTTTATGATGAGATTGAGCGTTGTGCCAGAAAAGCATTTTTTTCAGTAAATGAAGATGAGAGAAGAACCGGTAGGGATATTCTATGGTACTTATGGAATGGTCCTGATTCTCCACTTTACGGTCGTGACAAAATGACCACATTTGAAAGATACTTTATTGAAGATGAATCAACCCATAAAGAAAAGAAAGATGTTTATTATAAACTAATTAATGATGATGAAATGGTTGACAGAATTTTTGCTGAATTTGGAGCAAAAGGTGAAAATGCCCATATTATCAACGGTCATGTTCCTATTCATCATACTGAGGGTGAAAGTCCTGTTAAGTGTAACGGTAAGGTTATTTTGATTGACGGGGGATTTAGTCAGCCTTATCATAAGGTAACAGGTATTGCCGGTTACACATTAATTTATAATTCCTATGGTTTAATGCTAACTGCCCATGAACCTTTTAAGTCTGTAGATGCTACAATTAGAAGTGGCAGAGATATGCAGACAAATCAAGTAGCTAAGGAAGTTAGCCAAAAGAGAATTCTTGTAGGTGATACTGATAACGGTAAAAGGCTAAGAGAAAATATCAAGGACCTAAAGGAACTTATCAAAGCATATAGAGACGGTACAATTCGCCAAAACCAAAAGAACTAATGAAAGGTAGATTTTATGACCTTACAACAACTTAAATATGTTGTAGCAGTAGCAGATAAAGGCACAATCAGCAAAGCGTCAAAGGAACTTTTTGTTTCTCAACCTAGCCTTACAAATGCTATTAGAGAACTGGAAAAGGAAATGAATATTTCTATTTTTAATAGAACAAATAAGGGTACTGTTGTTTCGCAAGAAGGTGAGAAATTCTTGCGATATGCTCGTCAAGTGCTTGAACAAGCAAGTTTACTTGAAAGTGCTTTTAAAGGCAATGTAAAGCAGAAGAAAAGCTTTTGTGTGTCAACTCAGCACTATTCCTTTGCCGTCAATGCATTTGTTGATTTAATCAAAAAGTATGGGGAAGATGAGTATGATTTTTCTTTGAGAGAAACAGAAACTTATGAAGTTATTGATGATGTTGCCAAGATGAAAAGTGAACTGGGGATTGTATATCTTAATTCTTTTAACGAAAAAGCATTAGGAAAAATCTTTAAAAGTAATAACCTAAAGTTTACAGAATTATTTACTGCCAATCCTCATATTTTTGTCAGCACAAGTAATCCATTAGCAAATAAAAAGTCTGTAAAAATGAAAGACTTAGCACCATATCCATATTTGTCATACGAACAAGGTGAGCATAATTCTTTCTACTATTCAGAAGAAATTTTCAGCACAGAAGAACGACTAAAGAATATTAGAGTAACTGATAGAGCAACTCTGTTTAACCTATTAATCGGTCTTAACGGCTATACAGTTTGTAGTGGTGTTATTGACAGTTCATTAAACGGTGAGAATATTGTTAGTATTCCTCTTGATAAAGAGGGGGTTATGCGTGTAGGTATCTTAACTCATAATGATATTATCCAAAGCGAAATGGCTCAGTATTATATTAGTTCACTAAGTAAGTATATTAATGTAGAATAAAGATATGAAATAACGGTTAGCTATAACTTGAAACTATAGCTAACCGTTATTTTTATGTATTTTACAACAATTATTTTACCTTGTATAATTGAAACATAAAATGAAATGCGAGGTAATTTAAATGAGTAATTTACATATTCCTTTTAGATATGATGTTGTAGGCAGCTTTCTAAGACCTGCAAAATTAAAAGAAGCAAGAGCAGATTTTGAACAAGGGAAAATTACTGCTGATGAACTAAAAGCAGTAGAAGATAAGGCTATTATCGACCTAGTAGAAAAGCAGAAGAAAGCCGGACTAAAGGTTATCACAGACGGTGAATTCCGTAGAGCAACTTGGCATTTGGACTTTATGTGGGGATTTAATGGTGTTGAACACAAGAAAACTGAAAAGGGTGTTCAGTTCCATGGTGAACCGGCACTAATTGACGATACATGGTTAAGTGATAAAATCACAGTAGACAACCACCCATTTGTAGAACACTACAAATTTGTTAAGGCTTTAGAAGATGAAAATACTGTTGCAAAACAGACAATCCCAGCACCGGCACAGTTCTTCCAGCAGATGATTATTCCGGCAAATCTTGAAACAACAAGAAAGTTCTATCAAACAGATGAAGAACTGATTGAAGATATTGCAAAGGGTTACAGAAAGGTTATTAAGGACCTATATGATGCCGGTTGTAGAAATGTTCAGTTTGATGACTGTACATGGGGTGTATTAGTAGCAGAGGGCAGTGTTGCTCGTTACGGTGAAGGTGCTGACTTTAAGGAAATCAGCGAAAAGCTACTAAAAGTAAACAACCTAGCTATTGAAGGTAAACCTGAAGATATGGTTATTGCTACTCATGTTTGTAGAGGTAACTACCACTCAGCTTACTTTAGCAGTGGTGCTTATGATCCTGTAGCAGAACCACTATTCGGCAGAGAAAATGTGTCTGCTTATTATCTTGAATTTGATGATGAACGCTCAGGTTCATTTGAACCATTAAAGTATGTTTCAGGTGACAAGAAAGTTGTTCTTGGTCTTATTACTTCTAAGTCACCTAAGTTGGAAGACAAGAAGGTAGTAATTGACAGAATTAAGGAAGCATCAAAGTATGTTCCACTTGACAGATTATACCTAAGTCCTCAGTGTGGTTTTGCATCATGTGAAATCGGTAACAAACTTACTGAAGAAGAACAGTGGGCAAAGATTGCTCTTGTTAAGGAAATTGCAGAAGAAGTTTGGGGCTAATCTAATTATAAAACAAAGGTTCAGCAGAATGTGCTGAACCTTTTTGTATATATAAAGAATAATTATACATAAATTACGGTTTTGTCTATTAAAAAAAGTAAAAAGAATGTTAATACTTTCACAAGATTGTTAAAATTTCGTCAATATGCACAAGGTATTGTTAAAATATTATCAAAAGCTGTATTCTTTTAAAGAATAATATTTGTTGACTTTGCATAATTATAATATATATCTTTTGTACAAACCTAAACAAACTTCAAATTTTCGTTGTGTTATTATACAAAAATATTTTTTAATCTTCTGTTATTATTACACTATACGCACAAAAAATAAAGTTGTATAATATAACCAAAGCAAAAGAGCTTTAGGTGTTAAAATCAAATTTGAAAGGATGAATTTTATGAAATTTGAGAAAGTTTTAGCTGAAAGAAAAGATAAAGTCATTTACAAAGACGGCGACAAGTGTATCAAAGTTTTTGATGAAAATTATAAAAAATCAGATATTCTGAATGAAGCTCTTAATCAGGCTCGTGTAGAAGAAACCGGTCTTAACATACCAAAGATTCACGAAGTTACAAAGATTGACGGTAAGTGGGCAATCGTAACGGACTTTATTGAGGGCAAGACACTTGCTCAGTTAATGGAAGAAAACCCTGACAAGGAAGATGAATATTTAAATCAGTTTGTTGATATTCAACTTGAAATTCTTGGCAAGAAAGCTCCTCTACTAACTAAGCTATGGGACAAAATGTCCAGAAAGATTGACGAAACTACTCTTGATGCAACAACAAGATTTGAACTTCAAGCTAGAGTTTCCGGTATGAAGCGTCATCACAAGGTTTGCCATGGTGACTTTAACCCAAGTAACATTATTATCACACCTGATGGTGTTCCATATGTACTTGACTGGTCACACGCAACTCAGGGTAATGCATCTGCTGATGCAGCAAGAACTTACCTAATCTTTACTTTAGCCGGTAATGAAGAACTAGCTAAGAAGTATCTAAAGCTATTTAGCAAGAAAGCTGATATTCCAATTCAACTGGTACAAGAATGGATGCCTGTTGTTGCAGCATCTCAGTCAGTTAAGGGTAACCCTGAAGAGAGAGAACTACTTCTATCTTGGGCAGATGTTGCTTCTTACGAATAATTAATAATAGTTAATAATCTATTTCCTTTTTTATAAAATCTAACCTAAGTAAAGGGACTACCAACGGTAGTCCCTTTATGTTGCAATTATATGTATTTTCTATATTAGAATTACAAATCAATATCAAGTTCAACAGGACAATGGTCACTACCCATAATGTCTGTGTGAATTTTACTATCAATTATTTTGTCTTTGATAGAGTCTGATGTGATAAAGTAGTCAATACGCCATCCGGCATTGTTCTTTCTGGCATTAAAGCGATAACTCCACCAACTGTAAATTCCTTCTTTATCAGGATATAAATAACGGAATGAATCGGTAAATCCTGAATTAAGCAATGTGGTCATTTTTTCTCTTTCTTCATCTGAGAAACCTGCATTCTTTCTGTTTGTTTTAGGGTTCTTTAGGTCAATTTCGTTGTGTGCAACATTAAGGTCACCACAGAGAATAACAGGCTTTTTCTTGTTAAGTCTCAGTAAATATTCCCTAAAATCATCCTCCCATTTCATTCGGTAATCAAGTCTTTTTAACTCATTTTGTGAGTTAGGAGTGTAACAAGTAACAAAGAAAAAGTCCTCAAATTCAAGGGTAATTACTCTGCCCTCAGTGTTATGCTCATCAATTCCTATGCCATTAGTAACTGCTAATGGTTCTTTTTTTGTGAAAATTGCAGTGCCTGAGTAACCCTTTTTCTCAGCATAATTCCAGTATTGATAGTATCCCTCAAGTGGTAAATCAATCTGTCCTTCTTGTAATTTTGTTTCTTGTAAGCAGAAAATATCTGCATCAAGCTTATTAAAAATATCAACAAAGCCTTTAGTAACACAGGCTCTTAGTCCATTAACATTCCATGAAACCATTTTCATAACAATCATTCCTTTCTATATAGAAAAAACTTTGGCAAATAAAAACCAAAGTTTTTTATTTTATTAAGTTATTAGTACCTTTCTTTTTACTTTTTGGTTTGTCAAAGAGAGGATTAACCTTTTTAATTCTAACCTGTAAAGACCTATCAATGCTTGTTGATACACTAGGAAGTTGCACCTTGTTTTTGTCACTTCTAACAACAAGATTTTTGTCGATGCTAGGGAAAATTTTGATGATATGTGATTTTTTAATTTTCTTAGTTTCTTTCTTTTCTTCCTTAGGTGGCAGTTCCTCTGTAGTATCATTAGATTTAGTTTCTTCAACTTGATTAATATTTTGAGAAATTTCCTTAGAAAGAATAGGTAGCTTAATCTTTACACCACAAGTGTATTTTTCTAAATTAGAAAAATACCATTTAGGTTGCAATGTACTGTCAATGCTTTTCTTAATATTGCCAATCTGTAAAATAGGTTCAACACTTCTTTTAATTTCTCTAAAAGAAAAAATATTGTGCTTTTTATGAAAAGTATTTTCTTTATGAGAATTAACATCATTTTCAATTTGTGAAATATCTTTGATTTTAATATTGTGCTGAATAGCAGTTTTTTCCGGAATACGAACATAAACTTCCGGTGGTACATCATATTCAGTAATAACCGGCTTAGGAGTTGCAACAGTTAGGTAGTATTTTTCATAGTCCTTTATAGCACTTGTATTATTCTTTAAAGGAATTTCAGCCACTTTATCAACAGTAAAACCGGCATTGTCCAGCAAAAATTCTTCACTGCAACTTTTTTTGTTACCACATTTGCTCAGGGTAATAACTTTTCCATCAGTAGCAACAAGCCTTTTAATTTCAGAAAGAATGTGAGTTCTCTTTTTGCCACTTTCCATTGTGTATAGAGGACCAAGTAGCAGAACAACATCAGCTTTATTTTTTGTAGGAATTTTCCTACTGTCGTTTATAAAGTTGTTGTAAGCCACAAATGGATTTTCGTGGTCAATATGTTCCAAATCTTTAGGGGATAGAGGAACAATTTTTGCTAAGTTATTTTCCTTAATCCATTTAGAAAAGTAGTCATAACCACACCTTAAATCCATAACCCTTGTATCTTTTGATAGATATTGGGATATTATATTTTGAATGTGACAATACTCGTTTTTGTCCATAAGTAAATATCCCCTTTCATCAAAATATACAATATCATTATAACAAAAGTATGGTGTATTAGCAAGACAAATAAACATATATACTTGCTTATTTGTAAAATTGTTGTTAATTATTACTTATTAATCTCATTGACTGTAGATTATAGTTTTAAATTTAGACTATTGAATATAATTTGTTGTTGAAACAATATATTTCTCAAAGAGAATAATGTTTCATCCCTGATTTAAAGGTTGCTTTACTGTTTATTTCTTGTTGCATTTGCTTATTAGTATCAGACCACTGTTTATTTATATTTCCCGCTTAGAAAAATAGCACCTACATTTTCAGTAAGTGCTATAAATTTACTTTCGGTTTCTCTTTGAAAAAATACAACCACAATAATTTTGCCTGTAAAGTTCAAACTCCTTTGAAAGTTCAATACTTCTCTTGTAGCCTTCCTTTTTCTTAAAGTCAGTACATAAGTACTGTGATTTACATTTTATATTTTTGCCTATTTCGTTTATCAAGTGTGCATTCTTTAGTGGACTTAAAGTTAATGTAGTAGCAAAATAATCTGCACCGATTTGCTCAGCAACTTTACCTGTGTAATTAAGTCTTAATGCAAAACAGATTGCACATCTTTTGCCTCTTTCAGGTTCATTTTCAAAACCGTTCACTGCATCATAAAAGTCCTGAGGGTTGTAGTCACCATCAATAAACTTTACTTCATACTTAGTTTTCATTTTAGAGATTAACTTCTTTTGTTCATCTCTTCTTTTTAAGTATTCTGACTTTTCACCAATATTAGGGTTAAAGTACAGTACAGTAATCTTAAAGTAGTTTGATAGGTATTCTATGCAATAGCTACTGCATGGTGCACAACAAGAATGCAAAAGTAGGGTAGGCACTTCACCCTTACTTTGATGATAGGCAATAAGCCTATCCAACTTTTTTTGATAATTTATTTTCATAGTGAAAATTTCTCCAAAAATTCATCTGCATTGTCAATAACAACATCAGCACCGGCTTCTTCAAGCTCTTTTCTGCCTCTAAATCCCCAGCTAACACCACAACACTTTACACCGGCATTCTGTGCAGTATAGCAGTCAACATTACTGTCACCAACATAAATACATTCTTCTTTTTTAATATTAAGTTCTTTTAGCATTGCATATAGTGCATCAGGACTAGGCTTAATATCAAATTCAGGTTTTTTGCCCCAAGCAAAAGCAAATTTGTGATTAGGGAAAATCTTTGCCAAAATCTTTGCAACAAATTCATCAGGCTTATTGGAAAGTACAGCAGTCTTAATGCCCTTTTCTTCAAGGTCGTTAAGTAGCTTTTCTGTACCCTCATATGGTGTTGTTTTGTCTATTGAATGAGCATTGTAGTAATAGTCAAAGCCACCCTTTACAATGTCAAAAATCTTTTCATCAGTTTCAGGTGACATTGCTCTCTTTACTAGGTTTACAATACCACTACCTACCAACTGTTTGTAATCTTCAACAGGATATGTCTTTAGTCCTGCCTTTTCAAGTCCGTAGTTAGTAGCATTTGCAAGGTCCTCAAGTGTATTTGCTAAAGTTCCGTCTAAATCAAAAACAACTAGTTTATACATAATATCCACCTTCTATATATTATTCTACTTACATTATACACCACATTATTTATATGTCAAAAGAGTTTTACAAAGAAAAATAAGAAATTTGTAACTAATATACTTCTAAAAATCTTGACATAATTCTAGTTAAATAGTAGTATTAAAGGGTAAGTCTTTAACTATAATATGGAGGCACAAGATGGATAACAAAGCTAAAAAGATTGAAATGAAAGATTTGGTAGATTACTGTAATAATTACGGCTTTATTTTTCAGGGCAGTGAAATTTATGGTGGTCTTGCAAACACATGGGACTACGGCCCACTAGGTTCAAGACTAAAGAATACTATCAAAGATGCTTGGAGATATTTCTTCATTCAGAAGAGAGATAACGCATATGAAGTTGATGCTGACATTCTTATGAACCCTAGAGTATGGGAAGCAAGTGGTCATGTTCAGAGTTTCTCTGACCCACTGGTTGACTGTAAAGAATGTAAGACTCGTCACAGAGCAGATAACCTAATTGATGATTTTGACGAAAATGCTCATGCTGACGGTATGACTCAGGAAGAAATGATGAACTACATTAAGGAACACAATGTTCCTTGCCCAAATTGTGGTAAGTCTAACTTTACTGATATTCGTCAGTTTAACCTAATGTTCGCTACTCAGAGAGGTGTTACAAATGACTCTGCTAACACTGTTTATCTAAGACCTGAAAATGCACAGGGTGAATATGTAAACTTCCTAAATGTACTAAGAACAACAAGAACAAAGCTACCTTTCTCAATCGGTCAGATTGGTAAGGCTTTCAGAAACGAAATTACACCTGGTAACTTCACATTCAGAACAATTGAATTTGAACAGATGGAATTCCAGACATTCTGTAAGCATGGTGATGATGAAGATATTTATGAATACTTCAAGAACTATGGTATTGAATTTTTCAATATGCTAGGTCTTCCAAGTGAAAAGCTTCGTCACCACGACCATGAAAAGTTAGCTCATTATGCAAAGGCAGCTTGTGATATTGAATATCTATTCCCATTTGGTTGGGGTGAAATCAATGGTACTCATAACAGAACTGACTTTGACCTTTCAAGACATGCTGAATTCAGTGGTAAGAAGCAGGAATACTGTAACCAGACAACAGGTGAAAAGTTCACACCATACATTATTGAATCAACATATGGTCTTGACAGAATTACTCTTGCAGTTCTGTTTGAAGCATACAGAGTTGAAGAACTTGAAAATGGTGACACAAGAGAACTACTAAAGATTTCTCCTGCACTTGCTCCAATTAAACTAAACATCTGTCCTATTAAGAAGAAGTTCCATAGTGAAAAGGCTAAGGAAATTCTTGCAATGTGCAAAAAGCACTTTATGACAAGCTATGATGAATCAGGTTCAATCGGTAAGAGATACAGAAGAGCTGATGCTATCGGTACACCATGGCAGATTAGTGTTGATGAAAAGACAGTTGAAGAAAACATTGTTACTCTTCGTGACAGAGATACTATGGAACAAATTGAACTAAAGGTTGAAGAACTTGTACCATATATCGAAGAAAGAATTCAGTTTGAAAAGTAATTTTTAATAACTGTTTTTAGTGATGTGGTAAGCGTTAAATTTATTCAGTAAATGTACTTAGTAATGAATTTATTTAGTGATGCATTTACCAAGTGATATATTACTGAGTGACATATTTAATTTGTTCATCAATCAATAAACATAAATTTAAGGGAATGGTTAGTACCATTCCCTTTTTCGCATTTATATTTGTTTTCAATATAAATTAGGGTTTTAATTTTGTTTGTGGGTAAAGATTAGTTTGAAAAACCCTAATTTATAGGAAAGGACTAAGATAACCTTTTGGTAAAAACAAAGCTAAAAAATAATGGAATACAGTAACAAAAGAGAAAGGTCGGTATTTTATTACCGACCTTTTGATATAATATAAATTTTAATATATCAAATTATTATCAAATTCATAAAGAACTTTACAATGGATTATTCTTAATAGCATAATCAATATAATAAAAATTTTAATAAACTGCAAGTAAAGGGTTAATCTCGTGACCTTTATTATTATCAACCTTATTTATGTACTGAGAGGCTTTTACAATGCCTTTGATTGTACAAAACTCAGGTTCACTAGCAATGGTGATTTTTAGGTTTCTTATGTAGTCCTTAACAAGCTCTTTTAAGCCCTCAATTTTGCTAAGCCCACCTGTAAATACAATGCCACTTTTTAGAATATCACCGTTTAATTCCGGAGGTGTGTTTTCCAGTACATCAACAATACCTCTGATAATTTCCAGCATAGTTCTTTGATAGATAGGTATTAGCTGACTTTTCCTAACTTCAATTGCCTTAGGTAAGCCACTTACCATATCTCTGCCTTTCATAATAAAGGTTTTGTCAGCATCAACAAATTTAACTGCACCGATTTCTTTCTTGCATTGTTCAGCCATTTGCTGACCTATTGAAAGATTGTAATGACTTTTCATATATTTAATAATATTCTTGTCCATTTCATTACCGGCTTTTTTGATAGAAATACCGGAACTGACTCCACCTAAGGAAAGTACTGCAATGTCAGCAGTACCACCACCTAAGTCAGCAACCAACTTACCTTCACCTGAAAGTATGTCAAGACCTGCACCCATTGCTGATGCTTTAGGTGTTTCAATTAAATACACAGACCGTACACCATAACTGCTGATAGCATTTACTATTGCTCTTCTTTCAACTTCGGTTATTCCACCGGGAACAGCAGTAATAATTTTAGGCATAGATATTCTTTTTCTGCAACCTTTTTCTATGAAAATTCTTATCATATTTTCCATAAGTTCTGAGGCAGATACTGCACCGTCAACCATAGGAAAGGTAGCCTTTACTCTCTCGGGAGTTTTTCCGATAGTTTTGTATGCCATATCACCAACTGCTATTATTGAATTTGTATAGGTGTCATATGTAATAACTGATGGTTCAGAGATTATAACACCTTTATTTTTTGTAGCAACTTGAGTATTGCAAGTGCCAATATCTATAGCAATATTCATTATGTTCTCCTAAATTTATGCTTTGCATAGTGTACAACAACATACTGTGTTGCATCCACCTTTGAAAAGTGTTTTTGCACATTCACCAATGGTACAACCTGTTGTAATTATATCATCAACAATAAGTATATTTTTGTCTTTTATTAGACTTTTGTCAATTACCTTGTATGCATTCTTTACATTATTCATTCTGTCTTTGCCTTTTAAGGTATGTTGCACTTTGTTGTTTTTGTGTTTAAACAGTGTTTCTGCATAGGGAATGTTAAGTTCTTCGGCAATTGTTCTGGCTAAAATTTCTGATTGATTGTAGCCTCTTTCTTTCAGCCTTTTATTATGTAAAGGTACTGCAGTAATAATGTCAAAGTGTAAGTCACCATAACTTTTCTTAATAGTATCAACTATTAAAATTCCCATAGACTTGCCAAGGTATTTTTTATCATAAAATTTAAAGTTCAGTATACCTTTCCGAAAATCATCTTCATAGTAAAATGGTGAAATACACCTAAATCCACCAATAGCAAAACCATCAAAATAATTTATAGGAAATTTGCTGATGCAATCTTTACATACTATTTCCTTTTCTTCAATAACTTTGTTACAGAAAGGACATCTGTTTGGAAAGAAAAAGTTTTTTATTTTATCTGCAATACTCATATAGCACTATCTTGTTGTAAAAAATATTTTAGTCCTGTATATCGTTTATTCTTCTTGTTACTGTGGGTCATATTAGCAATAATGTTGCTATCTCCAACAATAATAAGCAGTTTCTTTGCTCTTGTAACACCTGTGTAAAGTAAGTTCCTGTAACACAATTGTGGTGGTGTGTGGAACAAAGGAATAATAACTGCCTCAAATTCATTACCCTGACTTTTGTGTATAGTTGTTGCATAGCTTAATTCAACATCCTGTGCTGAGTCATAGTCATAGGTAGCAACCTTGTCATCAAAGCGAATTTTAATGTATTGTTGCTTTTTGTTAATTTCAATTATTGTGCCGATATCACCGTTAAAAATACCGGTAGAAGTTTCTCCATCATCTTTAGTGTACATTATGTCATAGTTGTTTTTGTACTGCATAACCTTGTCACCAATACGAAGAATCTTTCTGCCAAACTTAATTTCTTGTTTGTCTTTAGCCGGTGGGTTAAGTGCATTCTGTAGTCTTTCATTTAAGTCAGTTGCACCTAAAGCACCTTTTCTGCCGGGACACAAGATTTGTATATCATCAGTAGGGGAATAGTTGTAGCTTTTTACAAGTCGTCTTGTAAATAAGTCAATTACAAGGTTAGTTGCCTCTGTGCCATTTTTAGTTGGCAAGAAGAAAAAGTCATTGTTGTGTTTTGAAATGTCAGGAAGTTCACCTTCAACAATTTTGTGAGCATTAGTAACAATAAGACTTTTTAGTGATTGTCTGAAAATTTCTGTTAATTCTACAAATGGTAACTTTTCACATTCAATTAAGTTACCAAGAACATTACCCGGTCCAACTGACGGTAGCTGATTACTGTCACCTACAAGAATAAGTCTTGTGGCAAATGGCAAAGCCTCTATTAAACTTGCAAATAACTGACTATCCACCATAGAAACTTCATCAACAATTAGTGCATCACATTTTAGTAGGTTCTTTTCGTTTTTCTTAAATACCGGTTTATCATCTTTATCATAGGCAACTTCCAGTAGTCTGTGAATTGTCTTTGCCTCTTTGCCTGTAACTTCACCCATTCTCTGTGATGCTCTGCCTGTAGGTGCAGTTAAAAGTACAGTTTGTCCATTCTTTTCAAGTATCTTAATAATGGCATTTAGTGTTGTTGTTTTGCCTGTTCCGGGACCACCTGTAAGAATAAGAAAGCCTTTTTCCATAGCTGACTTAATAGACTCAATCTGCTTTTCTGCATACTGAATGTTGTCCTCTTGTTGTATCTTTTCAATAAGAGTATCTGTATTTGAAAACTTAGCAGCAGGGAAACTTTGCATTAGTTTAATTCTGTTTGCAATGAAAGTTTCTGCTCTGTGCATTTCAGGTAAGAAAATAAAATTCTTATCATCAAAATTTTCACGCATAAGTGACGCATCAAAAATCATATTATTAAGTGCGTCTTTCACAAGGTCCGTATCAACTTGTAGGAAGTTTGTAGTAGTGGCTATGAGCCTTTCTTCCGGTAAACAAGTGTGACCGTTTTGTTTGTTGTGGTTTAGTACATGGGCAATACCTGCTCTCACTCTGTTTTTATCATCAATAGGTCTGTCTTGCTTTTTAGCTATCATATCAGCCATTTCAAAGCTGACTCTAAGTCCATTGTCACAAAGTGTATATGGATTATCTCTAATATATTCAAGACTTCTGTTGCCAAAAAATTTGTAAATTCTTACAGCAGTATTTGCAGAAATTTGGAATTCACTAAGGTATAGCATAAGCTCCCTTATACCGATACTTTCCTTTAGCTGTTTGGAAATATCATTAGCTTTCTTTTCTGAAATACCCTTTAACAAAGCAACTCTCTTAGGTTCATTTTCCAGCACTTCAAGAGTTTTTTCTCCAAATTCTTTTACAAGCATTGTAGCAGTTGATGAACCCACACCTTTAATTGCACCTGATGAAAGATAACGCAAAATACCGTTAGAGGTTGTTGGAATAGTAGGTTCAAAGGTTTCTACACAAAACTGTAAACCATAGCTTGGGTGGCTTTTATATCGACCGTATAGCCTAACTTCCATACCAACTTCAACAGTAGGCATTACTCCTGTAGCAGTAATTAATTCTTTCTTAACATCTACATCAACTACGCTGTAACCGTTATCGTTGTTTCTATAAATAATATCTTCAATTGTCCCTGTAATTTGTAAAATTTCATTATTGTCCATAAATTATATTATAACACTAAACGGCTATATTTACAATGAATTAACCTCATTAGAAAGACACTTTTTGTCAATAATTTTTATAAAGTCATAACCATAGGTCAGGGACTTAATGTCATTTATTGCTTCTTTAGATAAATTCTCGGTAACAATAATAATTTTCTGTGGTCTAAAGCTACCCATCCATTTTGCTTTTTCTGTTACACTTCTAATGATAAATTCATAATTTGAATTACTGTTAATAGGTGTAATCAGCATAGTTGAACATTCATTTTTTACACTCATTATTCTAAAGATTAAGTAGCTGATAATTTCCGTAAAACCAACAATAGCAAATATAAAAAGTAATGTATAAAGAAATACCATATAATCACCTCACTACATAATATGTTGATAATTTATTTTTGTCTGTATAATTTATTAAATTTTGAACCATAATAATTAAGCACAAAGAATTGTGCAAAATATTTTGAGGTGATAAATATGGACAAGACAAATAAGAACCATTCAATCCGTTGTACCGTTACTTCTTGTGAAAACCACAATATGTCAGAAAACTATTGTGCCCTAGACACAGTAAATATCGGTACACATGAACCACATCCTAGTGAAAGTAAATGTGTTGACTGCGAAAGTTTTGTAGCAAAGTCAAAGTGCAGTTGCTAATAACTTTTGCACATTAAATTATTTTATGGCGACACAACTTAGTGTCGCTTACATATAATAAAGTATAAGACGAAAAATAAATAGTTAAGATAATAAGATAAAAGGTGCTTTTTATGAAAAGTGATAAACTGACTTTTGGTATTCTTGGTGGAGATAAAAGAAATTACTACCTAGCTAAGGCACTAAAGAATGATGGTTATGAAGTAAAGTTATGTGGCTTTGAAAAACTGTCAAATATGAGTTGTGAAGTAGCCTCTGCTTTAGACAGTGATGTGCTTGTTCTTCCTATTATTCCTTTTGATAAGGGTAAAGAAGTAAAGTCCCCTTATGCTGAAAAGACTGTTGACCTAAGTGGTTATGAAGATAAATTAAAGGGTAAAAAAGTCTTTACCGGCAAGAGAGAAAAATTTCTTTCTGAATTTTCAGGTATGGAAAAGGAAACCTTGTCATATAGTGATAGAGAAGAGTTCTCTGTGAAAAATGCAGTACCTACAGCAGAGGGTGCAATAGAAAAAGCAATAAATATCAGTGACTTTACTATAAACGGTAGCAAGTCACTTGTTTGTGGCTATGGTAGAATTGGCAAGGTACTTTCAGAGATGCTTCGTGGGATGGGTTCTGAGGTCACTGTTTCTGCCAGAAAGAGCAGTGACCTTGCGTGGATAAAGCTCAATAGTTTTCAGGGTGTTAAGACCGGTTATTTTTCTGAATTAGAAAAATATGACTTAATATTTAACACTGTACCTGCTATGATTTTTGATGAAGAAAAGTTAAAGAGAATAAAGTCCGGTGCATTAATTATAGATTTAGCTTCTTACCCGGGTGGGGTGGACTTTGAGAAAGCTAAAGAGCTTGGGATAAAAACAATTCATGCCTTGTCTTTGCCGGGAAAGGTAGCACCAAAGTCAGCCGGAGAAATTATTGAAAGCACAATTTTGAGCATACTCAAGGAGGATGACGGGTGAAAAAGCTTGCCGTCGGATATGCTCTGTCGGCTTCCTTTTGTACCTTTAGTAAATCAATAGCACAGCTAAAAAAATTAGTGGAGATGGGGTATGATGTTATTCCCATAATGTCCACAAATGCAAGTACTAAAGACACAAGATTTGGAACTGCACAGACATTTGTAACGGAAGTAGAAAACCTGACAAATAAGAAAGTTATTAGGACAATAGAAGATGCAGAGCCGGTTGGACCAAAGAAAATGTGTGATGTTCTTGTAGTAGCTCCTTGTACCGGCAATACCCTTGGGAAAATTGCCAACGCTATAACCGATACACCTGTTACTATGGCAGTAAAAAGCCATCTGAGAATTCAGAGACCTGTACTACTGGCAATAGCTACTAATGATGGTCTTGGTGCATCTGCAATGAATATAGGAAAACTCCTAAATACTAAAAATGTATATTTTGTTCCAATGTCACAGGATGATTGTGTGAAAAAGCCTAATTCCTTGGTAAGTGATTTTACCCTTATTCCGGAATGTATAACATTAGCTTACGAGAATAAACAATATCAGCCTGTGTTTATATAGATTAATAAATTTTAGTAGCCTCATATATATGGGGCTACTTGTTTTTTACTACACTATATGATAAAATGTGACTATCTAAAATAAGGAATGATTGTATGAAAATTTGTCCAAAATGTAAGAAAATATATGATGACTCAGAGGTTACTTGTTCTGACTGTAGAAAGAAACTAAAGAACATTGAAAACAAGAACACCCCTGTAGGTGTTTGTAAAGTTTCCGGTGTAGATAAAATGAGAGTTCATGGTGCTTTGGAAGATGCAGGTATCCCTTCAGGTGAACAAAAAGTAAAGGCTTCGGCAGAGGCTATTACAGGCGATGACCTTTCCGGTGTTATTATTACTGTACCTTATCAAGCATATGACAAGGCACTTGATATTTGTATCGGTATTGGTGTAGTAGATGATGATACCATTGACGAAAAAACAAAAGCAGATATTGAAAGCAAAAAAGAACAGTATGATAAAGACATTGAAGAATTTGAAGAAATGAATCCCGGCAAAAGAACACTTGTAAGGATTGTTTCAGCAGTTTTGTTGATTTTAATATTCTGTGGCTTTATTTGGGGTGCAGACTGGCTAATTGACTTTATCAAAACATTGTTCTATCACTAAGAGGAAAAAATGAGATTAACTAAAGTTCTAAACAAACATTTTAATCCATACGAGAAAGAAAATATGAATAGGAAAGAACCTTTCGTTTCAGCAGTAATTGTTTGTGCAGGTAACAGCACAAGGATGGGACTTAATAAGTCAAAGCAGTTTATTGATTTGCTAGGTAATCCGGCAGTATATTATACACTTTTAGCCTTTGAAAATTCTTTGTCAGTTAAAGAAATTGTTATTGTATGCAGAGAATGTGACAAAGCTGATTTTCAAAGTATTGTTGCAAAGTACGGCTTTACAAAAGTAGTTGCAATAGTAAATGGTGGAGAAACTCGTTCATTAAGTGTAAAGAATGGCATTGATGCAACAAGTGAAAAAGCAACTCATATTGCTATTCATGATGGTGCAAGGTGCTTAATTACAACAAATGAAATTGAAAAGGTAATTTTGTCAGCATTGCTTACAGGTGCATCAGCTTTAGGTGTTAAAGTTAAGGATACAATTAAGGTTGTAAATGATGATGAAACTATTAAGGATACACCTGACAGAAGTACCTTAAGAGCAATTCAAACACCACAAGTCTTTGACAAAGTTAAATACATAAAGTTCCTTGAAAATGCAAAAAATGATGCAGTTGACTTTACAGATGATTGCAAACTTTTTGAATACTTTGGAGAAAAGGTAACTGTTGTTGACGGTTTATATACAAACATAAAGTTAACAACACAAGATGATATTATTTTGGCAGAAAGTATTTTGAAAGGTAGAGAATAATATGAGAATCGGTCATGGTTATGATGTTCATAAGTTAGTTGAAAATAGAGATTTAATAATTGGTGGGGTAAAGATTCCCCATACTATGGGATTACTTGGTCATAGTGATGCAGATGTGTTATTACACGCAATTTCCGATGCACTTTTAGGTGCTTGTGCTTTAGGTGATATTGGAAAGCATTTTCCTGATACTGACCCTAAGTATAAAGGTGCTGATAGCTTAATGCTACTTAAAGAGGTTGTAAAACTACTTGACCAAAATGGTTATTATATAGAAAATATAGACTCAACAATTATTGCTCAAGCACCTAAGATGAAAGACTATATTCTTACTATGAGAGAAAATATTGCAAGGGCTTGTAATATTGATGTTGATAGAGTCAGTGTAAAGGCTACAACAGAAGAACACCTGGGCTTTACCGGCAGAAAAGAGGGTATCTCTGCACATAGTGTTTGCCTAATTAATGAGAAGAATTAATTTTTTGAAAATTAAATTAAAATTTATAATTTAAATCACCTTGCACAAAATAAGTGTGAGGTGATTTTTTATGTTAAGAAATAAAAATAATAAAGAACCTAAAAATAAAAAATCTAATAAAAGATTTAATCTATCAAATATAGAAGAACCTGATATGAATATGGAATTTAGTACCTGTTCATCATATGATTGTACAGGCCTTATCCCATCAGAAGTAGTTAACCAAGAAGAATACGAAAATTATGATGAAATGTATCAGTTCCTCCCAACAGATTTACGAGATGAAGATGATTTTTATTAATGTATTTTAATTTTGATTGTGGGTAAAGATTAGTTAGATAAATTAGGGTTTGTAGAGTTGTTTTTGTAATGTAGATAAATTAGATAGTAACCGATTTATTCATCTAATTTATAGTTTTTCCCTCCTTCAGTCGATTTATAAAAGGTAAATTGCCGTACCGTCAATTTACAATCGACAGCTCCCTCGTCTGAGGGAGCCAAACGTAATATGTACAAATTTACAAGTTTGTACATAATTAAAAAATTGTACAGACCTTGTTGCCTCCCTCGCTGAGGGAGGTGGCTTTGCGTATGCAAAGACGGAAGGAGTGATTGGAATTGTAAATTTATTTACAATTCCATATTAAATAAAACTTTCGAATAGCACTACAAACCCTTATTTGTAAAATAAACTTATTTTAACCCACAAATGAAATCGGGAGATTTAAATTTTTTATATGAAAAAATTACATAACAACTACCTTGATTAAGGATGATTATTTTATTAAAATGAAATAAGAAAGTGATAATAATGAATAAGAAAAATAATCAAAATTCTATAAAAGAAAATAAATTATTCTATTCAAACTCAAACCAAAGACAGATTGAAAAGGCTAAAAAAGAAGTTAAAGAGGGAAAAGTAGTAAATAAAACTATTGAAGAATTAGAAAATTTAGATAATCACAATTCATAATATAAGCCTTATCCACATACATTTTACTATTTGAAAGAGGTGTTAAAATGTATGTGAAAAGGAGCTTTTCAATATTACTCAGCGTGTTGATGATATTGTTTTCTTTGCCAATAGGTGCAAAGGCACTTACTGCCGAAGATATTTCGGCACCATCAGCAATATTGGTTGAGGGTGACAACTTTAATATTCTTTATGAGAAAAACAGTCACGAAAAAAGGTCAGTAGCCTCTATTACAAAAGTAATGACCGTTTTGCTTGTTATGGAGGATATTGAAAGTGGAAAAATCAGCCTGAAAGATACTGTAACTGCAAGTAAACACGCATCCTCAATGGGTGGTTCGGATATTTGGCTTGAAGAGGGAGAACAAATGTCCCTTGACGATATGCTAAAGGCAACATTAGTTGCTTCAGCTAATGATGCAGCAGTTGCTTTGGCAGAATATACCGAAGGCAGTGAAGATGCCTTTGTGAAGCGAATGAACACCAGAGCAAAGGAACTTGGTATGAAAGATACTGTTTTTAAGAACTGCAACGGTCTTGATGAGGAAGGTCATTATTCAAGTGCATATGATGTGGCTTTAATGTCAGCAGAACTTATAAAACATACTAAAGTTTTTGATTATACTTCTATATGGCTTGATTTCTTGCGAGATGGCAAAACTCAAATTGTTAATACTAATAAACTTTTAAAGTCTTATAACGGCATTACAGGACTAAAAACAGGCACAACATCAGAGGCAGGAAGTTGTATTTCTGCAACAGCCAGAAGAGATGGAATGAATTTAATTGCAGTGTCCTTAGGTTGTAACAGTACCAATGAAAGATTCAAAAGTGCATCAACAATGCTTGACTATGGTTTCAATAATTTCGGAATAAAAGTACCTGAAAAAGTAAAGATTGATAAAATTAAAGTAAATAAAGGAATGAAAGAAAATCTTTCACTCATTGCAAATGAACCTAAGTCAATTTTAATTTCAAAAGGCAACAATGATAAAATAGATACAAAAGTAAACATTCCTGACTCAATAGATGCACCGGTAAAGCAAGACCGGGTGATTGGTGAAATTGAATATAATTTAAACGGAAAGTTAGTGGAAAAGGTAAAAGTTAAGGCAAAAGAAGATATAGAAGAATGTTCTTTTGCTAATTCTTTCCGATACTTGTGGGCTTTTTTAGTGTCTTTATAAAAAATTAAATTTTATTTAGTGAAAGTGTTACTTTTCTGTTGCAAAAACATACAAAATATAGTATAATAGTGCCAATCCATAAAATAATATGTGTATAATTCTTTTATGGAATGATAAGGAGGCACAAAAAGAAATGGCTACTAAGTTAAGTGACAAATATTTAAAGGGATTTGTAAGTGAACATGAATATGAAGCAATGGCACCACAGGTGAAACTTGCTCATAATGCACTTCATACAGGTGATTGCCTAGGCAATGACTTTATCGGTTGGTTAACACTTCCAACAGATTATGATAAGGAAGAATTTGCTCGTATTAAGGCAGCTGCTGAAAAAGTTAAGAAGAATACTGATGTATTTATCGTTATCGGTATTGGTGGTTCTTACCTTGGTGCAAGAGCAGCTATTGAATTTTTAAAATCCCCTAACTATAATCTACTATGCAAAGATACTCCACAAATTTTCTTTACAGGTAACTCAATCAGCAGTAATGCTCTTTCTGAACTTGTAGAAATCTGTGAGGGTAAAGATGTTTCTATTAATATGATTTCAAAGTCAGGTACAACAACAGAACCTGCTATCGCTTTCAGAGTTCTTCGTGAAATGCTGGAAAAGAAGTACGGTAAGGAAGGTGCTAAGGAAAGAATCTTCTGTACTACTGATAAGGCAAAGGGTACTCTAAAGGAACTTGCTACTAAGGAAGGCTACGAAACATTCGTAGTACCTGATGATGTAGGTGGTAGATTCTCAGTACTAACAGCTGTTGGCCTACTTCCAATTGCAGTTGCAGGTTGTGACATTGATGCTCTTATGGCAGGTGCTAGAAAGGCTCAAAACGACTTTGATAACGATGACCTATTTACAAATGACTGTTATAAGTATGCTGCTCTTCGTAACATTCTTTACAGAAAGGGTTACCAGACAGAACTACTTGTTGCTTATGAACCTGCATTTACAATGATGAACGAATGGTTCAAGCAGTTGTTTGGTGAAAGTGAAGGTAAGGACAACAAGGGTATCTTCCCAGCATCTGTTGTATTCTCAACAGACCTACACTCAATGGGTCAGTACATTCAGGAAGGCAGAAGAACATTATTTGAAACTGTTGTACAGTTTAATAAGGTTGCAAGAGAAATTACTCTTGATACAGACCCAGAAAATGTTGATGGTCTAAACTTCCTATCAGGCAAGACTATGGACTTTGTTAACAAGAAGGCTTTCCAGGGTACAGTTCTTGCTCATAATGACGGTGGCGTTCCTAATATGGTTCTTGATGTTGAAGAAATGACAGAAACAGAACTAGGCTACCTAATCTACTTCTTTGAAAAGGCTTGTGCAATCAGTGGTTACCTACTAGGTGTTAACCCATTCAACCAGCCTGGTGTAGAATCATACAAGAAGAATATGTTTGCTCTACTAGGCAAACCTGGTTATGAAGATCAGAAAGCTGAACTAGAAGCAAGACTTAACTAAAAAATATTAAAAATTTATCCTAAAAGGAGGACGACTAAATGGTAACTTTACTAACAGGTAAGAAAGGTTCAGGCAAAACTAAGAAATTAATCCAACTTGCTAACGAAGCTGTTGCTTCATCAAGTGGCAATGTTGTTGTAGTTGAGAAAGGTCAAAAGCTTACATATGATGTAACTCATAAGGCTAGACTTGTTGACACTGACCATTACGAAATTCAGGGCTATGATGCACTATTCGGTTTCCTAAGTGGTATCTGTGCAGGTAACTATGATGTTACAGACATTCTTGTTGATAGCACATTCAAGATTTGCCCAGAAGGTATTGACGGTTTAGAAGCATTCGTTAAGAAAGCATCTAACCTAGCTGACGCATCAGAAACAAAGATTACTTTCCTAATTTCTGCTGCTGAAGAAGACCTACCGGTAGGTATTAACGCAGTTTGCGAAAAGGTTTAATTTTAGATTAGTTTTCAAAATTAAATTAAAAACTCTTAAAAGGGCTGTTACTTAACAGTCCTTTTTTGACGGTTTAACCTTTGAAGTTACCATATTAATTGTCCGATTTTTCTTAATGAATATACTATAATTATTAATAAATTATTGTACTTAATTCTACCAAAGAAAATTACAAAAAATTCAGAAAAAATCTAATAAAATGGCTTTTTTCTATTGACAAAATGCTATTTGATGAGTATAATATTAGTCGTGTTTATTGGGAGAAGGTGTATTTATGATATTAAACCTTAAAGAAGTTTTCCTACAGGAAGGCAGTAAAAAGGCTTTTGAGTATTCCTTTTCAATGTCAGACATAGACATTAGTGGTGTTTATCCATTCGTTTCACCTATAATGGTAAAGGGTGAGGCTTTAAACCGTGCTGGTCTTGTTGATGTTAATTTTGATGTATCATTTACCTACAACCGTCCTTGTGACAGATGTTTTAAGGATGTTAGTAGAAAATTAAATTACCAGTTTAATCATCGTCTTGTGGTTTCACTTCAGGGTGATGACAATGATGACTACATTGAAGTTCCGGATTACACTCTTGATGTTGATAATTGTGTTCAGACAGATATTATTCTTAACTTACCTGTTAAGTTCCTGTGTAAAGAGGACTGCAAGGGTATTTGCCCTAAATGTGGTAAGGACTTGAATGATGGAGAATGTGATTGTCAGGCAGAAGAAATTGACCCTCGTTTAGAGGTACTAAAGGAATTATTAAAATAACATATATTACAGGAGGAAATAAAAATGGCAGTACCAAAGAGAAAACATTCACACGCAAGAAAAATGAAGAGAAGATCCAATGTTTGGAAGTTAAACACTCCTGCACTTGCAGTTTGTCCAACATGTGGCGAATACAAAGCTCCACATAAGGTTTGCAAGAACTGTGGTCAGTACAATGGCAGACAGGTTATTGCAGTAGAAGCTGAATAATTTTAATTTATAAAAAACAGACGGATTTTATATCCGTCTTTTTTTATGTCAAATATTTCTTATATTATCTTTTATTTTGCCGTAAAATAGGGTATAATAAGAGTGCGTTTAGCTTAAAATATAATGGATTATTGTGTTTAGTATTTGAGATAAATTATTTTATTGCTAAAAAGTTAAAAGAATTGAAAAATTAAAAATTTTGATTTATAGATAGGAGGGGTTTTATGTCCACACCAATCGTAGCTATTGTAGGCAGACCGAATGTTGGTAAATCAACATTGTTTAATAAACTTATAGGTGAGCGTCTTTCTATTGTAGATGATACTCCCGGTGTTACTCGTGATAGAATTTATGGTGAATGTGAGTGGAATAATCGCAAAATCCGTATTATTGATACAGGTGGTATTGAACCATATTCCGATGATGTTATCCTAAAACAAATGAGACGACAAGCAGAACTTGCTATTGATACTGCTGATGTTACTGTTCTTGTAACTGATGTTCGTGACGGTGTTGTTGCAACTGATGAAGAAGTTGCTCAAATGCTACAAAAGAGTGGTAAGCCGGTTGTGCTTTGTGTAAATAAATGTGACCAAATCGGTGAACCACCTGCACAGTTTTATGAATTTTATAACTTAGGTTTAGGTGAGCCAATTCAGGTTTCTTCTGTTCATGGTACAGGTACAGGTGACTTGCTTGAAGAAGTTTGTAAATTTTTACCACCTGAAGATGAAGCTGAACTTGATGAAGATGTAATTTCTGTTGCAGTTATCGGTAAACCTAATGTTGGTAAGTCATCACTTATTAACTATATTACAGGTGAGAACCGTTGTATTGTTTCCGATATTGCCGGTACAACAAGAGATTCTATTGATACTATTGTTGAAAACGAATATGGTAAATTCAATTTTATTGATACTGCCGGTATGCGTAAAAAAGCCAGAGTTTATGACAACATTGAAAAGTACAGTATTATCAGAGCCAGAATGGCTATTGACAGATGTGATGTTTGTGTAATTATGATTGATGCTGAAGTTGGCTATACTGAACAGGACAGTAAGGTTGCCGGTATGGCACTTGAAGCCGGTAAAGGTTGCATTATTGCAGTTAATAAGTGGGATGCTATTGATAAAGATACTCACACAATGGGTGACTTTAGAAAGACTCTTGACAGAGAATTTGCATTTATGAGCTATACACCATATATTTTCATTTCTGCAAAAACAGGTCAGAGAGTTAACAACCTATTTGAACTTATCACAACTGTTGCAAACAATAACGCAATGCGTATCCGTACAGGTATGCTAAATGATTTATTAAATGTTGCAACTACAAGAGTTCAGCCACCTACAGATAAGGGTAAAAGACTTAAAATTTATTATTGTACTCAGGCATCAACTAAGCCTCCTACATTTGTATTCTTCTGTAATAATAAGGAGCTTTTCCACTTCTCATATCAAAGATATTTGGAAAACCGTATTCGTGAGTCATTTGGACTAGAGGGTACTCCAATCCGTATTATTGTTAGAGAGAGAGGAGAAAAGTACTAATGTATTTGATAATTGCTTTATCTTGCATTATTCCGGCAATATTAGCTTATTTGCTTGGTTCAATTAACACAGCCATCATCGTTACTAAGATTGTAACAAAAGGTGGCAATATTAAAGAAATGGGTAGTGGCAATGCCGGTTTTACCAATGTACTTCGTTGTGTTGGTAAAGTTCCGGCTATCATCACCATTGTGTGTGACTTCTTAAAGGCAGTTGTGGCAGTACTTTTATCCAATGTATTTATTTGGGTAGGTGTTGCAGTATTTACTTCAATTTTCTACAGTAATGATGCACAGGTGTTCTTGGCTACTAACCAAAACTTACTTGTAGAAGGTACTTCAATATGTAACTATGTTGCAGGTTTCTGTTGTATCCTTGGTCATATGTTCCCAATTTATTTCCACTTTAAAGGTGGTAAGGGTGTTGTTGCTGCAATCGGTATGATTTTTGTACTGGACTGGAGAACATTCCTAATTATCCTAGGTATCTTCCTAATAATCTTCCTATGTAGCAAGATTATTTCCCTAGGTTCACTGATTTGTGCAGGACTTTACGGACCAATTACTTTCTTAGTTACATATTTCTTTGAATATAGAAATCAGACTACACAAATTCTATCTCTAACCTATGTATTCATAGTTTCTGCCATTGCGTTGCTAACAGGCGTTGTTGTTATAATTAAGCACCACGAGAATATCGGTAGACTGATTCGTGGGGAAGAGAAAAAAATAAAAGCAAAAAAGTAAGGAGTATTTGTTATGAGTGATTGTATTTTTTGTAAAATTGCCTCAGGTGAAATTCCATCAACAAAGGTTTATGAAGATGACCAGATTCTTTGTTTCAAGGACCTAAATCCTATGGCTCCCGTTCATGTTTTATTTATTCCAAAGGAACATATCTGTTGTGCTGATGAAATTACTAGTGAAAATTCTTCAGTAGTTGCTCACATTTTTGAAGTTATTCCTAAGGTTGCAAAGGAACTTGGACTTGAAAATGGCTACAGAGTAGTAACTAACTGTAAAGAAGAAGCCGGTCAGACAGTTTTCCACCTACACTTCCATCTACTTGGTGGTAAGAAACTTAACACAGAAATGGCTTAAGGAGTAAATTATGAAATCATATAAAATGACTATTGCCGGTTGTGAGAGAGAACTTCCACTTTGTAAAGTTGATGACAACCTAACTATCGCAGCATTTATTATGTTTGGTGATACAGAAATTACTGTTAAGTCAGCAACAGAACTACTAAAGAAAGTCAGTGACTTTGATGTTATCTTGACTGCTGAGGCAAAGGGTATTCCTTTAGCTTATGAAATATCAAGACAAAGCAACAAGCCTTATGTTGTTGCAAGAAAGTCAGTTAAACTTTATATGAACGATATTGTGTCTGTTAATGTAAAGTCTATCACAACACAAAAAGTACAAAAGCTATATCTTGACGGTGCAAAGGCAAAATTACTTAAGGACAAAAATGTTCTTATTGTTGATGATGTTATTAGTACAGGTGAAAGCCTAGAAGCACTAAAGGCTCTTTGTAAGTCTGCCGGTGGTCATACTGCTTGTTGTGCATCAGTTCTTGCTGAGGGTGATGCTGCTGAAAGAGATGACATTGTATTCCTAGAGAAACTACCATTATTTACATAATATGAGGTAAAACTATGAAGCGAATGGGTGCATTACTTGGGATAACTTCTTTAGTAGTGCTTTCATTCGCTTATTTTATTGGTGTAAAATTTTCACTAATTCTTTCTGCAATTGCTTTTGTATTGTTTGTACTTTCTTCCATAGTGAAAAAATATAGAAAGAATTACTATATAAAGTTGGTTTTAGGTGTTGTAGTTTTTTCAGCATTGTTTTTTGCTATTTTCACAAATTTCTATTATAAACCAATTGTATATAATAATTCTGATGAAGAAACAGCAGTATCAGGAATTGTAATTGACTCACCATATGAAAATTTTGGTCAGTATTATTATCCTGTAAAAACTACTAGCATTGGAAGTGATGAAAAGTCAGTAAAAATTACCCTAATTTCAAAAGGTGATTTAAGGGCTGATTTGGACGACACAATTGATTTTGTGGGTACTTTAAAGATTAATTCAACTGACTATTATAAAACGAAAGGTTATTATTTAAGGTCAAAAATTACTGATAGTAAAAATTGTGCAGTAACTAAGGCAACATCACATTCTATAAAATATTTTCCTTATAAATTAAGGAAAATGTTAGTAACTGTAATCAATTCTTATATGGATAGTGACAACGGTGGAATTTGTAGTGCAATAGGCTTTGGTGAAAGAAATTACCTAACCGATAGTGTGAAAAGTGACTTTAAAAAGGCAGGTATGTCACATTTGTTGGTGGTATCCGGTATGCATATGAGTGTTGTATCTATGATATTTCTATTCATATTCAGAAAGCTATTTAAGAAAAAGTTTATCTACTGCCCGATAACAATACTTTTAGTTTTGTTTTATATGGTACTTACGGGACTTTCCTTTTCTGTAATCAGAAGTAGTATAATGGTTATTCTTATGCTACTGGGAATGATGATTAGCAGACAGTCTGACTCCTTAAACAGCCTTGGTATTTCAGCATTTGTGATTTTGCTTTTCAATCCTTATTCTGCCGGTGATGTTGGATTATTACTTTCTTTTGGCTCAACAATGGGAATTATACTTTTCTCAAGACCTATAAGAAATTTTTTAGTAGAGAAGTTAAAATTCCACAAAAGAATTTTAATTCATATATTAGACTTGATTTCAATAACTTTGTCAGCTTGTACATTCTCTACACCTATATTAATATTATTCTTTAAAAGAATTTCACTTGTGCAGATACTTTCAAATTTATTGATTTCACCTGTATTTGAATTTTTACTGATTGTTGTTATGATAGGTGGAGTTTTAGGGTTAACAGGTATTGCAGTGTTATATTCACCTTTCCTATTTGTAGCTGATAAATTGGCAACCTATATTAGATGGGTGGCAAGTACAACATCTAAATTACCATTTAGTTATATTAGTACAAACAAAGTTTTTGTATATGTATTTCTTGGAATGTGTTTTACAATGATTTGTTTAGTAGTTTTTTTAAAGAATTATAAAAGAATTGTACCTTTAGCTACTTTGATTATGATTTTTGTATTGGTGGTAGGTTCCGTTTCTAGCTATATAGTTAACTACAATACACCTAGAATTAATGTTTATGATACAGGTAACGGTATAACCCTTAGTGTACATTGTAACAATAAATCTGCAATCCTAAGTAGTGGTGGTTCTGTTATATATGACCCTATAACAAGTTTAGGTGACAGTAGCAATAGTTATGACTTTTTCAGTATTACAGATAACAGTAGTAAAAGGTCAATTTTCAGTAGTGATGTTTTAAATGAATTTGACTTAAAGAAAGTTTTACTATATCATAGGATAGATAAAAGTAAATATGAAAATACATATAGCTATGAAAATATTTCAGAATTTAAGAAAGATACAACTGTAAATTTAGGTGAGATAAAGATAACTTATATTGTAAGAAATGATAATGTTTTTATTTACACTAAAGTTAATGATAAGTCAATTTTGATTTTGCCATCAAGTGGTGATTGTAAATACCTAGATAAACAGTATCGTAATCCTAACATTACAGTTACAGATAAATCTTACATAAGTAATAGCAATTTGATAAATACAAATCTTCTTATTTTGTGTTGTACAGAAGACGGTTATAAAAATGCAATGAAAAACATAGCAATAAACTCAAATGAACTTTATACAACTTTTAATGGTGACTTTTCTTCAAAGACAGAGGTGTGGTAAATGATACTAAATGAATCAGAATTTAAAAGACAAATGAAGAAAAAAGAATTTAGCAATGTTTATGTAATCTATGGTGAAGAAAAGTTCTTGGTAAAGGTATATACAAAGCAGTTAGTAAAAGCAATTATGGGGGAAGAACCACCTGAATTTAACTTCCATAATTTTGACAATAACAGTGAACTAAATGATATTGCAGTAGCCTGTGATGTTATGCCTTTTATGAGTGAATACAACTGTGTTGTGGTTACTGATTTAAATATTGATTCACTTATTAAGTCTGATATGGAAAAGCTAAAGACTATTATCAAGAATCTTTCACCGTCAACAAAGCTGATTTTTACTTTCCCTACACTATCAACAGGTGGTATGGAAGGCAGAAAAGATACAAGAAAAGCTCAGTTTAAGTCTATTGTTAAGTTAGTTGATAAAAACGGTGTTGTGGTTGAGTATCCTAAGTATGATTCTCATGCAACATCAAAAGAATTAGTCAGAGCAGCATCCAAGAGAGGTTGCCCATTAACCCTAGCTAATGCCGGTAAAATTGTTGATTATGTGGGTACAGACTTAACTGCATTACAAAATGAAATTGATAAACTTTGTGCCTATGCTGACGGTAAAGAAATTACCATTGATATGATAAATGATTTAGTTCATGTAAATCTAGAAACTAAGGTTTATTATATTTCAAACTATATTATCAAAAATGATTTGCAAAGAGCATATAAAGAACTTGATATTCTCTTTTATCAAAAGACAGAGCCTATTGTTATTGTTGCAAATATTGCAAATGCATATATGGATTTGTATAGAGCAAGAGTAGCCGGTGAAAGTGGAATACCAATTACTGTTGTAGCAAATGAATTTAACTATGGCAAAAGAAGTTTTGTGCTGACTAATTCAGCTAGAGACGGTAGGTATATCTCAACACCGGCAATCAGAAAAAGTATTGATGAAATTATTAATACAGACTTAAAGTTAAAAAGTACATCAGCTAACGGTAGAGTGTTGGTGGAAAAATTAATTGCAAAACTTTCTTTAATAGCAAAGGAGATTAGCTATGCTAAGAATTAAAGAGGCAGTTGTTGTAGAGGGTAAGTATGACAAAATAAAGCTAAAAGGTGTTATTGATGCACCTATTATTGAAACAAACGGCTTTAGAGTTTTCAAGGATAAAGAAAAGCAAAATTTAATCAGACAACTGGCAAATAAAAGAGGACTGCTGATAATTACAGACAGCGACTCAGCAGGTTTTGTAATTAGAAATTTCTTAAAAGGAATTGTAAAGGACAGTACAATTAAACAGTGCTATATTCCTCAGCTAAAGGGTAAGGAAAAGAGAAAAGAAAAACCATCAAAAGAGGGATACCTAGGTGTTGAGGGTATTAGTGATGAAGAAATTATAAACGCAATCAAAAGGTCAAGTGCCACTATTGAAGGGGAAAATGTTAAGAAAACAGAAGAAATTACAAAAAATGATTTCTTTGAACTTGGCTTAACAGGTAGAGATAACTCAAAGTCAAATAGGGAAAAGGTGCTAAAGTATCTTAACCTACCTACATACCTAACAACTAATGCAATGATTTCTGCTTTGAATGTACTTGTTACAAAAGATGAGATAAAAGAAATATTAGAGAAAAATTAATATGATAAATAAAATCACCACTTTAACTAATACTAAAAGTGGTGATTTTTTATGAGTATAAAATGGGATATGGTGGTGTTTCTGATAGGTGGAGTTACCTATGCAATGATTGAAATAATGTGGAGAGGTAACACCCATTGGACAATGGTACTACTTGGTGGATTGTGTTTCTTAACCTTATATAAACTTTTTGGATATATGAGTAATTATTCTTTAATAGAAAAATGTGCCTTAGGTGCAATTGTAATAACTGCATTAGAATTTATAGTTGGTTGTATTGTTAACTTAACTTTTCATATGAATGTGTGGAATTACAGCAGAATGCCACTTAATCTGTCAGGTCAGATTTGTATTCTTTATAGCACATTGTGGGGGTTTCTCTGTATTCCAATTAACTTTATTGCAAATAAAATCAGAAAAGTTGCAGAGTCTTGAATTTCTTTATATATGAATAAATGTATTTTATTTTAAAATAATAAAAATCCACAAAAGAGAAATGCTGAGGCATAATGCCTCAGCATTCCATAGGAAGTAGGTATATGAATAAAAACTAAAACTTGTACTTTATTTTGTGACAGTATAATTAGCACCAAAGTTGTCGTCAACATAAGTTGTGCCATTTACTGTGTATTCAATTCTGTACTGTAGTGAATTATCGTTAACAGGAACAGAATAGTACCATACCTCTATTGCGTTTTCTACATATGGGTTAGATGTACATTCAAAAGAAGCATTTACGTTTTTTGTTGTTTTCCAGTTGTCAGTAGAGTAAACTACCTTTACATCTTTTTCATAGCCAAGATTTTTTAGCTGAACTGCACCTGTAAAATTATTGTCTATATCTATAAAAGAATAGTAGTTTTTAACTCCACCACAACCAAAATCATAGAAAGATGGTGCGTGATAACCGGAATATACTTTGTAGTTATTACCGTTGTTGTTGTCCCAATATGTGTTTCCATTTACTTCATACTTAATAGCAAACTGAACAGTTACAGGTAAGTCACCACCCGGTCTTGAAATACCCGGTGTTGCAAATGACCAAGCCTCATAGTTACCGTGAGTAGACTTGTAGTACTGTGCTGAACAGTCATACCAGTCAATACCGTTATATGAGTAATGAACAGTAACATTCTTTTCATAAGCAATGTTCTCAACCTCAATGTAACCTGATGCACCAATACCATCTACTCCGCTAGGTGTTGCATAAATCAGTTTTACCGGTGTTGTTGATGTAGCCCCAGCAGATGGAATAGCAGAGAAAATAGAGAACAACATTACTAAAACAACTGCAAAAGGGATTAGTCTTTTTTTAGTCATAATTGACTCCTTTCCAAACCAATTATAAAATAGTACTATTATTTCACTCAAGAAAATACAATTGGTTAATCAAATGAAAATGTTAAATATTTGCCTAAACGCCTAGGTTGATTGTATTATATACCAATTTATAACATATGTCAACATATAAATTATTAAATTTACAAATTTTCTTTGTTAAATTATATTTTGCATTTGCTATTCTGCCTTATAAATTAGGGTTTGTAGTGCTATTTGATAGTTTCGTCTAATATGGAATTGTAAATTGACGGAACGGCAATTTACATTATATAAATCGACTGAAGGAGTGATTGATATTTTAAACTTGTTTAAAATATCATCATAACTGAAATCATCCTTTATCTCAACGATAAAACATAAGAAAAATTATGAGTTGCACGGTAGGGGCGAACATTGTTCGCCCGTTTAATAGTAAAATGTTTTATGTAACTTAGTTATATGTAGAAACTAGAAATTATAACTTACTACATAGGGCAATATGCCGATAAAGAGATTAATTTGTTCGGTCCAACGATGTTGGACCCTACACCTGTAAGCCACACTTTAGTAATAATATCAGGTATGATATTTTTGAAAATTTCCATTTATGCTCAATAAAAGATAAAAATAAAATTTACCTTAACCCACAATCAAAATAAAAAAGACAAACCCTAATTTATCAATCTCACCTTTACTCACAGAAAAATTGAAAAACCCAAATTTGCATAACAAGCTTATCTTAACCCACAATCAAAATTGAAAAACCCTAATTTACAGAACGAATTTACCCTAACCCACAAACAAAATTAAAATATTAAAATAACAAAAGAAAAACTAGGTGGGGTAACCACCTAGTTTAAAACAAATTATTTAATTATATAAAATTTAAAATTTAAAGTCCCAAATTTCAAGTTTCTGAAGTTTAGAATTCCAAAGATTTAGGAAACCAAAAGTTTAAAGCCAAAAGGAAGAACCTAAAAACAAAAACAGAAAAATCATAAAATTAATACTTAAAATTACTCTTCTTCTTTCTTTACTTTTGATGGGTCAACCTTAACAATTGCACTGATGATTCTTCTTTCTTCAACCTTATATACTTCAAAAGAAAGACCATCAATCTCAAACTTATCTCCCTCTTTAGGGATTCTTCCCATATGTTCAAAGATAAAACCACCAACAGTATGACTTTCTGTATCATTGTTAAAGTCCTCTCTGTCGGTAAGTTCAAGTAGTTGGTCAAATTCAAGGTCACCACTTACAAAGTAACAGTTTTCTCTTAACTTTGTGTATTCTTTCTCTATGTCCTCATCTTCATCATAGATTTCACCAACAATTTCTTCAATCAAGTCTTCCATTGTTACAATGCCCAGTGTACCACCGTATTCATCAGTAACAATTGCCATATTAACTTGATTTTTTCTAAGGTCATTCATTAATGCACTTAGTTTTCTGCTTTTATATGTGAAGAATGCATCATTAATAAGTAACTTAATGTCAGGTGTTTTACCATCAATCAGTTCCTCTAGGTAATCTCTTGTGTATAGAATACCTAAGATGTTGTCAAGATTTTCTTTATATACAGGAACTCTACTGTATCTTTCTGTGAGAATCTTGTTTTTGTTAGTTTCAAAGTCATCATCAATGTCAAGTGCCAACATATCAACTCTAGGAGTAAGTACCTCAAAGGCTGATTTTTCGTCAAATTCTAGGGCTGACTGTACCATTTCACTTTCTTCTTCCTCAAGTACACCTTCATTTTCAGAATGTTCAATAATATATTTTAGTTCATCTTCTGTTACAGTAGGTGAGTCGTTTCTAATGTTAAGCAACTTTAATGCACCGGTTTTGATTGCAATGAAAAGGAATGATAGTGGAGTAAGTACAATCATTAAGCCTTTTAGGATAATTGCAGTGTTAAGTGCAACAGCCTCACTTTTTTCTTTGCCGATACATTTTGGAATAATCTCACCAAATGTAAGTACCAGTATTGTTGTAAGACCGGTTGAAATTGCAGCAGCAAAATTCTGAAAAATATTCATACAAAGTACAGTTGCCAAAGATGAACAACCAAGGTTCACAACATTATTGCCAATTAATATTGTGGTTAGTGCTTTGTCAAAATTTTCTGTGATAAAGAGAGCATTCTTTGCTTTCTTGTTACCTTTGCTTTCCTCATTCTTTAGCCTTGCTGTACTAACACAAGAGAAAGCAGTTTCTATACAGGAAAAGAAACTAGAACATAGGATTAGTAGCCCTATGACAATTCCTAATATTACATTACTATTCAATTATTTCCTCCCAAAAATATTATTATTCTAATTATAGCACATTATATACAATTTTCAATCATTAATTTAAGGATAAAATGGGAAAAATATTCTTGAAATAAACATATATATAATGATATAATTATATGGAGTTTGTACATTATATCTGAACTTTGGCAAAAACTAATGCTGAGGTGTATATAATGAATAATGTAGATAATTTTAATTTGAAATCTAATCAAGAAAATGACGAACAAAATGATGAGGCGTCACTTTCTGCTGAAAATGCAGAGGGTATCAAGAATATCGGTTCAATCTTAACAGGTAGGGAAGATACCTTAATTCATTGTCTGACAATAATCGGACAGATTGAGGGACATTATATTCTTCCAAGTCAGAATAAAACTACTAAGTATGAGCATATTATTCCTTTGTTGGTTTCGGTAGAGGAAGATCCAAATGTTAAGGGACTTTTGATTTTGCTTAATACAGTTGGTGGTGATGTAGAGGCAGGACTTGCAATTGCTGAGGTTATTGCCGGTATGAAGAAACCAACAGTTTCTATTGTACTTGGTGGTGGCCATTCAATTGGTATACCACTTGCAGTATCGGCAAAGAAAAGTTTTATTGCAAAAAGTGCCACAATGACTGCACATCCTGTAAGGACAAACGGTCTTACTGTGGGTGTGCCACAGAGTTTTGAGTATTTTCAGAGAATGCAAGAGAGAATAAATACATTCGTCAGCGACAATTCCAACATTTCAAAGGAAAAGTACCATAGCCTTGTACTGAATACCGGAGAACTTGTTACGGATATTGGCACAATTCTTGATTCAGAGAAAGCCGTAAAATGTGGTTTAATTGATTCGGTAGGCACATTGAGTGAGGCAATTGCTTCACTTTATGATATGATAAACAACCAAAAATAACTGCTTAGGCAGTTACATAAGGAGAGAGAATTATGGATTATATCTATTCAATTGTTATGGGTATTGTTCAAGGTTTAACTGAATTTTTACCTGTATCATCATCCGGACATTTGACACTTGTACAACACATCTTTGGTGTTGACGGAGAAAGCAACTTCTTCTTTAACATTATGCTTCATGTTGGTACATTGTTTGCAGTTTGTGTTTTCTATTACAAACTACTTTGGAGTTTGATAAAGTCATTCTTCGGTTTAATCAAAAAGATTTTCACAGGCAAGTTTAGTTGGAAAAACAGAACTGATGATGAAAATATGATTTTTATGCTTATTATCGGTTTGCTACCACTATTCCTACTATTCGTTCCTGTACCGGGTACAAATATGGTATTTAAAGATGTATCGGAAATGTTCTCCGGTAACAAATACCTAATTTATGTTGCAAGTTTCTTAGTTATCACTTCAATTTTACTTTGGATTGGTATTGCTTGTAATAAGCGTACTTGTTCTCATGCAATTCATTCAAGAAAAGATTTAGAAAATGAAGACGGTAGAAAGAACTACAATGTTCTTGATGCAATTTGTGTTGGCGTAATGCAAGTATTTGCTACACTACCCGGTATCTCTCGTTCAGGTTCAACTCTTGCAGTTGGCGAAATGCGTGGTATCAACAAGCAAAAGGCTATTGACTATACATTTATCCTAGGTATTCCAACAATTTTAGCATCAGCAGTTTTTGAACTAAAAGATGCTTTAGGTTCAAATGTATCACCTACTGCTGAAATTGGAATTGCTCCACTAATTATCGGTATGGTAGTTTCTGCCGTTGTAGGTTACTTAGCAATTATCATTTTTAAATGGTTCTTAAAGACAGATAAGATGTACATATTCGCAATTTATACTGCAGTAATCGGTATTGTTGGTATTATTATTGCACTAATTGAGATGAATTGTGGTTTCAATATTTTCTCACACACTCCACTATAGTAAAAGAAGGTTAATTAATGGCGACAAAAAATACAGATAAGAAGTCAGCTAAACAAACTAAGGGAAAAGGCCCTGCTAAAAAGACTTCTAATTCCGGTAAAGGAAAAGTAAATAATAAAAGCAAAAACCAGAATTCTTCCTCTGTGAAAGAAAAGAAACCTGCAAATTACAGAGTAAGAGCAATTATTTTACTTGCCCTAGCTGTTCTGTCTTTTTGTTTGTTATTTATCAAAGGTAACTTTGTTTGGAGTTTTATCAGCAACTCTATTTACGGTATCTTTGGTGGTTCTGCAGTTTTAATTTCTGTTTCATTATTATATATAGCAATTATGACTGCTAAGGAAAAGGAAGTACATAGATTAAAGACTAAGGTAGGCTTCTGTGCTTTAACAGTGTTCCTAGTTTGTACATTGTGGTACATTTTCAGTGGCTATCAAAAGGGCAATTACTTTGTAGAGCTTGGTCATGAATTTATGGCAGGTTTTAACGGAGATTCTTTTGTCAGTCGTGGTGGTGGACTTTTTGGTGCATTACTTGGCTATCCTATGAGTTACGGACTAGGTAACACTATTTCAGTTATTTTACTTGTACTTTTGATTTTAGTATTGCTACTTATTATTACAGGTGTTTCACTTCTTGATATTGCAAAGGCTGCCAAAAAGCCTATGGAAAAAGCAATGCATCAAGCTGAAATTCGTAAGCAAGAAAGAATTGAAAAGGAAAAGCAAAAAGAACTTGAAAAGCCTTATGAAGAAGAAAGTCTTGTACCTGCTTATAATGGTCCGATAGATATACCACTAGACGGTCCAATTAGAAAGAAAAAGAAAGATAATTCTTCTAACGAAAATAAAAATACAGATAATAGAGATACAAATGCTAATGCAGATACTTCTCTTGTTAAACAGAGAGATGAAACTGATAATTTAATTGATATTATCAAAAAGGCAAATCAACAGATTGAAAATGATAACCCATCAACTTTAGATGCTATTAAAGAGAATGTTCGTAAAGAAAAAACTCAAGCACTTAAAGATGCAGCAAAACTTGCTAATCAATCAGTTGATACTGCTGAAATTGAAGATGAAACAAAAGCCCTTGATGAACAGATTAAGGCAAACGGTAACGAAAAGCATAGTAACTATGAGTTCCCACCAATTCAGCTACTAAAACTTGCCGAAAACAAAAATGCATCTAATATTAGAAATGAAATGCAAGAAAAAGCCGAAAAACTTGTTTCAACTTTAGATTCATTTGGTGTTAAGGTTAAAATTACTAATATTTGCAGAGGTCCATCAGTTACTCGATATGAACTTCAACCGGCTCCAGGTGTTAAGATTAGTAAAATCACTAACCTTGCAGATGATATTGCCCTTAACCTTGCAGCTAACGGTGTAAGAATTGAAGCACCTATTCCGGGTAAAGCTGCTGTAGGTATTGAAGTACCTAACAAGGTAGTATCAATGGTTTCTATGCGTGAACTGATTGACAGTGAAGAATTTAGAAATGCTAAGAGTAAATTAACTTGTGTACTTGGTAGAGATATTAGTGGTGAGATTGTTACAACTGACCTTGCAAAAATGCCTCATCTACTTATTGCCGGTACAACAGGTTCAGGTAAATCTGTTTGTGTTAACTCGCTACTAATGAGTATCCTTTACAGAGCAACTCCTGATGAAGTTAAGTTTCTACTTATTGACCCTAAGATGGTTGAATTTTCTAAATATAAAGGTATTCCTCATTTGCTTATTCCTGTAGTTTCCGATGCTAAGAAAGCAGCGGCAGCACTTAACTGGGCAGTAAGCGAAATGTTACAGAGATACCAACTGTTTTCTGAATATGATTGTAAGGATATTAATTCTTACAATGACCTAATCGAAAGTAATTTGCAGTTTATTGCAGAACAAGATGTACCTGAAGGTGAAGAACCTGAGGTTATGGAAATTAACGGACTACCTGTTAGAACAGAAAAAATGTTCCGTTGTGTTATTGCTATTGATGAACTTGCTGACCTTATGATGGCAGCACCTTCAGAAGTAGAAGAAAGCATTTGCCGTCTTGCACAGATGGCTAGAGCAGCCGGTATGCACCTTGTTATTGCAACACAAAGACCATCTGTAAATGTTATTACAGGTGTTATCAAGGCTAACATTCCATCAAGAATTTCACTAAAAGTTTCTTCAAATATTGACTCAAGAACAATTCTTGACTTTGGTGGTGCTGAAAAGCTAATCGGTAAAGGTGATATGCTATATTCACCTGTTGGTGCACCAAAGCCAATTCGTGTTCAAGGTTGTTTTGCCAGTGACCAAGAAATTGAAGGTGTTACAAGATATATTAAGAATCACCACCGTTCTCAGTACAACGAAGAAGTTGAAGCAAGAATCAAGAAGATTACAGTTGAGGGAATGGAAGCTGACAATAAGGATGGCAACAGTGACTTGGATCTTGATGAAAAGATAGAAGAAGCTATTAAGATTGTTATTGATGCAGGACAAGCATCAACAAGCCTTGTACAAAGAAGACTAAAGGTTGGTTATGCAAGAGCAGGACGAATGATTGACGAAATGGAAAGTTTGGGCATTGTAGGACCACACCAAGGCAGTAAGCCAAGAGAGGTTCTAATGACTTATCAAGATTGGCTTGAAAGAAAAAATAATTTAGGAAAAGAAAGTGAAGAAGAAACTTCACAGGAGTAAGAGTTATGGCATTTCTTCCGATTACAGTAGAAGAAGTTGAAGAAAGAGGATGGGACGAAATTGACTTTGTATTTGTAACAGGTGACAGTTATGTTGACCATCCGTCTTTCGGTGTGTCTATTATTTCAAGAGTTTTAGAGGCTAAAGGTTATAGGGTTGCAATTCTTTCGCAACCTAATTGGAAAGATGAAAGAAACTTCAATCCATTCGGTAAGCCAAAGCTAGGTTTCTTTGTTACTTCCGGTAACATTGACTCAATGGTAGCACACTATACAGTAAATAAGAAAAAGCGTTCTGATGATGCCTATACTGCAGGTGGTAAATCAGGTAAAAGACCTGATAGAGCAGTAATTGTATATAGCAGAATTCTTAGAAAGCTATATCCTGATTCACCTATTATTCTTGGTGGACTGGAGGCATCACTTAGAAGATTTGCCCATTATGACTATTGGGATGATTCTGTAAGACAGTCAATTCTATTTGATAGCCAAGCAGATATTTTGACCTATGGTATGGGTGAAAATCAAACAATAGAAATTGCAAAAAGACTTGCACAAGGTAAGTCAGTTAAGCAGTTAAGAGACATTAAGGGTATTTGTTACTATGTACCTACAAGTGAATATAAGCCCGGTCCTGTAGTTGATTTGCCAAGCTATGAAAGAGTTTGTGAAAGCAAAAAGGAATATGCTATTGCAGCCAGAAAAGAACTTGAAGAGACTGATGCAGTAAGAGGCAGAACAGTTATTCAGCGTCATGGTAAGTATATTCTTGTACAAAACCCACCAATGCCACCACTTACAACAGAAGAACTTGATTGGGTGTATTCTTTACCATACGAAAAGTATTATCATCCTAGTTATGAAGCACTTGGTGGTGTACCTGGAATTAAGGAAGTTGAATTTTCAATTACCCACAACAGAGGTTGTTTTGGTGCTTGTAATTTCTGTTCAATTGCATTCCATCAAGGCAGAGCAATTACTGTCAGAAGTAAAGAAAGTGTACTCGATGAGGCAAGAAGATTAGTTGATAATCCAAGATTTAAAGGATACATTCACGATGTAGGTGGACCAACTGCTAACTTTAGATTGCCTTCTTGTACTTTCCAAAAAGAACATGGTATGTGTAAGAACAAAAAGTGTCTTGCACCAAAGCCTTGCAGAAATCTTCAAGTTAATCACGAAGAATATATTGATATTCTACGAGAAATGAGAGCAATCAAGGGTATCAAAAAGGTGTTTATCCGTTCAGGTATTCGTTTTGATTACCTTATGGAGGATGAAAGCAAAGAGTTTTTCCATGAACTTGTTAAGTACCATGTTAGTGGTCAATTAAAGGTTGCACCTGAACATTGTTCAGCAGCAGTCCTTGATAAAATGGGTAAGCCTCATATTGAAACTTACAAGAGATTTCAGGATGAATTCTATAAATTTACAAAACAAGTTGGTAAGGAACAGTACCTTGTACCATACCTAATGAGTTCACATCCCGGTTCAACTCTAAAGGATGCAGTAGAACTTGCATTGTTTCTAAAGAAAGAACACATAAGACCTGAACAGGTACAGGACTTTTACCCAACACCGGGTACAATTAGTACTGCAATGTTCTATACAGAACTCGATCCATATACACTAGAACCTGTATATGTGCCAAAGACTATGAAAGAAAAGCATATGCAGAGAGCATTGCTACAATACTTTAACCCTAAGAATAAGGAAATTGTTGTAGAGGCACTTAGAAAAGCCGGTAGAACCGATTTAATCGGTAATGGCAAGAACTGTCTTGTATCTATGCCACAAAATATGAGAACCCAAAAGAATTCTCAGGGTAAACAAAATAACCGTAACAAAAATAAAAACAAAAACAGAAATGTAAACAGAAACAGACACCACAACAATCACAACAGAAGTGGCAGAAGATAATTCTTTACAAAATCAAATGTTTTTGTTATACTCTATATAATATATAATTAAATGAATGAGAGGAAACTAGAAATGGGCGTTTATGAAGAACTAGTTGCAAGAGGATTAATTGCACAGGTTACAGATGAAAAAGAAATTAGAGAACTTGTAAACAGTGGTAAAGCTGTATTCTATATTGGTTTTGACCCAACTGCCGATAGCCTACATGTAGGTCACTTTATGGCACTATGCCTAATGAAAAGACTACAGATGGCAGGTAACAAGCCTATTGCCCTAATCGGTGGTGGTACTGCAATGGTTGGTGATCCATCAGGCAGAACTGATATGCGTCAGATGATGACACCTGAAACTATTCAGCATAATGTTGATTGTTTCAAGAAGCAGATGAGCAGATTTATTGACTTTTCCGATGACAAGGCTCTAATGGTAAACAATGCAGATTGGCTAATGGACCTTAACTATGTTGATGTACTTAGAGATGTAGGTGCACACTTTAGTGTTAACAGAATGCTAACTGCTGAATGTTACAAGCAGAGAATGGAAAAAGGTCTATCTTTCCTTGAATTTAACTATATGATTATGCAGTCTTATGACTTCTACGCACTATACAAGAAGTATGGTTGTAATATGCAGTTCGGTGGTGACGACCAGTGGTCTAATATGCTAGGTGGTACTGAACTTATCAGAAGAAAACTTGGCAAGGACGCATATGCAATGACTATTAACCTACTTCTAAACTCAGAAGGTAAGAAGATGGGTAAGACACAGTCAGGTGCAGTTTGGCTTTCAGCTGAAAAGACTTCACCATACGATTTCTACCAGTATTGGAGAAATGTTGATGATAGTGATGTTATTAAGTGTCTAAAGATGTTAACATTCCTTTCATTAGAAGAAATTGCTGAATTTGAAAAGTTAGAAGGTGCTGAAATCAACAAGGCTAAGGAAGTTCTTGCATTTGAACTAACAAAACTTGTTCACGGTGAAGAAGAGGCTACTAAGGCTCAGAATACTGCAAGAACAGTATTTGCCGGTGGTGGTAAAGATGCTAATATGCCATCAACAGACCTAACTAAGGAAGAACTAGGTGAGGGTATCCAAATTCTTGACCTACTTGTTAAGTGTGGTCTTATCTCAAGTAAAGGTGAAGGCAGAAGACTTATCACTCAGAACGGTATCTCTGTAAATGATGCTAAAGTAACTGACATTTTCCTAGAAATTAAGGAAGATGACTTTACAAATAATGAACTTGTTATCAAAAAGGGTAAGAAAGTCCACCATAAGGTTAACCTAGTTTAATTAATTAATGTATAATTTTTGTGACATATTGCTTTTTGTAATATCATATATTGTCACATTTGTAGGGTGAACATTTTACCTAAAAATAAAATAAAAATCAAAGTAACCACTTACATTAGTAGGTGGTTATTTCATTTTATAATATAATATTGTTTGTATCAGTACATAGATTATTTTAACAAATTAGGGTTTTTCAATTTTGTCTGTGGGTAAAGGTTAGTTTGTTTTAAATTTAATTGTCTACAAAGAAAAATTTATAGTGAGATTATGCATTTTAAATCATATATAACTATGACTCACAGGTGTAGGGGACATCATTGATGTCCCGTTTGAAAATTAACCTTTCTATTTGTATTTTGTCCTTTGTAGATATTATAAATTTATTGTCTGCAAACAGGACAAAAATCCCATAAGTATCACACTTTTTAACGGGCGAACATTGTTCGCCCCTACACCTGTGAGCCAAAAGTTTGTTGTAATTTTGTCCTATGTAGTTACCTTAAATTTGTACATATTCGCCAGTCTCCCTTGTGTAAAGGGAGATGTCAGCGATAGCTGACAGAGGGATTGTCTAGTAGGCAGTAATAGATAGATAAAATTTAGATAGGAAAACAAAACCTATTATATATCTATCGAATAAAATTGATATAGCAAAAAGTATATACCATAACAATCCCTCAGTCGCTCTTTAAGAGTAAATTGTCATTCTTCCAATTTACAAGCGACAGCTCCCTTTACACAAGGGAGCCTTATTTGCTGAAATTTAACACTTTACATTTAGCCCCACAAACCCAAATTTGTACTACATATTAATATTTAAGAACAAAATCAAAACTATTAATTTTACTAACACACTAAATTATAATTCAACACAACAGTAACTAAATTTACAAATGAAAATCATATAGCAAAATGCACATCACTATAGGGATAGATTTTGACAAAAGGTCTATTTATATAGTGATTTTTTACATTATTCTACAATTAAATTTATTAAAAGTTACAAAGATAATTCTTATAAAGAAAAATATTAACAAAATTGTTACCAATCCATAATTCTTGTATAGAATAATCTTGTGTATATTATATAAATATCAACTAAATGTTGAGAAATTGCCTTGATTTCCTTGCAATGTAGTAATCAATTTGTTATAATTTTGTTACAGTAATGTAATTATTGTAATTTGCTTATAACAGCGTGTGGTAGACGCTTTTATTTTTTGGAGGTTGATCTATGACAAAAATTAAGAGAATATTGACGCTGATTATATGTGTTGCAATTTTAGCAAGTGCAACAGTAATCGGTACATCAACTGCTTCTGCATCCGGGTCAGGTGCCGGGCTAGTAAGTTGGGCTTATCGAGCTTATAACGAACATTGGAAGTATGTTTGGGGTGGTGCTTCAGTTGGCTCTGTTGACTGTAGCGGACTTATCTATTCATATGCCGGTGGTGAGAGAGTAACAGAATCTATGATTGCTGCTTCTCCTGAATCAGGCTCTATCAGTTCAATACCAAGAATTCATGGTCTTGGTCTTTATCAGTATGGTCATGTTGGTGTATATGTTGGTGGTGGCATGGGTATTGATGCTCGTGACGAAATCTCTAATGTATGTCTTGACTCTATTAGTAACAAATCTTGGACTCAGTGGTTTAAGATTTCAGGTGTAAGCTACCCTACATCTGGTTGGCAGGAAGTTGCCGGACAGTACTATTATTACGAAGATGGTCAGTATATCGTAAATACATCAAGAACTATTGATGGTGTTACATATTCATTTGGCTCAGATGGTGCATCTAATAAGACACCTAGTAATATGAGTTCTACTGCAGACTCTTCCTCAAGTAATAAGAAACATAAGAAAAAGAAAACAGCATGGCAGTTAGGTGACTCCGGTAGTCAGGTAACTAAAATCCAGAAGAGACTAAAAGAACTTGGTTTCTATAACGGTGACATTACAGGTTACTTTGGCACAGACACTCAGAAAGCCTACAAGGCATTCCAGACTGCTGCCGGTGTAGTTGTTGACGGTATCTGTGGTAAAACAGATAGAGATATTCTTTATTCCAATAATGCTCCGGTATATGTAGCTCCTACAACTGTAGCAAAGAAGAAAACTACTACAAAGAAACAGTCAACTAAAAAGACTACAACAAAAACAAAGAAACAAGAAAAAGTTATCTCTGTTGGTGATTATAGCAAAGATGTAACATCAATTCAGAACCAGCTTATCAAGTTAAATTACCTAGAAAAGGGTAATGCAACAGGTTACTTTGGTGAAGATACAGAACAGGCTATTAAGGATTTCCAGGATTATAACGAAATCACTGTAACAGGTTCTGTAGATAGTGCAACAAAGAAAGCTTTATTCAGCAAAAACGCTGTTGCTAATCCTGAAGCTAATACTGAAGAAAAGACAGAAGATAATAATGAAGAAAAGCAACTTGCAACCTTTACATTTAAGGATGCTACTGAAGAACCAACTACAATAGCTGAACCAATTTCAACAACAGATGAAACTACTAATAAGTCTGTTGTATTAGAATCAAATCAGCTGGCAAGTAAAGCCCTTGCAGGTGTAACATCAAGCGAAAGCTTTGAACAGGTTACTCCTATTACAAATGAAAGTAGTTCTCAGCTAATTAAATGGCTATGTGTTGTTATTGCCGTAATGGGCAGTGTGTTTGTTCTGGTTACAATTAACGAGAAGAAGAAAGCTCGTCGTAGACGCAGAATGAGACATGCAAGACGCATGAGATAAAGAAATCAGTAAAATATTTCTTGACTTTTGAATATTTTATTTGATATAATTTAATTACCGAGTAGCGAAAAGCGTAAATCCAGGAAATGGATTTACGCTTTATTTTTTTGCAAAAAATGGAGGAAAGAATATGGAAAAACAAAAAGATAATAAACTTGGTATAATGGAAGTCAATAAACTTATGTTGTCTATGGGTATTCCTATGGTAATTTCTATGGTACTTCAAGCAGTATATAATATTGTGGATAGTGCATTTATATCAAATATGGCACATAATGGGGAAGAAGCACTAAATGCCCTTACATTAGCTTTTCCGGTGCAAATGTTTATGGTAGCAATAAGTATAGGTACAGGTGTTGGTGCAAATGCTTTACTGTCACGTTCATTAGGTCAAGGAGATAAAGAAAAAGTAAATATGACTTCCGGAAATGCAATGTTTTTAGGTGCAGTTATTTATACTGTATTTTTGCTATTTGGGATTTTCGGTGTTAATGCATATATTTCTACCCAAATATCTAACAATCTAATTAAAGAAATGGCAAGTGATTATTTATCTATTTGTACTAATATTTCATTTGGTATAGTGTTCTTTGCAATGTTTGAAAAACTACTTCAAAGTACAGGTAGGTCAATTTTTGCTACAATTGCTCAGATTACCGGTGCTGTAACAAATGTTATCCTAGACCCAATTATGATTTACGGTTTGTTAGGTTGTCCGGAAATGGGTGTAAAGGGTGCAGCATATGCTACAGTAATGGGTCAAATTATTTCTATGGTACTTGGACTTGTATTTCATCTAAAGTTTAATGTTGAAATTAAGAATAACTTAAAATATTGTAAACTAAACAAAATGATAATTAAGCAAATATACACAATAGGCTTACCGGCAATTATTGCTCAAGCATTAATGTCATTTATGACTTATGGATTAAATATTATTCTTGTAAAATTAGGTGAGTCTTATGTGACTGCCTATGGTTTATACTACAAAATTCAGCAGTTTATCTTATTTGCAGCTTTCGGTTTAAGGGATGCAATTACTCCTATTGTTTCATATAACTATGGTATGGGTTCAAAAGAAAGGGTTAGAAAAGGTGTAAAGTGTGGACTGCTATACACAACAGTAGTTATGCTGGTAGGTTTTATTGCATTGGAAATTTTTGCAAGTCCACTTTCATCAATTTTCGGATTATCAGGAGAAACTCAGAGAATTTGCATTAGTGCAATGAGAGTGATTTCTGTTAGTTTTGTATTTGCCGGTATAAATATTGCATTACAGGGTGTTTTCCAAGGTATTAACAGTGGTATTCCGTCCCTTATTATTTCTTTGTTAAGACAATTTGTACTTGTATTACCTGTTGCATATTCATTTACATTAGTTGTAAAATGGAATTATTCTTTAGATTTCTTAATATGGACTACTTTTATTATTGCAGAAGTTGTAACTTCGATTGTTGCAGTAATTTTATTTAAGAAAGAAAATATATTTAGTAAGTAGAAAGTAACGAAGCGTAAATTCTTTTTAGAGTTTACGCTTTATTTTTTGATTATTTATAATTTTTAATAGCCTAAAAAGCAGTTTTATAAGTTTTTTGAAAATTTTTAAATATTATAAAATCCTCAGTAGCCTAGTGTTTATGAGAATACTAAAGAATAGGGAAGTAGAAAATAAATAAAAATTCAAAAAAACTGAAAAAAGTTGAAATTTTTTCTTGACAATATGAGTACCCTCTGCTATAATAAATATCGTTGAAACACGGAGGGGTGTCCGAGTGGTTTAAGGAGCTAGTCTTGAAAACTAGTGATACCGAAAGGTACCAAGGGTTCGAATCCCTTCCCCTCCGCCATTTTTATTTTAATGGCGGTTTTTCTTTTGGAGGATTACTCAAGTGGTGAAGAGGCTCCCCTGCTAAGGGAGTAGGTCGGGTAACTGGCGCGAGGGTTCGAATCCCTTGTCCTCCGCCAAAGCACTTTCTTTATGAAAGTGCTTTTTTACTATAATACATCAATACATTATTTCTAGATTATGATTGTTGGAAAATTTGGAAATATATAAAATAAAATTAAAAAATTAAAATGTTTCCGTAGCTCAGCTGGATAGAGCGACTGCCTCCTAAGTGGGTGTTTTAACGCTCGCCTTTGCAAAAAGGCAAATGGTCACAGGTTTGAATTATATTGTATATGCGCTTGTACCTCAGCAGGATAGAGGGTCCGCCTCCTAAGCGGAACGTCCCCGGTTCGAATCCGGGCAAGCGCGCCAAAAAGTGCCGAAAACACTGTGTTTTCGGCACTTTTACTTTTTATTTCTCAATCATTTTTCTTGAGTGAGTTTTATTGTTTTTGGGGAACAAATCAAAATCGAACTTTTACCGTTCCCCGACCTAAATCTTGCTAATTACGATTAGCAGAAAATCGCCGTTTTGCTAATTGTCTGCTAATCAAATTTTTAGCAAAATTCTGCTAATTTGAGCAGGCGTATGTTACATCCATAGACTTTTTGAATTTTTGAAGAAAATATATTATAATTTTTGTAACGTTTTGTGAGTTTCCAAATCTAATAGTTGAAAGGACGGTGAAAATGTGACTGATTTTGAAAAGCTTTTCAATGAAAAACGAGAATTCATTTTCAAATATCTTATGAAAATGACACGGGATATTACGCTATCCGAAGAGTTGACACAAGAAACCTTTTTTCGTGCATATATGAACTATGCTTCTCTTAAAAACAAGGAAAAGGCTTCCGTGTGGCTGTGCCAAATCGCAAAGAATACATATTTTGCGTGGTATAACGAACAAAAGAAAAAAGATTCTCTCGATGATCTCGAAGTGGCAAGCTGCGATGTAAGCATAGAAGATGCCTTTGTTCAAAAAGAACTTTCCCAAAAAGTACTTATATGCTTGCACGAATTAGAAGATCCGTATAAAGAAGTTTTTATGCTTTCGGTGTTTGGCGGTTTCTCGCTAAAAGACATTAGCTCGATTTTCGGAAAAAGTGAAAGTTGGGCACGAGTTACATTTTACCGTGCCAAACAAAAACTATCAGAAAGAATGAGGTAACGATATGAATTGTAATATTGTTAAAGATTTGATCCCACTGTACATTGACGGATGTTGCAGCGAGGAAAGCGAAAAGATTGTTAAAGAACATATTAGAGATTGCGACGATTGCAAGAAACTTCTTGAAGATATGAAATCGCCCTCCGATATTGTTATTGTTTCGGAATCACCAAAAACATTTAGTAAGCTCAATGATTGGAAGGCTTCTGTTTTACAGTCGGTTTTGTTGTTTCTTTCATTTGCTTTGATTACCGTTGGAGTTGCCCTAGAGGCAAGAACACCATCGGGTATTGGAAATGGTTTTTGGGCGTTGAATCTCGTTATTCCGGCAACCGGATTTATGCTTTCTTTGGCAAACTGGTATTTTATAAGAGTTTATAAAAGCAGAAAATGTTTTTCCAATTATTCTTTAATTGCAACACTTGGCATTACATTAAGTGCTTATATATGGTCGGGTTTCCATTACGAAATTAATCTTTTTGACCTATTTGCAGGAAATGATTTTGCTAATGTTTTAGAAATTCTGCACGCATTATTACTTCTAAATGGAATCGGCATATTGTTGACAGTTGTATTTTGCACTTTATCCAAGACACTCTCAAACCAATACGCAAAGATGTTGGGGAAAGAGTAAGGTGATATGTATGAAAAAAGCAATATCAATTTTGATGTGCGTACTATTATCACTGACAATACTGTATCCTGCAGGCGTAGTAATAACAGCGTGTTTCGGATATAGCTTTGAACTTATCAGTGTTTCGGCTTTTGCAATCGCTATTGCTGTATTATCAGTTTGTATTGTTATACTCGACCTTGTTTTCAAAAACCAACTTGAAAGCAAAATGGTACAGATTCTACCGGCTATTATAACGCCATTATCTTTAATCAACGCTGTGTTTTATATTTTTGAGTGTCCGCAAATTTGGGTAATAGCAAGCGTATTGCTTTCTGCAGGGTGTTGCTGTTACTTAACGGTTAAATACGGAAAACCCTTGACACTCAAAGTTGTCACATTGGTTTTGTCTGCACTAATGATTTTGCCTATTTGTTTCTTCAGTTTTATTGCCTTAATTTTCGGTAACATTGGTCAAAACACAGTTGTACAAACTGTTGAATCTCCCAGTGGAAAATACTACGCTCAAGTTATTGACAGCGACCAAGGTGCTCTTGGCGGAGATACCCTTGTTGATGTTTATAAGAAAAGCGGAATCAACTTAATTCTTTTTAAAATTGAAAATAAACCTCAACGAGTTTACTTCGGTGAGTGGGGAGAATTTGAAAATATGCAGATCCATTGGAAAGACGATAATTACTTGGTAATCAACTCAGTTGAATATGAAATAGAATAACACGAAAGAATACTGCGAGTAATATGGGAGCATTTTGTAGCAGTATTACCTTTACCCTAATTCAGTCGTTCTTGCTAATTGCTTGCTAATCAAATGAGTTAAAACAGCACAATATCATCGGTAACGGCGTAACACGAAATAACACCTTAACCTTAAAATCCCCTGACATAAGGGGATTTTGAGGTATTATAAGGGATGCCGTTATCATTTCCATCGGTATCTCCTAAGCAGTAGGTCGGGTGTTCGAATCACCTCGGGAACGCCATAATAAAACGCTAGTAGAATTTTTAATACTCTACTAGCGTTTTTGTAATCTATAGAATTACTAAATTATTATTCCTATGTTATTCAAAATTTCAATAAATTCATTCCGATTATTTGGAAACATATTTCTGCCTTTACAATATATAATCGCAGAATTAGTTTTAATTCTTAATAATCAATGGGTAGATGGGAAAAAGTCAATATTAGACTGAAAGTTTTTGTTGTGCTATCCTAAAAACTCAGATTTGGAAATATCATTGCAAAATTTATCTACTTTATCGGTAATGTTTATGCATTGCTTTTTACCATAGTTATAGGTTAACATAGATGTTTCCTTTTTATTTTTTTGAAGAATTATATATTTATTTGACTTATTAGAATAGCCATCATAAAATTCATATTTAAATTCAAAAATATTTGCCATCTTGTCATCATTGTAAATAAATTGTTTATTTGTACTATAGATTAAAGTCACCAAAAAGAAAACTATTTTCTTCTTTTAATTTTTAGTTTTTCTTTTAGGTCTTCTAGGACTTCGTTATAATTAATTGATTTAAATTTAGGGAAGGCTTTCAACATTCTTTTTTCTTGGAAGTTAAATTTCTTAGCTAAATTTTCTTGAATATCGGAAAATACACTTGGAACTTGAATGTTGGTTTTGCTTTTGATATTTTCTGTTTTAGCCTTAATATTTTCAGAAAGCTTTTCTGTTTGAAGTTTTAATTCATCAGCAAATTTCTTGATTTTCTTATCAAAGTGACAGAAACCTGCAATAGTTACAACATTATCTGTAATGAAAATAACTGCAAGTGCAATAACAATTGTGTGGAATAAAGTGTCACTCATCATACCAATCATTTTCAGTACAAGTGGATGAACTAACTTTATCAGTATTAGTGACAATGTACCGAATACTACTGCACCGATTAAGCATACTCTGCCGTTAATGTTGAACTTTCTGTTTGAATAATCCCACCATCTTGCATGGAACAGCTTTTCCATAAGGTATGATGTTATATATTCAAGGGTGCAAGTTAGAATTGCACTTAATACAAATAATAGTATAGGGTTCTTTATCCATCCTAAAATTAAAATATCAAGTATTGCACCAAACCCATAAATAGGGCAGTAAGGACCGTTAAGGAAACCTCTGTTGACAAATCTTCTTTCTGTTATTGAGCATAATGTACTTTCATATATCCACCCAATAACACTGTAAATTATTAACCATAGGAATATATTTTCTATGGTATATACACTAATGTGAAAATCCATATCTCATCACCATTCTTTTTATATACATTATATTGTTCTTTAATAATAATTCAATAACCATTTGTTAATACAGATGTATCTTATTCGACAAATTTCTACAAAAAGTTGATTAATATTAGGCACAATAGAAAATTACCTTGTGTATATTGAATAATATAGATAAATACTGAGAAAAAGTGATATATTGTAACCTATTTGTAATGAAACTTTAACTTGTTTCTACTATATATTGTGGTATAATTTTATTATAGAATTATAAACACATAGTTTAGTTATATTTTGGAGTGGTAATATGAAGTGTCCTTACTGTGGTTACGAAGAAAGTAAAGTTATTGATTCTCGACCTGCTGATGATGGTGAGAGAATTCGTCGTCGTAGAGAATGTTTAAATTGTAAGAAGAGATTTACAACACATGAAGTAATCGAAAGTGTACCGATTATTGTTGTAAAGCGTGACAAGTCAAGAGAAGTTTTTGACAGAAATAAGCTAACTGCAGGTATTCTTAGAGCTTGTGAAAAGCGACCTGTTTCTCTTGAACAAGTTGACCAAATTGTTGATTCTATCGAAAGTACACTTCAAAGTTCACTTGATAGGGAAGTAACTTCTCAGTCTATTGGTGAATTAACAATGGAAAAGTTAAAATCTGTTGATGAAGTTGCTTATGTTCGTTTTGCTTCGGTTTATCGTTCTTTTAAGGATATAAACACATTTATGGAAGAGCTTACTAAGCTACTAAAAGAAAAATAATATTTTAGGATTTTTAGGTATATAGAAAGAGGTTATCTGTTTTTTAGATAACCTCTTTTTCTCTGTAATATTAAGTTTAATTATAAGTATTGCTGATAAAAATTAACTGCTAAAGTGTCACATCTTTCATTTTCTGGATGACCGGCATGACCTTTTACCCAATTGTATGTTACCTTGTGCTTTTCACAAAGTGCATATAGTTCTTTCCATAGGTCAGGGTTTTTAACTGATTCTTTCTTGTTTCTCATCCAGTTATTTGCATGCCACTTCTTTATCCAACCAAGGTTAAAGGCATTGCAAACATATTGTGAGTCGGAATAAAGCATAACCTCACAAGGTTCTTTTAGTAACTTTAGTGACTCAATAACTGCAAGTAGTTCCATTCTGTTGTTTGTGGTTTCTTTTTCACCACCACTTATTTCTTTTTCGTGACCGTTGTACCTTAGTATTGCTCCATATCCACCGGGACCGGGATTACCGGAACAAGCACCGTCTGTAAAAATTTCTACTTTCTTCATAGCTACCTCTTTTCTATATTTTGTATGGTATCATATTAAATAAAAAATATCAACAACTTATATTTATAGAAATTAAGCCAATACTACTTTTATCCATTACTTGGTAAAATAGTTTTGTCAGGGTGTAGTGGTCTTGACTTTAAATATAAATAATAGTATTATATAATATAACTATATTGTGGAGTAGTATCATTAGTTACTTAATACTAACTCATCGGTATTTTTTAATTTAGGTTGATAGTGAATTGATACATCTGTACGGAATTATTAGAGTGTCATCACATTAATACATATATTTTTTAATATAAAGATTATAATGAAAAACGGAGGACAGTAAGTGAATTCAGAAAATAATGCCAAGAGAAATAATGGTAATAACAGAAGAAACAATTACCATAACAAAAATCAGTATAAGAATCGTAACAACAATGGCAAGAACAGTAGCAGAAACAACAGGGGTAACGGTAAGAAGTACTTTAACAGTAATAGTAAAAGAAATAGTAACCGAATTAATGTTAACGGCAAAAAGTATAACAAGCCTATTCAAAAGACAAAGCCATCAATTAAGATTTCTTTCCTAGGTGGTCTTAACGAAATCGGTAAGAATATTACACTGTTTGAATGTGAAGATGAAATTATTGTACTTGATTGTGGTATGGCTTTCCCTGATGGTGAAATGTTAGGTGTTGACCTTGTAATACCTGACTTTACTTATCTAATTCAGAACAAAGATAGGGTAAAGGCTATTTTACTGACTCATGGTCATGAGGACCATATCGGTGGTTTACCATATCTACTGACAGAAATGTCAGCACCAATCTACGGTACACCTTTAACTTTAGGTCTTGTAGAGAATAAACTTAAGGAACATTCTCTATTACAAAGCACAGAACTTATTACAGTTCAAGCCGGTGATAAAGTTAAACTAGGTAAGATGACTGCTGAGTTTATCCATGTTAACCACTCAATCCCTGACGCAGTAGCAATTGCTCTTCATACACCTGCAGGTACTATTGTTCATACAGGTGACTTTAAGATTGACTGTACACCAATTTCAGGTGGTATGATTGACCTTAACAGATTTGCAAGACTTGGTGGTGAGGGTGTCTTGGCTTTAATGTCAGACTCAACAAATGCATCAAGAGAGGGTTATACACCAACAGAACATACTGTTTATGATAGCTTTAAAAACCTTTTCCAAAAGGCAGAAAAAGAGAGAATCATTATTGCAACATTTGCAAGTAATGTTAACAGAGTACAGCAGATTATTAATTGTGCTAAGAAATTTGGCAGGAAAGTTGCTTTTTCCGGTAGGTCAATGATTAACTATATGAAAGTAGCTAATGAACTTGGCTATATTGATATTCCGGAAAATATTATTATAGATATTGACCAAATTCCACAATATACACCGCAAGAGATTGTTCTTGTAACAACAGGTTCACAGGGTGAACCAATGTCAGCTCTAACAAGAATGGCATTCTCTGACCACAGAAAGATTACTGTTGGTACAGGTGACTTTATTATTATTTCAGCTAACCCAATTCCCGGTAATGAAAAGTCAGTCGGTAATGTTGTTGATGAACTTCTCAAAAAAGGTTGTAGAGTTGTTTATGAGTCAATGTATGAAGTTCATGTTTCAGGTCATGCTTGTGCTGAAGAACATAAGATTATTACAAGTCTTGTAAAGCCAAAGTACTACATTCCGGTACATGGTGAACAAAAGCATTTAAGAAAAAGTCAGGATATTGCAGTTTCTCTTGGTATTGACAAGAAGAATACCTTTATAGCTGACATTGGTACTCAGCTTGAACTTAACGAAAACTTTATGAAAGAACTACCAAAAGTACCGGCAGGTAAGGTATTTGTTGATGGCTTTGGTGTTGGTGATGTTGGTAGTATCGTATTAAGAGACAGAAAGCACCTTGCTCAGGATGGTTTGATTATTATTGTTGCATCCCTTGATGTATATGACGGTCATGTTATTTCCGGTCCTGATATTGTTTCAAGAGGTTTTGTATATGTAAGAGAAAGTGAAGACCTAATGAAAGATATTAAGTCAACTGCTTTATATGTACTTGATGATTGTTGTGACAATAACATTCACGAATGGGGCGTTATTAAGAATAGAATTAAAGATGATGTTTCAAAGGTTATCTTTAACAAAACAGGCCGAAGCCCTATGATTTTACCAATCTTAATGGAAGTATAATTTATATTAAAATTTTTGATTGAATTTTTAGCCGAAAGGAGGCAGTAAATTGAACAGAAAAAAATGGTCATTAACACCTATGTTCTTAATTTTTGCAGTGTTAATGTGCTTAATGTCTTTTATCTCAATTAGATATAATGTTTATCTATTTATAGTTGAATTTGTTGTTTCCTTGGCTAGTTTAGCCTTTGTCCTCATAATGAATTTAAAATTCAGAAAATATGTTAGAGGACTGATAAAGGGTGCAGTTGAAAGAACTGCTGATGTAGATAAAGTATATTTGGAAAATTTTGATTTTCCTATAGTGATTGTTGGTCCTCATAATGATATTATCTGGACTAACAGTAGTTTTACAAATGTATTGTCAAAGGGCAAAGACCCAATAGGCTATAAGATAGATACATATATCGGTACAAGAAGATTAAGGGACTTTATCTCAAAAAAGCCGATTAAACTTAAATTAAATGATAAGTACTTTAGAGTGTTTGGTAATTTATCTAAGGAAACTACTGTACTTTACTATATTGACGATACATATTATAGAAATATTGAAAATGATTTTTACAACAAAAAAGCCTCAGTAGCATTTGTGTTATTTGATAATGCAGATGACTTTGATACTGATTCAGATGGTGAAACTGAAGGTGAAATTCTTTTGGCAGTTGAACGAACTGTTCAGAAGTGGGCAAGTGAAAACAACGCTATGTACACCAAAATTTCACCAACAAGATATATGCTAATCTTTGAAGAGTCAGCTATTAAAGAAATTACTGAGGGTAAGTTTAAAATCCTTGATACAATCAGAGATATTAAACTTGAAGGTAAAAGTGCTACAGTTTCTATCGGTATAGGTAGAGGTAAAGACAGTATTAGAGAAAGTGATATGGCTGCTAAGAAAGCTCTTGAAATGGCACTTGGCAGAGGTGGTGACCAGGTAGCAGTTTCTATTAATGATGAATATGAGTTTTATGGTGGTGTTTCTGCCGGTGTTGAAAAGCGTAGTAAAGTTCGTACAAGAACCTTTGCCGGTAATATTAAGAACACTATCCTAAAAGCTGACAATGTAATCTTAATGGGACATAACTACAGTGACCTTGACTGTGTAGGTGCATCAATCGGTATGTATAGCACAATCACAAAGTCACTTAACAAAACGGCTTATATAGTTTGTAACGAAAGAACAAGTAATGCAAGGCAACTTATTGACTCAGCAAAAGAAAATGGACTTGAAAATGCATTCATTACACCTGATGAGGGACTTAAGAAAATAAATAACGGTACTTTGTTAATTATCTTAGATACTCACATCAGTACATTTATTGAAAGTAAAGAAATTTATAAAAAGTGTAAAAAGGTTATTGTAATTGACCACCATAGAAAAATGGTTAACTTTATCAATAACGCGCTAATCTTTTTCCATGAACCACTTGCTTCTTCAGCTTGTGAAATGGTTTCTGAAATTATTTCATATATCGGTGACGATTATTTAAGTGGTTTTGAAGCCGGAGCATTACTTGCCGGTATTATGCTTGATACAAAGAACTTTGTTATTAAAACAGGTGTAAGAACCTTTGAGGCAGCAGCTTATCTAAAGCAGAAAGGTGCTAATACTATTAATGTTAAGCGACTTTTCTCAGGTGATATTGAGGCCTACAGAACAAAGTCTGAGATTGTTTGTAATGCAAAAGTTATGGATACTATTGCAATTTCTCACGCAAATGATGGTGTACAAAATGTTAGAGTGGTTGCTGCTCAAGCAGCAGATGAACTACTTAGCTTTGAGGGTGTAAATTCATCATTTGTAATATTTAGAATAGATAGTAAAACCATAGGTATCTCTGCACGAAGTTATGGTAAACTGAATGTACAGGTAGTTATGGAGGCTCTGGGTGGTGGAGGTCATTTAACAATGGCAGCTTGTCAGCTAGAGGTTGAAAATCAAGAAATAGCAGAAAATATGTTAATTGCAAAAATCAAAGAACTTAGGAAGAAAGGAATTTTAAAATGAAAGTAGTTTTAAAACAAGATGTTAGAAATTTAGGTAAAAAAGGTGAACTAGTAGAAACATCTGACGGTTATGCTCGTAATTTTCTTTTCCCAAGAAATCTAGCTGCCGAAGCTGATAACAAGGCTATGAATGAACTAAAGAATGCTGAAAGCAGTAAGCAGTTTAAGATTGATACTCAGATTAAACAGGCAACTGCAAGTAAGAACAAGCTAGAGGGTCAGGTCTTCAAAATGACTGCAAAAGCCGGTTCTAACGGCAGACTATTCGGTTCTGTTACATCAAAGGAAATTGCTCAGGAAATTAAGAAACAGTATGCAATTTCTGTAGATAAGAGAAAGGTTACTCTTGATACAGATATTAAGGCTTTTGGTACATACAATGCTACAGTAAAGCTATATAACGGTATTGTTGCAAATATTAAAGTACAGGTAACAGAAGCATAAGAGGTTATTATGGCTGAAATAGGTACAATAGGTCCTTATGACAGTATGAATTTGCCATATTCACCTGAGGCTGAACAAGCAGTCCTAGGTGCACTTGTAATGGAACCCAGTTGCCTTGATAGTATAATTGAGATTATTCCTAATCCTGATTATTTCTATATTCAAACCCATAAGGTTATATACGGTAAGATGACCGAAATGTTTGCAGAGTCCAGACCACTTGACTCTGTTACACTTTTGGAGGCTTTAAAGTCTGAGAAGGATTTTGATGAAGCTACCGGCAAAACCTATTTGTTTGATTTGGCAAACAGTTGTCCGTCTATTACAAATGCAGTTGAATATGCAAAGCTGGTAAGGGACAAATTTAATTTAAGACAGCTAATTGAAGCGTCAAGAGATATTATAGAAACAGCAAGTTCCGGTACTGTTGAACCGGATAAACTGATTGATGCTGCCGAACAGAAGATTTTTGATATTCGTCAAGGTAAAACAGTAGATGGTCTTGAAAGAATTGACAGAGTTATCTATCAAACATTTGACAGACTTGAAAAGCTAAGTAAAGAGGATGAAAATTACAAGGCTATTTCTACAGGTATTTCTGACCTAGACAGAGTTATCACAGGTCTTAACCGTTCTGACTTGATTCTTCTTGCAGCCAGACCCGGTATGGGTAAAACTTCTTTTGCTCTTAATATAGCAAGAAGTGTTGCAGTTCAAAGTAAGAAGAAGGTTGCCTTCTTCTCTCTGGAAATGACAAAGGAACAACTGGCATCTCGTTTACTTTCTGTTGAAGCACTTGTTGGTGGTGTTAAACTTAGAACAGGTAAACTTAATGATGAAGAGTGGCAGAGAATTATTTCTGCCAGTGATGTTCTTGGTAAAACAGAAATTTATCTTGATGAAACTTCAGGCATTACTGTTCCGGAAATGAAAGCTAAGTTAAGAAGACTTAGAGGTGTTGACCTTGTAATTATCGACTACTTGCAACTTATGAGTTCAGCAAAAGCTACTAACAACAGAGTTCAAGAAATTTCAGAAATTACAAGAAACCTAAAGATTATGGCAAAGGATATTAATGTTCCGGTAATTTGTCTTTCTCAGCTATCTCGTGCAAGTGAACAAAGACCGGACCATAAGCCTATGCTTTCTGACCTTAGAGATTCCGGTTCTATCGAACAGGATGCCGATATTGTTCTTTTCCTATACAGAGAAGGTTACTATGCAGATAAGGGAGAAGATGCTGCAAACGCTCAAGTTGACCTTAACTCAGCAGAATGTTTAGTTGCTAAGAACCGTCATGGTGAAACAAGTGCAGTTAAACTTCATTGGCAAGGTGAGTTTATGCGTTTCTCTTCATTAGAACATAACTATGAATAATTTAATTGAATTAACAATAAATCAATATAATATGGTCGATTATGGAGATACTGTAATTGTTGCACTTTCAGGTGGAGCAGATTCGGTTTGTTTACTCCATAATCTTGTTTTGTTAAAGGACAAGTATAATCTTAAGGTTATGGCTTGTCATCTTAACCACCATTTGCGTGGTGAAGAGTCAAATAGCGATATGGAGTTTTGCAAGGAACTTTGTAGACAAAACAACATTGAGCTTTTTGTAAAAGAAGTTGATGTTTATAAGTTATCAAATGAACTAAAGATTAGTCACGAGGAATGTGGCAGAAATTGCAGATATGAATTTTTTAATTTTTTAGCAGAAAAATACAATGCTAAAATTGCAACTGCTCACAATTCCGATGATAATTTCGAAACAACAATTTATAATATGACCAGAGGTGCTTCATTAAAAGGACTTTCCGGTATTCCAAAAGTTAGGGATTATATTATCAGACCACTTATCAATACTTCAAGGGAGAAAATTGAAGAATATTGTAAGGGCTACGGTTTAAAATATGTGACAGACAGTACGAACCTTACTGATGAATATACAAGGAATAAAATTCGTCACAATGTAATCCCTGTGCTAAAAGAAATTAATCCATCTGTTGAAAATACTGTTTTGCAAATGAACAGTACATTAAGTGAAATTGCAGAATATATTGAGAAAAGTGGTCAACTGCTTTTAAAGATTGCTCAAAGTGGGGAAGGCTACTTAACCAATAAGCTGAAAGATGCCAACATTGTTGTACTGAAAGAGGCAATTGCAATTTTGTTTAGACAGAATAATTTTACATATTCTAGGAAACATATTGAAGAAACTTTGACTATTATAGAAAATGGGGGTAAAATAAATTTAAAGAAAAATTTATCTGCCATTAACAAACAAGGACTTTTTAGAATAGCAAAGACAAATGATAATGAATTTTATTCAGCAAAAATAAACATAGAAAAGCCAATTGTATATAATGACAAAGTTATTTCCTTTGAGAATGTGAAAATTAACGGAAAATTTGACAAATTCGCTAGTAAGAATTATATTAGTAGTGATATAATTACTCCAAGTCTTCGACTTCGTAACCGACTTGCAGGTGACACAATTTTTCTTGCAAAAAGAAAGATTACAAAAAGTCTAAAGAAACTGATGAACGAACTAAAAATTCCTGAAGAAAAGCGAGATAGCCTTCTTGTTTTAGCTGATGGAAACCAAGTTCATTGGATAGAGGGCATAGCAGTTTCTGAAAAAGCTGTTGTGAAAAATAATATGAAAGAATGTGTAAAGATAATAATTACACAAAATTGAGGTTCACTATGGAAAATGATATTAAAGAAGTTTTATTAACTCCGGAACAAATTACTGCTATTGCCAAGGATATTGGTACTCAAATCAGCAAAGACTATAAGGGCAAGAACCTGGTTTTGCTTTGCCTACTAAAGGGTAGTATCTGCTTTATGGCTGAACTTATGAAGTATGTTACTATTCCTTGTGTAATTGACTTTATGGCTGTGTCATCATATGGCTCAGGTACAGAAAGCAGTGGTAGAGTAAATATCGTAAAGGATATGTCCACACCTGCTGAAAATATGGATATCCTAATTGTTGAAGATATTATTGACAGTGGCAACACATTGTCATTTATGTTACAGTATTTTAAGGCTAAGAACTGTGCATCTGTTGAGATTGCCACACTTCTAAACAAGCCTAGTCGCAGAAAAAAGGAAGTACCGGTTAAATATTCCGGTCAAGAAATTGATGACCTTTTTGTTGTTGGCTTTGGTCTTGACTATGCCGAATATTACAGAAACCTTCCATACATAGGTGTTCTTAAGGAATCTGTATATTCAGATACTGAGGAATAAAGAGCAAGGAGAATCATATGAAGAAAGATAATCTGAAAAAACTGATTTACATTGCTATTCCGGTTTTGGTGTTACTTGTAATGTTCTTTATGTTTAGTAACAGAAGTACATCAAACTGCACATATAGTGATGTTGTTTATCAGTTCCAGAAACAAAATGTTGAGAGTTTCACCGTAAATGACGGTACAGGTGAAATCGAAATGAAGCTGATTGATAAGGTTGATAACAAAAGTACAATGACCTATAAGTTAGCATCAACTCAGCTATTTATTGACAAGGTTGACCAGTACATTACTGATTACAACAACAACCATAAGGATAAACCTATGGAATATGATATTCAGAGAGCTGCCGATAACTCTTTACTATATAATATTCTTCCAACAATTATTATTATGGTTATACTTATTTTCGTTTGGGTACTTGTATTCCGTAAAATGGGCGGAATGGGCGGCAAAGAAATGCAGTTCGGTAAAGCCAAGTTTAAGAACGAAAATGATGAAAAGCGCAAAACAACATTTGATGATGTTGCCGGTGCTGATGAAGAAAAAGAAGAACTTGAAGAAGTTGTTGAATTCCTAAAGAACCCTGCCAAGTTCCAGGCTTTAGGTGCCAGAATTCCTAAGGGTGTGCTACTTGTAGGCCCTCCGGGTACAGGTAAAACTTTACTTGCAAAGGCTGTTTCAGGTGAAGCCGGTGTACCATTCTTCTCAATTTCAGGTTCAGACTTTGTTGAAATGTTTGTTGGTGTTGGTGCATCAAGAGTTAGAGATTTGTTCCAGACTGCTAAGAAAAATTCACCTTGTATTATTTTCATTGATGAAATTGATGCAGTAGGTCGTCAGAGAGGCACAGGCCTTGGTGGTGGCCATGATGAAAGAGAACAAACACTTAACCAGTTGCTTGTTGAAATGGATGGTTTCGGTGCAAACGAAGGTGTTATCCTAATTGCAGCTACTAACCGTCCTGATGTTCTTGACCCTGCTCTAATGCGTCCGGGTAGATTTGACAGACAGGTTGTTGTTTCTTACCCTGATGTTGCCGGTAGAGAAGCTATCCTAAAGGTTCACGCAAGACAAAAACCACTTGCTCCTGATGTTAACCTAAGAGATATTGCCAAGACTACTGCTGGTTTTACAGGTGCTGACCTTGCTAACCTACTTAATGAAGCAGCACTTTTAGCAGCAAGAAAGAATCTAAAGGCAATTACAATGGAACAGATTCAAGACGCTACAATGAAGGTTGTTGTTGGTGCAGAGAAAAAGTCCAAGGTTATGTCTGATAAAGAAAAGAAACTTACTGCTTACCACGAAGCAGGTCATGCTATTGCATTCCATGAATGTGAAACACAGGACCCTGTTCATGAAATTTCAATTATTCCAAGAGGTATGGCAGGTGGTTACACAATGCCATTACCTTCTGAAGATAAGTCATACAACAGTAAACAAGAAATGCTTGAAGATATTATTGTTTGCCTAGGTGGTAGAGTTGCTGAAGCTCTTATTATGGGTGATATTTCTACAGGTGCAAGTAACGATATTGAAAAGGCTACAAATACTGCTAAGAAGATGGTTACTAAGTTTGGTATGAGCGATAAGCTAGGTCCAATCCTATATGGTAGTGGTAACCAAGAAGTATTCATCGGTAGAGATATGGGTCAGGTTAAGGATTATTCCGAAAAGACTGCTGCTGCTATTGATGATGAAATTCATGCAATTATTACTGATGCCTACGATAAGACTGTTAATATTCTAAAGACACATATTGACAAGCTACATCAGGTTGCTCAGTACCTAATTAAGTATGAAAAGATGAATGGTGAAGACTTTGCTGCTGTAATGGACGGCACATTCGTTATGCCAATGGAAGAAACAGAAGAAAATAATTCTGTTGAAGAAAATTAATAAATTTGAGGCAGACCTTTCTTAGTCTGCCTCTATCTGTTTTTATGTGGGTAGGAGAATTATGAGTCTTGATAAAATTGTAGTAAAAGGTGCAAATGAACATAATTTAAAGAATATTGATGTTACTATCCCTAGGGATAAACTTGTAGTTATTACAGGTTTATCAGGTAGTGGCAAAAGTTCACTTGCCTTTGATACTATTTATGCTGAGGGTCAAAGAAGATATATGGAGTCACTTTCTTCATATGCAAGAATGTTTATCGGTCAAATGGAAAAGCCTGATGTACAATCTATTGAGGGACTTTCACCATCAATTTCTATTGACCAAAAAACAACTTCCAAGAACCCTAGGTCAACAGTTGGTACTGTTACTGAAATTTACGATTATTTGAGATTACTTTATGCAAGAATAGGTATTCCTCATTGTCCTGTATGTGGCAAGAAAATTGAGCAACAAACTATTGACCAAATTGTTGATTCTGTAATGGAAATAGGAGAAGGTACAAAGTTCCAAATTCTGGCACCTGTTGTTAGAGGAAAGAAGGGTATGCACCAAAAAGTTCTTGAACAATCCAGAAAAAGTGGTTTCTCAAGAGTTAGAGTTGATGGTAACATTTATGACCTATCAGAAGAAATTTCATTAGAAAAAAATAAAAAACATAATATAGAAATTGTTGTTGACAGACTGGTGGTAAAAGATTCTATCAGAGGCAGACTTACCGACTCTTTAGAAACAACAATGAAACTTGCAAAGGGCATTGCAGTTGTAGCCATAGTTGGTGGTGAAGAAATCACTTATAGCCAAAACTATGCTTGTCCCGAACATGGCATTTCTGTAGAAGAAATTACACCTAGAATGTTTTCTTTTAATAACCCATTTGGTGCTTGTCCTAAGTGTACAGGTATCGGTGTATTTATGAAAATTGACCCTGACCTAATTATCCCTGACCCTAGTAAGTCAATCAGACAAGGTGGTCTAAAGGGCAGTGGTTGGGCATTAGAAGGCAATACTATTGCCGAGGCATATATGGTTGGTCTTGCTGACCATTATGGTTTTTCACTTGATACACCTATAGAAGATTTACCGAAGAAAATTGTTGATATATTACTTTACGGTACTAAAGGTGAGAAGTTCAAGATTCATAGATTTTCTCAGAGAAAAGGTTTTGAAAGTTACGAAACCGATTTTGAGGGTATCATAGGTAACCTTGAAAGAAGATATAAAGAAACTAATTCAAATTGGATTAAAGAAGAAATCCAAGGTTATATGTCTGAACACCATTGTGATGAATGTGACGGTAAAAGACTAAGAAAAGAAAGTTTAGCTGTTACAGTTGGTGGCAAGAATATTTCAGATTTTTGTGATATGTCGGTAGTTGAGGCTGTGGAATTCTTAAAGAATTTACAACTTACAGATAGAGAGAAATTTATCGGTAAGTCTATCCTAAAGGAAATCAATTCCAGACTGTCATTCTTAAATTCAGTAGGTCTTGAATATTTAACACTATCTAGAAGTACAGGTACTCTTTCAGGTGGTGAAAGTCAGAGAATCAGACTTGCAACACAAATCGGTTCATCACTAATGGGCGTTGTGTATATTCTTGATGAACCATCAATAGGACTTCATCAGAGAGATAATGACAAACTGCTTGATACTCTAAAAGCACTTAGAGATAACGGTAATACTGTGCTTGTTGTTGAACATGATGAGGACACAATGAGAGCATCTGACTACATTGTTGATGTAGGTCCCGGAGCTGGTATTCATGGTGGTGAAATTGTAGCACAAGGTACTTGTGAAGAAATTATGGCAAACGAAAAGTCCATAACAGGTCAGTACCTATCAGGGAAAAGAACAATTCCTGTGCCAACTGAAAGAAGAAAGGGTAACGGTAAATTCCTAAAAATTATCGGTGCTCAGCAAAATAATTTAAAAAATATTAATGTAAAAATTCCACTAGGTGAGTTTGTTTGTGTTACCGGTGTATCAGGTAGTGGTAAAAGTTCACTAGTCAATGAAATTCTTTATAAGAAATTAGCTAAAGAACTTAACAGAGCAAAGTGTAAAGCCGGTAAGCATAAGAAAATTGAGGGTATTGAAAACCTAGATAAGGTTATCCAAATTGACCAAAGTCCAATTGGCAGAACACCAAGAAGTAACCCTGCAACATATACAGGTGTATTCGGTGATATTCGTTCACTTTATGCCAATACAAATGATGCCAAAATGCGTGGCTATGGTCCCGGTAGATTTAGCTTTAATGTAAAAGGTGGCAGATGTGAGGCTTGTCAAGGTGACGGTATTAACAAGATTGAAATGCACTTTTTACCTGATGTTTATGTACCTTGTGATGTTTGTAAAGGTAAGAGATACAACAGAGAAACTCTTGAAGTTAAGTACAAAGGTAAGTCAATTTATGATGTACTTGAAATGACAGTAGAAGAAGGTTGTGAGTTCTTCCAAAACATTCCTAAGATTGCTCGAAAGCTACAAACTCTTTATGATGTAGGTTTGGGATATATTAAGATTGGTCAGTCCTCAACAACACTTTCAGGTGGTGAGGCACAGAGAGTTAAACTTGCAACAGAACTTTCCAAGAGAAGTACCGGCAAGACAATTTATATTCTTGATGAACCAACAACAGGTTTGCACATTGCCGATGTTCACAGACTTATTGAGGTTCTTCAAAAGTTAGTTGATACAGGAAACACAGTTGTGGTTATCGAGCATAACCTTGATTTAATCAAAACTGCTGACCATATTATTGACCTAGGTCCTGAGGGTGGCGATAGAGGTGGTACTCTTGTTGCTACAGGTACTCCGGAACAAGTAGCCAAAGTTAAGGAAAGCTATACCGGTCAGTATCTAAAGAAAATGTTGAATTGATTTTAATATTATAAAAAATTAATACCCCTACCTTATTGCTAAGGTAGGGGTTTAGTTTAGTTTAATCTAATTTAAAAATAACCTTGAAGATAATTATTAATAAATTACTTCAATCTTTTTACTGAGTAGGTGATAGGGAAGTCCTCAATATTTTCAACTCCATAAGCAACAGTACTATTAGCAAAGTTAATTGCAGAAATCCGTTTACCATTATTCTTATCAAGAATACTTAACTTACCACCATTTATGTTGATTTTTAGTAGCATATGTGTAATATCTTCATATTGGTTGTGTGAAACAACAAAGCAAACATTACTCTTTGTTATAACAACATCTTGAACATTATTAAGAATATTTTTACTGTCAAAAGGCTTTTTGATAACTGATTTTAGTTTTTTCTCAATATCAGTTGTTGTGCAAAGTTTATTTGCTTTTTTGTTAGCAGTTTTTCTGTAGAATATTTCATTACCAGATTTATCTTTCTTTGAAAATACTACAGTTGCACCATTGTTACAATTATAAACTTTGTAAATATTCTTTGAAATAGTTTTCACTTTGCCGTTAATGTCAATTTTGTTTAGATTGTTGTTATTAATGTAATAAGCATTTGTCATACCACTAACAAGATTTTTACCTTGTAAAGTTGTTGACTTGTTGGTCTTTAGATTAAAGATATAATATTTGTTTTGACTTTTATAACTACAATATAGTTTGTCACCCAACAATGCTGAAACATAGCTAACATTAGTTGGTAAAGTAGTGACTTTATTTATCTTGCCGTTAGCATCTATTTTGTTTATAACTTTGCCTTTTTGTGCAATAGTGTAATTGTTATAACCACTAATTAAATTACCAATGTTGTTTGCAATTTTCTTATTGTTTTTACCGTCTGTTGAAACGCGATAAAGATTTTTGCTTTCGACAGTAGTATAAAAAACAGTCTTACCTTTTACATAAAAATCAGCGTATATTTCACTACTGATATTGACAAGTGTGACTTCCTTGTTTCCTACTTTAGATAAAATCTTGTTTCCTTTTTTATATACAGTACTATAAGGGTTGCCATAAATAGTACTACTAGCTTTGTAAGTTGTTTTATTAGATGTTGCAAAAGTACTTGGTACTATTACAAATGCAGTAGAAAGGATAAGTGCTGATAATAAAATTGACAATAATTTTTTCATAACAATACCTCCGAAATATGTTTTTTAAATGTTTATTATATTCTAATTTTTTAATCAATTTGTCCTATCACCTCTCTATTTACTTATCTTAATTATATTCTACCATATATTGCAAAAAAATAAATTATGATTATTTACAAAAATAAATATGGAAATTTGTAGTTAGTTACAAATATTTTGTTATATTTTTAACAAGGATATTTTGATGAAAAATAATAAATTTAATATGTTTTTCAGGGCTTTTCTAGTATGTTACAAGTCTTTACATAAAGAATGAACTGTGTTATAATAATGTGTAATTTATAGTATAGTATAACTATTAGTATGTCATAATGTCATACTGGAATTATAGATAGTATTAAGGAGTAGGAAAATGTCAGTAAAAGTAACTTTGTTAACCCACACACCAAACCCTGAGCAAGTTGTGGCTATGGCTGCAAAGCTTTGTTATTCACCATCCGGTATTGAAGATTTGAGAGATGGTTTAACAGAGGAAAAAACTACTTCTTTCTTAAATATGCTTAGCGATTTAGGTCATGGCAGTCCAACAGAACATGTATCATTTACTTTCGGTATTGAGGGTATCTCAAGAGCCTGTTCTCATCAGCTTGTTAGACACAGAATCGCTTCATACAGTCAGCAGTCCCAAAGATATGTTGACGGTACTTCTTTTGAATTTGTAACACCACCTGAAATCAAGAGTTGTCCTGAGGCTTATGAAGAATATAAAAAGGTAATTGATTTACAGAGTGATGCTTACAGTAAAATTCGTGATGCACTTGTTGTAAAGTACATTAAAGAATTTAAAGGTGAAGAACTATCCGGTACAAATGATGAAATAATTAATTCTTTTAAAGAAGAAAACAAAAGACAGTGCAACGCTTTTATTAAGAAAGCAAACGAAGATGCAAGATTTGTACTTCCTAATGCTTGTACTACAAAGATTGTTTGTACTTTCAATGCTCGTTCACTTCACAACTTCTTTGCTCACCGTTGTTGCAACAGAGCTCAGTGGGAAATTAGAGAAGTAGCTGAACAAATGTTACTACAATGTCTAGAAGTTGCCCCAACCTTATTTAAAAATTGTGGTCCATCTTGTCTGTTTGGTCCTTGTCCTGAGGGCAAAATGAGTTGTGGCAAAATGAAAGAAATGAGAGATAAGTATGGCAGGTAAGATTATTGTGATTGAAGGTCTTGATGGTAGTGGCAAAGCTACCCAAACTGACCTTTTATATAAAAAACTATTATCAGAAGGAAAGAATGTTAAGAAACTTACTTTCCCTTGTTATAATAGCGACAGCTCAGCACTGGTAAAAATGTACCTTGGTGGTGAACTTGGGGATGACCCTAACTTGGTAAATCCATATACTGCATCAGCTTTTTATGCAGTTGATAGGGTTGCCTCATTCTTAAAAGATTGGAAAAATGACTATGACAATGGCACAATCTTTCTTTGTGACAGATATAGTACATCAAATCCGATTTATCAGTTAAGTAAATTAAATGAAAATGAGTATGATGAATATTTAGAATGGCTCAATGATTTTGAGCATATTAAGTTGGAAATACCTGCACCGGACTTTGTGCTTTACTTAAATATGCCAATAGAAGTTAGCCAGAAACTAATGGCTAAAAGGTACAATGGTGACGAAAATAAAAAGGATATTCACGAAAAGAATATTTCTTTTTTAGAAAAATGTCATTCTTCAGCTAAGTATTGTGCAGACAAACTTGGTTGGGAAGTTGTTGATTGTGCTTTTAACGGTGAACCAAGGTCTATTGAAGAAATTTCTAATGAGGTATATTCCAAAGTAAAAGGAAAAGTATAAGGATATTTATGTTAGAATTCAGGAAACCAAAAATTGAAGATAAAGAAAAGTATCAAAATGCTTTAGACAAAACTAACTTTATGGATGGTGAATGTTCATTTGCCAATACTTATATGTGGAGTGAACATTACGATACAAGAATAGCGTTTAAGAATGACTTTGTTTTTAGATGTTATTTTGAAAATGACAAACCGGTTGGCTACACAATTCCATTTGGTGGAGAAGATTTAAAGTGGGCAGTAGAAGAACTTTTGCAAGATGCAAAGGACAGAAGTGCTACAGAATTTGAACTGGGTTTGTTAACAGAAGAAGTTAAGAAAAAGCTGGAAACATTATTCCCAAATAAATTTGAATTTACAGAAAATAGGGATGATGCAGATTATATTTATTTGCAAGAAGATTTAGCAAATCTTTCCGGTAAGAAATACCACGGAAAGAGAAACCATATCAATCAGTTCAAAAGAGTAAATCCTGATTATGTTTATGAACCATTAACCAGAGAGCATTATTCCGATGCACTTTTAATTGCTGCTAAGTGGGCATCTGATAGAAATGAAATTGATGGTGAAGAATATGGTGCTGATTATGTGGCAATAGAGGATTGTTTCTTACATTTCCATGAACTTGATTTGTTTGGTGGCATTATCTATGTTGACAACAAGGCTGTTGCAATGACAGTTGCATCAAAAATTCGTGATGGTATCTGTGATGTTCATTTTGAAAAGTCTATAATTGACAACGGTTATCCGGTTATTAACAATGAATTTGTTAAGACACTAACTGATTTTAAATATATAAACAGAGAAGAAGATATGGGACTTGAGGACTTAAGAAAAAGTAAATTGTCCTATAAGCCAAATATAATTTTAATGAAATATAACGCAAAGGTTAAACAATGATTGAATATTCTAAAGGCTCAATGGCTGACTTAAAAGAACTGAAAACACTTTGGATTGCATCATTTAACGATACACTAAAAGGTTTCAAAACTTTTATGAAAAACAACAAAAACAAAATGAGAATTTATGTAGCAAAGGACGGTAATCGTACTGTTGCTATGTTGTATCATATTCCTTGTAAATTTCTTGAGTATAAGGCACACTACCTTTATGGTGCTGCTACTGAAAGCAAGTATAGAAATAGAGGAATAATGAAAAATCTTATTGATTTTAGTTTAGAAGATGCCAAAACTTTAGGTGAAGAATTTTCTTTCTTATATCCTGCTGATGACCACCTATACGGTTATTACTATTCACTTGGTTATGAGAGAAATTGCTTTAGAAAACAGGCTACTGTTTCTAGGGATAAGCTAATGCATATTGCAGAATACAGTCCGTTTTGTATGTCACTTAGTGTAACCGGTATGGGTAAGCTGAGAGAAAATTATCTAAAGGGAAACTCATTGCAGTTTAGCCAAGATTATATAAAATATTCTGTTGCCAATGTTAAGAATTATGGTGGTTATGTAATTTGTAGTGGTGACGGTTATTGCTTTGTTGATGAAGATGAATACAAGAAATGTGTTGTATCGGAACTTTTTGCTAAGGAAGATGATATTTTTCCTTTGCTTGGTGAAATGTTAAAAGAGTCTGATGCCGATACATTTGTTTTTAACTATTCACCAACATTAAATATATTTGATAATGAAGAAATTGTACCTGATGGAATGGTAAAATTTCTGGGTAATACAAAAGTAAATGAAGCCTATATCGGACTTCGCAATTTGTAAAGGAGATTATTATGGTATATGTTTTTATGGCAGATGGCTGTGAAGAAATTGAAGCACTTGCACCTGTAGATATGCTACGCAGAGGTGGTGTTGAAGTAACAACTGTTGGTGTTACAGGAAAAACTGTTACAGGCAGTCATAATATTTCTGTTAATACAGATATTTCTTTAGAAGAAGTAAACCTAAGTGATATAGAGGCTGTTGTTCTTCCGGGTGGTATGCCTGGTACACTTAACCTTGAAAAGAATGAAAAGGTACAAGAGATTGTTGAGTATGCTTATGATAAGAAGTTACTTATCTGTGCTATTTGTGCCGCACCGTCAATCCTAGGTCATAAGGGTTACTTAAAGGATAAGAAGGCTACTTGTTTCCCGGGTTTTGAGGACTCATTTGACGGTGGCGAATATACAGGTGAAGTAGTTACTGCTTGTGGTAACATTATTACAGGCAAAGGCTGTGGTGCAGGTATTTATTTTGGCCTTGAAATTCTAAAGAATATTAAAGGCGAAGAAACTATGAAAAAGGTGTTTGATTCATTACAATGTCCCGACTAACTAAAGATGAAATGAGAAAAAGTCTTAAAAAAATAAGACAGAGTATCACCGGAGAAAAGAAAAAAGATTATGACCTTGAGATTACTTGCAGATTCCTTATGACTGAGGAATATAACAAGGCTGATACTGTCCTTTGTTATGCAGGTACTAAGGATGAAATAGATACAAGGTATCTTATTTATGCTGCTTTGGCTAACCACAAGAGAGTAGGGCTTCCTCGTTGTAATGGGGATATTCTTGACTTTTATTATGTTAGAGGTCTTGATGACCTTATGGTTGGTTCATTTGGTATTATGGAACCTGATGTTAGAAAATGCAGTAGAATTCTTGATTTTAGAAATAGTGTCCTTGTTGTGCCGGGTTTGGGCTTTAGTCCCGATGGCAAGAGAATCGGCTATGGCAGAGGATATTATGATAGATTTATTTCCCATTATAACGGGAAAGTTGTTGGTATGTGTTACCATCAGCAAGTGAAAATGAATATTCCTGTGGAAGAAACCGATGAAAATATCAATGTTTTAATCACAGAGCAATATACCAGAAACATCTGATTGAAGGTGCAATATGAGTAATAATAATTTTGAAAATGAAGAGTTAAGACTTAAGAAAGAAAGAGAAAAAAAGGTAGCTTCTTTCCATCTACATATTGATGAAGATGAACTTGACAGACCTTATCGTAAAAGGGAAGAAAGACCAAGAAAACAAAGAGTAGATAGAGAAACTATGCCAAGGCTGACTGATAGTCAAGAGCTTAATTCCTTTAGTGGTGGCAAAACCAGAGCTGAAGTAGAAAAGGATATGAAGAAAGCTGACAAGAAACATCAGAAAGAAGCCAAGAAAAGGGAAAAGCGTAAGTCTAAGAAGAATAAGCGTATCTTTACAATTATTTGGCTTGTAATGGTTATTATGGCCGGTGTGGTTCTTTCTAAATATATGCTAACAGGTGTAGATGACCTACTTGCTATTTCTCGACCTGAAGCAAATGAGGTTACTGTTAAGATTGAAAAGACAGATACTTTTGATGATGTAATTGATAAGCTATATGATAAAGGTGTTATCAAGGATAAGAAGTTCTTTAAGTTCTATGGTAGTATGAAACATGTTGATAAGTACCTTGAACATGGTACTATTAAGCTAAAGACTAACCAAGACTATGAGGCTATTATTAATACTTTGGAAAGTCCATACGACAATGTTAAGTCTGTTGAAGTACAGATTACTGAAGGTATGAACATTAACGAAATTGCCAATAAACTAGTTAAGAAGAAGGTTCTTTCTGATAAGGATGAGTTCCTAAGCTTATGTAACAGTGATCAGTTTGATGATGATTATGCTTTCCTAAAGGTTCTGGGCAAGGCTAAGTCAAATGGTAGATACTATAAGCTGGAAGGTTATCTATATCCTGATACATATACTTTCTATGAAAACGAAGAACCTTCACTAACTGTTAGTAGAATGTTAAGTAACTTTGCTGAAAAGAATGTTAATACTCTAAGCAAGGCTGATGGCTATTCTAATAAGGTTTCCGTAGAAGATAGAGCAGAAGATACAGGTTATACATTTGACCAGATTATGACTATTGCATCTCTAATTCAAGCAGAAGCTGCCGATAAGGACGATATGTACAATGTAAGTTCTGTTATTCACAACAGACTTGATTCAGGTAATGCATCCGATTATGCAAAGTTGGGTCTTGACTCCACAATTTACTATCCTTATCGTGACGCAAAGCATGTACCTGCATCTAAGGGTGGCAAAAAGTATAGCAGTAAATACAACACATATAAGATTAAGGGACTACCAAGTGGTCCAATCTGTAACCCAAGTTCAGAGGCTATTGAGGCTGCTATTTATCCAAATAGCACAAGCTACTACTACTTCTGTCACGATACTAAGACAGGACAGGCTTACTATGCTTCTACAGCAGAGGAACATGAATATAATCTATCTATAAGTGGTAACAAATAATGAGTAATATTGAAATTAAAAGACCGGAAATTTTATCTCCTGCAGGAGATATGGAGTGTATAAAGAATTCACTAAAGTTTGGTGCAGATGCAGTTTATCTTGCCGGTAAACAGTTTGGTATGCGTACTGCATCCAAAAACTTTGACAATGATGAGCTTAAGAAAGCAGTAGAACTTGCCCATTCTTATGGCAGTAAACTTTATGTAACTTGCAATACTTTGCCTAGAAATAACGAAATGGCAGTACTACCTGATTTCCTTAGTTATGCTGATGAAATCGGTGTTGATGCTTTTATTATTGCAGACCTAGGTGTTTTTGAACTTGCTAAGAAATATGCACCGAATGTTGAAAGACATATTTCAACTCAAGCAGGTATTGTAAACAGCGATACTGCAAATGCTTGGTACAATATGGGTGCAAGTAGGGTTGTTCTTGCAAGAGAAATGACTTTTGACGATATTGTTGATATTAGAGCAAAGATTCCTAAGGAACTTGAGATTGAATGTTTTGTACATGGTGCAATGTGTGTTTCATTCTCAGGCAGATGTTTAATCAGCAGTTACCTAACAGGCAGAGATGCCAACCGTGGTGACTGTGCTCAGCCTTGCAGATGGAAATATCATCTTTATGAAGAAAATAGAGAGGGTCAGTTCTTCCCTGTAGAAGAGGCTGATGGTGGCACATACCTATATAATAGTAGAGATATGTGTATGATTGAGCATATTCCTGAGCTTATTGAAAGTGGAATTTCTTCCCTAAAAATCGAGGGTAGAGCAAAGAGTGCTTACTACTGTGCAGTTACTACTAACGCATATCGTCATGCTGTAAATGACTATATGAAAGAAAGAGAAAACTACACTCTAAAGCCTTGGATTAAAGAAGAACTTGAAAAAATCAGCCATAGAGAATACAACACAGGTTTTTACCTTGGCAAAGAACCTGGACAAGTTACTTCAAACGGTGGCTACATTAGACATTATGATGTAGTGGCAGTTTGTGAAAGTAATGAGGGTAATGTGTCAAATATCACTCAGAGAAACAAATTCTTTGTTGGTGATACACTTGATGTTTTGCCACCTTCCGGTATTCCATTTACAACAGTTTGTAAGGAACTAAAGAATAAATATGGTGTTGCAGTTGAAAGTGCACCTCATGCAATGGAAGAACTGATTATGACTACAGATAAAGAAATTCCACCTTCTTCTGTAATTCGTAAAAAGCGTTCTTGACAAACCATTTTTGCTGGTTTATAATACTAAAGGAATATGAAAAAGCTGTGAGTAGGAAGAATGTAAAATGTTCTTTTTTAGAGAGAGTAGGGTTGGTGAAACTACTTAAAGAATTTTTACAGGGCCAACCTATTAGCTCTGTGTGATGAACACAGCGTATCTCTGCGTTAAAGAGTCCGAGAGGGAGAGCATTATTGCACTTCAACTAGGGTGGTACCACAGGAATTATCCTGCCCCTAATTTTAGGGGCAGGTTTTTTATTTTTCATAAACAATTATTTTTTATATTAATTAAGGAGAGAAAACAATGCAGTGGACTGGTCTTAATGAGTTAAGAGAAAAATTCTTATCATTTATGGAATCAAAGGGTTGTCTAAGACTTCCTTCATTCCCACTAATTCCAAAGGATGACAAAAGCTTACTACTAATCAACAGTGGTATGGCTCCAATGAAAAAATATTTTACAGGTGAAGTTACACCTCCTAAGACAAGAGTTACTACTTGTCAGAAGTGTATCCGTACTCCTGATATTGAAGAAGTAGGTATCACTGACCGTCATGGTACTTATTTTGAAATGCTAGGTAACTTCTCATTCGGTGATTACTTTAAGAGAGAAGCTACTGCTTGGGCATGGGAATTCTTTACTAAAGTTCTTGAAATCCCGGCAGAAAAGCTATATATTTCAGTTTATCAAGATGATGATGAAGCATTTGATATTTGGACTAAAGAAGTAGGTGTTGACCCTAGCCATATGGTTAGACTAGGCAAGGCTGATAACTTCTGGGAACATGGTAGTGGTCCTTGTGGTCCTTGTTCTGAAATCTATTACGATAGAGGGGAAGAACACGGTTGTGGTAAACCTGACTGTGGTGTTGGTTGCGAATGTGACAGATTTATGGAAGTTTGGAACTTAGTATTTACTCAGTTCGATAATGACGGCCACGATAACTACACACCACTTGACCATCCAAACATTGATACAGGTATGGGTCTTGAAAGACTTGCTTGTGTAATGCAAGGTGTTGATAACCTATTCCTAGTTGATACTGTTCAGAACATTATGAAGCATATTTCTTCAATTGTTGGTGTTAACTACGGCGAAGACCCTAAGACAGATATTTCACTTAGAGTTATTACTGACCATATTCGTTCAACAACATTTATGATTGGTGACGGTGTTATGCCATCAAATGAGGGCAGAGGCTATGTTCTGAGAAGACTGCTTAGAAGAGCAGCTCGTCATGGTAGAATTCTTGGTTACACAGATCCATTCCTATATAAAGTTGCCGATACTGTTATTAAAGAAAACGAAACTGCTTACCCTGAACTTCGTGATAAGCGTGACTTTATCGTTAAGGTTATTGAAGCTGAGGAAGATTCTTTCAGCAAGACAGTTAAGCAAGGTATGCAGATGCTTGAAGATATTATTGCTAAAGCAGATAGCAAGGTTCTTTCCGGTGATGATGCATTTAAGCTAAACGATACATTCGGTTTTCCAATTGACTTAATTAAGGAAATTGTTTCTGAAAATGAAATGTCAGTTGATATTGAAAGATTCCAGGAACTTCTACAGGAACAGAAAGACCGTTCAAGAGATGCCCACAAGAATGCCGGTGCTGAGGCTTGGCTATCAGATAGCATTGACTTCTCAGATGTTGACAAGACAGAATTTAAGGGCTATAAGGTAACTTCTTGTGAAAGCAAGATTGTTGCTATGGTTAAAGACGGTGAGAGAGTTAAGGCTCTTACCGAAGGTGAAGAAGGTCTTATCATTCTAAACAGAACTCCTTTCTATGCTGAAAGTGGTGGTCAGATTGGTGATACCGGTGTATTAGTTTCAGACAACACAGTTGTTACTGTAAATGACACAACTAAGGATGCATCAGGTATCTTTATGCACACAGTAAAGGTAGAAAAAGGTGTTGTTGCAGTTGATGACACTGTTTTTGCTAAGGTTGATAGTAAGAGAAGAATGAACATTACTCGTAACCATACAGCAGCTCACTTACTACAAGCAGCATTAAGAGAAGTTTTGGGTACTCATGTTGAACAGGCAGGTCAGTTAGTTTCTGATGATTACTTTAGATTTGACTTTACTCATTATGAAGCTATGACTGATGATGAACTTGAAAAGGTGGAAAACCTAGTTAACGAAAAAATCCTAGATCAGTTAGATGTTGTTTCTGAAGAAATGGACATTGAAGAAGCTAAAAAGCTAGGTGCTATGATGCTATTCGGTGAAAAGTACGGTGACAGAGTTAGAGTAGTAAACGCAGGTGATTTCTCAATTGAATTCTGTGGTGGTACTCATGTTACAAATACTGCTAATATCGGTCTATTTAAGATTAAGTCTGAAAGCTCAGTAGCTTCAGGTGTTAGAAGAATTGAAGCCGTTACAGGTGAGGGTGTTCTAAATTACCTAAACAGCATTCTATTTGTTGTTAACAAGTGTACTGAAGCACTAAGAATTAACAACCCTAAGGAACTTGTACAGGGTAGTATCCGTATTGCTGAAGAAATGAAAGCAAAGGATAAGAAGATTGAAGAACTAAATCAGAAACTTGCTAAGAATGCAACAGAAGCAGTATTTAAGAATGCTAAGAGATACAAGGGTATCCGTATTATCTCAGTTGCTATCAATGGTGCAACAGTTGACCTACTTCGTGATATGTCATCTAGAGCAGTAGATACTGACCCAACAACAGTTATTGTTCTTGCTAGTATCAATGGTGACAAGGTAACATTTATCTGTGGTTGTGGTAAAGATGCAGTTGCAAACGGTATTAAGGCCGGTGATATTGTTCGTAAGGTTGCTCAAATCGCAGGTGGTAACGGTGGTGGTAAGCCAAGTATGGCTATGGCCGGTGCTAAGGATGTTACTAAGGTTGATGACGCAATTATTGCAGTTGAAGGTATCGTTAAGGAAATTGCAGATTCTCTAGGCCTAGAGGACTAATATTTTAATTCTTCAATTTTGATTAGACTTAATTTTGGTTATTGAATTTTTGTTATTTTATGATGAAATTCAACAAATTTAAATCTTTCAGTTTTATTGTGAGTTAAGTAAAAAATAATAAATAATATAAAAAAGTAGCAGATTTTTTAATTTATCTGCTACTTTTCCTTTTGTTTTTTTCAATTATGATTTTGCGATAAGATTAATTTGTTAAATTAGGGTTTTTCAATTTTGTCTGTGGGTAAAGGTAAGTTTGTTTTAAATTTAATTGTCTATAAAGAAAAAAGACAAACCCTAATTTGTAAAACTGATTAATCTTAACCCACAAACGAAATTGACAAACTAAAATTTGCAGTATAATATTTAGACAAGACAAAATACTAATGGAAATGGTGTAGGGTTTTTACTATTCTTTAAATATATAATATAGAGAAGTTTTGAAAAGGGGTACAAACCATACACTACCATACACCACAAGTTTATTAGTGAACAATCTATAAAATTTAGACAAAAGAAAAAGACCAGAGTATAAACTCTGGTCAATACTTTCGTTTAAGTTATCTATTAAATTAGACTGCTCTTGTAACCTTACCTGAACGTAAGCAACGGGTGCAAGCGTAAACACGCTTAGGCTGACCGTCAACAATAGCCTTAACTCTCTGTACATTAGGCTTCCAAGTTCTGTTAGATCTTCTATGTGAGTGAGATACCTTAATACCAAAAGTAACGCCTTTACCGCAGAAATCACACTTTGCCATGTGTCTGCACCTCCTTAGCAATTTAAATAGTCGTTTTACATTTAGCAACTATGATATAATAACAGATATTTCTTGATTTTGCAAGTGTTTTTTGAAAATAAATTATTTTTATATTGAATAATATCGAAAAAATCAACACTTCTCAACGGAAATGTACAGAAAAACAATTATTTTGTAATATTCCTGTAATTTTTCTTTAATAACCTTGTAATTTTTCTATATATACGATATAATAAAATGAATATTAAATTGAAAATAGGTGAATTTATGTTAAGTGAACTAATCTCTGCTTTTCGTGGAGGTCAAGTTGATTTTCAGTCAATTGTAATTCAGCTTTTAGCACTGCTTGTAATTATCTTTCTTGTGCTACCTTTCCATGAATGGGCTCACGCATTTACTGCACTAAAACTAGGTGATACTTCTGTAAAATACAGAGGTAGACTTTCCTTTAATCCACTTGCACATATAGATGTAATGGGTTCAATTTGTCTATTATGCTTTGGCTTTGGTTGGGCAAAACCTGTACCCATTGACCCTCGTAATTTTAAGAATGAAAAGACAGGTATGGCTATTACTGCCTTGGCAGGACCTGTTGCAAACTTAATAGCAGCTCTTGTAGGTGACCTTATTTTCTTTGCTATCGGAGCATTTGCACCATCATTCTTTATGACTACTGTTGGTGGTTATATCGGTTATTTCCTAAGATATTATGTAATGATTAATGTATATCTTGCAGTATTTAACCTAGTGCCAATCCCACCACTTGACGGTTCAAAAATTCTATTTGTATTTTTACCGGACAGAATTGTTTATAAATTTTATCAGTATGAAAGATATATTATGTTTGCATTATTTGCTTTACTATGGATGGGATTCCTATCAACTCCACTTGCATATTTAAGTAATTTTGTACAGAACGGTATTGACTTTATTGCTAAGTTACCTTTCTTGTGGGCATTCTAACTATGGTAGAAAATAATGTAATGGTGACTCCACCCGAGAATAACGAAAATCAAAAGTTTCAGTATCATACAGAGGTTTTTGACGGACCACTTGATTTATTGCTGACTCTTATCGCAAAGAATAAGATTGACATTTGTGATATTGTTATTTCTGACTTAATAGACCAGTATCTTGAACAAATCAAGATTATGGAAGAAAACGAAATGGATATTGAGTCTGAATTTTTACAAATGGCAAGTAGGCTTGTGCATATTAAGTCGGTAATGCTACTTCCTAAGTATGAGGAAGAGGCTGAGGAACTTCAAAAGGAACTTACAGGTCAGCTAATTGAATATAAATTGTGTAAAGAGATTGCACAGAAACTTGCACCTATGGTTTGTTTTGATTATTATTCAAAAGAGCCTAGTAAGATGAATTTTGATATGACTTATAACAGAAGTCATGACCCTAATGATATGGTAAAAGCATATATCTCAGCAGTTGGCAGAGGTAAAGCAAAGCTACCACCACCTAAAGATGCTTTTTCAGGTATTGTCAGCAGAAAGATTGTTTCTGTTTCATCCAAGATTATTACCGTTATGAGAAAGCTGTATAAAGGAAAAACTGTAAAGTACAGTTCACTTTTTGAGGCTGCTGAAGGCAGAAGTGACCTTGTAGCAACATTCCTTGCAGTTCTTGAACTTGTAAAAGGCAAGAGAGTAAGGGTTGAGGGTGACGGAGATAATGCTGAAGTAAAAATGATTTAATTCTTTTGAGGAATAATATATGAGTAATGAAGAAATGAAAAGAGCTATGGAGGCAATACTTTTTGCTGCCGGTGAGTCAGTAGAAATTACAAGAATTGCCCAGTCCCTTGAAATAACTCCTAAAAAAGCAGAAAGCCTTTTGGAAGAACTTAAAGAAGAATTTAATTCTCAAAATCATGGCTTTAAACTAATGAGATACAAGGATAACTTTCAGTTTGTAACTCATAAGGAGTTTGGAGAACAAATAAGAACAGTTATGGACTTAAGCAGAAAGAAACCACTTTCCGGTGCTGCAATGGAAGTTCTGTCTGTTATTGCATATAACCAACCTGTAACTAAGGCATTTGTTGAGCAAATTCGTGGTGTTGACTGTTCCGGTGTAATCGGTTCACTGACTGTTAAAGGACTGATTGAAGAACAAGGCAGACTTGAATTACCGGGTAGACCTTTGCTTTATGGTACTACCGAGAATTTCCTAAAATGTTTCAACATCAGTTCAATTGATGAACTTCCTCCAATTCCAAAGGATGAAAAGGAAGAAAATGACTCTGATAATCAGGATAATGAGGAAACTTCTACACAAAATAATGAAGATGAAAAAGTCACAGGTACACCGGAAGAAATTGTTAATATGGCAACTAAGGAGTAAGTGATGACTGCTCTCATCATAATATTTTCTATATTACTTTTTCTTTTCTTAATCAGCTTAATTAAGATAAATGTAATAGCAGAGTATAGGAATAAACCAAAAGTTACCCTAAAAATACTGTTCATAAAAATTAATATTATTAAAGAAAAGAAAGCTAAAAAGAAAAGTACTTCCAATAAACCAAAATCACAAACTAAAAAGAAAGATACTAAGAAGAAAACTAAAAAAAATGACACTAAAAAAGAAAGCAAAGCTACTGCTTTATTAAAAAAACAAGGTGTGTCAGGTCTTTTGGATATTTTGAAAAGACTACTTTCTATTGCAAAAGGTTCTTTAAGTAATTTCTTTAAGTACTTTATAATTCATAACTTTGATGTAAAAGTCACTTTAGGTGGAGATGACCCAAGTGATACTGCTTTAGGTTATGGTGCAGTTTGTGCAGTAGTTTATCCTGTAATGGGTAGGTTATATACTACTCTTAATATTGAGGACTATACTGCTGATGTGGTATGTGACTTTAATGAAGACAGCAAAACAACAGCTTTTGCTTATTTATATGGTTCAATAAGAATAATATTTATTTTGAAGATTGCACTCGGTGCGTTGTTCAAATTAATTAAGACATATTTAAAAATGAAATTTAGATAAGGAGAATTGCTATGAGTGAACATCCTATTGAAAGCCTAATGGGCGTTACAATGCAGAAAATTAGAGAAATGGTAGATGTAAATACTATTATCGGCGATCCAATTACAACACCTGACGGTACTGTAATTGTGCCTGTTTCTCAGGTTAGTTATGGTTTTGCAAGTGGTGGTTCTGATTTTCCATCAAAGAAAGACGGTAGAGATTGTTTTGGTGGTGGTTCAGGTGCAGGTATCAAAATCACACCTGTAGGTTTCTTAACTGTTTGCAAAGGTGAAGTAAGAATGATTCCGGTTACTGAAAGTGAAGGTACTTTTGATAAGGTTATGGATATTGTTCCTGAGGCTTTCGACAAAATCGGTAGTTTCTTTAAGAAAGATAAAAAGAAAAATAAAGACAACGGTACAACACCTGAAATTACAGTTGATGATAATGAAGTAGAAATGTAATTTGCATTTGTACTAATAGTATGTACCACTTCATAACATATTTTGAGGTGGTATTTTGAAGAGAGTAATTTCGCTTTTAGTTTTATTTGTTTTTTCATTTTCATTACTTACTATAAATGTTAAGGCAACTGAAGTTACCACATCAGCAATGGGAACAGTTCTCTATTGTGTGGATAATAATTCAGTATTGTATGGAAAAAATGAAAATGTAAAAATGAAGATGGCATCAACTACAAAGTTAATGACTGCTTTATTAACTATCGAATATGCAGAAAAGCACAATAACCCTATAGTTACCTTTAAGAAATCTATGATAGAAGAAGGTAGCTCAATGTACCTTAAAGTTAATGAAAAGGTAACACTAAAGGACTTGTGTGTGGGTATGCTTTTGCCATCCGGTAATGATGCTGCCACTGCCTCTGCAATTAAGATTGCAGGTAGTAAAGAAAAGTTTGCAGAATTAATGAACAAAAGAGCAAAGCAGATTGGTATGGAAAACACTAACTTTGTAACACCCTCGGGACTTGATGATGATAACCATTTTAGCACACCCTATGATATGGCTCTTTTGATGAAGGAATGTTCTGAGAATAAAGAGTTTATGAAGATTTGTGGTAGTAAATCTATGACAGTTTCATTTGTTTCACCAAAGGATAAAATTGTTACATATCAAAACCACAACAGACTTCTTTCTCTGTATGAAAATTGTATCGGTGGCAAAACAGGTTATACGGAAAGTGCCGGAAGATGCCTTGTTACTATTGCTAAGAAAAATGCCATAACGCTGATTGCAGTAACTTTAGGTGATAAGAATGATTGGAAAGACCATATAAATTTATATGACTATGGCTTTTCTAAGGTAAAGACAAAAGTTTTTAAAGAAGAAACTTTAACTCAACAGCTAGTTGGTGGAGTTAAGGATAAGACAAATATAAAGCTAAAAGAAAAAGTATTTATTCTAAATAACAAAAGTGATAAAATAGAAAGAAAGATATTTCTTTCACCATTTGCTTATTGTCCAATAAAAAAAGGTGACAAAGCGGGTGTTATAAATTATTATAGGAATGGAAAACTTCTTGAGAAAAATATAATAAAGTATCAAGAAGATATTGAGTATAAGGAAACGGAAAAAAGTTTCTGGGATTTTATAAAGGAATTGTTCAATGGCTAAGAAAGAATTAGTAAGATTACAGAAAATGATGGCTGATTGTGGAGTAGCATCTAGAAGAAAGTCAGAAGATTTAATCAGACAAGGTAGTGTAAAGGTTAACGGAAGAGTTGCAGTTATCGGTGACAAAGTTGACCCTGTAAATGATAAGGTTTTTGTTAAGGGAAAAAGAATCAAGGGTACTGCAATGCCTAAGAAAAGATATATTATGCTACACAAACCTCGTGGTTATGTTACAACTATGAGTGATGAAATGGGAAGAAAATGTGTTGCAGAATTAGTTTCTGACATTGAAGAAAGAGTATATCCTGTAGGCAGACTAGACAGAGATAGTGAGGGTATGCTACTTATGACAAATGACGGTGAATTTGCAAACACAGTAACTCACCCAAAGAAAGATATTTATAAGGTTTACAGAGTAACAGTAAGACCTAGCATCAGTGACGAACAAGTTACACAAATGATGATGGGTATGACAATTGACGGTTACAAGACTAAGCCTTGTGAAGTCCGTATTATCACCCGTCAAGAGGGCAGAGTTGTGCTTGAAATTCTACTTCACGAAGGCAGAAACAGACAGATTAGAAAAATGTGTGAACAGTTAGGCTTAGAAGTTGCAAGACTAAAGAGAACTGCAATCGGTACAGTAAAACTTGGTATGTTAAAAACAGGTGACTGGAGAGATTTAACACAAAAAGAAATAGATAAATTAGTGGCAAATCCAAACCCATCATCACATTCAATTTAATTATGAATTGTTATAAAAGCTAAGGCTAACAGTTGTAGGGGATTCACTACAAAAGTTTTTATGCAAAAAACTTTTGTATAAGTTCACATTAACAAATCAAACTTCGCCTATGGCTCGTTTTCTTTGATGTTTACTTAATTGTTCGCCCGTTAATAAAGCGTGATGACTGTTCTGTTGGTAAGTGGTCAACAAAGTTAATTTATACAACTTTAACTAAGTATTTTATTATTAAATTAAATGTGTACAATTATATACATTTTGTTCATAATAATAGGAAAATACACTATTAATTCTAGGCTTATGGTTTTGCGTATTTTTGAGCAATTTGACTATAAATTACGCATAAATCTTCAACAATTATTTAAAGTGTGCAAAAATAAATCTTTGCACACTTTTTTCTTGTAAAAAAATATATTTTGGGATATAATGATTTATGTAGTATTTTAATATAGACACAGTATAAATACACGAAAGTGAGGAATAGAGATGAGTACAGAAAAAATTACTCAGGCTAAGGCTGAAATCTCAAAAACTTCTGCTTATAAGGTAATTACAGAATTTTTTGATGAGGGTAGCTTTATTGAAATTGACACATATGCAAAGTCAGGTGACAACTATGCAGAAGCTGTTGCCGGTTATGGTTCTGTAAACGGACTACCTTGCTATGCTTTTTGTCAGAATATTGATGTTGCAAACGGTGCTATGAGTAAGGCACAGGCAGCAAAACTAAAGAAGGTATATGACCTTGCACTAAAGAACGGTGCACCTGTTGTAGGTATCTATGACAGCCTAGGTGGTAAGCTAAAGGAAGGTAATGAACTTCTAAACGCTTACGGTACAGTTCTTCACGCAGCAAGTACTCTTTCAGGTGTTGTACCACAGATTTCTGTTGTACTATCAGATTGTCTAGGTACTTCTGCTATTACAGCTTCTTCTGCTGACTTTGTTATCAAGGCTAAGGATGCTAAGATTTCTGTTCAGACTTCTGATGATGAAGGTTGTAACTGTTCAGTTGCAATTATCGCTGACGATAAGGAAGACGCTATTTCTAAAGCTAAGGATCTTATCCTTTATATGCCATCTAACAACCTTTCAACTGCTCCTTGTGCAGAAGAATTCGGTCCTGATCCTGAAGGCAAGTGCATTGTATGCAAGACACTTGATGCAGGTTCTGATAATAAGCTATATGACCACATTGGCGAAACTGCAAAGGTTGGTTTTGCTAGACTACAGGGCGAAGTTGTTGGTGTTGTACAGACTAAGGGTGGCAAGATTCAGAAGCCTGATGGCAAGAAGATTACAAAGCTTGTTTCTTTCTGTGATGCTTTCTCAATTCCTGTTATCACATTCCTAAATAGTGAAGGCTTTGATTGTCTTGGTGCTGCAACTTCTGTTACAAATGCTTACGCAGAAGCTACAACAACAAAGATTACAGTTATTACAGGTAAGGCAGTAGGTCCTGTTTATGTAGCAATGGCAGGTTCAGGTGCAATGACAGATTTAACATTTGCTCTTCCTGAAGCAGTTGTTTCTCCACTTAACGAAATGGCAGCAACATTCCTACTAGCTCCTGAAAAGATGGAAGTTCCTGTTAAGGATCAGCCAAAGGTAGCTGAAGAATTTGCTCAGGCTAACCTATCAGCATTTAAGGCTGCTGAAGATGGTGTTATCGAAAATATCGTTACAGAAGCAGAACTAAGAACTGTTCTTGGTCAGTCAGTAACAATGCTAATGAGCAAGAGAGTTTCTACTCTACCAAAGAAACATTCAACAATCGGTTAATATATTACAATCAAAGGGGAATTTAAGATGAAAAATTTAAAGATTACAGTTAATGGCACAACATATGATGTACAGGTTGAAGAAACAGGTGCTTCTTCAGCACCAGCAGCTTCTGCTCCAGCTCCAGCTGCAGCTCCAGCACCAGCAGCTGCTCCGGCTCCATCAGCAGGTGCAGGTACAAAGGTTGAATCACCTATGCCTGGTACAGTTCTTGATATTAAGGTTGCTAACGGTGCAACAGTTAAAGAAGGCGAACCAGTTGTAATTTTGGAAGCTATGAAGATGGAAAACGAAATCAATGCTCCTTGCTCAGGTACAGTTACTTCTATTTGTGTTAACAAGGGTGACTCTGTTGACTCAGGTACAGTACTTGTAACAATCGGCTAATAACTGGAAGGAAGATTAAAATGGCTAAGAAACTAAAAATTACAGAAACAGTTCTTAGAGATGCACATCAGTCACTTCTTGCTACAAGAATGCCACTTTCTGATATGTTACCAATTCTCCCAGAACTAGATAAAATCGGATTTTATTCACTAGAATGTTGGGGTGGTGCAACATTTGATGCTTGCCTAAGATTTCTAGATGAAGACCCATGGGAAAGACTTCGTACACTTCGTAAGGAATGTCCTAACACAAAGCTACAGATGTTATTCCGTGGTCAGAATATGCTTGGTTATCGTCACTATGCTGATGATGTTCTTGAATATTTTGTTCAGAAGTCAGTAGCTAACGGTATTGATATTATCAGAATTTTCGATGCTCTTAACGATATTAAGAACCTTGAAACAGCTGTTAAGGCTGCTAAAAAGGAAGGTGCTCATGCACAGATCGCTATGAGTTACACAACAGGTCCTGTATTTGATAACAAATACTATGTTGACTATGCTAAGAAGATTGAAGCTATCGGTGCAGATTCTATCTGTATCAAGGATATGGCTGCTCTACTTACACCATATAAGTGTGAAAGCCTAATTAAGGATCTTAAGAAGGCAGTTAATATTCCAATTCAGCTACACACACATGCTACTGCAGGTCTATCATCAATGTGTATTATGAAGGCTGTAGAAAATGGTTGTGATGTTGTTGATACTGCTATGTCACCACTAGCTGACGGTACATCTCATTCACCAACAGAATCAATTGTTGCTGCATTCCAGGGTACAAAATATGACACAGGTCTTGACCTAGCTGCTCTAGCTAACATTCGTGAATACTTTATGGGACTAAGACAGAAGTACCTAGACAGTGGTTTAATTGACCCTAAGATGCTTGCTACAGACGCATCAGCTCTACTATATCAAGTTCCCGGTGGTATGCTATCTAACCTACTTTCTCAGCTAAAACAGGCCGGTAAGGAAGATAAGCTTCTTGATGTTATGAAGGAAGTTCCTAATGTTCGTAAGGATGCAGGTTACCCACCACTAGTTACACCATCATCACAGATTGTTGGTACTCAGGCAGTATTCAATGTTATCACAGGTGAAAGATATAAGATGGTTACAAATGAATTTAAGGATCTTGTTGCAGGTAAGTATGGTACAACTCCACTACCAATCGACCCTAAATTCAGAACAAAGATTATTGGCGATATGCAGCCAATCGACTGTCGTCCTGCTGACCTACTAAAGCCTGAACTGGAAGAACTAAAGAAAGAAGCTGCTCCTTTCGCAGAAAAGGAAGAAGATGTACTTTCTTATGCTATGTTCCCTAAGGTAGCTAAGGACTTCTTTGAAAAGCGTAGAAACAAGAAAATCGGACTTAACAACAACGCTGACAAAGAAAATATGATTCATCCGGTTTGATTGTAAACTAAATTAATTACACCACCCATTTTTGGGTGGTGTTTTTTGTTGCCTTGTAATATTTTCTGTTTCATAGAATAAACTGTATGGTAGAAAGTTTAGGTGACAAAATGAATATAAAAATCGGACTTGCAGGTAATCCTAATTGTGGCAAAACAACTTTGTTTAATCTATTAACCGGTAGCAATCAGTATGTAGGTAATTGGTCAGGTGTAACGGTAGAGAGTAAGGAGGGTATATTAAAAAATCATAACAACATAACTATAACCGATTTACCCGGGATTTACTCGCTATCCCCATATTCACCGGAAGAAGTTGTTGCAAGAAATTACCTTGTAAACGAAAAACCAAATGTAATTATCAATATTGTTGACGGAATAAAATTAGAGAGAAATCTATACCTAACACTTCAACTTATGGAAATAGGTGTACCCATAGTTGTTGCAATAAATATGATGGATGTTGTCCGAAAAAACGGTGGTAAAATTTATATAGAAAAACTGTCAAAAATACTGGGTATTAAAGTGGTAGAAATCTCAGCACTTAAAAATTTAGGCATAGATAACTTAATCAATACAACAATCAAAGTTGCGAATAATGAAACTTCACCACCTAAATTTATGAAATATAATTCTAATGTAGAAAATACTTTGCAATATATTGAAAGCAAAATCAATAATAATTCTATTAAAGAAAAATCAAGATATTATTCAGTAAAAATTTTTGAAAAAGATAAATATATTTTAAATTCACTAAATCTAAATTTAGAAACTATAAATAAAATAAATAGTAAAATTAATTCTTGTGAAGAATTATATAATGATGAATCGGTAGCATTAATAATAAACGATAGATATAAATTTGTTGAAGTTCTTCTCAGCAATTGCTACTCAGCCGGTGGCAAGTCTAGCGATAGTTCAAATAAAGTAGATAATATTCTTTTAGGGAAATATACGGCTATTCCAATTTTTGTTTTAATAATTTTTCTTATTTATTACATATCCGTTAGTTTAGTGGGAAATTTTACTTCAGACTTTATTACATCAGTAATTTTTGATGACTTGTTAAGTAACAATATAAAAACTTTTCTCACTGACATTAACTGCTCAAATATCTTAATTTCACTAATTAATGAAGGTATAATCAATGGTGTAGGTAGTGTTATAGCTTTTGTTCCTGAACTAATTGCATTATTTTTCTTTTTAGGAATATTAGAGGATATAGGCTATATGTCACGAATAGCCTTTATTATGGACAAAATTTTCAGAAAATTTGGTCTTTCAGGTAAAAGTATAATTCCTTTACTTATTAGTTCAGGTTGTGGTGTACCGGCTATAATGTCAACAAAAACTATTGAAAATAAAAAGCAAAAAATTATAACAGTCATCACCACAACAAATGTACCTTGTAGTGCCAAGTTGCAAATTATTGCACTTATTAGCAGTGCGATTTTCTCAAATAACTTCCTTGTAGCACCAATAATTTATTTTTCTTCAATTATTTTTGTGTTGATTTCTTCATTAATTCTTAGTAATTTGAACATTATAACCACAACTGACACACCATTTATAATGGAAATTCCTAACTATCATTTACCCTCGTTAAGTACAATATGTTCACATCTGTTTCAGAGAATAAAAGCCTTTTTAATTAAGGCAGGGACTGTTTTGGTGGTGGCTTGTATCATCATTTGGCTATTTTCTAATTTCGGTTTTGATAATGGAAAATTCACCTATTTAAATGGTGAAAATCAAAATAACTCACTAATGTGTTATTTTTCAGCATCAATTTCAAATTTGTTTTATCCTTTGGGTTTTAATAATTGGAAATGTATCAGTGCAACTTTTTCAGGAATTTTCGCAAAAGAAAATATCGTTTCATCACTAAATGTGTTCCTAAATTCCAATGAAACTATAAAATCTGTTCTGCCAACATATTCCTCAGCAATTAGTTATTTGGTATTTAACTTGCTAAATTCCCCTTGCATCGCCTCAATAATTGCAATGAAAAAGGAACTTGTAAGCAAGAAGTTATTTGTTTTCGCATTGCTATATCAAAATATTTTTGCCTACATAATATCATTGATCATTTACCAGCTAATAGGATTTTTTCTAGGTGAAGTGCAATTAAATGTTTTTACAATAGTATCAATATTCATTGTAGGAATTATAATTAATATTTTATTAAAGAAAAAACCTTCTAAAATTTAGAAGGTTTTTGTTCTGTATATTAACTTATCCTTTAATAATTTGCTGAGTAAATTCATTGTTTAGTATTGTGTTGTTGCAACTTGCCAGTGACCACAACCTAGTTGCAAGATTCTCAATTTCAAGAATTTTCTTACCATTATTATCAAGATTATCATAACCGGTTTTCACATTAGTTATTAGTGGCAAAGTGCCATTTTCCTTGATTTCTTTCAGCAATTTACTGCCTTTTTCTGTGAAACCAAGCACCCTAATGTATGGTACACTAATTCCTTTAACAGAATTATCAATACCAAGAATTGCCCTACAAATTATTCTCCTAATCCTTGACATTGTGTATCTTTTAGTTTTCAGTTTTTCACATAATTCATTAAAATTGTTAGTATTTTGAACAACTTTAATTATCCTATTTTCAAAACCCTCCTGAACATCAGGAATATTTCTAAGGTCATTTTCTGTCATAGAAGATAGTTTGTAAAGAATAATTTTTTCAATATTTTCAATTTTTGCAGTATCTGTAATAGGGTATTTAGGTGTATATAATTCTCTGCTAGAATAATTATCTCTTATATAACTACCACTGGCAAAGTCACCACTGGAAAATTCATCATTATGCCCAGCACCTTTCCTAGAAAAAGTAATTGCTGATATGTTGCTATTTTCAAGTGACTTTAAATATTCCATACCCAATATATTGTTAGAACCATCAAATAAATTTGCAATTTCATCAGAATATAATTCTAATATAGAATTATGAATAGCCTTGGGATAGGTAACACCTTTATTCATATTTTCTTTTATAATGTTTTGTACATTTTTATCTTTAAGAGCAGAAATTCCCTTTTTCAGTAAATCAACATCACCACATTCACTGCCAAAAACGACTTTGTCAATTATATTGGTACCTTTCAAAATCTCAATAGAGCTTTTCCCAAAGTCCTCTGCACTTGACAATGAGTAAACAGAAGGTAATTCCAATACAAGGTCAACACCATTTTTTAGTGAGGCAAAGGTTCTATCCATTTTGCTAATAATAGATATGTCACCTCTCTGCACAAAGCTACTGCTCATTACTGTAACTACCGTGTCATTTTCAGTTTTAACCTTGTCAATCAGCCACTTATGACCATTATGAAAAGGATTGAATTCCGATACCAAACCGTATATCATAAAAATCTCCTAAATACTTGAAATACTACAATTTTTGACTTATAATAATATCGTTAATTATTATATAACAAATGAATGAATCATTCAACAGGAGGATATAATGAAAGTATTAGTAATTAATGCTGGTTCATCTTCTCTTAAGTATCAGTTGTTTGATATGAAAGACGAATCAGTTCTATGTAAAGGTAATTGCGAAAGAATCGGTGTTGGCGATAGCCTAGTTGGTTATAAGAACTATAAAGGTCAAGAAAAGACTGTTAAAGTTGAAATGAATAACCATACAGAAGCATTTATGCAGGTTAAAGAACTTCTAACTGACCCAGAAGTAGGTGTTATTTCTGATGTTAAAGAAGTTGGTGCAGTTGGCCATAGAATCGTTCAGGGTGGTGCAATTTTCCACGAATCAACGGTTGTTACACCTATTACTATTGAACAGATTAACCTTCTTTCACCATTAGCTCCATTACACAACCCTGGTGCAGTTCAGGGTATCAAGGCTGCTCAAAGTGTATTTGGTAAAGATACTCCAATGGTTACTGTATTTGATACTTCTTTCCATGCTACAATGCCTGAAAAAGCATATATGTATGCAGTACCTTATGAATATTATGAAAAGTATTCTATCCGTAGATATGGTTTCCACGGTACATCTCATAGATATGTTTCAGGTAAACTTGCTAAATTACTAGGTAAGGATATTAAGGATACAAAGCTTATCACTTGTCATATTGGTAACGGTTCTTCAATCACTGCTATTGAAGGTGGTAAAGTTATCGACACATCAATGGGTCTAACTCCACTAGATGGCTTTATGATGGGTACTCGTTCCGGTTCACTTGACCCTTCTGTTGTTACATATATTATGGAAAAAGAAGGTCTATCTGCAAAAGAAATGGATACAATCCTAAATAAGAAGTCCGGTTTACTAGGTATTTCCGGTGTATCATCAGATGACCGTGATGTTTGTGCAGCTGAAGACTCCGGTAATGAAAGAGCACACTTAGCTCACCAGATGCTATATTATCAGATTGCTAAGACAATCGGCTCATATTATATTGCCCTAGGTGGTTGTGACGGTATCTGCTTTACTGCAGGTATTGGTGAACATCAGACACATCTAAGAAAAGCAGTTCTAGATTACCTAAATGTACTAGGTATTAAGTGTGATGACGAAAGAAATGAAACTGCTGACGGCACAGCACTACTAACTACTGATGATAGTAAAATCCCTGTATATGTTATCCCAACTAACGAAGAACTTGTTATCGCAAGAGATACTCAGGCTCTAGTTGAAAAGAATGATAAGTAATTCATCAATATTATTGTAGTTTTTAATAATATTAGTATATCCCTTTATAATATAAAAATTATAAAAACTAATAACAGTCGGTGCAAAATAAAGCATCGGCTGTTTTATTATAAGAAGAAAATAGGAATTAATTGTGGATAATAGAAATAAATTTGAAAGAAAAAATTAAATTTAAAAAAATATTTTAAATAAATTTGTGTAAATACAAAGAATTATCAAATAGTATAGCAATTATTAATTTCTAATATAACTATATATTGTGTAAGAATTAATTTAAATATCAATATATAGTATAACAAAAAGAAATTTAAAAAAAATTAAAAAAAGTTGAAAAAAAGTGTTGACAAAGAGGCAAAATAGCCGTATAATAAAACACGTTCCGCTGAGGGAACGGAAAACTTAAGAGAAATCGAGAGTAAGGAAGAAACTCAGAAGGAACAACGGACCTTGAAAATTAAACAACGAACAAGAAACCCGAAA